>ODAI011909914.1_pt1 | contig 26287 bp, 21 predicted proteins | sample 1539321 | NCBI WGS metagenome assembly ODAI01 (sample SAMN02144231, study PRJEB22623) | gut metagenome | biome: sheep rumen | host: Ovis aries | place: New Zealand
ACCAGGGCTCCGCTTCCGCGCAGTATATTGCTGACCACAAGCTGGGCTCCAAGATCGCCGTGATTTACAACAACGCCGACGTGTACTCCACCGGCATCCGGGACACCTTCGTGGAAAAGAGCGCGGAGCTGGGATTGGAAATCGTGTCTGAAACCACCTTCACCGATGAAACCACCGACTTTACCGTGCAGGTGGCCGCCGCCCAGAACGCGGGCGCGGAAATCGTGTTCCTGCCCATGTACTACACCCCTGCTTCCATGATCCTGCAAACCGCCGCGGCCAAGGAATATAAGCCCATCTTCTTCGGCGTGGACGGCATGGACGGCATCCTGGGCGTGGAAGGCTTCGACACCTCCCTGGCCGAGGGCGTCATGCTGCTGACCCCCTTCGTGGCCACCTCCACCGATGAAAAGGTGGTCAACTTCGTCACCAAGTATCAGGCCGCTTACAACGAAATCCCCATCCAGTTCGCCGCCGACGCCTATGACGGCATCTATATCCTGATCGAAGCCGCTGAAAAGGCCGGTATCACCGGCGATATGGAGCCCGATCAGGTGTGCGAGCTGATGATCGCCGCCATGCAGGAAATCACCGTGGACGGCATCACCGGTTCCATGACCTGGGACGCTTCCGGCGCCGTCACCAAGACGCCTATGGCCGCTACCATCGTCAACGGCGAATACGTGTTTGAATAATTTTCTCACGCTTCATTCCATCCGCGAATGAAAAGCGGGCTGGCCTGACAAAGCGGGTCAGTCCCGCCTTTTCGTTTATTAACGGGCAAGCGCGAAGAATCCCAAACGAATGAGGGGTATGCCATGATTTTTCTGGACAACCTGATTAACGGACTGAGCCTTGGCAGCATCTACGCCATCATCGCCCTGGGCTACACCATGGTGTACGGCATTGCCAAGATGCTGAATTTCGCCCATGGCGACGTGATCATGATCGGCGCGTATATCGCCTTCTGCGGTTTGCAGTATTGGGGACTGCCGCCGGTGGTGGCCATTTTGGTGGCCATGGCGGTGTGTACGCTGCTGGGCGTGACCATCGAAGGGCTGGCCTACCGGCCCCTGCGTCAGGCGGCCAGCCTGGCGGTGCTGATTACGGCCATTGGCATGAGCTATCTGCTGCAAAATATCGCGCTGATGATCTGGGGCGCCAATCCCAAATCCTTCCCCCGCACCTTTATCAACAATTCCATCCTGCGGCTGGGGGGGCTGAGCATGTCCAGCGCCACGGTGTTCACCATTCTGACCAATATCGTGGTGATGGTGGTGCTGAACCTGTTCATCAGCCATACCAAGCTGGGCAAAGCCATGCGCTGCGTCAGCGAGGACCGGGGGGCCGCGGAGCTCATGGGCATAAAGGTGAACCGCACCATTTCCGCCACCTTCGCCATCGGTTCCGCCCTGGCGGCCATCGCCGGGGTGCTGCTGTGCTCCTCCTATCCCATTTTGCAGCCCACCACCGGGTCCATGCCCGGCATCAAGGCTTTCACCGCGGCTGTGTTCGGCGGCATCGGCTCCATCCCCGGGGCCATGCTGGGCGGCGTGCTGCTGGGGGTCATCGAGATTTTCGGCAAGGCGTATATTTCCACCGAGCTGGGGGACGCCCTGGTGTTCGCCGTGCTGATCGTGGTGCTGCTGGTGAAGCCCACCGGATTGCTGGGCAAGCCGGTGAGAGAGAAGGTGTAACGGGATGAAAATGACGAAAGCCAAGCGCGTCCGCCTGATTTATAATATCGTCACCTTCGCTTTGGTGATCGGCGCGTTTATCATTCTTCAGTCCATGATCGCCAACAAAACCATCTCCCGCTCCCTGAAAGGGCAATTGGTGCCCATCTGCTGCTGGATCGTGATGGCCGTGTCCCTGAACCTGGTCATCGGCATTTCCGGAGAACTGTCCCTGGGCCACGCGGGCTTTATGAGCGTGGGCGCTTATACCGGCGCGGTGGTGAGCGGCGCGCTGCTGAATATCTGGGATATCCAGGATACCACCCTGCGGCTGGTGATCGCCATTGCGGCGGGGGGCATTCTGGCGGGCATCGTGGGCGCGCTGATCGGCATTCCGGTGCTGCGCCTGAGGGGCGACTATCTGGCCATCGTGACATTGGCCTTTGGCGAAATCATCCGCAGCCTGGTCAACGTGCTCTATATTGGGGCGGGGGATGGGAAGCTGCATTTCTCCTTCCTGAATAAAGAGCTGCCCGAGGGCGTGACCATGCTGGTGGACGGGGCCAAGGGCGCGGTGAAAATCAAGCCCATTTCCACCTTTGCCGCCGGGTTCATCCTGATCCTGATCACCCTGGTGGTGGTGCTGAACCTGGTGAACTCCCGGGCGGGCCGGGCCATCAAGGCCTGCCGGGACAACCGCATCGCCGCGGAATCCATGGGCGTGAATGTGACCAAGTACAAGATGATGGCCTTCGTGACCGCTGCCGTGCTGGCGGGCATGGCCGGGGCCCTGTACGGGCTCAACTCCTCCACCGTGGTGCCCACCCAGTTTACCTTCAACCAGTCCATCAACGTGCTGGTGTTCGTGGTGCTGGGCGGCCTGGGCAATGTGCTGGGCAGCATCGTGTCCGCCACGCTGCTGACCGTGCTGCCGGAGGTGCTGCGCGCCTTTGCGGATTACCGGATGCTGGTCTATGCCGTGGTGCTGATTTTGGTGATGATCTTCACCAACAATCCCACCATCCGCGCTTTCGTGAACCGGCTGATTTCCCCGTTCCGGAAAAAAGATTCTGTGGGAGGTGAGGCGCGATGAGCCAGCAAAAACGCAGATCAGGCACCAAAATGGTCACGCTGCCTTCCCATTCCATCGTGCCGGAGCGGGACGTGAACGAAATTCCCGTGCTGGAAACCCGGCATCTGGGCATCGAGTTTGGCGGCCTCAAGGCCGTGGACGACTTTAACCTGACCATCGGCAAAACGGAAATCGCCGGGCTCATCGGCCCCAACGGCGCAGGCAAAACCACCGTGTTCAATCTGATCACCAAGGTGTATGAGCCCACCACCGGGGCCACCCTGATCAACGGCCACGATCTGAGCGGCAAATCCATTACCCAGGCCAGCAAGCTGGGCATCGCCCGCACCTTCCAGAATATCCGCCTGTTTGACAACATGACGGTGGAGGAAAACGTGCGCATCGGATTGCACAACCAAATCAAGTACGATATGTTTTCCGGCATGCTCCGGCTGCCCCGGTACTGGATTCAGGAAAACCGCCAGCATGACAAGGCCCTGGAGCTGCTGCACATTTTCGATATGGAAAAGCTGGCGGACGAGCGGGCGGGCAGCCTGCCCTACGGCGTGCAGCGACGGCTGGAAATCGTGCGCGCTCTGGCCACCAATCCCAAGCTGCTGCTGCTGGACGAGCCCGCGGCTGGCATGAACCCCCGGGAAACGGAAGAATTGATGGAGAACATCGCCAAGATCCGGGATCAGTTCCAAATCGCCATCCTGCTGATCGAGCATGATATGAACCTGGTCATGGGCGTGTGCGAGGGCATCTGCGTGCTGAACTTTGGCCGGGTCATCGCCAAGGGCACCGCCGATGAAATCCAGGCCAATCCCGTGGTGATCGAAGCCTATCTGGGCAAAAAGAAGGAGGGACAGGCATGACCGAGATTCAGCAAGCCGCCCCTCTGCTGCGGGTCAATGAGCTGCACGTGTATTATGGCGCGATCCACGCCATCAAGGGCATTTCCCTGGAGGTGTACGAAAATGAAATCGTTACCTTGATCGGGGCCAACGGCGCGGGCAAATCCACCACGCTGAACACCATTGCCGGATTGCTCAAGCCCCGCCAGGGCACGGTGGAGCTAAACGGCGCGGTGATCAGCGGCCTGGGGGCCAGCAAGATCGTGCCCAAGGGCCTGAGCCTGTGCCCTGAAGGACGGCGCATTTTCCAGCAGATGACCGTGAGGGAAAACCTGGAAATGGGCGCTTTCACTCGGACTCCGGGCGAAATCCCCGCCAGCCTGGAGGAAATGTTCCAGCGCTTCCCCCGCCTCAAGGAGCGGGAAAAGCAAATCGCTGGCACCCTCTCCGGCGGCGAGCAGCAGATGCTGGCCATGGCCCGGGCGCTCATGAGCCGTCCCCGGCTGCTGATGCTGGACGAGCCCTCCATGGGCCTGGCGCCCATTCTGGTGGAGCAGATCTTTGATATCGTGAAGGAGCTGCATGATACGGGCGTGACCATCCTTTTGGTGGAGCAAAACGCCCAGATGGCCCTGGCCGTGGCTGACCGCGCCTACGTGATGGAGACCGGCACCATCACCATGCAGGGGCCCGCCCAGGAGCTGCTTCATAACGACGCCGTGCAGAAAGCCTATTTGGGTTCTTAACTAAATCCTATGAAATGAAGCGGCCCGCTCTTTTCCGGAGCGGGCCGCGCATTTTATATAGGGAGGTTTACCAGCTTCCCTGGGCGTTGGCCATGGCCTGGGTCAGTTCGCCCATGGCGGCGGCCAGCTGGTCGCTGGAGGGGCTGGAGGAAAGCAGCATGCTCAGATTGCTGATGGCGGCATACAGCGCCGCGTAGCCCGGCTGATCCGGCGGGGTGGAGGCCAGCTGGCTCTGAGCCTGGGAAAGGAGCCGCTGAGCGTCGGGCATCAGGGTCTGGCCCACAAAGGTCTGCTCATAAGTGGGGCCGTAGGAGGAATACTGGTGCAGCACGCAGGTGCGGGATTGGAGCAGGGCGGCGTTGGCGTTGGCGTCGCTGGTCAGCCGCAGGGCGGCGTATTCCCCCAGGTAATCGGTGAGCACGGCAGCGTACTGACTGGTGGTGTATTCATACAGCGGATGGCCGATGGGCAGGATCACCACGCCCTTAGTGCTGTGGGAGGGACAGTAGGCGGTGGCCAGCATGCCGGTCTGATCGCACACGTCCAAGGTGTAATGCATCTGGCAGGTCACGGTGGGGGCGCTTTCGGCGGGCCAGTAATCGGTGGTGGTGCCATAGCCCATCACGTCCCGGCGGCAGGCGTCGGTGGCCAGCTGGCCGGATACGTTGCAGGTGGTCACCTTCACCAGGCCGTAGTCCGCGGCGGTGCCCTCCAGGATATCGCGGTTTTTTGCGCCCGCGTGAATGGGCTGCATGAAGGCCTTCCACAGCTTGGCGGCGCTGTTGCCGCCGGTGGTCTTGGAGGAGAGGGCCTTGTAATTGTCATGGCCGATCCATACCGCGCCGCAGTACCAGCCGGTGAGCCCGGCGAAGAATACGCCCTTCTGGTCGGAATTGGTGCCGGTTTTCCCGGCCACGGTCTGGCCGGAAATCTTGGCGGCGGTGCCGGTGCCGGAGGAAATCACGTCCTTCATCATGTCCACGGTGAGCCAGGCGGTGGCGGGCTTGAACACCTGCCGCCGCACCTGGTTGGCATGGGCGTCGTAAATGATATTCCCGGCGCTGTCCGCAATGCCCAGGAAGGTGATGGGGCTTTGATATACGCCGCTGTTGCCCAGCACGCCGAAGGCCACGGCCATTTCGATGGGGGAAATGCCGCTGGAGCCCAGGGCCAGGCCGAAGGGCGTGCGGTTGATGTGGTTTTCGGACACGCCCAGCCGCAGCAGGAAATCCGCCGACCGGTCCACGCCCACGAAATTCATCAGGGCGTAAGCCGCCGCCGTGTTGTCGCTGCGCTTGATGGCGGTGCGCACGGTTTCAGGCCCCCGATAGGAGGAGCCGCCGTAGTTCTGGGGCCAGGAATCCTTGCCGTCGCTGCCGCGCCAGCCTTGGATGGGCAAGGGCATGTTATACAGGATGGTGCCCGCCCCGGCGCCCATTTCAATGGCGGGGGCGTACACGGCAATGGGCTTGATGGAGGAGCCCACCGGCATGTTCATGTCCGCCGCCCGGTTCAGGGTCTTTCGCTTGGTGGGGGCGGTGCGGCTGCCCACGATGGCCTTGAGCTCTCCGCTGCGGTAATCCAGCACGGCGGCCGCCGCCTGGGGCTGGATGATTTCGTCGTAGGTGCCGTCGGCGTTCCGGGCCCGGTATATTTTATCGGAGGGGTCCCGCAGGGCGGGATAATCGGAATAGTTTTGCAGGGTGTCTTCCACGATCTGCTGGATATGGGTATCCAGGGCCAGATACACCTTGTAGCCCCCGGTGCGCAATTGCTGCTCCATCTTGCTGCGGTTGGCGGCGTTGTCCTCCAGGCCGTTGATGGAAAGCAGGGTCTTCACCACGTCCCGGATGGCGTATTCCACGTAGTGGGCGTAAGGATACAGGGCTGTGGAGGAGGGAGACTTTTCCAGCACCGTGGCCTGGGCGGGGTTCAGCGCCTCCAGATATTGCTCGTGGGTGATAAACTGGTTTTCGTACATACACCGGAGCACATAGTCGGTGCGGTCGTTGGTGACCTTTTTGTAATCTGTTGTGTCGCTCTGACGGGTGTAAAAATTCCGGCGGGGGTTGTAGTAGTAAGGGTTGCGGGTCATGCCGGCCAACATGGCGCATTCCCGCAATGTCAGGTCGCTCAGCACATCCTTGCCGAAATAATTGTAGGCCGCCACCTTCACCCCGTAATAATCCTCGCCCAGGTAAATGGTGTTCAGGTAGGATTCCAGGATCTCGTTTTTGCTGTACTGAACCTCCAACTGCATGGCCAGGTAGGCTTCCTGGATCTTGCGCTTATAGGATTGCTCACTGCTGAGCAGGGTGTTTTTGATCAATTGCTGGGTGATGGTGGAGCCGCCCTGCTGGCTGCCGGTGATAAAATTGCTCACGAACGCGCCTACGATGCGCTTGATGTCGATGCCATTGTGGGTGTAAAAGCGGGCGTCCTCCACGGCCACAAAGGCGTTGCGCAGGATAGCGGGCATGGTGTCGATGGACACCATGATGCGGTTTTCCGTGCCCTTGTAGTCGGTGATCAGGTTGCCGTTGGCGTCCATGATAAAGGAGGTCTGGGCCTGATCGTCGATGGCCGTCAGGTCCAGGGAAGGAGCGGTTTCCATGTAAGCCTTGGCTACGCCCACCACCGCGCCTGCCCCTGCCAGGCAGAAAATGAGCACCATCAGAATCAGCATCCGGAAGGAATTCACGATCACCGCCAGCAGGAAGGAGGGCTTGCGGGTGCGGGGCTTGAAGATGGTGCGCTTGGGAGGCTTTTCCTCCGGCGCTTCCTGATCCTCTCCCAGCCATTCGTTGGAAAACCCGGCGTTTTCCGGGGAAGCCCAGGGGTCCGCCTGTCCGCCGTAGGGCGGATATTCCTCCTGCGGGACGTCATAGGGCGGGAATTCATCCGGCTGGTTGGGGCCGTAGTTTTCCTGTTCCGGCGCGTAAGCCTCCTGGTAATCCTCCTGCTCCGGATCATAAGGCGCTTCCTGATCATAGGTCCTGTCCTCCGGCGCGGCGGGGGCACGGTTTAAAAAGTTCAGTTTGTTTTTCACTGGGTATCTCCTTTGCAAAAAGGGAGCTTACAATCAATGGATCACACCATTGCCAGTATACCACATTTTTGGGGACCGTGACAATCCCCACGACCATAGAACGAAAGAAGAGGAGAAATTGTTCCAGGAGAAAATGGAAATCCGCCTTACACAAAGGACAAGAAATTCGTTTTGTTTTAATAAAATCAAAATCATTTCGTAATAAATTTCAGTCTTGTTTTAAGAGACGCTTCTTGTGCAAGCCGCTGTTTTATTATATAATAATGTAGTAAAAATATGTACTGACCCGTTTTTCAGTTATCGTCAGGATGGAGGGAATCCCGTGAAAAAGGAAATGTGGATGCGGCTGGCGCTGCTGCTTTTGGTATGGACGCTGACGGCGGCAGGGCTGGTTTCCGCGCAGGCGGAAGACGCAGTGATTCTGCCAGGAGAAACCGTATATGATTATGTCGACTCAGACGACGATCTGACCGCCCTGGCGGAGGGATATATTCAAAAAATCATGAACCGGCAGAGCACCGCCGTGCTACGCTCCAAGGCCGTGGGCGAACGGCTTACGGGAGCGGAGCGGGTGCTGTATGAGGCGCTGCGCACAGCCGTTCATGCAGTAGCGAAGGGCACGAGCGCGTCCACATCGTTTGATTTTTTGCCTGAAACGATCTACGGCAAAACCACCTATACCGCCGGAGAACTGGGAATAACCGGCTCGCTGCTGGATGGAAACGGACAGATAACCCAGGAAGCCAACGATGCGATTGGAGCCCTTCTGCATGCGGTGAATGTGACACGGCTGAACCGGGCCTTGCTTTACGACTGCCCTTTTGAACTGTACTGGTACCAAAAGAATAAAACTGGAGCGATAAGCCTGTCATATCCTCGCTGCTCTATTACCAGCACGTCAATGACGATTGTGGGTAACGTACAGGTGAAAATGTATGTTGCGGAGGAATATCAGGCGTCTGGTCCATATGAGGTGAACACCACATACGGCCAAGCCGTGGAAAGTGCCTTGGCCAATGCTTCCGCGATCATCAGCGATAGCGCGTCCATGAACGACTCGGCCAAGCTGCGGGCGTATATGGACGCCATCTGCGATATGGTTTCTTATAACCACGATGCAGCCGACGGGGGCGTGGCATACGGCAATCCTTGGCAGATGATCTGGGTCTTTGACGGGGATGTTGAAACGAAAGTGGTCTGCGAGGGCTACGCCAAGGCATTCCAGTATCTTTGCGACCAAAGCTCCTTCCAAAATAATATTTCCGTCTTGTCTGTACAAGGTTATCTGGATAACGGACCTCATATGTGGAACGTGGTGCGGATGGAGGACGGGCTCAATTACCTGGTGGACGTGACCAACTGTGACGAAGACTCTGTGGGCTATCCCGACGCCCTGTTCCTGGTAGGCTACGATCGGTATGAAATAGAACAGGATTATTCTTACTATGTGTACCGGGCCAACAGAACGGATTTGATTTACATGTATCAGTCCGATATCGGCGTCCTGCTGACGGAGGCGGAGCTGACCATGGCCGATCATGCCTATGGCGCGGGAGACGTGGAAATCATCCCCGCTGAGCGGCTGACCTTGAATAGCGCCGAAATGCTCACCGGTATGAATGCCCATATGAGTTACATCGTCCAGCCCGAAGATTCCAATGTGACCGTGCTCTTTGAGCCCATCGACAATGAAATCTGCACGGTGGATAAAAACGGCCTGGTGACGGCGAAAGCGCCTGGACAGGTCCGGGTGCAGGCTTCTGTGCAGGGGCAGGAAGACATAAAGGCGGAAGCGATGGTGTTTATTCACAGCCCCATGAATTTTGCCATTGGCGTCGGGGTGGACAACACGGGGGATATTCTGGTATCGATCCAGGAAACCTCCGGCGCTTCGGACAGCATCTATGGCCTTCAGTGGAATGTCTCGGCGGAGAACGGACGCTCCGCGCCCCAGCTGACCGGAGTCTTGCATCCTGGCTTCGGCACTAATTCCAAAGCTGTGGGGAACAGCGCCGTAACCATGGAGCTATTCACTGCGGATGGGGAAAACAGCTATTCCCCCGGTACGGAACGGATTCTGCGCCTGCGCTGCCAGGATGTGGATCAATTGTGGGGCACCACCCAAACCTATTCCTTGTCCGAAATGAGCCTGATGGTCAAGAGCGCTGACGGCTCCATGACAGTGCTCCTGGGTATGGGCCTCACCTATCCGGACACCCTGACCGTGGAGTTCAAGAAATCGACCCCGCCCATGCCGGAGCCGGACTTTTCCATGCCCGAGAATTTGGAGACCATTGAAGCGGAAGCCTTCGCGGGAACCAAAGCTGTGTGCGTTTCCGTGCCGGAAAGCGTCACCGCCATCGGCAGCAAGGCCTTTGCCAATTGCCGCAGCCTGCAATATATCTACATCCCCGCCGGGACTGTTTCCATCAGCGAAGATGCCTTCAGCGGCGTTTCCGGCCTGATTATTTACGGCCGCGCCGGTTCGGCGGCGGAAAGCCTGGCGGCCAGACTGGGCTTCACCTTCTATGAAGCGCCTTGATTCCCTGTATCCCATTGCTTCTTTTCGCTCCCGCCTATGATAGACGGGAGCTTTTTTCACGCTGCTGAAAAATGGCAAAAAATATGAAATTGCAAAGGATTTGTCAAATTCGTGTAAACAAAAAGAAAAAAATCTGCAAAAAGGGATTTTCCCGGGCGCGTTTTTGTAGTATAATAAAAATGTAAACCCGTTTGAAAGTGAGGGCGGTTCCACTTGACAGGTTTTTGGGAACAGGTGCAAACCTTTTTTTGGAACATCATTCATCGGCCCACGTGGATCGATTATATTGATATCATCCTGATTGCGTTTTTGATTTATCAATTGGTGACTCTGACCCGCCAAACCCGGGCCATCCAGGTTATAAAGGGCCTGGCGGTGATTATCGTAGCCAGCTACGCCTCCGAATTGATCGGGCTGACCACCCTGAACTGGGTGCTCAGGAGCATTCTGAACAATGGCGTGATCGTGCTGCTGATCCTGTTCCAGCCGGAATTGAGGAAGGCGCTGGAGCAAATTGGCCGCACCGCCAAGCTGGACCGCTCCGCCCAGCAGGATGAAAGCGAGCGCATCGTGGACGAAATCACCCAATGCCTGCTGCGCTTGTCCCGCCGCCGGGTGGGCGCGCTGATCGTGTTTGAGCAGCGCACAGGATTAAAGGATATCACCGAAAGCAGCGGCACAGAAATCGACTCCATCATCTCCGCCCCTTTGCTGGAAAACATTTTCGAGCCCAACACCCCCCTCCACGACGGCGCTGTGATCATCCGGGGCAGCCGCATCGTGTCAGCCGCCTGCGTGCTGACCTTAAGCGATAACCGCTCCATCAGCCGGGATTTGGGCACCCGCCACCGGGCGGGCCTGGGCGTGAGCGAAAACACCGACGCCATCGTGCTCATCGTCAGCGAAGAAACGGGCATCATCAGCATGGCCCGGGGCGGCAAGCTGACCCGCCACCTGGACGCGGAGGGGCTGCGGAAGGTGCTCAGGGAAATGTACCATGAAGACCATTCCCGGCTCTGGCGCTGGACCCACAGCCTGGGCCTGGTGCGGAAAGGAGGCGCTGGAAATGATGCAGAATGACGCGCCCCGTTCCCCTGCTGACCAGGAAAATAAAGCGAAAAACAACCTGCTGAAAAAGCTGTGGGGGATTCTGATCCACAATTGGGGCTGGAAGCTGGCCAGTTTCGTGCTGGCCGTGTGCCTGTGGGGCGTTTTGATCACCCAGGACACCGCCCTGCCCCGCACCAAGGTGATCGAGAATGTCCGCGTATCGGTCACCAATTCCGCCGTGCTCCGCTCCAACGGGCTGATCATCGTCTCCGGCCTGGAAAACGTGAACACCGTGGATTTGCGGGTCAGCGTGCCCCAGAAGAACTATTCCTCCGCCGCGGCGGCCAATTATATCGCCCGGCTGGATGTGTCCCAAATTCAGCAGGCGGGGGAGCAGACCCTGAAAATCACCGCCACTGCTGCAAACGCCTCCCAGTATGGCACGGTGGTGGATGTGATAAACCCCGAAGTGACCGTGACGGTGGAGGAATTCGGCACCATGTCCGGCATTCCCGTGGAAGTGCATCGGGTGGGCGAAGTGCCCGAGGGGATCTATGCCGGCGCCCTGACCCGCAGCGTGGAGGCGGTGGATATCAGCGGCCCCAAATCCATCGTGGAAAAAGCGGTACGCTGCGTGGTGGATTATGATCAAAGCGCCTTGAGCGTGAACCGTTCTCCCAATGCCGTGAACCTGCCCTTCGTGTTTGTGGATGCGGAAGGCCAGGTGCTGGACAGCACGAACCTGACCGTAACTCCCCGGGGCCAGGCCTCGGCCATCCAGCGCATCAGCATCACCCAGAACGTGTATGCCATGGCCCGGGTGGGGATCGACCCCAGCACCCTGGTCAAAGGCGAACCGGCCGAGGGCTACGCCGTGAGCAATATCCGGGTCATGCCCAACGTCATTACGCTGGCTGGCAGCCAGGTGGCCGTGGCCCCTTATCAGGAGGAGGGCGCCGCCCTGTATCCCTACGATCAGGTGGATATTTCCGGCCAGAGCCGTACAGTGAGCCAGCTTTTGTATTTGAATACGCCCGGCAATATGGACTATATCAGCAACAACACCGTTCAGGTCATCGTGACCATTCTGCCGGAGGAATTTGTGGACGGCGCGGGCGGCGTGCAATGAGCTTCCCGGAAGCGCCCTGACAGTGAATCATTATGAACAGCTTTGCCAATTCCCTTTTTACGGTGCTTTTCGGCTGGGCCCGGGCCCTGATCCAGCGCATCTGGATATCCGCCTCAGCGGGCCGCCTGAACAGCTTTTTCGTCTGGATCGGCGATCATTGGATGATCCTGGCCCTGGCGCTGGCTGTGCTGGGCACGGCGGTGGATCTTGTGATCTGGATGATCCGCTGGCGGCCTTACCTGGTTTGGCGCAGCCGCGCCCGCAGGTTTGCCCGGATGATCAGTCAGGATACCCAGACGGACCGGCGTTTGTTCCGCAAGGGGTACATGAGCGGGGTCGATATGGAAATGCCCCCGGAAGAGGAGCCGCCCATGCAGGAGCCGTCCCCTGAAGAATGGGACGAGGCATGGCAGCGTCCGCCCCAGGAGGCGGAGCTCTTCTATACCCCGGAAATCACCGATGCCCCGGCAGCCAGCGCGGCCACGGGTCAGACCCGGCAGGGACGCAGGCGGCATTTTAATAAAGCGCCTGGCTATGAGCCGCCGCCCATGGTAACGGAATCCTGGCTGGCTGACGTGTACCGCACGGATATGCCTGCCGCCCGTCGACGCCGCCGCCGGGAAAAATATGATCGAAAAAAGCCTGGATGGACCGATAAGCTGATGATCGGCGATGTGGAGGAGGACAGCCTGCTGGACGGGCTGCCGCCTGTGGTGGACCGTCAGCGGGCGTTTCACGAGCCGGTGTATCCCACACAGCAGGCCGAGCCCAGTGCGTATACCGGTTGGCAGCGGCCCCGCCAGGGTACGCCCACGGAAGGAAAAGACAGCCAATGAGCGAACTGAATCAATTGCCGCAGGCATGGATCGAGCAGCTGAAGCCTCTGCTGGGGCCGACGCTGCCCGATTTTTTACACAGCTATGAAGCGCCGCCCTGCCGGGGCATCCGGATGCGCCCCGGCCTTGATCCCGTTCCGGAAGCGGGGGAGAGGGTGCCCTGGGCGGAAAACGCATGGTATCTGCCCCTGGATTCTGACGCGGGGGGCCAACCTCCGCACGAAGCCGGAGCGTATTATATTCAGGAGCCCAGCGCCATGGCCGCCGCCGCGGCGCTGCGTCCCGATCCCGGGGAAAGGGTGCTGGATCTGTGCGCCGCGCCCGGGGGAAAAAGCACGCAATTGGCGGCATATATGCAGGGGAAAGGATTGCTGGTCTGCAATGAACCGGTGCCCAGCCGGGCCAAAATCCTTTCACGGAACATCGAGCGCATGGGCATTCCCAACGCCGTGGTGGTCAGCGCCCTGCCGGAGGAGCTCAGCGGCAAATGGGAGGGCTTCTTTGATAAAATCCTGGTGGACGCCCCGTGCTCCGGGGAAGGCATGTTCCGCCGCCATCCTGAAACGCGGCTGGAATGGACGCCTGCTTCTCCGGCCGGGTGCGCTCAGCGGCAAAGCCATATTCTGAACCATGCCGCAAAAATGCTGCGCCCCGGCGGCATGCTGGCGTACAGCACCTGCACCTTTAACGATCAGGAAAATGAAGGGGTGATCGAGGGCTTTCTCCGGGAGCATCCCGGATTTTCCCTGATGCCTTTCGCTTTGCCCGGCCTGCCTTCCTGCATGGGAACGCTGCGGCTGTGGCCCCATCAGGTGCGTGGCGAAGGCCATTTCGTGGCGCTGCTGCGGAAGGAAGAAAACGAGCTCCCCCCAAAGAAACGCCAGGAACGGGAAGAATCCCTGCTGACCGCGCCGGGCAAGCAGGAAGCGGCCCTGGCCGCCGCGTTTCTCCGGGAGCATTACGAGGGCGCACTTTCTGCTGACGGGCTGTTCGCCGGAAAGCTGCTGCAAGCTCCCGCTGTTATCCCGACCCTGCGGGGGGTGAAGGTTCTGCGGCTGGGACTGTATCTGGGGGAAATCCGGGGCAAGCTCTTTTTCCCGGATCACGCCCTGGCCCTGTATCGCCCCTCCCGGGTCAGCCTGCCCGTTTCTTTGGAGCAGGCCCGTTTCTTTCAGGCCGGTCAGGTGCTGCCCGCGCCGGATGGGCTTCGGGGCTTTTGCACCCCCACCCTTTCTGCCCTGGCCCTGGGCTGGGGCAAGGCCAGCGATGGCCAAATGAAAAATCATTATCCCAAAGGGCTGAGGAAGGGGAAGGGAAGTTAGGAGTGAGGAGTTAGGAGTGAGGAGTTAATAGTTATTCAGAGTTCTGATACTATTGCTGAACAAAGTCTGTCTCCGTTCTTTGAAACAGACTATATCAATTGTATTCTGTATTCTGTGCTTTACACTCCTTGCTCAGTGCCTTGCGGGAAAATCGTTTCGGTTGATATTTTGAGGGGGATGTAGTATAATACAATCAGGGAAAGATCCGAAACAAGGAAAGGAGAAAGCGTCATGAAACTGATTATCGCAATCGTGCAGGATGAAGACGCCTCCCGGTTGATCGGCCAATTGATGAACGATGGGTTCAGCGTGACCAAGCTGGCCACCACCGGCGGCTTTCTGAAATCCGGAAACACCACCCTGCTGGCTGGCGTGGATGACAGCCGTGTGCAGGAATGCCTGGACATCATCGAAAAAATCTGCAAGAGCCGCAAACAGATCGCCACGTCCCCGGTCACCATGGGCGGCTCCTCGGGCATGTATGCCTCTTACCCCATCGAGGTCACGGTAGGCGGGGCCACGGTGTTCATTCTGTCGGTGGATCAATTTGTCAAGTATTGATGAAAAGAGCGGCCTGACCCTTCGGGACTGCGCGGCGGGGAGCGAAACGCTCCTCGCTCTTTGGCGTGATTATCTGGAGGGCCGGATGCCCGCCGCCGTGCTGCTCAGCGGGGAAAAGGGCGTGGGCAAGCGCACCTTCGCCCGGCTCCTGGCTCAGGCGCTGATGTGCACGGGCGACGGAAACGAAAAAAACAAGCCCTGCGGCCAGTGCCGGGGGTGCAGGCGGTTTATGGCCCGTACCCATCCGGACGCCCTGTTTCCCGCTCCGCTGCCCAAAGAAAAAAGCATCAAGCTGGACACCCTGCGGGACACCATCAGCGCCTTGAGCCGCCACAGCCTGGAGGGCGGGCGCAGAACGGTGCTCATCGAAAACGCGGAGCTGATGACGCCCCAGGCCCAGAACGCCCTGCTGAAAACCCTGGAGGACGGCGCGGAAAACACCTATTTTTTGCTGACCTGCGATATTGAATCCGCGATTTTGCCAACCATCCGGTCCCGCTGCCGCTGCGTGCGGGTGGAGCCCTGGGAAGCGGAACGGATTCAGCAGGCGCTGCTTCGCCGGGGCGTGAATCAGGCGCGGGCCAGGGATTTGGCCCGGTTCTGCCAGGGCAGCCTGGGCCGCGCCCTGCAAATGCAGGAGGATGAAGGCTATTGGCAGGCCAGGGAAGCGGTGAAAAGCAGTTTCCTGTCCGTGCGGGGCACGGCCAGCCTGCCCGCCGCCGCCCAGAAACTAAAGGATCAAAAGGAGAACGGCGACCGGCTTCTGGATATATTGGAGCAGGAGGTGCGCGCCCTGTTGCATGCCCGGGTGACGGGAAGCCCGGAGGGAGCCGAAGATTTTCCCGATGCCTGGAAGGCAGCGCCGCCCCGCTCCCTTGAAATCATTTTGGAAGCGATTTTTTCCGCCCGCCGCCAGAAAAATGCTAACGTAGGCTGGGCGGCTTTATCGGAAGGACTTATGCAGACCATATCGGAGGAAACGAAAAAATGGCAAGTGTAATCGGCGTTCGATTTAAGAACGCGGGCAAGCTCTATTATTTTGATCCCGGCTCCTTCTGGCCCACCGCCGGGGACGCGGTGATCGTGGAAACGGTGCGGGGCGTGGAATACGGCGAAGTGGTCACCGGCGTCAAGGAGGTCAGCGACGAATTGATCACCCCGCCGCTGAAAAAGGTGATCCGCATCGCCACCGCCGCCGATGCCCAGCACGATCAGGAAAACCGCGCCAAGGAGCGGGACGCCCTGACCCTGTGCCAGAAAAAGGTGCAGGAGCATAAGCTGCAGATGAAGCTGGTGGGCTGTGAATATACCTTTGACAACAGCAAGATCCTGTTTTATTTCACCTCCGACAAGCGGGTGGATTTTCGGGCGCTGGTGAAGGACCTGGCTTCCGCCTTCCATACCCGCATCGAGCTGCGCCAGATCGGCGTGCGGGACGAGGCCAAGATGATGGGCGGCTTGGGCATGTGCGGCCGGCCCGTCTGCTGCGCCCAGTTCCTGGGGGATTTCCAGCCCGTGTCCATCAAAATGGCCAAGGAACAGAACCTGTCCCTGAACCCCACAAAGATTTCCGGCATCTGCGGCAGGCTCATGTGCTGCCTCAAATATGAGGAGGATCACTACGAGGCCACCCGTAAGCGGATGCCCCGGGTGGGCAAGGAGGTCATGACCCCGGACGGCGCGGGCACGGTGGTGGATTTGAATATCCTCAAGGAAACCGTGCGGGTGCGTATCCCCAAGGGCGACAGCACTGAGCAAAAGGATTATCCGCTCGCCGATGTGCAGCGCATCGTCCCTGCCCGCCCGCCTAAAAAAGCCCAGAGCGGAGGAGAGACGGAACCGGATGAGGCGGAATCCGTCGAGCCCGACGCCGAATCCGTGGCCGAATACGCCGGGGAAGAGGGCCTGAGCCCTGACGAAGCCCTGGCCGAAATCGAGGAAATCGCGGAAGAGGCCGAAGAAGAGGCTGAGGAAGAAGCCGAAGCAGAAGAGCAGGAAACAAAAGACGAAACCGACGAATAAGATAAAAGCCATGAAAAGAAAGATCGTATTGCTCCTGGTGCTGACGGCGCTGGCGCTGCTGCTGCCCGCCGCCCTGGCGGATGAAATGCCCGTGCCCCGCTCCTATGTGCATCTGGCCACCCCGGCCAAGGGGGAGCGCAGCGCGCCGGTATACAGCCAGCCCAAAACCTCATCGGACAAGCTGCTCACTCTCCAGGAGGGGGAAACCCTGGAGGTGGTGGGGGATAACGGAAATTATTATCTGGTGCTGGCAGAAGGGCAAATCGGCTATCTGCCCCGGGCCAAGGCCCGCCTGTACGGGGAGCCCAGCGCCCAGGAATTTCCCGAGCGTATCGACGAAGCATTGGCGTTTGTGGACGCGATCCCCTTCCGCAAGGAAACCCATCTGGAATTGAACGGCCCCATCCACGCCGGGGGCCAGGTGGACACCCTGTATGTGTACCTATGGGATGAAAGGCAGTTCAACGTAGAGCAATCCTATATCATCCCCCTGGACAAGCCTGCGGATACCATCGACGCGGGCAAGCTGAAAAAAGCCCTGAACCTGACCAAATGGATGGGCGGCCGCAAGACCCTGACCATTCAGGGCTCCCTGGACGGGGAGCGGGTGGTGCTGTTTCGCTCGCCGGTGTACATCAGCGGGGAAAACAGCGAGCTGAAAAATGTGACCGCCCTGTCCACCGCGCCGGACAGCCTAAAGGACACCAAGCTGTCCACCGCCTGGAAGCAAACCCAGAACCGCCGCACCCTGACGGTAGATATTTCCCCGGCGGCGGAGGCCGTGCTCGTGACCCTGGAATGGAACACCCTGCCGGACAGCGTGACGATAGAGCTGTATGACGCCAACAGACAGCTGATTTCCTCCGAGACCCGGGCCAATGGCTATTATAACGACTGGATTTCCCTGCCGGAGGGCGTGGCCACGGTTTCCCTGACCCCCGAAGGCCGGGAAGTGAGCCTGTCCACCTTGCGGGTGTATGCCGATGATTATTCCCGCCATGGGGTGCAGCGCTGGCAGGAGGGCCCGGAAAAGCTGGATATGCTGCTGGTGGCCACCCACCAGGACGACGAGCTTTTGTTCCTGGGCGGCACCCTGGCGGATTATCTGGACCGGGGCGCAAAAGTGAATGTGCTCTATTCCGCCGACTGCGGACGGATGCGCATCCGGGAAGCTCTGGACGGATTGTGGACAGCGGGGCTGCGCTCCTATCCCATCTTTCTGGGCTTGCCGGATAAATACACCATGAGCCCTACCCAGGCGGAAGCCCAGTGGGCCAAGTATGATTTGCAGACCCTGCTGGTGCGGGCCTTCCGGCGCTACAAGCCTGAGGTGATCGTGACCCAGGATTTTAACGGCGAATACGGCCACGGCCAGCATAAGGTTACCGTGAAAATGACCGCCGAGGGCGTGACCCTGGCGGCCGACCCGGCCTTCGATCCTGAATCCGCCCAGCAGTATGGGGTATGGCAGGTGAAGAAGCTGTACGTTCATTCCTATCAGGAAAACGAAATCGTCATGGACTGGACCCGGCCCCTGGATGACACCGGCGTGATCACGCCCCTGTTCCTGACCACCGAAGCCTACGATAAGCACCGCACCCAGCAGGCCTATTTCAGTATGCAGAATTCCGGCCGGGATTACGATAACACCCGCTTTGGGCTGTACTTTACCGCCGTCGGCCCCGATGAAGCAAAGAACGATTTTTTAGAGCATATCAATTGGCAGTGATACTTGCCCGGCTCCATAGAAAAGTCCCCCTCTCCTTTTTGGGAAAGGGGGATTTGCTTTGCCATGGGAAACAATTCAGCGAAAACGATACCAATGAAGCAGCACACAGATGCCGCCAATAACGGTGGCGATGCCCATGATGCGGGCCTGGGCTGTAAAGACGCGGGGGTCCTGGGCCGCGTCAAAGCGCCGGGAAAGCCTGTATACCGCCTTGGGCCGGAGCACGCTGAAGGCTCCCAAAACAATGCAAAGAATGCCAACCGTCAGGTACATGTTTTCGCCTCCGTAATAGATGAATCAGAAAGGAATGGGGAGTCTGTACAAACACAAGAGCAGAACGTATGGCGCAGCCTTGAAACCATCAGATTCATTTCTCCATCCATCTGAATATGACGTTTCCTATCGTTGCTGGCTGTAACTGTGGGAATCAAGAGAATATTTTTTCTTTGTTTTATCCGCAATGGGTTTTCTTGGAAGAATTTTCTATAGCGCACAAATTCTCATGCTCTGGCAAATGCCTCCGCGGCGTCTTGGATCAGCCGCTCAAAGGCGGGCACGTCGGTGCGCTGGGAGGTAAAGCACAGGATCAGGGGATGAGGAGCGTACACGATGCCCACATCGTGGGTGATGCCGTCGTCCTCGCCGGTCTTGTGGGCGATGGGCACGCCGTGGAGGAAGAAGGGCATTTTGCCATTCAGCCGCTGATTCTTGAGAATGCGGAGCATTTCCCCATCGGCCTGGGGAGAAACGGCTTCCCCGCGATACAGCTTTTTCAGCAACAGGCCCATTTCCCGGGCGGTGATGGTGTTCTCGATGCCCCGGGCGGAAGCGGCGGCGTCAAACAGTCTGCGGCGGAGAACCGTGTCTTTGAGCCCCAGGCGGTTGATGGTTTGGTTAATGCTTTCCATGCCCAGCCGGTCGATGAGGATATTGGTGGCTGTGTTGTCGCTTAATATGATCATCAGCACGCACAGATCCCGCAGCGTTACCTGCACCCCATCGTGGAGGTAGCTCAGCGCTCCGCAGGATGGCATTTTCTGCTCCGGTTTGATCCGGAACGTTTCTTCCATGCTGGCTTCCCCGGCCTCCGCCTGTCGGAACGCCTCCGCCAGAATGGGCAGCTTGATCACGCTGGCCGCGATCACCGGCACGTCGGCCTGGTACTCGCAGACCTCTCCGGTTGCCAGATCTTCTCCGTAAAAGCAGACCTCGCCCGGCAAAGCCGCCAGGCGAGGGAGAAAAGAACGAAGTGTTTCGTGCATCATGCGTATTCACCCATCATGGTCAGATTTTCAGCACCGCCCGGGCGATACTGAAATAAATGAACAGGGAGCTCATGTCCACCACGGTGGTGATCATGGGGCTGGCCATCAGGGCGGGGTCCAGGCCCAGCCGCTTGGCCAGCATGGGCATGGCGCAGCCCAGGGCCTTGGCCAGCACGATGGTGCAGAACAGCGCGGCGGCCACCACGAAGGACACGCCCCATTCCGCGCCGTTGATGAACCGCACCCGGAAGAGGGTGAAGGTAAACAGCACCGCGCCCACGATCAGCGCCACCCGGAATTCCTTCCACAGGGCCTTGAAGAAATCCTTTAAGGTGATCTGCCCCAGGGACAGGCCGCGGATGATCAGGGTCGAGCTCTGGGAGCCGCAGTTGCCGCCGGTGTCCATCAGCATGGGAATACAGGCGGTCAGGATAATGCCCACGGCGGCGTTGGAGGAAAGCACATCCTCGTAATGGGTGATGATCATGCCGGTGAAAATGGCGATCACCGCCATCAGCAGCAGCCAGGGAATACGGTTCAGGGCCAGCTTGAAGGGGGACGTTTTCAGGTATTCGTCATCAGAAGGCGTCAAAGCGGCCATCTTTTCGAAGTCTTCCGTGGTCTCTTCTTCGATAACGTCCATGATATCGTCGGCGGTGATGATACCCACCAGACGGTCTTCCATGTCCACCACGGGAATGGCCATCAAGTCGTACCGGCGAACCAGGTCGGCTACCTGCTCCTGGTCGTCCGTGGTGCGCACGCTGACCACGTTGCGGTCCATAATGTCGGAGAGCACGGTGTCTTCGCTGGCTAGGATCATTTTGCGCAGGGCCAGGGTGCCGATCAGGTGATGCGTGCTGTCGATGATATACAGGGTATAAATGGTTTCTTTGTCCAGGCCCTCCTGCCGGATGATCTCCATGGCCCCCCGCACCGTCACGTCGCTGCGGAATTCCAGGTATTCAATGGTCATCAGGGAGCCTGCGGAGTTTTCAGGATAGCGCAGGAATTGGTTGATCAGGTTGCGCTTTTCGGGATCGGCGCTTTGCAGCACGCGCCGCACCACGCTGGCGGGCAGCTCTTCCAGAAAGTCCACCGCGTCGTCCAGAAACATGTCGTCGATCAGGACGCGGATTTCCTGGTCGCCGATGGATTCGATCAGGGTCTGCTTCTGCTCCGCCGACATATAGCTGAACACGTCTGCGGAAATATCCTTGGGCAGAATTCGGAACACCAGCAGCAATTGTTCCTTGTTCAGTGTTTCCATGTATTGGGCGATGTCCACTTCGTTGAGCATCATCATCGCCCCGCGCAATTCGCCGTGGCGCCCCGCCTCCAGCAGGCTGTTCAGGCGCTTTTCAATTGCCGACCATTCCATGGGAAAACACACCTCCTCTATTTTCTTTTGAACCCGTAATGCTTGCGGAAAAGGGAAAAGAGGACGCGGCTTTTTTCGCGGGAAAGGTATTCAAACAAACCGGACGGCGTTCAACGCCCCATGCCTCAAAACCACACGCAAAAAAGCCCCCCGCTTTTCCGATGCCATTTTACGACGTTCAGCGATGCAAGAGGGTGCGAACCGGATTAAGCGTGACGCGCCAATGAGCGCGCCTTCCACGATCGCGGCACGCCTTCGCTCACTTGGCATCTCTCGCCGTCGCCCATTGACTGTCACCCCCTGTTTTTCAAATGTATTTTCAGTATATGCTTATTTTCGCCGGTTGTCAATCATATAGAAGCCAATCGGTAAAAATGTTTGAAAATTGAAATAAATTATTCCAGGATGACGTATCCCGCCGCTGTCAGGGCCTGGAGGGCATCGGCCAGCCGCTCCGCGCGCAGCAGCACGTAATCCGTGTCATAGGTGGACACGGCGAAGATGGACACGCCAGCCTTGGCCAGGGTATCGGCAATTTTTGCCAGAATGCCGATCAGGGAAAAATCCAGCGGCCCCATCACCTTGAGGCACCGCCAGCCTTCCTCCTTTTTAAGCGTCCCTTTTGGGCAGGCGTCGGCAGGGCAGACCAGAGAAAGCTCCTCGTCCGTCCGGGCGAAAAAGGTAAAGGGCCGGGTCAGGTCGGCTTCTTTTCCGTCCGCGATCTGGCACACGGTAAAGGTTTCTTTCAGCAGTTTCAGCGTCATGTTGTCTTCTCTCCCTGGGCGGGGCGGATAAGGTCTTCCTCCGCCAGGCCCGTTTTTTCATCCAGGATACGAACTTCTTTGATTTGCGTGAATCCGAACTGATGATATAAGGCAATCGCCCGCTGATTGTTTTGCAGCACCGTGACCCGCATGGGCCGCGCCTTTTCCAGCGTTTCCACCGCGAACTGAACGGCGGCTTTTCCAACGCCCCTGCCCTGGCCATCCGGCAGGAGATACAGGGCGTTCAGCTCGTTGGCCCAAGGGTCCAGGATCATCACGCCCACGGTTTTCTCCGCCAGGCCGACTGCGTATACCTGCCGCCCCGCGTTCAAATGCGCCCGCAGCTTTTCTTCCATATAAGCAGGGGTATGCTTTTGCAGAAATTCAGCGCTGCAAAAGGCGGTATGGCTATCCTTCCAGCTTTCCGCCCAGACGGCGGAAAGGGCGGGCAGCATGGCTTCCTGGGCCAGCTCGAACCTGGGCGTCAGCAGCCGGACTACCTGCTCCCGGGCCGCTTTCATGGCGGTGGGGATGGGCAGGGCGGTCATTTCACGGAGGGTTACGAACCGCCCCTCCCGGCAGCGCGTTTCCTCCGCTTCATAGTGAAACAAATGCATGTTCCACACGCGATGGGTGAACACATGGCGGGCAGAACCCAAATCCGCCGCGCAGCTGGCCCGGATGCCCAGGGCAGCCAGGGCTTTGTCAATATCCGCTTGCGTTTCATAGCCCTCGGTGAGCTGATAGACCCACAGGTTATTCAGCAGCGCTTCCTTCCGCTGGGTCATCCAGACTGTTCCCCGGCAGGTGATCAAAGCCACTGCCATGGAGATTTCTTTGGGCGGCTTGGCGGCGGCTTTCACCGGCAAATCCTCCGCGTCCCCCTGGGCGTAAGCGTCGCACAGGGGCCGCAGGGGGCAGGCTTCGCAGTCCGGCGTGCCGGGCACGCATACTGTGGCCCCCAAATCCATCAGGGCCTGGTTAAAATCCCCGCACCGGGTTTGCGGCATGTCCTCCTGGGCCAGGGCCAGCAGGCGGCGCTTCACCGTGGGGGTGTCCACATCCTCCCGCACCCCATGCACCCGGGTCAGCACCCGGGTCAGATTGCCGTCCATGGCGGGAGAGGGCAGGTCAAAGGCGATGGAGGCCACCGCCGCCGCTGTATAATCTCCCACCCCGGGCAGCGCCCGCAGGGCTTCCAGACTGGCGGGAAACTGACCGTCATATTGGTTCGCCACCACCTGAGCGGCCTTATGCAGGTTGCGGGCCCGGGAATAATACCCCAGCCCCTCCCAGCATTTCAGCACGTCCTGCTCCGGCGCGTTGGCCAGGGCGAACACATCCGGGAACCGTTCCAGGAATCGGGTATAGTATCCTGCCACGGTTTCCGTCCGCGTCTGCTGGAGCATGATTTCGCTGACCCAAATGCGGTAAGGGTCCTTGGTGCCACGGAAGGGCAGCACCCGGCGATGAACATCATACCAAGCGAGTAAGAAAGATGAAAGCATAGTGAGTTTCTCCGTTGGTGGTGAGAGATTGAGGAAGAAAAAGGCAATAAGGAACCTTCGTCCGGCATCGTGCACAGGAAATTGGTGAGCAGAAGGGGTGGCGCGATTGCTTCATTATTTTAGCACATGGGCATAATCTTGACAAGGAAAACCAAAAGAAAAAGAAAATCAAAGAAATTCAAAGAAAATATGGGATAAACAGAATATAATTCCTGAAATTCGATCAAATTGATTGATCATCAGGAAATTCCGGAAAATTGGCATTTGCGCCAAACCTGTTTATGAAGTACACTATGCAAGGATGGTTTAGCACTCGATGATTATGAGTGCTAACAAATCCCTGAAAGCAGTTATCAATAACAAGGAGGAGCCTTATGAACATCAAGCCTTTGTTTGACCGCGTGGTCATCAAGAATGTGGAAGCGGAAGAAACCACCAAGAGCGGCATCATCCTTACCTCTGCCGCCAAGGAAAAGCCCCAGATGGCGGAAATTTTGGCCGTTGGCCCCGGCGGCATGGTGGACGGCAAGGAAGTGGTCATGCAGGTCAAGCCCGGCCAGAAGGTCATTTACAGCAAATATGCCGGCACGGAAGTAAAGCTGGACGGCGAAGAAGTGATCATCGTTCGGCAGAGCGATATCCTGGCTGTGGTGGAATAATCGAAATCAACGGCATTTGAAGCGGAAGCGGGCAGGGTTCAGGCAGATTAACAAAATCAGCGAACCCCGCATCGGATTTCATCCCCGCACTCCCGCTGCATAATAAAAAATTGACTGAAAGATCAGGAGGAAATATCAAATGGCAAAGCAGATCAAATATGGCGAGGACGCCCGCCGCGCCCTGGAAGCCGGTATCAACGCGCTGGCGAACACCGTGAAAATCACCCTGGGCCCCAAGGGCCGCAATGTGGTGCTGGATAAGAAATACGGCGCTCCCCTCATCACCAACGACGGCGTGACCATCGCCAAGGAAATCGAGCTGGAGGACCCCTTTGAAAACATGGGCGCCCAGCTGATCAAGGAAGTGGCCACCAAGACCAACGACGTGGCTGGCGACGGCACCACCACCGCCACCCTGCTGGCCCAGGCCATCGTGCGGGAAGGCCTGAAGAACCTGGCCGCGGGCGCCAATCCCATGGTGCTCAAGCGGGGCATTGAAGACGCCGCTTCCGCCGCCGTGGAGGGCCTCAAGGAAGTGTCCCGTCCCATCAGCGGCAAACAGGCCATCGCCCAGGTGGCCGCCATCTCCGCGGGCAACGAAGAAATCGGCCAGCTGATTTCCGACGCCATGGAAAAGGTGGGCAAGGACGGCGTGATCACCGTGGAAGAATCCAAGACCATGAAGACTGAGCTGACCACTGTGGAAGGCATGCAGTTTGACCGGGGCTACGCCTCCGCTTACATGGTCACCGATACCGACAAGATGGTGGCCGAGCTGGATAACCCCTTCATTTTGATCACCGATAAGAAGATCAGCAATATTCAGGAAGTGCTGCCCGTGCTGGAGCAGGTGGTGCAGGCTGGCAAGAAGCTGCTCATCATCGCCGAGGACGTGGAGGGCGAAGCCCTGGCGACCCTGGTTGTGAATAAGCTGCGCGGCACCTTTACCTGCGTGGCCGTAAAGGCTCCCGGCTTTGGCGACCGCCGCAAGGAAATGCTGCGGGATATCGCCATCCTCACCGGCGGCCAGGTCATCAGTTCTGAGCTGGGCCTGGAGCTGAAGGAAGCCACCATCGACATGCTGGGCCAAGCCCATCAGGTGAAGGTGGACAAGGAAAACACCACCATCATCGACGGCGCTGGCGATAAGCAGGAAATCCAGAACCGCATCGGCCAGATCCGCGCCCAGATCGCCGAAACCACCAGCGATTATGACCGGGAAAAGCTCCAGGAGCGCCTGGCCAAGCTGGCTGGCGGCGTGGCCGTGATCCAGGTGGGCGCTGCCACTGAGATCGAAATGAAAGAGCGCAAGATGCGCATTGAAGACGCCCTGGCTGCCACCCGTGCCGCTGTGGAAGAAGGCATCGTGCCCGGCGGCGGCGTGGCCCTGCTGAACGCTATCAGCAAGGTGCAGGCCCTGGTGTCCAAGAACGCGGGCGACGCCAAGACCGGCGTGCAGATCGTGCTGCGCGCCATGGAAGAGCCCATGCGTCAGATCGCCCTGAACGCCGGTATCGACGGCGCTGTGATCATCGAGAACATCCGCCGCAGCCGCAAGACCGGCTATGGCTACGACGCCCTCAAGGGTGAATATGTGGACATGATCGAGCGCGGCATCATCGACCCCACCAAGGTGACCCGTTCCGCCCTGCAGAACGCCGCCTCCGTGGCCGCGATGGTGCTGACCACCGAATCCCTGGTCACCGATATTCCCGCGCCCGAACCCGCTGCTCCCGCTGCCAACCCCGGCATGGGCGGCATGTATTGATCGGCTGAACGCCGCATAAACGTCTATAAAAAAATCAACCCGTCCGATGGCTTTCATCGGGCGGGTTTTTCTTGCGGAGACTCGTCTCTGTCCGCAGGCTTTTTTGGTTCTTCACGGATTCTTAGGGAAGCACCATACCGGCTGACAGCCTAACGCTGTCATCCCGAGCGAGTGAAGCGCAGCCGGGAGGCGAAGAGCAGCCGAGGGATCTATAAGCAATCTTTATGCTAACTTACAGATCTTTCGACTCCGTTCCTCTCTTGTTCCACGCCAAGATGACAAAGAGAATTGTTCCCTTCTCCCTATTTTTCCGGGAAGAACCGCTTTTTTCATTGCAATTCCCACGGGGAA
>ODAI010182656.1_pt1 | contig 26286 bp, 19 predicted proteins | sample 1539321 | NCBI WGS metagenome assembly ODAI01 (sample SAMN02144231, study PRJEB22623) | gut metagenome | biome: sheep rumen | host: Ovis aries | place: New Zealand
CCTCGGAAACGTTCCTTACGACTTCCTTAGCCTCGAAATCAGACTCAGGTGTGAACTTTGCTCTCATGATGAACTTAACAGCATCGTTCTGGATAGCTTCGTTCATCTCTTCGAACATTGCGGAACCTTCGAGCTTGTACTCAACAACAGGATCGTGCTGACCGACACTGCGCATACGGATAGCTGATGAGAGCTGATCCAATGCATCGATGTGATCCATCCACTTAAGATCGACCGTACGCAGGAGGATCTGACGTTCAGCCTCTCTGAATACTTCGGGAGAAACCTCTTTGTCCTTCTGTGCGATGACTTCCTTAGCCTCATCAGCGAGCTGCTCAGCAAGTTCATCTGCATCAGGAAGATCGAAATCGTCGTCCTGAACCTTCTTAACGATATCAAGATCGCCGAAGATATCTTCAAGCTGTCTTCCCAATGTGTATCTCTCGGAAGAAGAGATCACGCCGTCAAGAGCATATGTGTTTACGACACGTGAAGCAACACGCTCAACCATCTGCAGGTAGATGTCGTGTACGTCATTACCGTTGATGACCTGACGTCTCTGCTCGTATGTGATAGTTCTCTGAACGTTGTTGACGTCGTCGTATTCGAGGACGCTCTTACGTGATGAGAAATGCAGAGCTTCAAGCTTTCTCTGTGAGCTGTCGATCATCTTTGAAAGTGACTTGAACTGGATCTCCATGTCGTCCTCGATACCTAAAGAATCAGCAAGGCTTGTAACACGGTCACCGCCGAAGATCCTGAGGAGGTCATCCTCAAGAGAAAGGAAGAACTTGGATCTTCCCGGGTCTCCCTGTCTTCCGGCACGTCCCTTGAGCTGGTTATCGATACGTCTTGACTCATGTCTTTCGGTACCTACGATGAAGAGACCGCCGAGCTGTTTGACTTCCTCAGCCTCAGGAGCGAGCTCTTCCTTAAACTTCTTCTCGAGTGTGCTGAATCTCTCTCTTGCTTCAAGAACAAGTTCATCATCAGTCTCATTGTGAGCTGTGGATGCATCGATAAGCTCATCTGTATAACCGAGTTTTCTCATTTCCTGAAGAGCAAGGAATTCAGCGTTACCGCCTAAGATGATATCGGTACCACGGCCTGCCATGTTGGTTGCGATAGTAACTGCACCCTTACGTCCTGCCTGTGCAACGATCTCAGCCTCGCGCATATGGTTCTTAGCATTGAGTACGTTGTGCTTGATGCCGTACTTTGTGAAGATCCTTGAAAGGAGCTCTGACTTGTCAACGCTTACAGTACCGACAAGTACGGGCTGTCCCTTCTCGTGAGCTTCCTTAACCGTACGCAGGACTGCGGAATACTTGCCGTTCTCTGTCTTGAAAACAGCATCATAATCGTCCTTTCTGATAACGGGCTTGTTTGTAGGGATCTGGATAACATCGAGGTTATAGATCTGTCTGAACTCTGCTTCCTCTGTGTATGCTGTACCGGTCATTCCGGACAGCTTTGAGTACATTCTGAAGAAGTTCTGGAATGTAATGGTTGCAAGGGTCTTGTTCTCGCTTGCGACCTTAACTCCTTCCTTGGCCTCGATAGCCTGGTGCAGACCGTCGCTGTAACGGCGTCCGGGCATCAGACGGCCCGTAAAGTCGTCTACGATGATGACCTCGCCGTCCTGAACGATGTACTGCTCGTCCTTTTTGAAGTTACCGTTTGCCTTGAGAGCGTTGTTGATATAGTGCTGAAGATCGAAGTTGTCGGAATCAGAAAGGTTGTCGATACCGAAGTGCTTCTCGGCTTTAGCAATACCGTTAGCTGTAAGAACGGATGTCTTTGCCTTCTCGTCGATAACGTAATCTGCGTCGCCTACGAGGTCATCCATATCGACCTTGTCGTCTGTCTCGACTACGGTGTAAGGCTTAAGTGTCTTAACGAAAGCGTCTGCTTTCTTGTAGAGGTCAGAAGATTCAACTCCGCGGCCGGAAATGATGAGCGGTGTTCTCGCCTCATCGATCAGGATCGAGTCGACCTCGTCGACGATAGCGTAATTAAGTTCACGCTGTGCGATCTGTTCCTTTCTGACGACCATATTGTCACGCAGATAGTCAAATCCGAACTCGTTATTGGTTCCGTAAACGATATCACATGCGTACATACCCTTACGGTCACGGTTGGGGATATCGTGGATGATGAGACCGACTGTCAGTCCGAGATATTTGTAAACCTTACCCATCCACTCGGAGTCACGCTTTGCGAGGTAATCGTTGACGGTTACAACGTGAACGCCTTTGCCGGTGAGCGCGTTGAGGTAAACAGGCATTGTAGCAACGAGGGTCTTACCTTCACCCGTCTTCATTTCCGCGATTCTTCCCTGATGCAGGATGATACCGCCGATAACCTGAACTCTGTAAGGCATCATGCCCAGAACACGCCAAGCAGCTTCTCTTACTGTTGCGAATGCTTCCGGAAGAAGGTCATCCAAAGTCTCGCCTTCAGCAAGTCTTTTCTTAAACTCAGCTGTCTTGCCCTGAAGTTCCTTGTCAGAAAGATCGGAAAACTCTTTCTCATAGCCCATTACTGAGTCTACAAGGCCCTTGATCCTCTTAAGTTCATGATCGCTGTGTGTACCGAATACTGAAGTTAATATACCCATTTACTCCGATTTCTCCTCTTGTTCTTTATTATCTCGTTCGTTAAGTCTTTTAAGTGCTGTTCTGTATCCGCCTTCCGGATTGATGTAACATGTCTTAACTCTTGATATAGTAGTTGAGCTGACCTTGGTTGAACTCCTGGCCTTTCCCCTGACCCTGCCGCTTCCGTGCTTTGATTCGGAACCGGTTTCAGTTTCAGCATTTTCGGGTGTTCCGGAAAGTTCCTTGATTATCTCTTCATAGCTCTTCCCCTGCTCGATCCTTCTTACGATCTGCCAGCGGTGAAGAAATGAATGAAGCTCATTTACCGAGCAAAGGTCCTTGAAGAACTTGTGGAGCTCTTCAGGATTCTTCATTGTCAAAATGGCGCTGTAAAGGTCAAAAAGCTCCTCCATCTCAACATCGGTAAAGGCAGCAGCGAATTTAATCTCGTTCTTGTCTTTGTTCTTTATCATGATATCTTACCCGACGGCATTGTTAACGAAATCAAAAAGCGGTCCGGCATATCCCATGTAAAAGGCAACGAAAACTGCAGTAATAAGGACAACAACCAAAATACCCGCCAGGCATCTGGAGAAGAAAAGATTGGTCTTAGCCTTTCTTAAGGTGTCGCCAATAGACAGGTTTGACCTGTTGTCCGTGTTGATTCTTGAGTTCGCCAGGCTCGGCGCTCTAACTGTATTTTCGTGTCTCAAACAAGATACCTCCAAATTCACCGATATATCTTAACGCAATATCGAATTTAATACAATAAATTAAATATAAGGAAATATCCCGTCAATTTTCTGAAATTACGGCTGTTTGTCCGCATATTTTGAGGAATTGCCGTATTCTTTTATCTCAAGAGTCACACCTTTGGTCCTGGCATATTCCTTCAGAGAAGATACCACATCTTTCCTGTCTTTGGGAGAATTCGATGGAACAACGACCTTTAAAGTCTTGCTTTTAATGTCTCCGACCTTGTATATCCTGCCGTTTATGTTCTTCTCGGTACCGTTAAACTTCGAAAGCTCATCTATATCGGCTTTTATGCTCTTACTGATCTTTGACTTGGACTTATAGTAAGGCGCGGTCAGGTCTATGGTCTTAAGAGACGTGGCATTTCCGCCGGAATAATCGTCAATAACCGGATATGTCTTGGGCAGATTCGTATTAAAGACCTTCCTGAAAGCTTCGCCTCTTTTGAAATTATCCTGGTCCCATATGTCTTTACCGCCGTTTTTCGGGTCTGAACCTTCAAGTATCAGCGATGAATCGCCGTAAAGAGGTATTATCTGGAATATCTGCTTATGTCTCCTTCCTGCCACCGTAACGACGGAATAATCCACGGTAACCTCGATAACGTGCCGTTTGCTGCTTATATCGAAATTGACATCAATGTCGTCCGGACAGAAGAAAGCAGACCCGCCATTGCGCGCTTTATAGTAGAGCACGATGTTTTTAGCCATAGTGCCTGCCAGAACACCCTCAAGCACGGATTCCTCAAGCTTAAACCCTGATATCGAATTGATACCGCCAACAGCTTTCAGGACAGTTCCGATGACCGAAGCAGCCTTCGTGCCTTCAACACCGGTGTCCGGAAATGCGTTCAGAAGGACCGAAGCGGCATCTCCGGCCGGTACGGTGACCGGATATAACAGCGACATGTTCTCACAGCACTGGTTTACAGCTCTGGTCATGAGGATATCGGTCCTGTACAGGTTAATTGCGCTCACTATGCAGGCAATTAATAAAAGCACCATTGTAAAGCAGATGGATGTCTCGACTGTAACGCTTCCCTTTTTGTTTTTCATAACCGTTCACCCGTATAGAACATAGCTTCTTTTGATCTCGATCTTTTTAAGACCTGCATCCGCTTTTGCGGTAAGACCGGTATAAAGATCGCCGTAGTCTCTCTTGAGGATATTAAGGCTTCTGTCGATCATCCTGTCATCGCTCTGAGCAAGCATGAAAAGATAAAGAAAATCCCTGTATCCAGCTGTTGCGATGGTCTTATCCTTGGTCTCGGCAAGAGTTACCCGTTCCCCTTTTCTCAGCGTGTTTATATCCTTTCCTCCCTGAATTGTTGCTATCAGAAAGATCAAGGCGACGGTTATTATCCTGTAGTCGATCTCGACAGACCCCTCTGATATAACCGAGATTATCGCTGACAGGATCTGCGAGACCACGTCCACTTTCGACCTGAAATCCTTATCCAGATAGTCCTTAAGAAAGTTCTTGCCGGTAAGGACCGCCAGGAGCAGATAGTTTACGGCTGCGATCGACGCATTACCCGTCAGTCCCGTCAGGATATACTCCGCATCGTCTTTATTTTTGCTGTGAATGTTAGAAAATGCCGTTCCGTTGATCGAATAATCTATATTCTGCTTCAGACAGCAGTCGAAATTGTAAGAAAAGTAATTCGCGGCATTTAAATGAGTCAAAAGCTTGCAGCTGGTCTTTGCCTGCGTCTCATGAAGCTCCATCATGCTGTCTATCAGCTTTATCGCAGGTTTCATGTCGCTTATGCTGATATTTATCGAGAGATCCTTAAGGTCGTTATCATTGCCTTTAAGGCTCTTCTTTACCGTCTCAAATATCCCGAGCTTTGAATCTATATCATCGATCTTAAGCGCTTCACCTGACTTTTCTATCCATTCCGTAAGCTTCTCAGATCCTGAGATTATGTCGCTTACAAACCCCGCCGCAGGACTTGATGTGTATTCCTTGATGCTTTTTAAGACACCGGTATTTACCAGTTCTCCGATCATTTCCGAGAAGACATCTGCTATCTGACATATAGTGATGCCTGTTGCCCTGTATGAGTAATACATGTTTATCGCATCGCGCAGGGCTTTCCTGTCAATCTGTTTATAACCGCCGAGATCCAGGACCGGGCCTTCCTCATATCCGCAGGCCAGAAGAGCTTTCCTGTAGATGTCATCGTCAACGGCATCCTTGGTAAATGCATAAACACCGTACACATCGAAAAGCTGCCTGTTGTATTCGCACATGATGCTCTCGATCTGCGCTTCTGCCGCACTGTTGACCTTGGTCATGTAATCAAGCTCCCAGACAAACGTCAGAAAAGTGCATTCGATAAGGATCACTGCCGAAAGTATTATCCCCAAAAACACCGACGAGGCACCGTAGCGGTTCTTTGGCTTCTTATTCTTTGCTCTCATCGGTATCCACCCCGCTCGCTATGCCTGCTGCTTTGCCGTAGATAAGCCTGAAATTGTCAGAAAGACCCGTAAGATATGTACAAAGCCTTTCCGGAGAAGCATCGTATGAGATTGCTGACCCGATCTTCCTTTCGGTAAGCAGGGTCTTATCCCTGTTCTGAAAACTGCTCTCCTCAAACCCGTATTTGCAGTCGTTAAACGCTTCCATCGCAGTGGATTCGGGAGCAGTGACAAAGAACGTGATAAGAGTCAGGACAATCGTAAATACAATTGCAGTTTCAAGTGTCGACATATATACACCCCCTGATAAAGATTTACCTGATCTTACAACCGGAAAGGCATGAAAATTACCGACAAAAAACTACAAAAACCGACAAAGAAAAACGCCCGGCGAACCGGGCGTAAATCGTGCAAAGCATTGATTTTATTATGTGCAGGGCCAAAAGCCGCAAACAGGTCAGCTATATTACCTATTAAACGGTTTTCAGATCATGCACGGAGAGTTATACCGTACTTCTCGCCGAGGTTGGCAAGGATCGTGGAAACAAAGCCGTCGATGACCTCAGGCTTGAACTCCTCATCCCCGGGCGTGAATACTACGCTGAAAGCAAGGCTCTTCTTGTTGATCCCGAGCTGGATGCCTTCATAGATATCGAAAAGCTCGATCTTTGTGATGTACTCACATGAAGCCTTGATCTCTTTCTCTACATCGGCGCAGGTAATGCCCTTGTCCATTACAAAGCAGAAATCGCGCTTTTCCTCCGTGAACTTCGGAAGCGGGATGAACTTTCTTTCCTTGCCGTAGTATTTGCTCAAAGCACGCAGATCGATCTCCGCGACATATGCGGGTACTCTCATGTCGAGCTCATCGCAGATCTCATAGAGGACCTGTCCCAAATAACCGACATCTTCGCCGTTGCAGATGACCTTTGCCGTTCTGCCCGGGTGAAGGAATGTTTTGGTATCCTTACTGTAATCGAACTCAACGTCCAGAGAAGCTGCAATAACGTCAACAAGGCCCTTGAGCGAATAGAAATCCTCATTCTCGCCAAACACACCGATGCAGATAGTCTCGCGCTCATCAGGATACTCGGTAAGAGGCAGGCTCTTAGGCAGGAACTTGTTGCCCATCTCGTAGATACGGCCTGTCAGAATGCCGTTCTTCTGGTTGCGTGCCATAGCCTTGATCATCTGGGGTGCCAAAGTTGTACGCATCAGAGAAAGGTCGATATTGATAGGATTCAATATTTTGATGGCTTTCCTTTCGGGCGCATCATCAGGAAGCTTCAACAGATCGAAATCCGAGGGCGAGAAGAACGAATAATGAACGCCTTCAGAAGCGCCGGCCGCACAAAGATCGCGTCTGATCTTAAGCTCGGAACGCTGCTTCAGGTTATAACCGCCGCTCGTAACCTTAGCTGTAGGAATGAATGTGGGCACGATGTGATCGTAACCGTACATACGGATAACTTCCTCAGCGACATCCTGGTAAGATTCCATATCAACACGGTATCCCGGAATATAGATCGTAAGAGAATCGCCGTTAAGCTCAGGCGCGAAATTAAGGCCTGTAAGGATGCGTACGATATCTTCGTCAGGAACGGTTATTCCCAATACTCCGTTAACTTTCTTTACGCTGACAGTAAGTTTTCTTGGCTCGATCGAATTGCCAGTATTGACATCGAAAGCAGTCTTGGAGACCTTGCCGCAGCCCAATTCCTCAATGAGATGCAGGGCTCTCTTCATTGCCATGACGGTCGTATATTCGTCAACGCCCTTTGAGAATCTAAGGCTTGAGTCAGATACCTGACCAAGAGCCTTTGAGCTCTTACGGATGTTGTCGTGAGCAAACTTTGCTGCTTCGAACATGACTGCCTTGGTCGAATCAAGTATCTCGGAGTTGAGTCCTCCCATGATTCCGGCAAGTGCAACAGGCTTCTTGCCGTCACAGATGACCAGGTTATCTGAAGTAAGAGCGAATTCCTTCTCATCGAGTGTAACGATCTTCTCGCCGTCCTCTGCACGGCGGACGTGGATCTCTCCGCCTTCAAGGTATGAATAATCGAAAGCGTGCATCGGCTGGCCGAGCTCGTAAAGAACGTAGTTGGTAATATCAACGACGTTGGAGATCGCTGAACACCCGACAAGAGCGAGACGGCGCTTCATCCAGAGCGGAGACTCACCGATCGTGACGTCAGAGACATAGTGTCCGATGTATCTCGGGCAAAGGTCGGGAGCTGATACACGGATATTGAAGTCGATCGAGACATCGCTCTCGGTGTAATCAAGAGCAGGCTCTTTGACGGGCTTGCCGAGTACAGCTGCTACTTCCCTGGCGATACCGAAGATGCTCTGGCAGTCAGGCCTGTTTGCAGTGATGGATACATCGAAAATGTAATCATCAAGGCCTAAGATGGGCTTAACATCGCTGCCCGGAACACTGTCCGCAGGCAATACGAGAAGTCCGTTATAACCAGCACCCGGGAACATGTCCTCGGAAACGCCCAATTCAACGCCTGAACAGAGCATGCCGTATGAGTCATAGCCTCTGAGCTTGCCCTGGCCTATTGTCATGACGCCTTCTACTGTCACGTGATCCTTAGCGGTAGCATAAACCTGAGCGCCTATCAGAGCCAGCGGATACTTGCCGCCTGCCTCAACATTATCAGCGCCGCAGCAGATCTGAAGGACACCGTTTTCGCCGGCATCGACAGTGCAAAGATGAAGGTGTGTTCCTTCGATCGCTTCGCATGTCTTGACTTCACCGACAACGACTTTGCTTATGTCCTTGCCTACCTCATATTTCTCTTCCACCTCAAATCCGCAGCTGAAGAGCTTCTCTTCAAGAACGTCAGGGGTGACATCAATATCAACATAATCCTTAAGCCAACTTAATGGTACTAACATATCTTTGCCTCCTTACCTTAATCGTCGATCTGTTCAAGCACGCGCAGATCAGACTCAAATAAGAGTTTGATGTTGTTGATGCCGTACTTGAGCATGGCAATACGATCGATACCGATACCGAAAGCCAGACCGCTGTATTTGTCGCTGTCGATCCCGCAGCCTTCAAGAACCTTCTTGTTGACTACGCCTGCACCAAGAACCTCGATCCAGCCTGTTCCCTTGCAAAGCTTGCAACCCTTGCCGCCGCACTGGAAGCAGGAAACGTCTACCTCAACGGAAGGCTCCGTGAACGGGAAATAAGACGGACGAAGTCTCGTTTTTGTCTCTTCACCGAAGATCTTCTTAACGAATACGTCGAGCATTCCCTGAAGATCGCAGAGTGTAATGCCCTCATCAACTACAAGTCCTTCCATCTGGGAGAACATGGGCGAATGCGTTGCATCGTCATCGGAACGGAAAACCTTGCCCGGTGAGATGATCTTGATCGGGGGCTGCTGAGATTCCATAACGTGAACCTGACCGGCAGAAGTCTGTGTCCTCAAAAGGAATTCAGGGCTCAGATAGAATGTATCCTGCATATCACGCGAAGGGTGGTCCTTAGGGATATTAAGAGCCGTGAAGTTATAGTGATCGGTCTCGATCTCATTACCCTCATAGACAGAGAAGCCCATGGAGCCGAAAATGTCCACGATCTGGTTTCTTACCTGGGTATTGGGATGCAGATAACCCTTCTTGAACTTCTTTGAAGGCAGAGTAACATCAATGGTCTCGGCTTCATAGCGCGCCTTCTGCTCGGCAGCCTTGAACTCGGCATCCATGCTGTCAAACTTCTCGGTAGCCCAGTTCCTTATCTCATTGACCATCTTGCCGTAGTCGGCTTTGAGTTCTTTCGGGATCTTGCCCATCTCTTTCATGAGCGAGCCGATCTTACCTTCCTTTGAGTCCATTATGCTCTTTCTGTACTCAAAGATACCCTTTGAACTCTTGATCTCGGTAAGGTCAGACTCTATCTTGGCCTTGATCTCTGACAACTTTGCGCTTAATTCACTAAGTTCAGCCATTTTTGCCTCCTCCTTGTTAGCAGTCGCCTGAAAATAAAAATCCCGCGGCAACTTAAATTGCCACGGGACGAATTCGCATTATTATGCACCTTCGCGGTACCACCCATGTTCGGGATGCCATTATAACAACCCGCACTTGTATTGCGCTGTCTTGCCGCGCACCGCATCTGCTTAATCAGCCAAAATGGCCGTTTCCGACAGAAGCTCCGGTGTTGAAATTCATCTTTATGCCCTTCGTATCGTGCTTTCAGCCGGTGACACGACTCTCTTTTACGGTAGCAAAAAGACTACTTACGCACCTTCATCGCATTGCCCATTGTACATATATGATCAGCGAAAAGTCAAGCAACCCCTTATCCGGCAAAGAAAGGATTGTATTTTACCTCGTCGCCGACGGTAGACTCAGGGCCGTGCCCCGGGAAGATCAAAGTCTCCGGATCGAGCTTTGAAACGGCTTCAATGGATTTGTTTAACAGAGCAAAAGAGCCTCCTGCCATATCAGTTCTACCCACAGAACCTGCAAATACGGTATCTCCGGTAAAAAGATATTGCTTGTCTTCTTCCCTGAACATATAGCATACCGAACCCATTGTGTGACCCGGAGTACTTAATACATCAATATCAATGCCGCCAACGTTAATACTGCCCTCGGCTTTTACGTAAGGGAAATCGAAAACCTTGGCAAGACCGTCCATATATGAGCAGTTATCCCGGGGATCACCGAGAAGGACCTGATCGGCAGGATTCATGTATATCGGGGCATCCGGGAATCTCTCATGCCATTCGTCAACATACTTTATGTGGTCGTAATGACCGTGAGTAATAAGTATCGCTATTACATTTGTCACTTCGGAAGAGACCTTATCGGGCGAAACGGACGGATCGACAACAAAAACGCCGTTATCAAAACATGCCAAATACATATTTGACATTAAAGGTCCCTTGGGGATTCTTAAGATTTTCATGAAATATCAGCCAACGGAGCCCTGACTGTCGGCAGCGTTCCACTCACGGTAATCAAGAGCACCGTTATCGATAGCGGTGATCAGGATCTCGGCGGAAGCGATGTTCGTAGCATAAGGGATGATATTCTGGTCGCATACATCCAAAAGCTCGCCCGGATTGGACTCCCCCTTGGTCCTGCCGTCCCTCAGATAGATAACGCAGTCGATGCCGTTAAACTCAGCTCTTGAAGCAAGCTGCTCAAAACCGCTCGAATAATCTACCGACAGACCCGAAACGTCCAGATCGGCAGAAGACTTAAGCAGCTTGGCGGTGTTATAAACAGAGATAAGCTGATGCTTCTCAAGAAGGGGCTTATACGCAATACAAAAATTGACGAGAAGTTCCGTCTTTCTGTTATCAGCCATCAGAACGATTTTCATCAAGAAGCCCCCATTAAAGATACTGATGAAATTTTAACGTATATTGTTTTAGCGGACAATTTCCCTTTAATACAAAACTGCGGCAAAAAAACTGTCTTTATGTCAAATAGCCTTAAATATATCAGTCCACGTGGTCACCCGGCGTGGGATTGCTGATATAGACCGGATAGCTGGTGTTGTCAACGACATTATAGTAAGAAGCGATGAGCTTTCTTGCGATTACGGTCGTCGAAGCACCCCACTCGCCTTTCTCTACAACGAGCGCAATAGCGACTTCAGGCTTGTCTTTAGGTGCATAGCATATAAACAGACCGTTTGAATACTCTTTCTTGGTCTTCTCGAATCCCGTCTCGGCCGTTCCCGTCTTACATGTGATCTTGATGGGGAAAGTCGTAAAACGCCTCTGTGCCGTACCTCTCCAGTATTTCGAGCCTTCTGTGACGCAGTTCATCGCATTACGGACCGCGACAATATTCTCCTCCGGAATCCCGATATCGACCGACTCTGACTGACCCTTATAAAGGATCGAACCGTCGCTGGCCACAACACTGTCGATAATATAAGGCTTTACGAGCTTATTGGTGGCGATTCCGGCTACGAAACGGCAAAGCTGCATGATAGTAAAGCAGTTATCGAACTGTCCTATGGATACCTGCGCCGTATTTGACGGGAACCAGATCTTATCGTATTCGGATTCGTGAAGGAGTCTCTTCGTCTCACGGCTGGACATAACGCCCTTGATCTCACCCGGCAGGTCGATTCCGGTCTTAACACCAAGACCGAATCTCTTAGCCATCTTGGAGATGTTGTCGATACCTGTGCTTACGCCCAGTCTCATGAAATAGATGTTGCAGGACGTACCCATTGCGCTGTCGAGGTTAAGCGGGCCGTGACCGCCATACGGATACTCGAGGCATCTGAAGATCCATCCGTCTACGTCCAGCGGCGAGACACACGAAATCCAGTTGGATTCAGGCGTGATAGTGCCGCTTTCGAGACCTGCCAAAGCCGTGATCGGCTTAAATGTCGAACCGGGAGCGTACATTGACATGATGGCTCTGTTCCACAAAGGAAGGTCATTGGCAGTCATCTCGGCATATTCATCAAGTCCGAGATAGTATTTGACCTGCTCTGCAGCCTGGGCATCACCGTAGTTTGCGAGAATGAAGTCATTCGGGTCGTAGTTGGGGTAAGAGCCCATCGCCAGGACGGCGCCCGTATTTACGTTCATCATGACGAAAGCTCCCGAGCTCGCGGTCTTAAAGCCGGTATGCTTGCTGGCTTCTTCCTTCTGGGCGTCGTTGATGTACTGCTTAAGGGCGTCAGTTCCGACTTTCTGGAGTTTTGAATCGATGGTCAGATGTACTGTAGCACCGGCTTTTGCCTGTATACCGTAGTTTGAAGGAACGAACATTCCCTCTTCTCCCTGCTTTGTCCAGATATTGTAAGGCGTAACTCCGCTGTCTCCGTGGAGATATCTTTCCATCTGGGACTCAACGCCGGATTTTCCGACCATGTCATCGTTCGTATAGCCGAATTTCGAAAGATCCTGGAACGTTGCCTGTGAGATCTGACCTACATAACCCAACACATGGCATGAATAAAGAGCTTCCGGAGCATAGTATCGTGCATAGCTCTTCGAGCAGACGATACCCATATAATGGTAGTTCTCCTCGGCAAAGATCTTGATAAGGTCTTCCGGGACGTCTGTTGCTATCTTGATCGGCGTGCCCTTGATGAATGCCCAGTTATCGGTAAAGATCTGATATCTTATCCTGATTATCTTGTATGCTTCCTCGATCGTATACCTGTTATCGAGCTTGAATTTCTGTCTGAGATAAAGGAAAAAGACATTCGGGTCTGTCTTAACGTATTTATCCGAATAAGTGACTATAACGCCCTGGGCATAATCTTCGAGTGCGAAAAGGTTGGAGTTGCTCTGCCATGCCCTGATCTTATCCTCTTCCTTAAGGAACGTCGGATTAGGATCCATCGTGAAATACTGGTCAAGCTCTGACAGGGAAATGCAGTGATATTTCTGGAAAAGGTCGCTGAGCTCAAGACATAAGGCATTGAGTTCGGTATCGCTAAGGTAGGCATTGGCGATCATGACAGTGTTGTATTCGGTGGTGGATGCCAGTTTTAATCCTTTACTGTCAAGGATGTCTCCTCTGGGCGCTTCAGATACGTACTGTCTTAAAACACCGGTGGAACCTTCGGACATATTCTTCTGATAGTCGGAGAACTGAAGCTTCGCAGTCATAAAAAGGATCGTGACGCCGAACGCACAGAAAATCAGAGACAGTACAAGATAGCGGTTTCCGAACAAAGCCAGAAAACGCCTGATAAGACTATCCTTGCCGTTATTCCTTTCGTTATCGGAATTACGGTCAAATGCGTTGTAATCCTCAATCTTCAGATCTGCAGCCATGAATTATCACCTGAAGTCATTATCACGTCATCAGAAGTGCTTCTTGTCTCGTTGATGCTGACAGGGCCGGCAAAACGCAGAAGAAGCAATATCGGGATCGTTGCGATAAGGTTAAGAAGTGTCTGCAAAAGACAGGATCTGACAACGATCTCATAAACACCGAGATCATAATTGCCTGCCGCAGGAGCTATAAAAGTCCAGCTGTAAGCGAGAAAATGACCCGATATCTTGTAAAGCAAAGTTGTAAAAGCTACAGAAACAAACGCAAACGGTATATTTCTGTGCATTCTTTTCGTAAAGAAGGACGAGCCGACGGCACCCGCAAGGAACATGACAAGCATTCCTATACCCGCGGATACATGGAGCGTTCCGTCAATACCGATGATGGCGATAGGCGCAAGACAGTCTCTGGCAAGTCCCATTAAAAGCCCGACGACCGCAGCATCTTTAAAGCCGTAGAAATAGCCGGTCAGGACTACAAAGACAAACGTGAAATCAGCTATCTGACCGCCAAATCCGAAACTGTACGGATATGACACCTGAAGCGAAGAAAGCAGCAGGATATAGATAGCATAAACCAATATTTTACGTATCAGTTTGCGTCTGTCCATCAGCCGTTCCCGCCTTGACCCTGTCCGGATGTCTCAGAAGTCCCGGGAACTCCCTCCTTGTTTTCATCAGCATTGAAAGGGATCATTACGAATACGTCTTCAAGCTCTCCGATACTGGAGAAAGGTCTTAAAGTCGCCGTAACTTCTGAAGGACTTGAATAATCAACGCTTGAAATAGTCCCTATGGGGATACCTTCCGGGAACAGACCGCCTTCACCCGAAGTAACTATAACCGTACCGGGCTCGAGTTTAACGCCTTTATCAAAGGATTTGACACGGCAAAGTCCGGATCTCTTGAGGACCGAGTCTCCGCTGACGATAACGGAAGCACCGTTTACCTCGTTTACCTTGCCGGCAACGGAGAAACCTTCGTGCAGGAGCGGCAATACCTTGGATGTGGATCCTTCCGTCTCGATTACGCGCCCTACGAGGTTCATCTCTACGTCAACAACCGGGTAAGACTGACCCTGCTCCAAAACGATACCTTCGTTCTTACCCGCATTGATCCTGATAACCGAGAACCACTCATCTGCTTCTCTTGAAAGGATCGTAGCACCGTAGATATCGTAATTGCTGAAAGTATCCCTGATATGGAATGCTCCCTTAAGCTCCTCATAGCGGATAGCAGCCTCCTCGTACTGGTTGAGCCTGTACTTAAGGTCCGCGATCTCTTCTTTCAGAGCCTTATTCTCTTCCCTGATGGCAATTCCGTCCGTCAAAGCGGACCAGAAATTAGAAAAGGCGTTACCTGTTGTCTTAACGCCTTTCTGTGCCGGGGAAACCGCGTTTGAAGCGAGCCCGACAGCCGCTTTAAGCGGACTACCGGGGACGAAGCTCAGGATTATACCTGCGATCAGAAGCAGTGATACCGCCAGAACGATAAACCACTTAGTCTTCAACAGCTTCTTCAATTCAAACGCTCCTTAGATATTAGATTCTTAAGCTTTTTTGCCGCAGCAATTCTTGTATTTCTTGCCGGAACCGCAAGGGCACGGATCGTTTCTTCCGATCTTGTCGGAATGAGCGATGTTGGCTACACGGTAATCGTGAGTGATCTCCTTCATTCTCTCCTCGGTAAGAACGTTCTTCCAGGCGGGAATGTTGTAAAGCCAGTCAGCCTTTGCGTCGTGCATGTTGTAATAAAGCTTCTCATAATCGATGTCGAGGCTGATCTCGGACTCGTCTGTAAGTGACTCAAGATCTAAAGCATCACCGTTCTTGAGGCTTGACTTGATTCCGTCGAGAAAGCCTACGAAAACTTCCATGTTAGAAGCATTGAAACCGAACTTTCTTGACAGAGGCAGAAGCTGACCGTTAAGGAATTCCGAATTATCGGGATATGCACCAAGGATCTTCTCATAAACACCCTTTTCGAGCACATAGTAACGGTTTACATACTCGATGTATTCCTGCTCGTTGGAATTGTTCTCGGATCTCTCGATCCATGTCGTGTAATAGCTCATTTATGTTCCCTCCTAATGAATTACAGATTTGAAGCAACGTGCGTAAGGAAGTCAGAAGTATTGACAACCTTCTTATCGGGATGATCGAGAAGGCTGTCAAGATCACCCGTAATTATACCTGATTCTATTGTTGAAACGGCGCTCTTTTCAAGTCTTGCCGCAAAATTCTCCAAGTCTTGCAGTCCGTCCAGCTGGGCACGCTTGCGGAGCGCACCTGACCACGCGAAAAGCGTAGCCATGGGGTTGGTGGATGTCTGCTCACCCTTGAGATACCTGTAATAGTGTCTTGTGACTGTACCGTGGGCAGCCTCATACTCGTATTTGCCGTCAGGCGAGACAAGAACAGATGTCATCATGGCGAGTGAACCGCAGGCGGATGCGAGCATATCGCTCATTACGTCTCCGTCATAGTTCTTGAGAGCCCAGACGAATCCGCCCTTTGAACGCATAACTCTGGCTACGGCGTCATCGATCAAAGTATAGAAATATGTAATGCCGGCTTCAGCGAACTTAGCCTCATACTCTTCCTTATAAACAGACTCGAAGATATCCTTGAAGCGTCTGTCGTAGATCTTGGAGATGGTATCCTTTGTCGCAAACCACAGATCCTGCTTTGTGTCGAGAGAATACTGGAAGCAGGACTTTGCAAAAGCCGTGATGGAAGCGTCAGTATTGTACTGGCCCTGAAGAACGCCGCCGCCCTTGTACTCGAAAATGGTCTGCTTCTCCTGCCTGCCGTCCGGATAAGTGACGACGAGATCTGCCTTTGCAGGTCCGTCTACCAGAAATTCGGTATTCCTGTAAACGTCACCGTATGCGTGACGGGCAATGGTTATAGGCTTTTCCCAGCAGGAAACGAACGGCTTGATGCCGTTTACAAGGATCGGGCTTCTGAAGACCGTACCGTCAAGGATTGCCCTGATAGTACCGTTAGGGCTCTTCCACATGGAATGAAGGTCATACTCGGTCATTCTCTGTGCGTTGGGAGTGATCGTTGCGCATTTGACTGCAACTCCGAGTTCCTTTGTCCTGTTGGCTGCGTCGATGGTGACCTTGTCTTCGGTCTTATCCCTGTTGGGAAGTCCAAGATCAAAGTACTCAGTCTTAAGGTCTACAAACGGAAGGATGACGATATCTTTGATCTCTTTCCAGATGATCCTTGTCATCTCATCGCCGTCCATCTCGACGATCGGGGTCTTCATCTCGATTCTGCTCATATATTTCTCCTTAAACTAATAAAATCCAATAAGCGATTTTAAGTCTTTACATTATAATCGTCAATTGTTACCTTTCACCCGTGCCGGCCTTGACCAGGATTATCTCAAGCGCATATCTCTCGTCGATAAGGCCGTGCTTGACATCGGAATCCGAAGCACAGGCCGCAAGATAGGTCGAAACAAGCCTGTTCATTGAAAAGCTGCGCGCCTGACCGATAAGCTTGTTTGCATAAAAATCATTCAACTTTAAAGAAACAGCCATCTTCTTGGCATTTCCTATCTCTTTTGCCATGATAAGGCGCTTCAGATGGTTTATTACCTGTACCCTGATGGTTATGACCGGCTCTCTGGTGAGGATCAGATTATTAAGCGCACCAAGGGCTTTGGCCGGGTCTTTCCTGCCGCAAGCATCCATAATGTCAAAGATACGGCTGTTCAAGTCCGGGCGGCAGCATTCCTCGATGATAACGTCATCTACCCTGCCGAATCCGGCATTCTGTCAGTAGAGAGCAATTTTGGTGATCTCCCCCTGGATTGAGAGCATATCAGAGCCGCACCTTGATATCAGTGAGTCTGCCGCAGTGCTGTCAATCGTAAGATTGTATTTGGCAAACATTTTCGAGACAAGGACACGTATGCTGTCTTCTTCCATTACGGACATCTGAACAACTGTGCCGTACTGTACAAAAGCCTTGAAGATCTTTCTCTTGGCATCGGCAGAATCCTCGACAAAGATAACGACCGACGACGAAGGGATGTTCTTTAAGACTTCAAGGTCCTTCTCGTCAATATCCCTGCCCATTATTCCCGACTGCTTGATGATGATAAGACGTCTGTCCGACATCCAAGGAGGCATGGAAGCCATCTCTTCAAGCTTGGAAAACGAGAATTCGTCATCGCTTCTGGTGTCGATAAGATTGAAATCGACTGTATCTCCGCCGTCAGAAATGAACTTCTTCTTGGCAGTCTTGAGCGCGCCGTCGATCAGATACTGCTCTTCGCCGTACAAAAGAATAAGGCTGAGCGTATCAGGCTCATTGTTGAGCCTGTTGAAGAATTCCCTGTAATCAATGACACCCTTGGGAAGCGCCTTGGCTTTAGCCATATCAATTCTCCTTCTTAACTGTTACGACTCTGCCTTCCGGATAGTAAACGTCAACGTCAACATTGCCGTTGATACCGGCGATCCTTCCGGACGCTGAGAACTGCCAGAAATGAATGGTTCCCTCCCACGAGGGCTGTGTCTTCCAGTCTGCGAGCCAGATCTTATGGCCTCCGGGTCTGAACCAGTTCCTCAAAAAATAAGGATTTGCGTAGATCATAGCCTCATAACCGTAGCTCTCCATCTCTGAACAGAACAGATAGAACATGTTGTTCAGATCTGAAGAATTCATCTTGAGATTTTGGAATCCCTTCCATTTCTCGAAATCGTACGCTACGGGGAAATCGATCTGCTTGCCCTTGAGCGCAGCGGCGAGCTCGGCGCAGTGCTGCTTCATGAGAGCAGCAGTATTGTCGACAGAGTAGTAATAGACACCGATAAGCAGGCCTGCAGCTTTTGCATCCTTATAGTACTGCTCGAATTTGCTGTCGATTCCGAACTTGCCGTTGTTATAGATAGCGGCACGAAGAATTACGAAGTTGCAGCCGGCATCCCTGACCTTCTGAAAATTGATATTGCCCTGATATTTGGAAACATCGATACCGATAAAGGCATTTCCTGTCTCATATTTCTTCTTAAGGTCCTCAAAAGTAGTCTTCTTGGCTTTGGTAGTCGTACTGCTGGGTTTGGAAGAAGATGATGACGTAGGCTTCTTGGTAGCCTGCTTCTTGACATAGACCTTTACGGTAACGTCTATTGTCTTGCTGTTACCGGCATCGTCAGTAATGGTCATTTTGATCGGATAATCACCTACGGTATTTACGTCAACAGTACCGGTAACCTTGAAATCCACATCCCTGTCAACGTCATCTATATATCCGACATAGTCCTGAGCTACAAACTCTTTGCCCTTCAGGAGCTGTATCGTACGCGGATAGCTGATAAACACCGGAGCCGTAGTGTCTACTTCCGGAGGATCCATATGAAGCGATGAAGGTATTGTCTCGGATGTCGTCTCCTCGATATCCGATTCTGTTGGCGTTTCGGTTCCGGTATCGGATGCCGTTGTAGTATCTGTAACGGAAGATGACTCTGATACCGGCTCAAGACTTGCTTCGGCTTTAGGAGCGCAGCCCGGGACCGCCATGGCCGCAGCCATGCTGACAGTAAGCAGCGCTGCCTTAATTCTTATGTTTAATTTCATTAAAATACTCCATTTAGTGTTTATTGCCTCATTATAACAAAGATATTTTGATTTAAATTCAGTAATACTGCGGAAACCGTTAAGCATTATGAACGTATGATATACTTTAACAGGGGTGGCTATCGGATATGCGGACAAAAACCAAGAGTATAACACTTACAGCTTCTTTTATCCTTGCCGCTGCATTCGCAGCTGTAATATTCTTATGTCTTGTCCCCAAGATACCCGGACTGGTCGTAGTTAAAGGCTTGGGAGATTATAGGTCCGTTCCCGTAAACCCAAGTGCCAGAGTATCCTATCCTTTCTCATATTACCGTACAAAGTTTGATACCATTACTTTTTTTGTCATGGAAGGCAAAGCACAGGACCTGTCGGTCAGTGTAAATGATGACGGAAAAGAATACCTCAGATTTGTCCGCATAACCGAGGAGATGTGTTCTTCTGAAGGCAAAGCGGTCAGGGTTACTTTAAAATGTCCTGAGGATTCAAGGTTCAACGCCGGGAATTATAAGGTCAGTTTATACAATAGTTCTTCCTCTTCAGCGGTCAAGATCGCTTTGGATCCTGATGATAATCTTGTCGTAAGGCTTCACACGACCAACACGACAGGTATCTTCATTCTTGCGTTTGTATGTATCTTTCTCATTATCTTCCTTATCAGCGTTGTTTATATCGGTCTAAATGACGGCCTTACGCCTTCTGTTCCTGTAGAAAAGCTGTTTCTTGCGGCTGCTATTCCGCTTTGCGCCGCTTTTTTCCTGCTGGTACCGCCCTGGAGCACGAATGACAGCGATGCTCATTATCTTGCCTGCTACCGCCTTTCAAATCTTTTCCTCGGCCAGTTCGGCAGCAGACAATGGCTTGGCAGGGCTGATGACGTGGAATTTTTTGAGAAGACCTGGTGGAGCTCAACTCTTCCTTCTATAGGCGGTTATGAGGTAATCAAGAATAATCTTCAGTTGTTTGCCAAAAACAAAGAACTTGTTGAAATGACCGCAAGGTCCGAGAAAATGAACTACTATTCCGCTTTCTGCTATATTCCGCAGACTGCATCGCTCATTATCGGACGGCTTATAGGCTTCGGTCCTTTGGTCAACTGTTATCTGGCAAAGCTTATTACGTCTGTTTTTTATGTAACCTTATGCTACAGAGCAATCAAGAAAGCTCCTTTTGCCAAAGAGATATTAGCTTTCTGTGCCGTTCTGCCGTCTGCTCTTGCGATGAGCGGAGCTTTTTCGTATGATCCGATGGTCATCGTATCTTCACTGAATTTCATCGCTTCCGTTCTTTACCTTAAGTGCGGACCGGATGAACGCAAAGCCTATACATCCGTTTGCATATGGTCATTCATGCTTGGCGCAGTCAAGGGCGGCGGATATCTGATCCTGTTGCCTTTGATACTGATAGTGCTTTCAAAAGAGAACGGGTTAAAGCCGACAAAGATGATCATGCCTGTTTTTGCTGGGATCCTTTCAGTCTGTGTATTCGATCTGATCCTGCCCGACAGAACCCTTTTCCAGTTCGGAAGCAAAGGCAACGGCTACATGACCGCATCTTTTGCATTTGAAAACCCGGGTGCTTATCTTATCATGGCCGGAAAAGCTTACGGCATGTTCATAAAAGAACTTTTGGCTGACCTGTTCGGTTCAAGGCTTTGTTGGGGCGATAACACAATACCGTTTGCATTTACAGTTATAATGTTCATTCTGCTCATCATCATCTCTGCTTCAGATCCAGGCTTGTCAGAGCTTAGATCTTTCGATATCACGGTGATCTTCTCGGTCGTTCTGATCATGCTGCTTACGACTCCTGCAATGCTGCTCAGCTGGACTCCGGAAGGCTCTGATGTGGTTCTGGGCATACAAGGGCATTACTTCCTGCCGATCCTTCCTCTGATAGCCATTCTGCTCGGAAAAGCCCTGCGCACGATCGTTTATAAGACAGGCTTCTGGAAAAGGAGAGCCGCAGATTACATTAAGTTAGTGCCTTATCCCGCATACGTAGTTATGATCTTCTATGCTTTCTATTACATCTTTGAGCTCTATCTGACCAAATAACTACCCGAACTCAAATATGACCGCACCCTGCTGATCCGTCCTGTATATCCTGGTTCCCGTCTTATTTAACCTGCCGAGTGTAGCCTTGTTCGGATGACCGTACATATTATTTCTTCCTGCCGATATTACGGATATCTCAGGCTTTGCCATCTCAAGGAACTCATCGCTGCTGGCATATCTTGAACCGTGATGAGACACTTTTAAGACATCGATATCCTGAACCAGCCCCGAAGATACGAGTTCCGCCTCGTTTTCGAGTCCGATATCACCCGTAAACAGCATTTTTGTCCCGCAGCATTCGAGCAGTATCACAAGACTGCCCGGATTGCCTCCTGTCAGGCAATTATCAGGATATAAGACTGTAAGGCTGACGCTATCCGACAATTTAAATACATCTCCTGCATCAGTCCTGCTGACCTTGCTTCTGAATGCTGAAGGATCGCAGTTACGTATCTTAAGAGATCTTTCAAACATCTCCGTATCTTCATCTGTCCCGGTAAAGCCCGTATAGATCTGCTTTATCCTGCCTTTCTGATCCACAGCCGCGATACCTCCCGCATGATCCTGGTCCCAGTGAGTCATGAAAGCAATATCTACTGATCTGATGCCGTAATAATCAAGCAGGTCTGATACGGAAGATGCACCTTTCTCATATGTTCCGCTGTCTATCAGACAGGTATGACCTTCCGCCATTATCAGACAGCAATCTCCCTGCCCTACATCCGCAAAGATTATCCTGGCTTTCACAGGCCTTACGAATCCAGCAGCCAGCAATCCCGTGCTGACTGCGAGCATCAGACAGCTCATCTTTAAGAACAGTTTTCTTAACATAAACTTCGGCATCAGCCTGACAAAGACAAACAGCCAGATGCTTATCAGTATAAAAGTGCTTTCCGGCCTTACCGCGAACGTAAATGAATAACTGCTCCCCAGGCTTACTGACTTCTTAAGAAGCGTCAGAAAAAGATTTGCGGGCGAAGAAACCGCAAATGACAAGTTCTGAGGCAATAACATTGATAATAAAACACCGGGAACAAACATCATGCAGGCAATCCGTGCAAGAAAGCTTCCCAGCGCCTGTGTCACGAACTGGACAGGACCATATCTGCTGTCTGTGATTCCCGAAAAAGGCATTGTGCCTAACAATGCGGAAGCCTGGGCACTCAAAGCCATCACAAGGCCCTTTCGTTCTTTGATAAAAGCAAAAAGGCTGCGTATCCTTCCGGATAGGAGCTTAATCGCTATGCATGCAGAGAAACTAAGCAGAAATCCTGTCCTTGCAGCGCAGAACGGATCTGATGCGATCATCACTATCGCAGCGGCGCACATCGCTGAAACGGAATCTCTTCCGGCAAAGGCTGAAGATGACATGAAAGCAGCTCTGGTGACCGATTCGCTCCAGCCTGTTATACAAGCGATTAGGAACGCGAAAAACATATAGAAAACCGTATTTTTGCGGCGGTCATGGCATAATGCTCCGAGCAAGTAAGGAAGAACGATCAGAAAGCCTGTAAAATGCGTTCCTGATACGGCCAGAAGATGAGAACACCCTGATAGTCTGAAATCCCTGATAACACTGTCATCTGCAAGAGATGTATCACCCAGGCAGACAGCGGCTATAAGACCTTTCTCCTCATAGCTTCTGCCGGAAGTAAACCTGTCAAAAAGGCTCTTTCGGACCTTATAACAAAGTCCGGGGAACGAATAAATAAAACCGGGTACTCCTGATGGACTTGAATCTATAACTGCGGAATCCATATAAAAAAGGGACCTTATTCCCCTGCTCTTAAGATATCCCGGATAATCGAACTCGCCGGGATTACCCGGAGAGACGGGCTCTTTGAACTTGCCGGAAGCCGTAAATCTGACTCCGGGAGTTAAAAGTGATGTGTCAAGGTCATCACCGAAACGCATTTCGGCATTGATACCGCCAATCCTTGCGGTAATACGCCTGCTTCCTGAAAGTTTTATATCACAGGATAAGACCGTTCCCTCAAATGTTCCTTTAATATCAGCAGGCAAAACAGCATTAAAAACTGATAAGATCCTTATCCCGCAGACAAAGATAAGAAGCATGGACAGTAAAAATCCCAGAAGACACAGAAGATCTCTTTTGATCACTGCCCAAATACAGCAAACCAGGAGCATTACGGCAAAGATTACCATAGGTATCCACGATTCAGTGACATACGTCATGATCGAGCACGCAAACAAAACGACGGCAGGCATCATAAGCGGTCTTCGCAAAGCCCTGTCCGAGGCCTCGCTTAATGCTCCGTCTCCCGTAATTCTTGGAATATTCGGTTTTATTCTGTTAAAATCTGTCATGGTTTGATTTTAATAGCTAAAAAACAAAATATTACCGACAAAAAACTACAAAAACCGACAACGTGAACACAGTTATGAACTCTATGAACATAAATTTTAATAACCTTAAATATAAAATAACCTGCGCCGACGTAAAAAATCTCCCTGCCGAAGGCCTTCCCGAGATCGTTATCTCTGGCAGATCGAACGCAGGCAAATCTTCCCTGGTCAATGCCCTCGCGGGCACAAACAAGCTCGCCAGAGTATCCTCAAAGCCCGGTAAGACAAGGGAGATCATATATTTTGACCTTGACGGCAAGGCTTTGGTCGCAGATCTTCCGGGCTACGGCTATTCAGCGGCTTCAAAATCAGTAACTGCAAAGTTCTCCGATCTTTGCGACAACTATTTCAGATGCGGGAGAAAGATCTCTCTTACCCTTTTCCTTATGGATATCAGAAGGACACCTTCTGAAGAAGATATAGGAATGCTCGAATTCCTTAACAAAGCCGGAATTCCCTACATCATCGTATTTACAAAATGCGATAAGCTTTCAGCAGCTGAACTCAGAAAACAGCTCGGCAGTTTATCCGAGCACTTTGATTTTGCCGAGAATTCAATGGTTTTCGCCGTTTCATCGAAAGATAAAAAAGGAATTTCTGATCTGAAAGACGCAATATCGGAGATTATTCTCAACATCTCTTGATACAATACTCAACCACTCACAAAAATACCCACAACTTTTCATTTGGTTTTCGTGCAAAAATTCACATTTATTCCATTTGAATTAGCCGGACTTTCTTATAATATTTAAGTATTAACGAGGAGGGGTTTGGTCTGCGATGAGCGATCTTTATGTCAGTTCAGGTTATGATCAGGCTTCTATGCCCCCTTTCGGACCTATCGGTATAATCACACATACTGCTAACAAAGAGTTTGTTAAGAAGGTTTCCGATGTTCTTTTCGAGAAAAGGTCCGTACGCGTTCAGAAAAACAGCAATCCCTATGTTAACAGTCCCGGATACTGCAGATCTGACTATATAATCGATTCCACCCTCAACAGATATGATAACGGCGAAGGCACTTTCTCCCTTCTCGAAAGCGTCCGCGGTCATGATATGTACATCATCACTGATGTTCTTTCCCACAGCTACTCATACGAGCTTGTTGAAGGCGACCATGTTATCAGCCCTGACGACCATTACAGGGATCTTTTGAGGATGATCACAGTTCTCAAGGGCAAAGCCAAGCGTATCAACGTGATCATGCCCTTCGTCTACGAAGGAAGGCGTGAAAAGCTCGATTCACACAGAGAATCCTGGGATTGCGCCGAAATGCTCAAGAAACTGTATGAACTTGGGATTGCCAACCTTATCGTATTTGATCCTCACGACGGAAGGATCGAGAATGCAGTACCTCTGATGAGCATCGAGTATCCGAGATGTCAGTTTAAGCTCACATCCTCTCTTCTCAACAGATTTGACTTTATCAAGCTTGATAAACAGCACACTATGGTTGTTTGCCCTGATGAGACAGGTGTCTCAAGGGCAATTTTTTACTCTTCGCACCTGAACCTGCCCATGGGCATCTTCTACCGTGACAGGGATTACACCCAGAAGATCAACGGCGAGCATCCTATCAAGAGCTTCATGTTCCTGGGGGATGACGTAAAAGGCAAGGATATCCTTTTGATCGACGATATGATCAACTCGGGCAACACAATGCTCAGGACTGCAAACAAGCTCAAGCAATACGGTGCAGATCACATCTTCTGCCTTGCTCCGTATGGTTTATTTACCAACGGACTTGAAGTATTCGATGATGCTTACGAGAAAGGCATTATCTCCGCAGTATGCTGCACCAACCTGATCTACAGGTCTCCCGACCTTCTTGAACGTCCGTGGTACATCGACGCAAACATGATCCCCTATGTGGCAAGGATCATAGACGCACTCAATCTCGATGAATCCATATATGACCTCATTAACTCAACTTCAAGACTTACCGACCTCGCAAGTCAGATGAGGATCGGAGAGTTCCTTGAATTTAAAGACGAATAAAGGTAACAGCAATATAAGAAAGGCAGGCTACATTATGACCTCAGCATCTGATGAAAGAGCTTATTCACGTTACGATCAATACGGTGACAACCCGATGGCACCGGTTGGTCCTATCGGTCTCTTAGCGCTCAGAGGCAGCGAAGAATTCACCGAAAAGGTTAACTTCTATCTGAACAAAAGACGCTCGGAGTATCAGAAGGAGCAGTTCGTCAATACTTATCCCGGATTCTTCAGAGAGGATTACACGATCCCGATCGAGAACGCGAGATTCTCTTCCGGTGAAGGTAAAGCCGTAGTCAAGAATACCGTCAGAGGTCATGACCTTTATCTCATCAGCGATGTCATGAACTGCTCATGCACCTATAAGATGTTCGGTCAGGACAACAGAATGAGCCCTGACGATCACTATCAGGATCTTAAGAGAGTCATCCTCGCCTGCTCCGGTAAATCAAGACGTATCAATGTAATCATGCCTTATCTTTACGAAGGCCGTCAGCACAAGAGAAACGCCAGAGAGTCTCTGGACTGCGCTTTCGCACTTGAAGAGCTTTATGAGCTCGGTGTTGCAAACATCATCACTTTCGATGCTCACGACGAGCGTGTTGCAAATGCTATTCCTCTCGCAGGCTTCGAGAGCCTCCCTACCACATACCAGATCATCAAGGAAATGTACCGTCAGATCCCTGACTTAAGCTTCTCCA
>ODAI012246874.1_pt1 | contig 26278 bp, 40 predicted proteins | sample 1539321 | NCBI WGS metagenome assembly ODAI01 (sample SAMN02144231, study PRJEB22623) | gut metagenome | biome: sheep rumen | host: Ovis aries | place: New Zealand
ATCCCAGAGTGGGAAGGGCATGAGTTCATTGGATGGTTTACCACAGCAACTGGTGGGACCGAAGTGGTTTCAACAACAAAGGTCACAAATGCCTCAGACCACTCAATCTTCGCCCATTGGAACGTGAACCAATACACTGTCACGTTTGACTCAAATGGTGGATCGCAAGTGCCAGCGATAACGCGCGAATGGAATTAGCCTGTAGGGGAACTTCCAACCACAACGAGAGACGGATTCAATTTCGTTGGATGGTTTGAGGACTTGGAATATACAGTTGCCGTGAGCGCGGAAAGAGTCGTGGTGGAAGATGTCACCTTTACGGCAAAGTGGGAGCAAATCACAGAGGAAGGACCGAACATTTCGTACAACAAGAACCTGTCAGCCGCCACCCTGCCAAGTGGGCTAATGGACAAATACACTCCAAATGACATTTTGGTTGACTACACTCCCACCAACATTGCCAAGCCAGCAAACACAACCGTCTGCTCAAGAAGAAGCAATTTCGGCAACAACCCTTCCTATATGTATCAGGAATCGTTGACGTATGGATTCCAAGGATGGTCTCCGGACAAACTCTACCATGGGCATGAAGGGCATATGACGTTCGATGCAAACTGGAAAAAGGAATACATTTCATATGTCTGCGCATCTGCCTCAAACCCCTCTTACTACGCAAGTTCATATAGAGTGCCAGAGTACATTTTCGCTGGCGTGCAGTCAACGAATTACCTTTTCTCAATTGCCGACGACCAACATTTGACGTTGTTCCATGATGGAAGCAATTCAACACATGGCGTAGCTTTGTATCTCAGAATTTCCATAAGTAGTTCGTGGACGGGATCAGAAACATATTTGGCAAACATTCCAATACCACCAAAATACGTCTACGTGCAGCAAAATGGGGAATACACGAAACCGGTAAGTCAGATTACAGGAGGCAAATGGGGCGACTCACGCATTACCACATGGTGCGTCTCGGGAACAGGAACGATCAACCAGGAATTGAGTCAGCAGACCGTCTACTACTCGTTCTAGGGAAGCAGTTAGTCCACCAGCTTTTAGATATAGAAAGTCCCAATTGCCATTCCAACGCCAGGTTCACCCATTCCTCCTTCAACGTTGGCAAATGGAGCAACCAACTTTAGGTATCCATCGGCTACCGGAACAAAGATAATGATAAGACTTGTCGTATAGCCAAATGATGGTTGCGATGGAGTTTCATTGTGGGTTTCGAGACCAAATGCAAGACCATTCGGAAGGTTGACGCAGATGAGTATCATTCCTGTCCAAACACGGGTGGTATACAACGATGGCTCCGCCATAAACTATGAGGTGGAGGGAACCCTTGAGGCAAGCACTTTGGGAACGATGGTGAAACCTGGTCTGGAATTTGAAACCATAAGAGTTGGCAATGACGTAACCGCGATAGGAACTAACACTAACACGAAATGGGGAGCTGCAAAAGAAGTGATTTTGACGAAGAGCGTCAAGACGATACAGGCAAACGCATTTGAGGGCAGCAACATAGTCAACATGGTTGTTCCAGCAAACGTAACGTCAATTGGAGATGCGGCATTCAAGGATTGCTCCAACCTCAAGTGTCTTGTAATAAAGAGCAGTGGGGGCAGTACAGCAGCAAGATTGGTTGCAGGCTGTGGCAATTTGCGTGTATTGAACGTCAATATGACGAAGGACGCATACAAATCAAGAGCCGCCACATGTTGGGATGGAGAAACCAATCAACCAAATGGGCTTGAAGTCATATGTACGGATGGAAAAACCACAGTTTCCAACGATGGGACGACAGTGGAATACCAAGATCAATGATTGTCAAGGCATTCCCAAGTCCCCACCAAATGGATCGAGGTCGGCATCGCTGAACATTGGAACTATCTTTGACTTTGACGAGTCTATCGTGGAGTCTCCAGTTCCGGCGTTGTCTGGCACATCGTTGATGTCGGTGAACTCCATCGTGTTCTTGTTGAACTCGAACTTGAGGTTCCCTCTGTCCCCAAGCCTTGACTTCAATATCTTCATGTGGAAGATGCCGTCAGCCTGCTCGTCCTCTGTCTGGTAAAGTCCGGCGAGGAAGTCAGTGTGGTGCGCGATTGCCCTTGACTCCGCTATGTTCCCCATTGAGATGTCCGCCGTGTTGAATCCACCAGTATTGCACTGGACTGCCGTTATGACTGGAATCCCAAACTTGTACGATAGGGCGCGGAGTTCCTTTGCCACAACCGAGCCGGTCTCGTACATGTTGGAATCGGAGGAAATGCTTCCATTTGGCGCAACAAGACCAAGGTAGTCAACCATGAGGACGTCAGGCTTCCATCCCTTCTTCTCTATCGTGTCCTCCATGAACTGCTCTATTCCCCTTGACGATTTGCTGTTTGGGGGGAATTCCTTCACAAGAAGCCTTGCGTCTGGATGCTCAACCTTGAAGAACTTCTCCATCTTGTCCCTGAGGGTCTGGGCGAAAGTTGACAGACCAAGATCATCGATGTCAATCTTGGATATGAGGGAGTCGAACCTGCGAAGATAGACGTTCTGGCTCATTTCCATTGAGATGACCATGACCTTCAACCCCTGCTTGAGGAAGTTGTAGCCAAGGTTGGCGAGCATGTTTGACTTTCCAAGACCAGCCTGCGCCATGAAGATGTAAAGGGACTTGCCATCCTTGAGGAATCCACCATGCGTGATTCCATCAAGGCAGTTCCATCCAGTTGATATTCTCGCGGTTGGATTCACAAGGTAGTCTATGTGATCCTGGATTGACTCGTCTATCTCATCGTTCGACAACTCAACGCCAAAGTCCATCTTCTCGAACAGAATCTTCTGGATGTCCTCGAACTTCTTGAGGGTGTCCATTACAATCTGATCAGTGTTCTTTTTCTCAAGTGAAGTTGCCGCGTCAAGAAGCGCGTTTCTCATCGCCTCCTGCTTCACATACGCCTCTATCTTGGCAATCCTTGTCTCGTCGGATTCAAGCGAGAGTCCGAGGTTCAAGTCCTTCGCCTTGTTGAAATCGAATATCGCCTGTGTGATGTCAACCCTGTTGGCTTCAATCAACTGACCTTCGTTCCTCCTTTGGAGAACAGAGTCAACAAGATCCCTTGTTATAAGCCCACCATATTTCCTCCAGTACGATACCGCGATTTCCGACATCACCCGTATGTTTGGGGTTCTGAACCATCTGAAGTCAACAACCATGGAAAGCCTGCCCATGAAGTCAGGATTCGTTATCATTTCCCTGAACATCATGAGTTCCAGCGTTTTGTCGGAAAGTTCCTCTCCCGACTTGAAAGTGCCATTATCGTTTTTCATATGACCATTCCAATTATACAACACTGGAAATGGCGCGTAAATGGTTTACTTGTTGATACTGTTGTGGTATAATTGGATAGATGAAACGGAAACTTGAAAGGCACTGCAATGGGACTTGACATATCAGTAATGAGGTCAGGCAAGGACATAGACCTTGGTCAGCTCTACACGATAAGGAACGCAATCGTGGATGGCATGGACTGGTATCTTGGGGACGACAAGTCTCAGAGAAAGGAAACATATCTGCGGTTGAAGGAGAAGGCACTTTTCCTGAGCAGGGAGAAGGTGTTGAAGGACGTTGACGTTCCAATCTCCACAAGAGAATTCCTTACTGAAATTGACAAGAACAAGTTCGCAATCTACCTGTCTTGGGTTGTTGGGTCCATTTCGGATTTCGTTGACGAGAACAACACGCATCTTTCATTTGACTGGGACTTGCTTCCTGGAATCACCGTTCTTGACTCCTGCTCCTGGAACTTGAAGGACATCTTCAATAGATGCGCAAAGGAAGATGGAAGAGCGAAGTATCCAGATGGGGACTTCATCGTTGAACTTGACCTTGGCAAAATCCTGGAAATGGACAGACTTTGGAGGAAGAAGGGTTGGAAGATGAAGCTTGCGAAGGTTGTTGAGTGGTTCTCCCCAATTGTTGGAAGCAGGATTGTCAACGATTGTGCCGAAGACTTTGGACTCAACGACAAGTTCGTTAATGCTGACGATCTGCTCTACTACAGGGGAGAGATTGGGAAGGTTGCCAAGTTCATGAACGCATCAAACGACAGGCTCTGGCTTGTATCGTCCTATTGAAAAGAAAGACTTTATGGAAAACAGCAAAAACATATCTGAATACGCCCTCAAGGTGGAGGACTTTGAACAGTTCCTTGGGGCATTGAACACCTTCGACACAACCCTGGCGCAGCCATGCTGCCAAGCCACAATTGGAAAGTCCGAGACCACCATGTTCAACAAGTGGTCGACGGGGAAGTCAGATTTGTTCACAACGGCAGTACACCTTGACGAATCAACCCTCCCAGAAGATGGTGGGGTTGAAGGATTGACCCTCTTCATTCCCAACGTGAAGAAGTTCATGACAGTACTCAAGAACGTTGGCAAATACTACGACATCAAGGACATGACCCTTTTCAACGATGGAGGGAAGATTGGTCTTTACGTCTGCTCAAAGGCGTCCTATGTCAGAATTGCCTCCCCAAAGTACAACATCAAGTTCCAACTGTCAACAAGCGCGGTTGTTGAATCGCAGCTTGGGAACATCGAGAAGGTTCTTGTGCCATCAAAATACGGAGAAGTTGTACACAGAACAGCGAACATTGAAGACCTCCAGTCAAACTTCCTCGTCTGCGCAAACGTGAATTCAGGAAAGTTCTCCGAGATTTCAGACCTCATGGCAACCCTTTCCGAGGCAGGGGAGTCATCAATCAAAATCCAGATTCCAGAACAGGCGAAGATTGAGGAAGACGTGAACCCCAACCCATTGGTAAACACCCTCTACGCCACAATCTCCGACAACCAGAAACTCGTGAAATCCAACATTGGCAACAAGGTCTCAGTGGAGTTTGGAAAGATGACTTACGCTGCGGAAAACTACCTTGACATCTGCTGCACAACCTCCACAACGCAGAACTTCGTTTTCCTCTGCAACAAGGAGATACTGGACACCCTTTCCTCAACCTGCAAGTCATTCATGGCAACAACAAAGGCAAAGGATATCGAGATAGTTATCTCGAAACCAAACCTCATCCACCTCAACATGAATGTGGTTTCCCAGACCGCGAAATCCGAAATCTACGTCACCGTGATTGGAACCAAGGCATCTGCCATGTTCTGATTTCTCAGCTAGTTTCTTGTAAATACCATTATCCACACCGATACAGGAAATGAAAATGGATTTACAAGAAATTTACAAGGCATTGCGCTCCGAATACAACGACAAGACATGGGGCGACGAGTTCTTGAGAATACACATCACCTTGAAGGACGATCAGGTGATTTGTTGGTTCGACCTTGACAAGGATGACGAGGGATTTGAGGAAAAACGTGACAGCACAATCTCCTTCTACGACGAGGTTGTGAGGTTCCTGGTTGACAACTTCGGAGAGGAGTTCAAGTACGAAGACCCCAGAATCTCCGACGATTACATTGACAGGAACAACATTCATGGACAGTACGAGATTGTCCTTGACGATGATGGGGAAAGCCCCGCGGTGATAGCAATTTGGGAAAACGAGGAAAATGAAATGAAATCAAGATTCAACGAAAACAAGTTCAATAAACTTGCAAAGGAAGCTGGGAAAAAGGTCATTCCTGCGGCAAATGGATGCAGTATACACGATATGTATGATTGCTGGATTGTCACCAACAAGAATGGATTGAACATTGGACAGTGCAAGACTCTGATTGAGGCAAAACATATTGCCGAAAACGCAGATGAATACACAGCGAAGAAGTTGGGATGTGCTGAATCCAAGAAGATCGTCAAGGAAGGTGCTGGCGCAGGATATGATGTTGGCATTTCCGACCTTGAAATTGACAAGGTGACTGAAGTCAAGCCACTGGACGATGGCGACTATTCCTTCACCGCCACAATCAAGCCTGGAAACTACGAGATTTCTGCTGAGTCCTACTATGACGATTTCTTCTGGCAGGAGCATGAATGGGGCGACACCCCATAGGCGCAGATTGATGGTGGCGTAATCCATGGCACAATCTCCCCATGGGAAGACACTGACGATCCAGAGGATTGGGTCAGATATCAGGTTAAAGGAACCAGGTTCAACCTTTCGTTCATGTATGGTGCAGGATGGATGCATTCCAACCTTCCAGAAGACGGTCAATTGTACATTGACGAACACATTGAAATCACCCCAGAACCCTATTTCTCTGTTGACGACATTCAGCTTGATGCCATTGACTTGGTTCAGGCAGTGAACTCCGGATACGCAAGCCTTGACGATATGTACAACGATGAAGAGGAAGACGGGGACGGAGAGCAAATTGACGAGTCCTATGACTATGACAAGGACGATGGACGAAAGAAGGTAATGGCTGCGCTTGAAGAATTCAGGCAGATTCTGTGGGACGACACGAAGGTTGACGACAAGGATGAACATGACTTGAGAAGGTCGCTTTTCCAGGACGTTGACAATGCGATTTCACAGGCAATCCAGAAATACTTCAAGTACAGCAGAATGTGATTGAAAATCTGGAAAACAGATGAACAAAGACCAGGAGAAATCCTGGTCTTTTGCTTTATCGCCAAAGTTGGCGAATTGAACTTGAATGGACTTTACTGTTCGCCAACATTGGCTACATAATACTCCTCCATTTGCTTTCTCAATTCAGCCAGTTGGTTCTCCAAACGTTCCTGCTGGCTTCTCGTCAAGTTGAAGGTGTCCCACCTGATGGCAGTCTTCAATTCGTCAAATTTTCTGTAGACATATTCTTGGGATGATGTATTCATGGTTGTTGTACATTGCGTGTGGTTATATGCCCAAATGGGCATATCTATTTACCATATTGTGGTTTCCACAGAAATGGTAAATAATGTTAACACCTTAAAAATGAGGTAAAACAAAAATGGTTAACATCAACAGACTGAATGGCGGAAACGTCACGATAACAACCGGTTCTGCTCCAGCATATCATGCAGACACATGGTACAAGTATGCTGGAGACACCGAATGGCGTACAGTAAGCATAACTGGGACTATTAGTGGTAGTAAAAACACTTATACACCAACAACACAGATTCCTGATGTCGCAAATATCGTTGCCCTTGAAATTGGTTCAGACGTGACGAGTATCGGGGATGGGGCGTTTATTTAGTGCAGCCTGACAAGCGTGACTATTCCTGACAACGTGACGAGTATCGGGGAAATGGCGTTCTACTCTTGCGTAGGCCTGTCAGGCGAGACGATAATCAATGGTGTGACGAGCGTAGGAACTAATGCGTTTTCCGGTTGTAACAAACTGACGAGCGTAACGATGCCAAATGTGACGAACATCGGGGGTTATGCGTTCGAAAATTGCACCGGACTTACGAGCGTGACGATTGGAAGTGAAATTCAGGGAATTGGTACATCTGCTTTTAACACATATGGAAGTCCAATGACCTTGACGATAGGCAAGTCTACTACTGAAGTTGGGAATATGGGAGAATTTAATGGTTGGTTCGGTCTTCCATCGGGCTCAACAATAGTCTGCACCGATGGAACAATAACAATTTAATAAGTGATTCTCTAAGCAAAACAATCAAGGTTGGTTCTTCATTGAGCCAACCTTTCTTTCATTAAATACACGTCATTTCAATTATTCGTTGAAGAATGGTAAATAGTATAAACAACGAGGCACGAACATGGCAATTCCAGTTAGATTCTATTCAGTGACGGCGGAGGAATACGAGAGAATCCGCCAAGAGATGCAGGAGGCGTGTCATGTACAGGAAATTCAAGAGGAAGCTGAGAGAAAGCGCGACCTCGAAGGTGGCATATTCTTCGTTTCTGGTTCGGAAACATAGACAAATAATCAAGGAAATGGAGGTGAATGAGCATGGCAGTACCTAGTGGCATAAACCATTTCCAGCATCCAAACCAGACAAGGAATCTCAACAGAGATTAGCAGCTAGTCTATCCTGGTGTCAATGTAAGCGCAAACGATGGCATCTCCAACCAAAACGCCTATGCCAACAAGAACAAATGGATAGCTGAAATACCCCTTTACCTTGTTTTGGGTCCAGCGTACCAGAAAGTCAACATCAGACTGTCAACCTTCACTATCCCCCAGATTGAGATGGGAACTGACAAGGTTTCGTATAGGTCAATAGAGATTGAAAGGCCAACATATACCATGTCACCCGGATCAAAGGAAATCACGTTCAACTACTTCATCAACTCGGATTGGACTGACTACCGCGCCTTGTACAACTGGTGCATGAACAACGCCCCAGTGAACAAGGGAGCGAACGCATTGGACACAGGTAACGTAAGCGCAGATGGCTTGTTGAACGTTTGCGACATAGACGTTACATTGCTTTCTCCATACAAGAAGCCCGTTGTTGGGTTCAGGTTCAAGAACTGCTGGATCAAGGCGTTCTCGGACTTGCAGTTGTCCTATTCTGAGGCAGATGAAATCCAGCACTCCTTCACATGCGCCTATACGCACTTCGTCATATTGGACAAGAGTGGGTTGGAACAGTAGATGAACTCACCTGTTGCATAGGACGAAAAACAGCAATAGATGATGGAGATGCAACAGGCGGCAAGAGAGGACTTCCTGAGAAGGTATGGTCAGAAGATTTAACCAACAAAACAAAACGAGGTAAAAACGAAATGTACATAAACAGCTTGATAACAGGAACAATGACATTGGGTTAGGGTGGTTCAACTCCAGTAGCGAGAACAGCAACAAGAGTCTGGTATGGGGATGATGAAAATGTCTATACGGACTATGAAATTGAAGGTTCTATTTCAGGAAATAATTTTACACCAACATCCCAAATACCAAATGTGATATCCGCAAAGAAAATTGAAATTGGCAGCGGCGTGAGGAGCATCGGGGACTATGCGTTCATGGATTGCACCAACCTGGCGAGCGTGACGATCCCCGACAGCGTGACGAGCATCGGGGCGGAGGCGTTCTGGGGTTGCGAAAATCTAACAAATATAATTATTCCTGAAAATGTAATAAGTATTGAAGATACGACATTTAATGGTTGCGCGACTAACGTTAGCAATGCAATACACATAACATTTGAAGGAAAGAGCAAATCCACAGTTCAAGGAATGACCAATTATCCATTTGCCCTCAATCAATCAAGTTGGTATGGGGCAATAGTTTCTTGCACAGATGGTGATATAGAAATTCCTTGTGATATGTAATTTTATATGAAATGAAATGAAATGAAATGAAAGGCTGGTTCATTTAGAACCAGCCTTTGTTTATCCACCCTTATGTTCAGCAATCACCGATGATGGTGATGAGGACCACCATGATGGAATCCAGGACCAGGACCGTGGTGCGGACGCCACATTGGAGGTGGAGGTCTGTGTCCAAACCTCGGCCCACCCCAAATCCAACTGTTTCCATAATAATAATACCCAGAATAGGTTGGGCAATACACGTTGTTGTAGTACCCATAGGAATACACTGGGATTGTAGTAGTTGTAGTTACCACAGGTGCTGGAGTAACAACTGTTGTTGGAGCAACATAGGTTGGCGTTGATACAACGGTTGGCGTTGATACAACGGTTGGCGTTGACACCACAACCGGAGCTGGAGCCACATAGGTTCGCGGACCAAGCAGACCTCCAATCAGACCTCCAGTGAATCCACCCCAGAAGCCACTGTGATGATGTCCAAATGCAGTGATGCCAATGCAGGCAACTGCAACCATTATCATTTTCTTCTTCATTGTCTTGTTCCTCTCTTTAGGTTGTTATTACATAAGTATTTACACCAAATACATTATACAACATACCTATAGATATGTAAACAGGCAAAATTGAATCAAATATACTGGATTCAGTTTCTTTATCAGTTCGCCCTTGGGAATCCAGACTTGATGTAAGGGGTGAACTTCTTGTATGTCTTTGGAACGACTTTCAGAAGCAGCTTGTAGACGAGTTCTGGATGATCGGACATTCCCTCAAGGGTTGGAAGGTAGTCAAGGGCGATCTTCCTGACGTTGGGATTTGAATTCATTGACAGATACCGAACAATCATGAAGGTTGAGAACACAGACTGGAACATTTCGTTGTGGATGTGGTTTTCGTAGATGTCCATGTCCTTGTCAACCAATATGTTGCCAAGAATCATGAAGATGTCAAGGGTTGGCTTGGTGTCAGAATCCTTCTTATAAGCCATCGTATCCACCCCTTGTTAGGTTCCTGCACTTTGCCTCGTACTGTTTCTCGTCCATGTTAAGCCGTTTGAGGAGTTCAACCTTGGATGTAGCGGCTTCGGAGACATATGTGTTCAGTTTCGCGCTGTCGTCATCGAACATTGACGAGCATCTGTTGAAAATCTTCTTGAAGAGGTAGAGAAATATCTGACGGTTATCGTATGACTCGGAATTTTTCTCAACTATTGAGACGAGGTAATCCACCATTCTCCTTGTTCTGTCAAGGTCAACGTTCTCCTGCGAGTTTGACTTCATTGACTTGAGCATTGCGAAAAGGTTCTGGCTTTCCTCCGCGCTTCTTCTTTCCATGACTTCGTACCCAGACGAATTTGACTCCCCTCCACTTGGGGAATCCCATCCTGGATTGATTGTCTCCGGATCAAGGATTTCCTCAAGCGCGGTGGCGTTCCCGTCTGCCTCCTTGCCAACCGGCGCGTTGATTGAGGTGTGGTTGACCATTGCCCCCTTGTCCTGATATGGTTTCCTCACGCGGTTCAATATCCACCATGTCGCATATGTAAGGAATCTGTTCTTGTAGTTGAGGTCGAACTTCTTCGCCGCTATTGCCAGACCTTCGTTCGCAAGCTGCTTGAAATCGTCAAGGTCGTACCACTTTGTTGGACAGCTCTTCTGGTATTTCTTGTAGTAGACCTCCGCAAGGTTCTCGCCAGCCTTTGCGTTGTGGAGGATGAGAAGGTTGTTCAGCTCTTCTCGGTTGGACTTGAACATGTCAATCATCTTCGTCTCCCGTTCCTTGTCCATGGGGATGAGGATTGTGCGGAAGAACTGTTTCCATTCTGAATCCGTAAGTTCATAGTCGTCCGGCTTCCCCATGTCCTCCTTGAACTTCTTCAACGCCCTGTCCGTCTCAATCTTGTACTTGTCCTTGTATCCCCTCTTTCCTCGGTTGATGTTCACATATGCGTTTGAATTCGCGTTCTTCGGCTTTCTGCTCTTTGCTGGTTTCTTGGTTTCTGTCTGTCCCATCATATTTCTCCATTTGGGTTCAGAACATTATACAACAAACTGTCTGAATTGTAAAACAAAGAGGTGACTCCACTCGGAGCCACCTCGTTCCCTCAATAATAAATGGAGGTCAAGGGAACTTTCAGATTATCGAGCAACCACGGTCACCGTGCCGGACGCATAGCGACGGCCAATCTTGGCGCGCTTGCAGCTCTTCTCAAGGTACGCAATCACGGCCGTGCCGGGAACCTTGCCGCGACCACCCATGCCCGGGTAATACTTGGGCGAAAGGCAGGAACCCTTGGACAGACCCAGGAACGAGCGAACCTCGTCCTTGGTGTAATGCGCAGTGGGCTTCACGAGAACCGACTTCGGCTTCTCAGTCATGATGGACTTCACCTTGGCAACCTTCTTCATGGTCTTCTTCATTTTGCTTTTCTTCTTTCTGTTTTTGGTTTTGTTTTCTTGGAAGACTCGCCCAACATGGGCTTTGTCCTCAACACTTAAGTATACAACTTTTTCAACTGGGTGTAAACATCTTTTCACAACTTTTCTGTCAGAGATTTCGGATGTCACCATTGAAGTCCTCAATCTCCTCCATCAATTCAATTATTTCCCAACGGACATTCTCTGGAATCTCGGAGAACGAGACCAGATTCCACTTCTCGGCGAACTGGACAACTTTCATCAGCGTTGCGTTGTGAGGGAAGAACTCCTCAAGCAGGAATTTGGACGTTCCAGCGCCACCACGCAGAAGGGACGTATGCCCCATGTTCCACACCTCGCCAGACACCCCAAAATACGATTCGTTGTTTCCATCCAGATAGATGAACCCAATCTCAACGTCGGCATTGTTGGTTTTCCTTCCCTGACCATTGTAGTCAATCTTGCCAAGGTCAAGTATTACATGCTTGTCAGTTGTACTGCTGATTTCCATTGTCTCATCAAACCTCGTTCAACCTTTCCATTGAAATCGCCCAATGCTTCTCGGCATACGGGCCGGATACAATCGTGAACTTCTCATGGCTCTCATCAAGCCAACGGACAACATACCATTGATTTGAAATTTGAATCGTGCCCATGTCCTGTTCTCCTTTACTTGTAGGTGAAGATTACGGCCAACAATCCAAGAACCTCAATTATTACCGCAGGAATGGCAAACTGCCAAAAGGTCTTGTCAATTTTTCCACGATTCTTCATGTTAAGTTCCCATCCTCACTTGACGGTGATTTCAAGCGAACCGTAGTCCTTGAGTTCCTCAAACTCCATGAAATATGCAGAAGTTTCGTAATCTCTGCCATAGTCATTGTGTTCCATATAGTAGATGTCAAGTATGCGGTCTTTCGGAAACTTCTTGAGAAACTCAATCATTTCCCCTACGGTACGAGGAATTGGCATTTCCTGCTTCTTGTCGTCCATTGTTCTTACCCCCAATTCTTGGGATTGTTCAAAAACATTACCATTTGACTTTCAATCAAACCACAATGCACTTGCGCGTCACATCGTATTCTTCATCGGTGACATACCGGACGCAATCGCGGGAATAATGCCAGATGGAATCATCTTCCCCCAAAGTCTCCCATTCGGAATCCTTGTCCTTGCGGACCTCGTAGTGACCGTTGCAGTGGGTCTGCGTCACGTCTTCAACGCCCTTCACCTTGTCAACGCACTCGCCTTGGTCGTCCTCATAACGGACATACACCTCGTCGTCCTCGGCGTAGTTGGCAACCAACAAATCAACCAATTCTTTTCTCGTCATTTTCTTTCTACTCCTTTAATGAATTCATTGAAAATTTCAAGCAATAGGCAAGGCAAGTCTGTCGCAATAGAACAATGATTTCTCCATATGGACATAGCCACCAATGTCAGATTCGTACTCAACTTCAACCTGCTTTGGCGTAAACCTTGTGACTTTGCCTTTTGCCAAACGGGGATAGAAGCGAGTGGGAACGCACAGAAAAACAGTATCCCCAACCTTGATGGGGTTCCCGAAATTGTCAACATGTTCGTAGGCTTCCATTGTCATTCTCCTTGTTTCTCTCAACACCTACAGTATATCACATCTGATGTGAGGTTGTCAAGGGGGTCTGGAAAATTCCACACTGGATTTTAAGAACACGCACAAATCTTTGACAATGAGGAATCGCTGTTGTCAACAGTAAGATATGACGAATCGTTTTCCCATCCCTTCTGAAATATCTCAAGCTCCTCCTTGCTCAATTGAAACGCCTCTGGTGGCAAGGTTGACAGCAGAGTTCCATTTGTTGGCGGTCCAACGAAGATTCCTTGCCCAGGATAGGCGTGGTTTATTATGCCAGGATAATCGTATCCTTCATCAATTATGGCATGTGCGGTTTCCTCGCCATTCTTCTCGTCAAGGTCAATTTTCACGCCATTTTCCTCAAGGAGGTTCATGGCATCTGCGGCCTTTTCGCAGATGTCGTTTAACTCCTTCTCCAGATTCGCAATCCTCTCCTGAGATTCCTTGATTTCCTGACGGATATCCTCAATCTTCCCATTTATTCGGTTGCTGGACATCTCCCTCTGCATCGTTGCAACGTCTCGTTTCGCCTGCTTCAGCTTCTTCACCATGGAGAACTCACCAACATTTGGAAACTCGTACCAGTCAAGCCACACCGTGTACATTTCCCGAACAACGTCCAAGAGGGATTGAAGGTCTGGGATTCCAAACGCGCTCGAAATCCTGCCATTGCCATCTATCTTGCATTTGCTGATTTTTGGTGGATATAATGTGGTTTCGGAATCACGCCTATACGTCTCCTTCCATATGCCCTTCATCTGTGGAAACATGTTCTTCAAGTCCTTGTCAGCAAAGAACACCTTCATGAATCCAACACCCAAAGTCCTCTCTGGCTTGTAGCATACAGCAACTATCCGTTCATTGTCATACTGTGGACCGGACGTTATGTCAAACGTCTCTTCGGAATACCCATCAATCCTCTCCACCCAGTCGGGAGTTGGATCAATGAACTCAGGCTTCTTGATTTCCCACTCGTCCGAATTGTCTGCAACAGCCCAAATAGGAGCAGTCAAGACGTTCCTGTTTGGGGCAGTCAAATATCCACTTGCAGTGGCGTAACTATGTGATTTCCTTTTGCTCATTCTATTATCATTATACAACTTCTCGTGGCGGAAGTAAAGTGGTTAATGTGTGTGAGCAAGATTCCACAGCTCGTTATCAGCCAATTTGAGATCTTCCTTTTTTGGCATATCGTCCAAATCAACCTTCACACCATACTGCTCAAGAAGGTTCATGGAATCTGCCGCGTTTTCGTAAATCTTGTTCAATTCCTTCTCGGAATCCGCAATGTCCTTCTGAAGAGACTTGATTCTGTCCCTCAACAAGTCAATTCTGTTGTGGATTGACTTGTGCGATTCCTCGTGCCTCATCTTGTCAACAATCTCCATTGCGGACATGAGTTGCTTGACTATTTCAAAGGTTGGTGCTTTTGGGAACTTCCGCCAGTTCTCGTACAACCCAACAGTGTCGAACACAGCCTTGTCAACCTCAAGGTCTGATGGATGCGAGAATCCATCAACTGAAACGATTCGCCCATCCTCTGAAATAGAATAGCCAATTGAATGCTTCTCAGAAAGATCATGCAGAGTCTTCCATATCCCCTTCATGTTGGAAAATGGCGTAGCAAGTTCAGATGAAATCGCAAACACCTTTGCGAACACGATATATGACTCAATGGAGACATATTTGGCGACAATGACCATGCCAGAAGTCCCGCACTTCCTCCACCTGCATGAATTCAGCGAATATCCTGGAATCACCTCAATCCATTCCGGAGGTTGGATGTCGTGGTAGAACAGAACTGACATCCCATCTGGTGGTTTTGGAAATGAAAGACTCATGGATTCACAACCTCCCACTTTCCATATGAATACACCGCAGTCATTCCATTTCTGGGGTCAAGAACCATGTCTCCAGCAGTTGGATGATTGTTTAACGGCTTTGGGGTAACAACATATGAACCATCGTTCATCCGCACTATGGTGGCTTCTCCAGCGAACTTTAGACTGTCGTGTGGATATAAGCTCGAAAAGTCACAATCCACAGCCATTTTCTCGGGTTCCTCAGGCTCTTCGTCAAGGTTCACCACAATCCCATGTTGCTCAAGGAGGTTCATCCCATCTGCAGCCTTCTCGTACATTTCGTTGAGGTTCTTCTCGGCTTGAGCAATCTGGGTCTGAATTTCCTTTATCTGCTTGCGCAAGTTGTCAATGTTCTTCTGCTCATGGCCGTATTTCTCCTCAACCCGAAGGTTGTCAACTGCCATCTTCGCCTCATGCAATTTGCACACCATGTCCCAATCTTGCGCATTTGGGAAATCCTTCCAATCATCGTACATTTGACTTATGTCGTAGATTGCATTCCTTATGGTTTCATCTGATGGAAACTCGCCAAATTCATTGTGGATTCTTCCATCTTCCGTGATGTCATATGTTATGCTATGCGTCTTATTGTCCTCGTGGATGTCCTTCCATATCCCCTTCATCTGAGCAAATGGGGTTTCATTCATCCCGTTGGCGGCGTAGATTTTCACAAAGCCCCAATCCAAATACTTGGAAATACTGAGGTCATTTGGAACATACTTGACAACAAAGCAACCTCCAAACATTCCCGAGTCATGCCACTTGCATGACGACACGAAATACCCGTCAACCTTCTCAACCCATTCAGGAGGTGGAACAATCTCAATTGGTAGTTTCTTGACCATGAGTTTCCGATGAGCATGGGCTAGTCCAGATGCAGAGGATTCTGCATTGGACGAGAACAAGTTAATCTTTGGAAGTTTTGGAAGCGTGAATCCCATCAGTCCTCCCCATCGTAACCGGGCTTGTGCCAGACAATCTTGCGCTTCAGGGTCTTGATTTCCTTCACGGGCTTGTCGTCATTCTCTTCGTCATATTCATCAAGAAACCCCTCAGTGCGGGAATCTTCGTCAAGGTACAGCTCGCCGAAATCCCTCTCCAGATGGAAAAGGTCAGAATGCGCATAACGCCCCTCGTCTGACGGACCCCCAGTCACGGGGTACTTGAAGTAAACCACAATGTCGGTGTTCCACTCGCTATAAGGCTCAGAAATTGTCTGCCTCATCACATCAATGCCAATGTAATAAGGACGCAATGCAGTTGGAATCATGTTCTCGGCAATCGCAATCACTTGCTTCTCAGTGAGGGTGGGATGACCCCATGAATCTGTTCTCATCTGGTCTATTATCCTTTACTCACATAGGTTTCAAGGTGTCGGCGTTGAACTGAATCACGCCATTCTCCATGTTGGTTGTGGCGCATTCTATTCTGCGCCATTCGTAGTATTCCTTCTTCAAGGACTCCAACTGTTCCTCAAGTTCCACAATCTTGTCGGTGAGTTCTTCTTGGCGAAGTTTGGCCTCACGCCTCACCTCTTCAAGTTTCTTCCTTTGCCTGTTGTTAATGCTGTACATGACAAATCCTCCAACTTTTATTACAAGTACAGATAGATTGCGTTTCAGGACGAATTTTCTTAAGAACCCGAAACTCAGTGAATTTTTCGTTCTTCTTCATCTTGTAGAACTTCCGCAAAATATCGGGAATGTCCTCTTCACAAGCCGCCCATACACGGGCCTCGTTTGCATACCAACCGGTAACTTTCGTCCGCCATAACACCAGATACTTGTTCATCTTGCGTGTATCATGTTGGACACACTTTCTGGAAAACAAACATCTAAACCACTCCAACAAGTTTTTCATTTAGAAGCCCCTTGCAGGAAAACTGGCATAGCCCCGAATCTTGGAACGGTTGTCCGTGTGGTGGAACTTGAACTTGGGTTCAACGCCTCGCGCTTTCATCGCATCAATGAAAACACCAGCATCACAGTCCTCCTCCAAATAGGCATGGTCTCCACGCACATAGGAGAACGCTGTGATTTTGCCCTCAATGCCCAACTTCTTCAGTTCGGCAATCTTCACCTTCAGCCAGCAATGGCCGGGATCTGCGTAAACGTCATAGGTCTTTGACTTTGCCATTTTCAACTTCTCCTTGTTTTCTCTTGACCTTTACAGTATACCACAAAACCCCCTCTGTTGTAAAGGGGGTCTGGGCAATGTTTCCAAATCAACAACGGTCAATAGTCCAATTCCTCAAAATGCCAGTTTCCTTTGGAATCCTAATATGTTGTATAACGGCCATAACACGGTTCTATTCTTGGTGGAAATGGATGTATGAATACAATATTGGTATATGGACGGAAAAAATTATAATAATACTTTCCCGGGATATTGATTGCTGGGACTCGATTCTTCCAGTAATAATCTTCCATCAGCCTCTGCTGCATCAATTGTCTTTGATTCCACAACTACCTCCACACCCTTGTTCGTTCGCGTTCTGCGTTGAGCCGTGCAATTGCCCCCTCCCATCCAGAAGAACCGGGTGGTGGCATTCTCACAGTTAACCCTTTTTGGGGTTGGCGTTCTCCTAAACCAACCACACTGGAGAACGCATCAATGCAGAATTCCGCTGCCGAAATGAACTTGTCAAACACACCGTCAGCGTCTTCATCTTCGTCTCCCCCACCCTCATATGGGTCTGGAAGTGGAATTGAGCCATAAAGTAAAATAACTTCAGCAAGATCGTCAATCTCATCACTGCCAATGTCAATGGCTTCTGATAAGATTTGATGTTTTCTGTTCTCTGACTCCTCATCGTCCTTGTCAACAATATCGTTTAATTCAGTCACAAGGTCTTCCAGTTGTTTCTGCCGTCTCTTGTTTCTATCCAGGTAATCGTCCACTTTGCTATTCTTGGAGATAATATCCTTCATGAACTACTCAAGTCTGTCCATGCTTTCCCCCGTCAGCTCGTCTGTATCCCTTTTCTGGGGAAGTCTGTTTTCCACTATTGATATTGTGCTTGAGTATTCTTCAAATGGGACGCAGAAATAATGACAGGTAAGAACCATTCGTTCTGAAATGTCAGAAAACCCACTTTGTATTCTGTCCATTATCTCTTTTCTTGACAATCCTGAACGAAGAATTGCGCCTTTCAGTCTCTTAAGATAAATCATGCAAACACCTCTGGTTTATTCCAGACAGTATTTACAAACATACATTCAATTTCCAGACGATCCAAACCCACCACCCCTGTCAGTGGATTTTCCCATATCGTCATAGACGCAGTTCAGAACCTCTTGAATGTCAAGGTTGATTACCGGGACAATCAATCCCTGGGTGATCTTCATTCCAGGCTCAATCACAACCTTGTCTTGGTTGTTGTTGAAAAAGCAGAATATGAGTTCGTCACGGTACTCAGAGTCAATCAAGCAAGCCGAATGGTCAAGTTTCAGCTTCGTGGCAACCCCGGACTTGTTCACCATCATCATGGCAAGCCCCTGTGGGATTATGGTCTTGATTCCAGCCGGGATTGCAACGTGCGCCCCAGGAGCAACCTCAACTCCATTCACCCCAATGAACACCAAGTCCTGATGGTTTGGGTTCTTGGAATACGACCTTATCATGGACTTGTATTCATCGGTCCAAGCTTTTTTGTCGGGGACAAAAAAATCAATCCCCGCGTCAGTTGGATGCGCCTTTGTTGGAGCCTTGACTTCCCTAATCCTGGTGAACACCAAACTACCAACGTTCTGAACAGAGGATTCCTCGTGATTGGCGTGATTGGAAAACGAAAGTTCCTTAACCATCCTGTCGTGTTCCATGTCAATTGCATGTTTCAGTTTTTCGGACATGGTTGATGTTGGAAATTCCATCGGTTTCACGTCAACTGGCTTGTTTGCCTCTTCTAGGTCAATCTTGATGTTTTCCGCTGTTTTCTGCTTGATGTTCGCCAGGATTTTGTCTATTGTCTCCTGCGTTGTCGACTCGTCAGATGCAACCTCCGACAGATTGTTAATCAAGTCAACTATTGTCTTTTCACGTTCGTTCAATTCCATGATTCAGTGTCCTTTCCGTTGCAGTACTTTGGCAATGCCTTTCTTTCGTTGAATGGAAGATCCTTGCAATCGTCCTTGAACTTCCCGTTCTTGTCGTTGAACTTCCTTGATGTTTCGGTTGCTTCCCCAAGGCACAAGGGAAGGTTGTTCTTCACCTCGTCTGTGAACAGAGTCACAACGCACAAATTCACATCCCAGTAGAGTTCAATGAATTTTTCGGGTTTGTAAAGAGACCTGTCCTTCTCGTCCTGGAACATTAGTTGCCCGTCAATCACCCTTGCCACCATCACCTTCCCCAAATCCACCCAAATCGGGTTGGTCTCGACTATCGTGAACCTCCGAGAATTTCCAGGAAGGGTTGTCGTTATTTCATTCAAATTGCATACTTTCGTCAACATGCCAAATAGTCCTTTCAAGACAATTATACAACAATTTCATGTGTCACGCGAAAGAATATTTCCAGTAGTGGCTTTTGAGAACATCGTCAATGTCGGAAACCTCACCACTTGCCATCAGTTTCAATCCATCAAATGGCTCGTTCCCCTCAACTATGGGTGGTTGGACATAGTCGAACAGTGGCTTGAAGTCTGGACTGTATGGAGAAACCAACTGAATGCTCAGTTTGCTCATGACTTGAACTTCCTTGTGGTTTCCATCTGCTGTTTCTGCATCTCGTTCATGCAGAACTGAAAACTCCTTGGAGTCATGTTCATCCAAGGCATCATTGATCCAACGTTCAGTGAATTCAGTGGATAGTTCTCGTTCTATGACTTGTACAACGCCTCTTGTCCTTGCTTGAACGAAAGATATTCCCATGAGTTGTGTACATGCCCGTAGAACATCGGATTGCCCTTGTATCTCCCATTCCATGTGTAGAAGGGATAGTGCGTCAAAATCAACCGAGTCCCATCTCCAAGGTTCTGCTCCTTGTAGTTCTTTATCTCCACGAACTGGTTCCGAAAGTCGTTGTCATAGAGGAACTGATAATCGTGGTTCCCCAATATCAAGTGCTTCTGCCCCTTAAGGTTCTTCAACAGATTGACGGTGGTCTTGGTGTCATAACATGAAATGTCGCCCAATATGAAAACATGATCTTCTGGCTTCACCACTCCATTCCAGTTCTTTGTCATCCTGTTGTCATAGTCCTTCGGACCATTCAGCTTGTAGTGAGAGAACGTCAACTGATACTGCGTTCTTCTGATTGGATTCGTGTCTGTCTGATACCCAAAGTGGATGTCCGATATGTAAAAGTAATTCGTCATTCAATCTCCTTTGTGGTATTTACAACAACTGGACAACAAAAATGGATCCAAAAATGGATCCATTGAATTACCTTTTAAGGGGAGAAAAATCAATCGTATGGACTTGGCTGTGGCTTCGGCTATACAGTCCAAATTCTCGTCTTAAGATTTCCAATATGAATAGTTCCCATTGCAATTACCTCAGTTGTTGTATGGCGAAGGTGGGGCAGGAGGTTCATCATTGTGCTTGAACCCAAAAAGTTTCAGAATCTTGATGTAAAACTTTCCCATTTATCTTTTGCCTTTATGGTTTATCTGTATTATTTACCATGTAATGGGGGAAAATATCCCTAAGTTCAGATAATTTTCGATGGTTTTCACTTTGACATGATTACAGTTCCATCTGAATTGTCAATTCTTCCATCTGGAATCCAAATGTCAGAACGAAAACCCTCCAACCTGAATGGAATGTAGTAAATGACCACATTCTTCGGGTACTTCAAGTCCTTCCTCAAGCACTGGGCGAATTCGTCTTCAGGATTGTAGTTCTTGATTGGAACAACGTTGAACCCCTCGTCCTTGAAATCGTACTTCTTGCAGTCCGTGAAGAAAAGGACAACCGGTTGGACTTTCGTCCCAATGAACTTGTCCTCAACTATGTTTCTGAACTTCGTAAAATCCTCAAGTTTCAATCCAAACCTGTCCTTCACCACAGTGCATACGAACAATGGATGCTTCTCATCAGGCTCCCCAAGAAGACGATTCATTTCAGACCTGTATTCCCCAACCAAGTCAAAATCAGGCTGCTTGTCATCCTCCACCAACTCGTTCTTCTTCACATGCTCGTAGTATTTGAGTATGGTTCTACTCAATGCCATGCCTTTAGCCGTATTAGTTTTCCATGCTGGAAGGGTGTCTCCCCTTGAATAGTCAAACATGTCAGACATTGACTTCACGCCAGACGTAACCATCAACTTCGTCAGGTCATCGTACTTTGATTGCGCGTCTCCATGCCACACATGGCAGGCTATGTTGTCCACATATCCAAGTTCAACGTTGTAGCCAAATTTTCTGTCAGATGGAAGATCAAATGGCTTGTACCACTTCTCGAATGACTTGAACGCCTCGTCCCCCAGAATCTTGTGGTAGGTATGGATGTCGTCAAGGATTATCGCCGGGTCAAGACCACCAATCTCCTTGAACGTCTTTCTGGTCAATCCCAAGGTGAATCCAACATGCCCCTTGTCAACTTTCCCTGTGGAAACCCACTTATAGCCAATTGTCTCATACAGCTTGCAGTTATCGTCAGCTTGGCAATATTGGTGCGAGGCAAGGGAAAGCACATCATATGAATCAAACTCGGAAGCCGCTTTCTTAATCCAGTCGGAGTTGCACATCACAACGTCAGAATCAATGAAACACAACTTTGACTCGGTGCAGTTTGCAACGCCAATGTTCCACAAGGGATGCTTCAACATGATGCCCTCGTTCTCCGGTTTCATCTGGACGAACACGTACTTCACGCCATATCTCTTCAACCATTGGAACGCGCATTCGGACTTCTTCCTCTGGCACTCAACGAAAACCCATGTTGATGGTTTTGTGGTCATCTGAAGGTTGAACTCCAACGCCTGAGTGGTGGCGCGTATTCTTGCTATGTCAGTGCCATAGAAGCACTGAATTAGCGCAATGTCCTCAATTGTCTCTTCCGGGTCAGGCAGCTTGTTGTACATGACCTCCGGTTCATTGGCTTCGTTCAACAGAACCTTAACCTTATCAAGCAAGGTTGGGGCTTCTTCAATCTTCTTCTGGATTTCCTCTGTCATTTGATGCAATTCCTCTTCCTAATGGAATTATACTTATCTTCATCAAATCAGAGTTTTCCATCAGTTGCGTCAAAAAGTTTTTTATAGCGATTCATTATCGTGTCAACAACGAATTTTGCCAATTTATTAAACTCGTCAAGCAATCCAATTTTCTCTACCCAGCAAATAAACTCATGGTTTGAAATTATATCAAGCGCAAGTCTTATCTTGTTTGACAATGATTTGTTCCATCCATAATGGACAAGGCATTTATCATGAACAACAGAAGAATAATGACAGTACGGAACAGAAGAAAATTTAGTGATGTCTCCACCAAACCTACGCACAAGTTCCATGAAAATACATTCTTCATAGTTCGTCCATTTATTGCTGTCAAAATCAAGAAAGACTTTTTGCAGTTTTTCCTCGGATATCTGGTTTCTGATGAGTTTCATGTTGGTTTTCAGAAATCCAAACCACGAGCATGTCATTCCCAGTTTGTTGACATACTTCCATCCAACGCCATAAGAGGAATCGTCAATCGGAATGTCAATCAACCTTTGCAGTTCATTGAAGTCTTTTACCATGAAATCATTGTCAAACATGATGACTTCATCATATTTCTGTATTTCTGGATTGATGAACGAATAAAGGCGAGAATAATACGGACTGTAGGCTTTAATCGGGATTTCCACATTGTCCCCCAATTCAATGAACTTTTTCACGCCCATGTCCTTGTTTGCAAACATTTCCCCCTAATGATGCACGCTGTGTATTACCAAGTCCACTCCAGTGATTTTCCTCTACAAGTACCAGATAGTATAAAGACACCCAATTAAGTTAAGGTTTTCCCTCAACTCATCATGTTTGTCCAGATGTAATACGATTGCTTTTGTGTTGTTCATGTCATTGTCCCCCGTCGTTCATTTTAAGTTCGTTCAATTTCAAAAATTCCTTGAAGTTGTCATACAATGATGGATACCTCTCATTGAAAATGGAATAGTCAAGAAAATCCTCGAATACTGACAAATCATAGTTATTTGTCTTCAATATGTCAAGATATTTCGCTATTTCAACACTTGGAAATCCAAAGAATTCAATCATTTCCCTGACTCTTTGGCAGTGGGACACGAACAATGCTGGAATCCCAGCCAATATCGCTGAAACATTTCCATGAAATCTAGGACCGACAGAGAAACGACATTTTTTCAATTCATGAATCCACACGTCCATGTTGGGAAAAAGTCTTTCGTTCGCAAGTTTTCTTGCAACCATGCGTCTTTCGTCCGAAACATTGAACTTGTTGTCTTTTTGCATGAAGATTTCTTCTGTCTCATTCTATGGGAAATATGAAAATTGCTCAAGATTTCCATAATACAAGGGAGTCCATGTATCATGTCCAAGTTCCGCATTAAACGCTATCTTTCCTGCCGTCCTTGCCTTTCCTACTGAAAAATCCCTGTTGCAAGATGAGAACAAAGAAGGACATCCAATCGTCATTACATTGGTTATGCCATACTTCTGCATAACCTTGGTTGTAAAATCTCCACGAGTTCCTATTATTGAACGAGTTGTCATATTTTTCAGCGATTCAACCATTTTCACATCACCTTCATGTGACAAGTCCAAATCGTCTTCGGCACCAATTCCAATAATGACTATTGGTATGTCTACTCCTTCCAAGACCCCATTAAGTGCAGAAATATATCTGATATTGTGCCTAAACGCATTTGCGCACGGGCAAATGACCTCAGTGAAATTTTCATTTATATGATTAGCCCCCATTTCCCGAATGCGCCAAAACTAAGTTTCAATGCAATTTGAAACTCCAAGTTCTCTGATAACCGATGCCTAGAAAACAAGGTTTCCAATGTTCATGCCAGAAATCTATATTGCTTTGGAACTGTTGTCCCGAAATTCATTGTCCGAGGTAAATCTTGTTTCTACTGCTGAATTTACAACAAGTATTTTCTTTTTACGAAGCATATCTTATCTCCACACGATTTCAGAATTTTTGTTTATCAACTCGTCAATTATTTCAATGGGGTATTGTTCCCCATTTGCGATGAAGATTTCCTGAGAAAGGCAGCTCAGTTCAAACGCCTTGTCCTCATCTGAAAGTTTCTTGATTTCCTCAAGTCTGCGTATGATGTCTCCTTCCAGAACTTCATAGCCCGCATGTGAGTATTGTCCGTAGTATTCTTCCATTGTCATTTCCTCCGTTTCATTTTTCATTCAATCCTTGAAGAATGTATCTGTACAACATTCTTCCGAAAATCGTTGCCGACTTGCTTTTCTTCCCTTGTCCCAAAGCCTTGAACAAATTGACGTATGTTTTCTGAATGTCATTGTTTCCATATATGCCAAGGAATGACTTTTTCAATTCATGTGCAACTTGCATCAAGCCGTCATTAGGCAAATTGTATGTTCTGAGCAATTCCTGTTGCATCTACACTGATGTCTCACATTGAATAATGGACGGACAGCACTTGAACAACTCCAAGTCACCTTGTTCATTCGCCACGATTGGGATTCCACATGCCATAGCCTCGGCAATCAAGTACGGGTATCCATCGAATTTGCTCGTATAAAGAAGGACACGCGCTCGTTTCATGCACTGAACAACCTCTTGATTCGTCTTTTCCCCATAGAATACAACTTTGTCTGTCAATCCCAAATCTTGAACAAGTTTCACAACTTCGTTGTATGTCTTTTTACTTTCAACAGAACCTATCATATCCAACTTCATTTTTTGGTTGTTGCTGCATTTACACGTCTCGTTGAAAACACGAATCGCATCAATGGGATTCTTCTGTTCGCAAAATCTTCCAATCCACGCAATTTCGTTGTTGAATCCTACTCTAGGCTGGTTTGCAACTTCTATCAGCTAAGAATCAACAACATTCGGAATGTACGTTGCGTCAACGCCAAATTCCTCTAGCAATCTGACGTGTTCCCTTGAAAGGGCTATAACCTTGTCAAAATACTTGAAGCAGTTGAACGTGTATTCAAAATTTGTCCTTCCATAACGTTCCTTGAACAGAAAGCACGGATTGTTGTGGAAACACATCATGAAATAGCACCCAGCAGAATTCGCAGCAAGAAAGTCGTACAAAGACACCATTTGCCAATATTCCTGTGAGAAAACCAGGTCTATCTTGTGCTTCAGTATGGCTGAACTCACTTGCCGCATCCTTGTCCTTATCACGTCAATGTTGTCCCATATAAACTTCTCAATATGTTCTATCTCCACGCAATCTGGTATTGTTATTGACTCATGGATGTTGTTCGTGAGCAAGACAACCTTATATCCCATTTCAAGGAACATCTTGCATATGTTGACAATAAAAGTCTCCACTCCCCCAATGGCAATCGTCTAATAAATGATTCCAATTGTCTTTATTTCATGCTTTGGAACCGGCTTCACCAAATTCTACATGTACTTTGAAATCAGTTCATTGATTCCAGACGAAGGACAAGTGTTGAACTTGTCCAGTACAGAATCAATCAACGATTCAGAAGGGGGAATGTCTTTGTTGACACTTAGGACCGTCTAATTTTCAGATGAAAACCCATCGCCGATAACCCTTGGCTTCAGTTTCGTCAAATCAATGATGTCAGTTTTCCTGGACATTAACCACTCTCCTTTCCTTGCACTTCTCCCAGAGATTGAAGAAGAATGGGTTTTCATATATGGACTTCGCCAGATAGCATTTCCTCTTCACAAGTCCAAGGAACTTCTTCACGGTAAACTCCTTCATTCCAGACTGGGGATAGCACTTTGAAATCAACTCAAAGCAGTACACTCTCTTGTCGTCAGACTTGTAGTTGAAGTCATATGGCTTTCCAATGGATTCAACGGCCTTTGATATTGCCTAGTCCTACCCTTCCTTTGGTCTGAGAAGCGTGATTCTGTCCGAAACGCAGAAGTCAACTATGTGGATTCTCTCAACCGATGGGGAAACCGCGTGTATCATTTCGTTGTTCCCCACGTAGATTCCAGCATGGGAATACCCCTTCTCGTCTGGAATGAACTTCCCATCAAGGTAATCGTTGTACCCTCTGATG
>ODAI010158712.1_pt1 | contig 26273 bp, 27 predicted proteins | sample 1539321 | NCBI WGS metagenome assembly ODAI01 (sample SAMN02144231, study PRJEB22623) | gut metagenome | biome: sheep rumen | host: Ovis aries | place: New Zealand
AGGAGGTTCAAAATTATGTCAGAAATGAGTTTTGAACAAATGCTGAATGAATCATTCAAAACAATCCATACAGGAGAGGTAGTAGAGGGTACAGTTTTCTCTGTTAAGCCGGATGAAATAATCCTTAACATAGGCTGCAAGGCTGACGGTATTCTGACCAGAAGCGAATATACCAATGAGTCCAACTTAGACCTTACTACCGTAGTCAAGGTGGGAGACACCATGGAAGCCAAGGTCCTTAAGGTCAATGACGGTGAAGGACAGGTTATCCTCACATACAAGAGACTTGCTGCCGAAAAGGGTAATAAGCGTATTGAGGATGCATTCAATAATCAGGAAGTGCTTAAGGCTAAGGTTACACAGGTTCTTGACGGCGGTATCTGTGTGATGGTTGATGAAGTGAGGATATTCATTCCCGCTTCGCTGGTATCTGATACATACGAGAAGGATCTTAATAAGTACAAGGACGAAGAGATCGAATTCGTTATCACAGAGTATAATCCTAAGAGAAGAAGATATATCGGTAACAGACGTATGCTTCTTACTGCCGAGAGAGATAAGGCACAGAAGGAGCTTATGGAGAGGATACACGTAGGTGACGTGATCGAAGGAACTATTAAGAACGTTACAGACTTCGGTGCATTCGTAGATCTTGGCGGGGCTGACGGTCTCCTTCATATCTCCGAGATGAGCTGGGGCAGGGTTGAGAGTCCTAAGAAGGTCTTCAAGTCCGGCGATACCGTAAGAGCATTCATTAAGGATATTCAGGGCAATAAGATCGCTCTTTCCATGAAGTTCGAGGATGAGAATCCATGGAAGGATGCGGATAAGAAGTTCGCAATAGGCAATATAGTAACCGGTAAGGTTGCTCGTATGACCGACTTCGGTGCATTTGTTGAGATAGAGAAGGGTGTGGATGCGCTGCTTCATGTATCTCAGATATCTAAGGATCATATTGAGAAGCCCAGCGATGTACTTAAGGTCGGTGATGAGGTTACAGCCAAGATCGTTGATTTTAATCTTGATGACAAGAAGATCAGCTTAAGCATCAAGGCTACACTTCCTGAGGAGCCCGAAGAGAATAAGGAAGATGATGATGCTGAGGCAGTATCGGTCAATATAGATGAGGTTATTGCCGCAGAAGCCGCTGAGGATAATGCTGCGGATGCTGTTGAAGCAAGTGAGAGTACCGAAGAGTCTAACGAATAATTATTAAAGAAAGAATCAATGGGGAGAGTGAAAGCAGATGTGTATACATTACTTTCGCTCTTTCTTAAAAAGGAGACATGGGTATTATGGCAAAATATGATTATGAAGCTTTCATGCAGGATATATTAAGGCTTACCAAGATAGATCTGACCTTCTATAAGCAGGCTCAGATGAAGAGGCGTATAGATACTCATATATCCAAGAGTCCGTATAAGGATTATGAGGAATATGTGGGAGAACTGAAGAAGAACAGGAAGGCACTTGATGAATTCGTTGAGTACATTACCATCAACGTATCGGAGTTCTATCGTAATCCCGATCAGTGGGAGATACTCACCAAGAGGATATTCCCGATGCTGATAGAGAAGTTCGGAACCAACCTTAATATCTGGAGTGCTGCATGCTCTACCGGAGATGAGCCGTATTCACTGGCTATGGCTCTTTCGGAGTTCGTTCCGCTTAATAAGATCAAGATCACTGCCACTGATATAAGTGATGAAGTGGTTGCCAAGGCCAAGATCGGATTGTATGGTGAGAAGAGTGTAGCGAATGTTCCTGCCAAGTATAAGAAGGAGTATTTCACCCAGAACGGACCGGCATATCAGATATCGGATAAGATCAAGAACTGTATAACCTTTAAGAAGCATAATCTTCTTAAGGATGATTTCTTCAAGAATCAACATCTGATAGTGTGCCGTAATGTGCTGATATACTTTACAGAGGAGGCTAAAGACGAGATATTCAGCAAGTACTACCAGTCACTTGCTCCCGGCGGAGTGCTCTTCATAGGAAGTACCGAGCAGATAATGAAGTATAAGGATATAGGATATAACAGACTGGATTCCTTCTTCTACCAGAGATAAGGATATTAAGGATATTAAAGGTCCCTGCGATGCAGGGACCTTTTTTGCGTCTAAAGGATATTCTTAAGTATATGTCCGATATAGCTTCGGACAAAATCCATATCACAGGCCATATCCTCCGTGAATTTTATAAAGCTTTCGCCAGCTTTATATTCCCTTTTAAATACCGGGGTAAAAACCTCGTTAAACTGCGGCAAAAATGTACCTTTAAGACGGGTATAGCAGGTCGCGGCAGTGGCCTGCTGCCTGTAATTTCTGTCCATGTATGCAGAGACGGACTTGTGAACGGCCATATCCTCATCGGGAAGATAATAGTAGCTTTGGGGATCATCATAGAAGAGCTTAAGCTCTCCGGAGTATACGGGGATCTTGATGAGTACTTTGGTGTTGCTGACGGACAGATGTATTCCCTGTAAAGAGGAACTTATCGGATGGGGAACGGCATATGGAAGATCATAGCCTATGAGTACTTCCTTACGGGATATCCCGTTTACATCCGTATAGTCAGAAATATGCATGGAAGCTTCGGCCGGAAGCAGCTTAGATATCCTTTCATAGACTACAACAGGAAGGATATTATACATTCCGCAGAGATCATCATAATTATGCGTAAAGAGGAGCTTATACAGCTTATCGTCTCCGGATACGGAGTATCTCTTATATACATCTATAAGCTCATCGCCTGATAAGGTATCCTCTCTGGATATCTTTAAGAACCTCTCAATACTTTTTTGCTTACAGTCGCTTAAGCCAAGCAGCTTTCTGAAAGGAGATATCCTGCGGTAGATATCAAGACTTTCTTTGGATGAGGCATCAAACTTAAGTCCGTAGGCCTTGCAGCGGGATTCTATGAATGGGAGATCGAAGGTAGTACCGTTAAAGTGTATCAAAAGCCCGTAATCCTTCACGATATCTAAAAAAGCCTTAAGTACAGCCTCTTCCTGCGAGGGATTCTCTGCCATAAGACTTTCGAAGACAGGCTTATCGTCTTTAATACAGATGAGCCCGATCAGATAGATATGGGAGTTCCTTGGAGAAAGCCCGGTGGTCTCTATGTCTACAAAGATAGGATCGCTATGACCGCACAGGAGAAAAACATCGGGTTCGGTGTCATATATGATAACATTCTTACTCTCTCTTATCATTACTACAGTATAGCATAGAGGGTGGAAATTTGTATAAAAAAATAGTAGAATATATAAGATAATGCAGATGGAGGTATGTATGGCAAAGCATTCTTTTACAGGAGGAATCCATCCCTATGACGGTAAGGAGCTGTCGAAGGATAAGCCCATTAAGGACATATATCCCAAGGGTAAGATGGTATACCCCGTATCACAGCACATAGGCGCTCCCGCATCACCTATAGTCGCCAAGGGCGATCATGTCTTAAGAGGTCAGAGGATAGCGGAAGCGGCAGGTTTTGTATCTTCACATATTTATTCTACGGTATCCGGCACAGTTGAGGCTATTGAGCCGAGAAGAACCGTGACGGGAGATATGGTTCTAAGCATTATAATCGATAATGACGGTGAGTACAGGGAAGTCGATTATGATGTGTGTGATGAGATCGATATCGATAATATGAGCAAGGAGGATATCCTTAAGCGGATACAGGATGCGGGTATCGTCGGAATGGGCGGTGCGGGCTTCCCGACTCATGTTAAATTAAGTCCCAAGGAGCCTGACAGGATCGACTATTGTATAGCCAACTGTGCCGAGTGTGAGCCGTATCTTACAAGTGACTACAGAAGGATGATAGAACAGCCTCAGATGCTTATCGAGGGGCTTAAGTGCGTACTCAGGCTTTTTGATAATGCCAAGGGCATACTTGCGGTGGAAGACAATAAGCCTGACTGTATAGCCAAGCTTAAGGCGCTTACGAAGAATGAACCCCGAATACTTGTTAAGACTCTTAAGACCAAGTATCCGCAGGGGGCAGAGAGACAACTGATATTTGCTACTACCAGACGTGCCATCAACAGCTCCATGCTTCCGGCAGACGCCGGCTGTGTGGTGAATAACGTGGATACTCTGTGTGCGATATATAATGCCGTATGGAACGGTAAGCCTCTGATGGAGAGGATCGTGACGGTAACGGGCGATGCGATAAAAGAGCCACAGAACTACAGGGTGTGCATCGGTATGAGCTACAGTGAGCTCATTGAGGCCGCAGGCGGCTATAAGACGGAGCCTGAGAAGATAGTATCCGGAGGCCCCATGATGGGTTTTGCGCTTTTTAATACGGATGTGCCCACCACCAAGACTGCTTCGGCACTTTTGGCACTCAGTAAGGATGAAGTGGCGCGATATACTCCGACGGCATGTATCAACTGCGGAATGTGTCTTGAGGTATGTCCCGGAAGAGTAATGCCTAAGGCTTTGGCAGAGTGTGCCGAGCACGGCGATTATGAGAGATTTGAGAAGCTTAACGGTATGGAGTGTTGTGAATGCGGATGTTGCAGCTATGTATGTCCTGCGAAGAGGCAGCTTACCCAGTCCATTAAATCGGCCCGCAAGATAGTATTGGCTAATAAGAAAAAGGCAGGAAAGTGAGGGAACGGATAATGAGTGATATGATGAACGTGTCATCGAATCCGCATATCAGATCCAAGGTAAGCACGGACAAGATCATGCTCTGTGTAGTACTGGCGCTTTTGCCTGCTGCCGGCTTCGGTGTGTGGAACTTCGGATTGAATGCTCTGTGGCAGATACTTCTTACCATAGCGGCATGTGTTATATCCGAGGCTTTATATGAGCTTTTCATGAAGAAAAAGCTTACGATATTTGATTTCTCGGCTGTTGTTACGGGACTTTTACTGGCGCTTAATATGCCGCCGGCAGCTCCCTTATGGCTGGGACCCATGGGAGGAGTTTTCGCGATAATAGTAGTGAAGATGCTTTTTGGAGGTCTGGGTCAGAACTTTATGAATCCGGCTCTTGCGGCAAGATGCTTCTTACTTATATCCTTCCCCGGTATAATGACCAATTTCGAATGCGATGCCTATACGGGAGCGACACCTCTTGCAACCCTTAAGGCAGGCGGAAGTGTTAATGTCCTTAATATGATCATCGGAAGGACTTCGGGTACTATCGGAGAGACTTCCATGATCGCCATAGTTGCGGGGGCATGTATCCTGCTTCTCTTAGGTATAATAGACCTTAAGATACCGGGAAGCTATATCATCACCTTTGTGATCTTCTACGGACTATTCGGAGGACACGGATTCAATTCCTATTATATAAGCGCAGAGCTTGCCGGAGGCGGTCTGATGCTTGGAGCTTTCTTCATGGCTACGGATTATGTGACAAGACCTGTCACTAAGCTCGGTCAGATTGTATTCGGCGTGATACTTGGAATACTTACCGGTATATTCAGGATATTCGGAGCGTCGAGTGAGGGTGTGTCATATGCCATCATAATCGGCAATATGCTGGTGCCTCTTATAACCAGGTTCACGGCACCTAAGCCCTTCGGAAGAGGAGGTGAACGCATATGAAAGAGATGATAAAGAATGCGGGCATACTTCTTGCAATTACGGTAATAGCCGGATTGATACTGGGGCTTGTGTATGAGACTACCAAGGATACCATAGCCGCCAGAGAGGAAGCCGACAAGAAAGCGGCATATAAGGAAGTATTCACGGATGCCAAGGATTTTGTGCCTTTGGATGGTGAGATCATGAGTACCGAGTACAGAAAAGAGCTTGATGATGCGGGATATAAGGCTGTGAATATCGACGAAGTGGTTAAGGCCATGGGCGCGGAAGGAAGTGTGCTCGGATATGTATATACCGTCACCACATCCGAAGGATATGGCGGAGACATAACCTTCACCGTGGGAATCAATAATTCAAAGGTCGTGGGTGGTATATCGATCTTAAGCATCAATGAGACGGCAGGCTTGGGAATGAATGCGGAGAAGGTGCTTAAGCCGCAGTTTGCCGGTAAACAGGTTGACAGCTTTAAGTATACCAAGACCGGAGCTGTGGCCGATGATGAGATAGATGCCATATCAGGTGCGACTATCACGACCAACGCTTTCACCAATGCAGTTAATTGCTGCCTTAAGTACTTCGAGGATCATAAATAGGATGGACCGGCTATGAATAAATGTGTTGAAAGACTTCACAACGGAATAATAAAAGAGAACCCCACTTTAGTCCTGATGCTTGGAATGTGCCCCACACTGGCGGTAACAACATCAGCCATCAACGGACTTGGAATGGGTCTTACCACTACAGTTGTACTTGCATTAAGCAATATGATAATTGCGGCGCTTAGGAATATAATACCGGATAAGATACGTATTCCGGCTTTTATTGTCATAATAGCGTCCTTTGTAACGATGATGCAGCTATTGCTGCAAGCCTATATTCCGAGTCTGTATAAGTCTCTCGGTATATATATACCGCTTATTGTGGTGAATTGTATAATACTTGGAAGAGCAGAAGCATACGCTTATAAGAATCCCATACTTCCGTCATTTTTCGACGGACTTGGAATGGGACTCGGATTTACCATATCTCTTACCATTATCGGACTGTTGAGGGAATTTATCGGCGGCTGTTCGGTGTTCGGACATGAGCTTTCGCTTTTTACTCCCATAGCGATCTTTAAGATGGCACCGGGGGCTTTCTTCGTGCTGGCCCTGCTTACCGCGATACAGAATCAGGTGAAGCTTACAGGTGAGAAAAAGGGCAGGGATGTATCCAAGATACAGTCCGGCTGCGGTTCGGATTGTATGCAATGTGCCGTGGGTGACTGCAAAGACAGGGTCATGGCCGCAGACAATGAGAAGGAGGAGGCATGATTATGAATACAGTAAGAGATCTTCTGATCATATTGGTCGGCTCGTCACTTGTAAGCAATGTTGTCTTAAGTCAGTTCCTGGGATTGTGTCCTTTCCTTGGTGTGTCCAAAAAGGTCAATACAGCAGCGGGTATGGGTATAGCCGTTATATTCGTCATTACCCTTTCAAGTGCCGTGGCAGGAGCAATATATAAGTATATACTCACACCGCTTCATATGGAGTATATGCAGACTATAGTCTTTATTCTGGTTATCGCCGCACTTGTGCAGTTCGTTGAGATGTTCCTTAAGAGATTCATGGTCGGCCTCTATCAGTCGCTTGGCGTGTATCTTCCGTTGATCACGACCAACTGTGCGGTGTTAGGTGTGGCACTTACCAATGTAACTAAGGGATACGGAGTCTTATATGGAGTTGTGAACGGATTTGCTACGGCAGTAGGCTTTACCATATCCATAATATTGCTTGCAAGCATAAGAGAGAAGCTTGAGTATAACGATATTCCCAAGCCTCTTAAGGGGATGCCCATCGTATTGCTTACGGCAGGACTTATGGCGATTGCATTCTGTGGATTTTCAGGACTTATATAATAGGGAGAATTAGAATTGGTACAAGGTATATTGATAGCTACATTACTTACCGGATGTGTGGGATTGTTCGTAGGAGTATTCTTAGGTATAGCCGGTATTAAATTCAAGGTGGATTCCGACCCTAAGGAAGAAGCCGTGCTTAATGCGCTTCCGGGCAATAACTGCGGAGGCTGCGGTTATGCAGGCTGTTCGGGACTGGCGGCGGCCATAGCCCAAGGTAAAGCACCGGTCAATGCCTGCCCTGTCGGGGGAGAGAGCGTTGCGGGCGTGGTCGCTTCGATAATGGGCGTTGAAGTGGGTGAGTCCGTCAGAATGACTGCTTTTGTTAAATGTCAGGGTGACTGCGATAAGGCACATACCGACTATGATTATACGGGAGTGAAGGATTGTGCGATGATGGCTTATGTGCCCGGCGGCGGGCCTAAGAGCTGTAACTACGGATGTCTCGGATACGGCAATTGTGTTAAGGCATGTGCTTTTGATGCGATTCATGTGGTGAACGGAATAGCATATGTAGATAAGGATGCGTGTAAGGCGTGCGGCAAGTGTGTTGCGGCCTGTCCTAAGGGGCTTATCGAGCTTGTTCCTTATGCTTCCAAGATCAAGGTAAGCTGTAATTCATCCGAGAAGGGTCCTGTAGCCATGAAGGCATGTGATACGGCATGTATAGGCTGTGGTCTGTGTGCGCGTAATTGTCCGGCAGGAGCAATTAATGTAAGCAATAATCTTGCATCCATAGATTACAGCAAGTGTACCGGGTGCGGCACATGTGTGGAGAAGTGTCCCAAGAAAGCGATAATTAAGGAAAGCTAAATGAAGTTTGATGACGAATTCGATTACGAAGAGGATTATGAGGATGATTATTCGGAGGGAGGCTATAAGGGCGGAGCTCCGATAGTATATATGACACTGGGTGTATCGGTGTTCATTCTTATCATCCTTGGTGTGATAATTGCATCTAACGGCAAGAATAAGAATGGCAACAGTAATTATGCCAATTATGTTGCGTCATTGGAATCTGAAGAATCAAGTGAAGAAGAGGTACCTGTAAACCAGAGCAAGAGAACGGCGGATGACCTTGATATCTGGGATATGTATAAGAACAGGACCGGGGATGATAATCTGTCAGGAGATTCAGACGCCGGAGATAAGAAGTCTGATGAGGATAATAATTCGAAGCCTTTACCCTCGCCTTTGGTATCTCCGCAGCCGACCATGTCACCCGGAGCCGATGATGAGAAATATAATGACGGCAAGCATTTTAAGATCGAGTATTCGGACGGTTCCTCGGAATGGGTGACCATAGATGCCTCCAGAGAGAAGAATAATTACGATTTTACCAAGCTTATATCGAACGACGGTAAGCTTAAGTATTATAATGACGGTAAGCTTGCCTCGTTCCTTGGCATAGATGTATCAAGATATCAGAAGGACATTGACTTTAATCAGGTCAAGAGTGCCGGAATAGAATTCGTTATGATAAGAGTCGGGGCCAGAGGCTACCAGACGGGACAGATATCTTTGGATGAGTATTTTGCCCAGAATATGACGAGAGCGAGGGATGCGGGGCTTGATATAGGGGTGTACTTCTATTCGCAGGCCGTCAACGAGGCGGAGGCATTAGAGGAGGCCAATCTCGTCATAGAAGCATGTAAGGATTATAAGCTTACTTATCCTGTGGCTTTCGATATGGAATTCATAGATAATGATATATCAAGGGTTGAATCCTTAAGTAAGGATGACAGGACGCTTATAGCGGGCACTTTCCTTAACAGGATCGTCGAAGCGGGGTATAAGCCCATGATATACGGAGATAAGGAGTGGCTTGTCAAAAGGATAGATATCAAGAAGCTTCCTGTTGCCAGCGTGTGGCTTGCGGATGAGTCGGATATGCCGGACTATCCGTATCAGTTCTCGATGTGGCAGTATTCAACCGATGGCAATGTATACGGAGTGAGCACACCGGTGGATATGGATATATGCTTTATTGATTATTCTGCGCAGTAGGGCGGTAATTGATTATCTTGTCAGATATCTCGACGGAGGAGTATATATCCGCATAGACAGAGGGAGGAATGGATTCAATATAATTGGGCGTATATGCTTTCTTAAGGCCATTGGTATGAAGGATATCAATGGCTTTATTATATGCTATGGCTGCCTTGATAGCATCCTCATAATAGCCGACCACGAAGTTGCCATTGACATGGATGAGAGCCTGATAGCGTACATGATGACCACGGCTTATCATTCTGACTCCGTGGTATATATTGGTCACATCTATATTCTCATAGCGATAATCATATGTATCACCGTTGATATGTCTGTAGTCCCTGCCGCATACGGCGTAAGGGCGGATACCGTATCTTGAGACTATGGATACCTGCATACCATAGTCAGCCACGAACAGATGACCGCCGCGCTTCATGATCTTATGGGATGAATAATAGAACAGGTCGTCAATGGAGAACTTAAGCTCTTCGGTCTGTGAGAGGAAGTATGAGAAGTAGTTTTTCCTCATATAGATAGGAGTAGTAAAGTATATGTCATTGTCCCTGAAATTGATTATGATGACCCATTTATCAAAGGGTAAGAGCTGACTGTCGGAGTAATCATCTATTCCCAGAGAATGTGACGATACCAAAAGATTGGCAGAGATATATACTCTGTGCGCGTCATCGGGATTATCAAAGCTCCCTAAGGATATATGCTTGTTCTTATATGTGAAGGATGAACGGTAATATACGGTTCCGTCCTTTTTTCTTGCGGTATATACTCCGGGGGTTTTGCCATTAGGATTGTTCATGCTCGTATTATATCAGAGATAAGCAGGATAAGAAAAGGTTTTATTGTGGCGAAAGATATGTTATATTAAATAATTGCAAAGATAAAGATTACGGAGAAGGAAAAATGGAAGAGATATTATATAAGAGCACAAGGAACAGTAAGCTTCGAATGAGCGCATCCAAGGCCATATTGCAGGGGTTATCCGAGGATGGCGGATTGTTCATGCCTACGAAGATACCGGAATTCGATGTGTCTTTCGATGAGCTTAAGACAATGGATTACCGGGGAGTTGCCTATGAGGTGATGAAGCTGTACTTTAGTGATTTCACGGAAGAGGAGCTTAAGCATTGCATCGCCTCGGCTTATGATGAGAAGTTCGATACCGAGAATATAGTTGACCTTGTATATGCCGACAAAGCTTATTATCTGGAGCTTTTCCACGGCGCCACCATCGCCTTTAAGGATATGGCACTGTCTATACTTCCGCATCTTATGACTACAGCGGCTAAGAAGAATGATATAGACAATGATATAGTTATACTGACCGCCACAAGCGGAGATACGGGCAAAGCGGCTCTTGCAGGCTTTGATTCCGTTCCGGGTACCAAGATAATCGTCTTCTATCCCAAGGGCGGCGTAAGCTTCATACAGGAGCGCCAGATGGTGACACAGACAGGTCTGAATACCTGCGTGATCGGGATAAAGGGTAATTTTGATGATGCGCAGAGTGCGGTCAAGAATCTTTTCGCGGATAAAGAGCTTAAGGCTTCTCTGTCGGCTAAGGGTTATCAGTTCTCATCCGCCAACAGTATCAATATAGGCAGGCTTATCCCCCAGATCGTATATTATGTGTATTCATACGTTAAGCTTCTGGCGGAAGGCAAGATATCCGATGGTGAGAAGATCAATGTCACCGTTCCGACAGGCAATTTCGGCAATATCCTTGCCGCTTATATGGCTAAAAGGATGGGACTTCCCATAGATAAACTCATATGTGCCTCCAATGAGAATAAGGTATTGTATGATTTCTTCACAACCGGAGTATATGACCGTAACAGGGATTTCAAGCTCACCAACAGTCCTTCCATGGATATACTTATCTCAAGTAATCTTGAGAGGCTCATATATCTTGCGACAGGCGAGGATGACAGTAAGAATATCAAGCTGATGAATTCCCTTAAGGAGACCGGCAGATATGATATAAGCGCTGATATGAAGTCTTTTATGAATGATTTTGTTGCGGGCTTTGCAACCGAGGAGGATACACTTGCTCAGATAGCCAAATTGTATTCCGATACGGGATATGTGCTTGATACACATACCGCCGTGGCTTCGTATGTATATGATGAATACAGGAAGAAGACCGGAGATGATACCAAGACAGTCATAGCATCTACAGCAAGCCCTTATAAGTTCACACCGAACGTACTTAAGGCGATAGATAAGGATTGCGCATCTGAGGATGCGTTCGAACTCGTTGACAGGCTGAGTGAGCTCTCAGGAGTCAAGGTGCCAAGAGCCGTAGAGGAGATACGTAATGCGAAGATAATGCACGATAAGGTGGTGGAGGTATCCGAGATGAAGGATGCGGTATGCGATTTCCTTAAGTGATACGGTCAAAGCAACAGATGACAATAAAAAAGATGAGCAATTGCTCATCTTTTTTCAATAGGAATGTATTCTCTGTCCGAACACAGGGTCTTATATGCGGGACGAATGATCTTGCCGTTATTGGATAATTCCTCCATCCGGTGTGCGCTCCAACCGGATATACGTGCCATGGCAAAAATCGGTGTATATAATTCCAATGGTAGATTTAACATATGGTAGACAAGTCCCGAATAGAAGTCTACATTGATGCTGACACCCTTGAACATCTGCCTCTCTGTGGAAATTATCTTGGGTGCGAGCTCTTCGACGATGGAATAGAGCTCGTATTCGTTCTCTAAGCCCTTCTCGATCGCAAGCTCTTTGACAAAGGACTTAAGTATCTCGGCACGGGGATCGGATTTGGAGTATATCGCATGTCCCACACCGTATATAAGGCCGGCTCTGTCAAAGGCTTCACCGTTAAGAAGCTTCTTAAGATATACGGCAACCTCATCTGCGTCAGTCCAGTCTCTTACATTATCCTGAAGGTCTTCAAACATCTGCACCACCTTGATATTGGCACCACCGTGTCTGGGTCCCTTAAGTGAGCCGATGGCGGCTGCCATGACTGAATATGTATCCGTAAGAGTAGAGGATACTACATGGGTAGTGAATGAAGAGTTGTTACCGCCGCCGTGCTCGGCATGGATAACAAGACATATATCAAGTATCTTGGCTTCAAGCTCCGTGAATTTGGAATTGGGCCTTAATATGTGAAGTATATTCTCTGCCGCGGTGAGGTTAGGGTCAGGCTGATGAATAATAAGACTCTCGCCGTCATGGTAATGCTTATAACTCTGATACCCGTATATGGAAAGCATGGGGAAGAGGCTTATCAACTGAAGGCACTGCCTTAATACATTGGGCAGAGATACGTCATCAGCATAATCATCATATGAATACAATGTAAGGACACTTCTGGCAAGAGTATTCATCATATCCTTGCTCGGTGCCTTCATAATTATATCCCTTACAAAGCTTGTAGGCAAAGACCTGTAGAAGCAGAGCATATTACTGAATTCCTTAAGCTGGACTTCATTGGGAAGCTGCCCGAATAATAGGAGATATGTGGCCTCCTCGAAGCCGTACTTACGTCCGGAAGAAAAGCCGCGGCACAGATCCTTAACATTATAGCCTCTGTAGAATAAGGCACCGTAGTCGGGTACGGTATTGCCGTCAACGATCTTTGTAGCCCTGACATCGGATATATGGGTAAGGCCGGCTAAGACACCCTTACCGTTCTGGTCACGAAGACCTCTTTTAACATCATATTGTGAATAAAGTGAGGAATCAATAACCGAAACATCACGACAAAGCTCTGACAACCTGGTTATCTCGGGTGTAACTTCAGAATAAACATTATGATCCATATAAACCCCCAATAATCAATTATATACGCCTTTTTGAATTTTAGTTTAACATGGTAAAGCAATATGACGCAAGCAAAAAGAGGTATTTTAAAGTATTGTTTACAATTTATTAAGATTTGACAAAGGATATCAACATATAGTAGAATCAAACGTATAAAAATATTGTATCATTGTATACAGGATAATCTGAGGAGGTAATTTATGAAAAAGATAACGGTTTTGTTGTTAAGTGCGGCACTGATTGCCATGACACTTACAGGCTGTGGAAGCAGTTCGGGAAGCTCTGATAAGGGCGGACAGAAGTGGATCATATCTACGGATACAGTATTCAAGCCTTTTGAGTATACCAATGACAAGAATGAATTCGTAGGTATCGATGTGGATATCCTTGCAGCCATTGCAGAGGATCAGGGCTTTGATTATGAGCTTCAGTCACTTGGCTGGGATGCGGCTGTAGCTGCAGTACAGGCAGGACAGGCAGATGCCATAATCGCAGGTGCTACGATCAAGCAGGAGCGCATAGATAACGGTTGGATATTCTCTGACGGATATTATGATGCAACACAGACCTTTGTTGTGGGCGCAGACAGTGATATTACAAGCTTTGCCGATCTTGCGGGCAAGAATGTGGCTGTTAAGAACGGTACTGCCGGAGCTGATTTCGCTAATTCGCTCAAGGACCAGTATGGATTCACGGTAACCGTATTTGAGGATTCACCTACAATGTATCAGGATGTTATCCTTGGTAATTCCGCAGCATGTGTGGAGGATACACCTATAATGGCATGCTCGATTAAGGAAGGTGATCTTGCGCTTAAGATACCCGAAGGTATGGAGTCTGAGGGCGCACCTTACGGAATGGCTATAATGGATACCGCTGATCAGGAGCTGCTTGATATGTTCAATAAGGGTCTTGCCAATATCAAGGCCAACGGTAAGTATCAGGAGATCCTTGATAAGTACCTTAAGTAATCGAAGGATGTTATTCGGGCATCGGGTTTTAACCCGATGCCTTTTTTATTGCGATAGTAAGCTTTAGGGGATGGCGGGGGATGATGTTTTATGATATACTTAACAGGTTAGAAAAAAGGGAGTGATATCAGATGATTCAGATTATTCAAAGCTATGGAACAATGATCCTTGCGGCACTGGGGCAGACGTTGATCTTATGTCTTCTCTCGCTCTTGGTGGCAATGGTTATAGGTCTTATATTCGCATTGCTCAATGTGTCGCATAACAGGGGATGTAATTTCATCGGTACGGTGTATGTGGATGCAGTAAGAGGAGTTCCTCTTATCGTATTGGCGTATTTCATATATTTTGGCCTTCCGGCGGGAATGAAGATGTTAGGCGCTGTGGATTTCAGACTAACTGCGTTGCAGGCAGGTACGGCGGCGCTGTCCATGAACTGCGGCGCATATATGGCGGAGATAATAAGAGCCGGTATTCAGAGCGTGGACAGAGGACAGATGGAAGCTGCAAGGTCTCTTGGTCTTACCTACGGACAGAGTATGCGTAAGGTGGTTCTTCCTCAGGCTATTAAGACTATGATCCCGTCCATCATCAATCAGTTCATCATAACTCTTAAGGACACCTCCATATTGTCTGTCATAGGCTTCCCGGAGCTTACCAATATGGGCAAGACCATAAGCGGCAATACTTTCAAGTCGCTTGAGACATGGGCTATAATCGGCATAGTATATATGGTCGTGATAGTATCCCTAAGTAAGGCTGCTAAGAGAGTAGAACGAAAGCTTAATGTAGGAAGATTATAATACAATACATATATATCATAGAGCGGAGGAATCAAGGTGGTTAAAGAGAATGCTAAGATAATGGTTCATGTAGAGAACCTTAAGAAAGATTTTGATAAGCTGGAGGTGCTTAAGGATATAAGCATAGACATTAAGGAGGGCGAGGTCGTGGTTCTCCTGGGACCCTCAGGAAGCGGTAAATCTACCTTCTTAAGATGTATCAACCGCTTGGAGGAAGCCACAAGCGGTAAGATAATTGTTGACGGTATGGATATAACTGATAAGCATACGGATATCAATAAGGCAAGAGAGGATATCGGTATGGTATTTCAGCATTTCAATCTCTTCAATAATAAGAATGTGATCGACAATATCATGCTGGCTCCCGTTGAGCTTAAGAAGATGACCAAAGAGGAAGCACATGACAAAGCGGTCAAGCTGCTTGAGAGAGTCGGACTTGCAGATAAAGCGGAGGCATATCCGTCACAACTGTCAGGAGGACAGAAGCAGAGAGTGGCGATAGCCAGAGCCCTTGCGATGAATCCGGGACTGATCCTTTTTGATGAGCCGACTTCGGCACTTGATCCGGAGATGGTAGGTGAGGTTTTGGATGTTATGAAGGAGCTTGCCGGTGCCGGAATGACGATGATCGTTGTCACACATGAGATAGGCTTTGCAAGGGAAGTAGCTGACAGGATCGTCTTCGTGGATGGCGGCTATATAGTCGAGCAGGGTACTCCGGATGAGGTAATTAACCATCCCAAGGAGAAGAGGACTATTGATTTCCTTAATAAAGTTTTATAATACAGGCCGTTGATTGAAGCAGAGAGTGAGATAAAAGAGAGAAAGAGAATATGAAGAGCATTATAACAATCAGCAGAGAATACGGAGCCGGCGGGAGTACGATAGGACATATGGTAGCGGATAAGCTCGGATATGAGTATCTTGACAAGGCTATAATCTTAGGAACAGCTTCGGAGGCTCAGGTAAGCGTGGACAGTGTCCTTAAATTGGATGAAGTTGTTCCGGTTAATTTCGGTTTTGCTCAGAGTTTATTTGACTTCTACAATAAGCCGCTCAATGAAAAGCTTTTTGCGGTGCAGGCCGATGTTATCAAGCGCTTTGCGGAGAAGGGCAGATGCGTGATAGTAGGTCGTAATGCCAATTCAATACTTAGAGAATTCGATAATACATTGCATATATTCATATGCGGAAGCTTAAAAAGCAGGATAAAAAGGATGTCCGAAAAAGAGATGTATGCGGACACTCCGGAGAATAAGCTTAGGGATATAATCGAGGCTGTAGACAGGCAGAGAAGGAAATACTGTGATTACTATACACATACAGAGTTCGGAGCGGCTAAGAATTATGACCTGTGTCTGGACTCATCACGGATAGATGAAGAAACCTGTGCGGAAATAATATGCAGACTGGCCAATTAATGACCGGTCTGCATTTCTAAAGGGGTGAATGTATATAGGACGATATGGATACAGATAAATAATTATATTAGTATCCATATCGGAGGCTTCAGTTGACAAATTCGGATGAATAATAGGGGACTATGAGGCTCGTACCGGGATACACCACCGGATCTGAAAGGTGGTTCGAGAACATGATCTCCGATACATGTGCCTCTAAGGAATCATAGTTGTCCCCATATGCTTCGGCGATCGAGGGGAGAGTATCACCGGGCATAACGATTACGGATGTATAGTACTTATAATAGTGAGGCTCGTTCGAGCTCTCGGCGTGAGTTATGATTCTGGATGCTCCGATAAGAGTGATCGTACTGATAATGATGGCAGCGATCATGGCTGTTCTTCTGAAGATCATCTGACGACGCCTTCTGTTAATGTATCTCCTCTTACTTAAGTTAGATCCACAGACTTTATTCATATAATCATCTCCCTGTAAAAAAACCAACCTATCGAACAAGATGTTCGGAACAACCGTTCGATTTAAATGAATTATATCGAACATTCATTTGGATGTCAATAGTTTTTTCGAACATTTTTTCTGAAAACAGAACAAAAATTTGGAAAATATGTTTGCATTTTTATAGAACATATGTTAGTATTTAATCAGGTAATTATTGATCACATACAGAATTCTATGGTTTAGCGGACTATATATCGATCCAAGGAGGTTTTATTATGGCAGGTAATAATGCGATTTCGGCTAAGCAGCAGCAGATTCTTGATTATATTAAAGAAGAGATTCTTATCAAGGGTTATCCGCCTACAGTAAGGGATATTTGCGAGGCTGTTAATCTTAAGTCCACATCCAGTGTGTTTTCTCATTTGGAGACACTTGAGAAGAAGGGATATATTAAGAGAGATCCCGCCAAGCCAAGGACAATTGAGATCACTGACGACAGCTTTAATATGGTAAGGACCGAGATGACATCATTGCCTGTTATCGGTACTGTCGCAGCGGGTGAGCCCATTCTTGCGGAACAGAATATCACGAATTATTTTCCGGTTCCGGCGGAGATGGTTCCGAAAGGCGAACCGAGCTTTGTACTTAAGGTCAAGGGCGACTCCATGATCAATGCCGGTATCTTTTCGGGCGATCAGATTTTCGTACAATGCTGCAATACCGCGCATAACGGCGAGACGGTCGTAGCACTGGTGGATGATTCGGCTACGGTCAAGACCTTCTATAAGGAGAAGGATCATATAAGATTACAACCGGAGAATGATACAATGGAACCGATAATCGTGGATGATTGCCAGATACTTGGCAAGGTTTTCGGAGTATTCAGACTTTATCATTGATAAATATAAGCTTGGGCCTTTTGACCCAAGCTTTTATTCTTCTCTGAGTCTTATTGCTTTGGCCGCCCGACGCTTATGTTCGTCTTTCATTGCCGCATAGTGCTTTCTTGTTGTATTGACATCCTTATGTCCGAGTACATCTGCTACAAGATAGATATCGCCAGTCTCCTGATACAGATTTGTTCCGAAGGTGCTTCGTAATTTATGAGGAGTTATCTTCTTAAGGCTGACTGAGGAAGCATATTTTTTGACGAGATTCTCCACCGCACGAACGGATATCCGTCTGTTCTGCAGGGACAGGAAGAAGGCATCCTCATGTCCCTCATTGGGGATAATGTGCCTGCGCTCATCCATATAAGCTGCCAAAGCATCATGTACTTCCTCTCCGAAGTAGACAACGTCCTCATATCCGCCCTTACGACGCACCTTGATCCTGTCGTTCTTCCAGTCTATGTCATTGATGTCGAGACCCACACATTCCGATACTCTTATACCTGTTCCGAGTAAGAGAGTAAGGAGAGCGGTATCACGCAGGGCAGTCTTATTATGATAATTAAGCTGCTTTTTTGTAAGGTCGGTACCGGCCTCGACTCTGTCAAGCAGGTCAGCCACCTCATCCGGCTCAAGACGGATGATCTCTTTTTCATGAAGCTTGGGCATAGGAACCAAGGCAGGCGGGTTGGACGATATAAGCTCGTTTCTGAAAAAGTAGTTGTAGAAGCTCCTTAAGGATGCAAGCTTGCGGCTTTTGCCTCTTTCATCATTTATGACCTCTTCGTTCTCGCCGTTTTTATATAAGGACAGATAATCAAGATAATCCTCGATATCTTCGCGTCCGATCATATCAAGCACTTCAAGCGGAAGCTCGGTCATGGCGTATTGCCTGCAATATGAATTATTCTTCATGATAAATTCGAAGAAAACTCTCAGATCATAGGCATAGGCTATCTTGGTACGTGATGATATGGTATCGTTCATTCCGCGGAAAAAGGTCTTGCAGAATTTAGGAAGAGTATCGAGGAGCTCTCTTAACTTCTCGATATTCTCCCGATTAAGCTTATCATGATAATTAAGGCTATTGTTGTCCATGGTTCTCCTCAGGTTATTAATAGTGTGCGCCTTCTCTTTTATCCCAGCCCTTGATATTGCTCTCGGTGACAGCAGTGAACATGCGGTTCTTAACTCCGGGGTTATCCTTTATGAGTTCCTTAAGCAGATTGTGGGCATATTCCCTTTTGGTATTGCCGTCGGCGGGACAGGGACTCTTGACAACGGGTACGTCGTATTTACGCACAAAGCCTATGACATCGGATTCGTGAACATATATAAGCGGTCTGATTACCGTTACCTGCATACGGTCTAAGTAGGTGACGGGAGCGAAGCAGTGGAAGCGTCCTTCATACATCAGTGATAAAAGCATCGTCTCTACTACATCATCCCTGTGATGGGCATATGCAACCTTGTTGCAGCCGAGCTCTTTAATAGCCTCGTTGATTGCTCCCTTACGCATCTTGGCGCAGAGAGAGCAGGGACTTTTCTCCTCCCTTTCGTCGAATACGATACGGGCTATATCTGTCTTAACTATGTGATATCTGACTCCAAGCTTATCACAAAGAGACTGTACGGCACTCAGATCAAGATTATTAAAGCCCAGATCCACCGTAACGGCAATTATCTCAAAGCTCTTGGGATAGAAATGCCTTAATCCCTCAAGAGCATACAGAAGCGCAAGCGAATCCTTGCCGCCGGATATACCTATGGCTATACGATCCCCGTCATCAATCATATTATAATCATCTACAGCACGTCTTACGTAGCTGTACAGCTTCTGCAATTTCATCTGTCTGTCAACCCCGTATAATCTATCTGATCCTGTAATTCAATATTATACCACAAAACGATGCTATAATATGATACAATAAGTTGATATACGATAAATTCCGGCAATAGCTTTGACAGCGGCTATTGCTTTTTTAGGACAATAAACCGCATGAGGATGTTCCAATGAAAGATGTTGATTCCTCGAACATATCGGATGACGAACTCTATTCCAACTTCATACAGGGTCAGACCGAAAGCTTCGATGAACTGACGATACGCTATGGCGACGCACTTGTCATATACCTTAGCGGTATACTTCACAACATGCAGGATGCTGAGGATATCATGGTTGAGACCTTTGCCCGTATCCTTGTGAAGAAGCCTGCCATAAGAAGCGGCGGATTCAAGGCATATCTGTATAGGACAGCCCACAATCTGGCAATAAATCTGCTTAAGAAGAACAGGCGCAGGGAGACCTTCTCTTTGGATGGCTGCGAAGAAATTCTTAGAATAAGCGATTCTGCAACGAAGACAATTGACGATACAGAACGTGACGACATACTCCATCTGTGCATGGAGAAGATAGATCCGGTGCTTAAGGAAGTACTTTTCCTTATCTATTTTGAGGAGCTAAGCTATAAAGAGGCTGCCGCTGTTATGAGGATATCACCTAAGCGGGTAGATAAGCTGCTTCAAAGTGCCAGGAAGCATCTTAGGAAGGAATTATCAAAAGAAGGGATAGACCATGCTTACGAATGAAGAAAGAATAGAAGCTATTCATAAAAGAGCGGCTGAGATAGAGATTGCCGGAAGACGAACACAGCAGACTATCATACGGGTCGGAGCGGTCGCAGCATGCCTTGCAGGGATCATACTGCTATCATTATATATTCCAACTATTACGGACAGGTTTGCAACAGAGCATGCATCTGCCGGCATGCAGGCAAGTATTTTGTCAGGAGACGGCACTATTGGGTATATTGCTATCGGAGTGATCGCATTTCTCTTAGGCTGCTTTGTGACAATATTCTGCATGAAACTTAAAAAATGGCAGGATGACAATGCAAAGGTAAGCGAACAAGGTAAGGAAGAATAGGTATGCCGGTAATCGAAAGCACGGACAACATCATACAGCTTTTCACCACCGGGTTCTGTGCCGGACTCAGTGCATACCGTGCCTTTAAGACGGGCAGGCATGCATGGGTACTTCTGTTTTTTGCGGCCTTTGTATATTTTCTGGCCGATATCTATTGGCAGTTATACTTGGTATTCTATGGTGAGACACCGCACTATTCCTATATTCCCGATGCCGGATGGTATGCTTGCTATCTTTTTCTTATCCTGCTTGTAAATGATATACGAGGACGCAGGGATAAAACCCCTTATAACCGGTTTCTGCTGCTCATTCCGGTATTTACGGTCGGAATGTGTGTGTTCTATCTTCAGTTCGGTGATTTTATCGGTAATATACTTGCGGCTGTACTTATGAGCATACTTATCCGTGTGACGGTCGATGCTCTTATACAATGTAAAAGGAGAGAACTTCTGAAAAACGATGCTTTGCATACTGACAGGAATCGCAACGGACTGTATATCTCGGTTCTTGTCTTCTGCTTTGCGGAATATGCGGCCTGGACGACATCCTGCTTCTGGATGGGTGATACCTTTGCCAATCCCTATTTTTATTTTGACACGGTACTGTCATTTACATTTTTGATATTTCCGTATGCGTTAAAGTCTGCGCTTAAAGAACAGGGTAAAGTAACAGACGGGTATGAGGATCGTAATACACCGGACGGAAAGGTGGCGCAGAATGACTAATATAGAAAATATCTTTATCTGTATCGCAGCGCCCCTTATCATAGCGACCATTGTCTCCAAGGGTCGTGGCAGGAGGATGCTTATATTTATGATCGCCGGTATGACTTCATGCCTTCTTTCGTCTTATATAAGTACTTTTATTGCTGCCGTGCAGGGAGCGGATCTTATCATAGCATCCATTGAGATATCCCCGCTTGTTGAGGAGATACTAAAGCTATGTCCGGTCCTATTCTTTATTCTTGTCTTTGAACCCGATAAACCCACTGCTGCGGATGCATGCGAGATGATCGCCATAGGCTTTGCAACCTTTGAAAATGTGTGCTTTCTTATGATAAACGGAGCAGATGATATTCTTAGTCTGGCGATACGTGGCTTTGGAACAGGGGCCATGCATGTGGTCTGCGGAAGCATAATTGCCTTCGGGTTATTGCACCTTTGGGACAGGCTGTGGCTTCGCGCAGCAGGAACGGTAGCTCTTCTATGTGTTGCGGTCACCTATCATGGAGTCTTCAATGTATTGGTATCACAGACCGGTGCCCCGATGATCATAGGGTTCATGATCCCTCTTGTAACGACTGCAGCGATCATCTTTTTAAGAGGCAGGATCAAATCAATGGGGATTTCTTAGGGAATGCCGGTCAAGACATTGCTTTCACGGTAGATTCATGTAATATCATACAAAACAGACGTATATAAATTGTGCATAATGCCATAGTTGATCTTTTTGATCAACTTTTTTTATTTTGTAGGGGGGAAAAAGGAAGGTTTGGTTGTCTGTATATTAGAAGGTTTTTTTGAGAGTAAAAATAAAAATTTGTATCGGATCTGAAAGGAGGATACATGATAAGCAGTAAAGAGCGTATCAGTCTCATACATACGAGGGCTGCAAGAATCAAAAGAAGACAGGAGAAAAACACCATCACAGGAATCGGAGGTCTGTGTGCGGTGTTACTCATATTGCTCTCGGGAATGATGAATATTCCGGTTACCAATGATCAGCTATCAGACAGTACCGGGATGTATGCCGGATCGTCACTTTTGGATGCAAGTGCGGGAGGATATGTACTTACCGCCGTCGTAGCCTTTATGGTGGGGGTCATCATAACCGTGATATGTAAAAAATATGTTGAAAGAAAAGACCTTACAAGGGAGGATAATGAATAATGAGACAAAAGATTAAGAAGGGGATAGCAATGCTTCTTGGCATGGTGCTCACGGTAGCAGCCTGTGTCAGCGCATTGCCACAGATGGCACTTACGGCTTATGCAGCGGGAACAGGAAAGAGTATTCAGCTTGGAGCAAATGCGCTTAATGATAATGTTAATACAGCAAATGCTCCGATAGTGTATTACGACAATGATTCAGACGCATGGCGTGTGGTCGGCTATGACGGAACAGGAGTTGCAGGTACATCGGGTGCGATAACACTTATTGCAAATGGGAATATAGCTTTTGGTTATTATGATTCTGATAGTCCATATAGTAACAATTACAGTGGGAGCAATCTTCAGAACATGATAGGTACGATTGCGGGAAGATTATCGACAGCTGAAGCTTCTGCAGTAGTAGCAAGGACACTTGAAGGTGGTAGTGCCAATTATGATAAAACAGGTTATGCTGATAACAAAATCAGCGGTGACCCCGTATCGAATGCCGTGATGTGGCCATTATCCGTAGCGGAAGCAAATGTTCTCAACGCGGATTTAAGAAGATTGGATGGAGGAACGGGCAGGAATTGGGCAAGTGACTATTGGTGGCTTCGCTCGCCGGGCTACAATGATGGCTATGCCACGGTCGTCTATGGCAACGGCCATGTGTACTACTATGTTAGCAATGCCAACAACCGTGAGTATGGTGTGCGGCCCGCTTTTAATATTGATTTGGAATCTGTAATCTTCTCATCTGCAATCTCATCTGAATCTGGCTCATATAAGCTCACGATTAAGGATGGCTCTATGTCCGCAGGAGTAACATCCGGGCAGGAAGTTACAAGATCGGGAGATACAATTACCGTTCCATATACGGTAAGTGACGGAACCAACAGAGTATCGGTGCTCATAACAGATGGGGAGTACACATTAGGCTCATCATCTCTTCCGGATATGAAATACTACGGGGCGCTGACGATAGATGGCGGCACTATAGGAACATCCGGAACAGGTACATTTACCCTTCCGACAGGATATCAGGATTCATGGAAGGTATATATACTTGCAGAGAAGACAAGCGGTGATGATAAGCTTACGGATTATGCATCAGTTCCTGAACCTATATCCATTCCGGATGCATCAGGTACAACGCCAAGTCCGACTCCGGCATATGTAGATAAGAATACAGAAGGGGCAGCTTCGGGTGATAAGCCATCAGATATACCCGAGGAAGAAGATACCGTAAGCTACCTTGATGAGCTTCGTACCATGCTTAGTGCGGCTGCAGCTAAGGGTGGAGCGCAGACAATATACTGGGATAAGGGAACAGCACTTCCTTATGATATCATGAAGACCTTGCAGGATAATTCGAAGATAACGCTGGTATTCAGCTACACATATCAGGGTAAGGACTATAAGGTAACTATCCCTGGGAGTAGTGTCAAGGCTGACCCTGCGATACCGTGGTACGGTCCTCTCTGCCTCTATGAGCTGTATGGGACATATAATGCCAAGACACCGGCTGCCACGGTCAATACTAAGGCAGGAAGCCGCACATATACGGTCATATCAGGCGATACGCTAAGTGCGATAGCAAGAGAACTGGGGACTACGGTCAGAAGCCTCACAGAGCTTAATAATATCGCCGATCCCAACCGCATAAGCATCGGTCAGGTGATTAAGTATTGATAGAGGATATGTACTTACTGCTGTCGTAGCCTTTATGGTGGGAGTCATCATAACCGTGATATGTAAAAAATATGTTGAAAGAAAAGACCTTACAAGGGAGGAGAACTAAAAATGAAACAAGGGAAGCGAAACAACACAGGCAAGAGGATTGTTGCATCAATCATGGCATTACTTCTTGCCGTAACAACACTTGAGTTAGTTCTGCCACAGGCAACATTGAAGGTTTATGCCGCAACTGAAAAGAGTGACAGCAACACAGCACTTGGTGTAAGTAATATATCTAATCCGTCGGGAGCAGGACAGTGGAACTATGTATATTACGGAAGGAAGTTTAGCGATAATTATGTGAGATACCGAGTGCTTGATAAGGCTGCTACGGAGTACGGTGGAAGCACTATGCTCCTTGACTGTGATTATGTCCTTGAAAATAAGAGGTTTGATGATGATTCTAACGTGTGGGCTGACAGTGAGGTTAAGGGATATCTTAACGGCGATTTCTTAACAGGAAATTTTGCAACTCCGGAACAGGCGGCTATTGTTGCAAGCAGCAAGTCATCTGCTTCGACAAAGGATGGAAAAGGCCGGGTATCAGGGGCGACTGATTATCTTCTGTGGACTGTTTTAAGTAGTGGAGAGAAGATATTTCTGTTAGATGCCAAGGAGGCAACAAGCACAGCATATGGCTATGAAGATAAGGACGGTTCCAGTGATTCACGTAAGAAGTATGAGATCGGCACGACAAGTGCTTATTGGTGGTGGCTGCGCTCGCCTTATTATAACATTACTTACTATAACTACGCCGGCTGCGGGTACCATTCGGGTACTATCCTCGACTATGTGGTCAGTGATGATCGCGGTGTTAGTCCCGCTTTTAATATTGATCTGGAATCTGTAATCTTCTCATCTGCAATCTCATCTGAATCGGGTTCGTATAAGCTCACGATTAAGGATGGCTCTATGTCCGCAGGAGTAACATCCGGGCAGGAGGTAACAAGATCGGGAGATACAATTACCGTTCCGTATACGGTAAGCGACGGAACAAACAGGGTATCGGTGCTCATAACAGATGGGGAGTACACATTAGGCTCATCATCTCTTCCGGATATGAAATACTACGGGGCGCTGACGATAGATGGTGGCACTATAGGAACATCCGGAACAGGTACATTTACCCTTCCGACAGGATATCAGGATTCATGGAAGGTATATATACTTGCGGAGAAGACAAGCGGTGATGATAAGCTTACGGATTATGCATCAGTGCCGACATCTATCACAATACCCTCTGCATCTAAACCCACCCTTACAATTACCGCAAAGGATAGGACTTATTCATATAACGGTCAGACACAGGGGCCCGGTGATGTGGCATATAATGATCCTGCCGATATTGCCGAGATGGTCACAGTAACCGGACTGAAGGATGGAGACACGCTTACAAGCATAACTGTAGACGGACAAGGTAAGGAAGTCGGGGATTATGATTTAATTCCGTCCGGTGCTACAGTCAATGGTGAAAGCGCATCCAATAAATATGATGTTACATACGTCAATGGCAAACTTACCATCACATCTTCTTCGGCATATTCTGTGACGGTGACAAACGATGGGCATGGCAGTGCAACAGCCAACCCGACATCAGGGGCAACAGGCACTACAGTTACGATAAAGGCTACCCCGGACAGTGGTTATCAGTTCAAGGAGTGGTTGGTTCAGTCCGGAGGTGTAACGCTTGCTGATGCGAACAGTGCTACGACCACATTTGATATAAAGAATGCAAATGTAAGCATTAAGGCAATCTTTGAAAAGGTGTCAGGTGGTAGCGGAACATCGAATAATGATAATTCCGATGATAAACAATCCGATACACCATCTGATACATCAAAGGAAGGAGACACCGTAAGCTACCTTGATGAGCTTCGTACAGAACTAAAGACATCCATGGGAAAGGGTGGAGCGAAGACTGTCCTTTGGGATAAGG
>ODAI013441217.1_pt1 | contig 26273 bp, 15 predicted proteins | sample 1539321 | NCBI WGS metagenome assembly ODAI01 (sample SAMN02144231, study PRJEB22623) | gut metagenome | biome: sheep rumen | host: Ovis aries | place: New Zealand
CAGAAGACAAAGGGGAAAACATCCGCCGCGAAATATGCTTTACACTTGAACAGATGGGCATTCAGCCGGAAGCAAGCCACCACGAGGAAGGTCCCGGACAGAACGAAATTGACTTCCACCATTCAGATGCACTCACTGCAGCAGACAACGCCACAACATTCAAATGGATTGTACGCACAAGAGCCGCAAGCGCAGGACTGTATGCAGACTTCTCACCCAAACCCCTTGCAGACCAAGCAGGAAGCGGCTTTCACATAAACATATCATGCATGGATGCCGGAAAAAGACGCAACATGCTGGCAGGAATCCTAAAGCACGCAAAAGAACTAACCTACTACATGAACTGCACGGAAAACTCCTACGACAGACTTGGTTCATGCAAGGCACCAATTCACATTGCATGGGGCTACGAAAACCGCTCAACATTCATCCGTGTTCCCGCAACCAGACAGGACGACGCAAGCCGCCTAGAAATCCGCACCCCGGACAGCGAATGCAACCCCTACCTTGTCTTTACCCTCCTTATACACGCAGCGCTCGACGGAATCAAAAACAATCTTGAACCGCCGGAGCCTGTAGAAAAGAACCTGTTTGAAAAAGCAGCAGATGGAGACATGGAAACTTTACCAGACACACTTGATTCAGCCAGAGAAATTGCAGAAAGCAGCCAGTTCGTAAAGGAAGCCCTTGGATTTTAACAAATGACAGAAGATACCCATAGCGTTTTAGTCGTTACAAAGGATTCAAAAATTTCTCAGGCCACAGGCATTATGCTTATGCCCCCGCTCTTTGAAACGGAAGTGCTGTCAGACTTTAATGAAGCCCGCCGCCGTATTTCCGAAAGGAGATACAACATCATACTTGCAGATTATGCAGAAGGCAAGGGAGAAGATTTTGCAGTAGACGCATCAGAAAGCCTAAGCACAATCCTGCTGCTTACCCCCACCGCCCTTTTTGAAGAAGTGAGCTACCGCGTGGAAGGCTACGGAATCATCACAATCTCAAACCCATTTGACCAGTTCTATTTTTACAGCATGATAAAGGCCGCAATTGCAGTACAGTACAAGGTGCAGGTTCTTTCCAGCCAGACAACAAAGCTAAAGGTAAAGATGGAAGAAATAAAACTTGTAAACCGCGCAAAAATGCTTCTTATGCAAAACATGAGCATGGCAGAGGCAGAAGCCCACCGCTTCATAGAAAAAGAAGCGATGGACACTGGTCAGAAAAAGATAGCCATTGCAGAAAGCATAATCAAGCGATACGGTTAATCAACCTCGGTTAATCTAATCAGATAGGATACTCGCCGTTAAAGCAGCCCTTGCAGAAAGTGTCAGCACCAAGGGCTTCAAGCATTCCTTTTAGAGAAATAAAAGCAAGCGAGTCTGCCCCTATTTCCTTGCGGATAGATTCAAGCTCGTGGGTACTAGAAATAAGTTCTGCCTTGCTTGGAGTGTCAATTCCCAGGTAGCAGGGAAACTTTACCGGCGGAGAAGAAACCCTAAAGTGAACTTCCCTTGCACCTGCCTTGCGCAAAAGCTGGACAAGTCTGCGGCTGGTTGTTCCGCGCACAATGGAATCATCTATTACAATTACGCGCTTACCTTCAAGATCACTTTTGATTGCATTCAGCTTTACAAAAACCATGGATTCGCGCTCAGCCTGAGTTGGTACAATAAAAGTACGCCCAATGTATTTGTTCTTGATAATTCCTGTTACGTAAGGTATTCCTCTTGCCTTAGCATAACCTAGTGCCGCTCCAATTCCGCTGTCGGGAACACCAATCACAACGTCTGCTTCTACAGAAGATTCCCTTGCAAGAACTTCTCCCATCCTGTAGCGTGCATTCTGAACAGAAATTCCGTCAATCACAGAATCAGGCCTTGCAAAATAAACGTATTCAAAAATACAGGTTCTCTTTTTTTCTTGTGCGTATTTTATAGAGCTAAGACCTTCCTTTGTAACAACGACAATTTCTCCGCCATCAAGGTCGCGCAAAAATTTTCCGTTAACGGCATCAATGGCACAGGTTTCTGATGCAATTATATAGGATGTAAAGGAGGGGGGCATTCCCCCCTGCGTTCGCACTTCGTTGCTCACTACCCCCTGTGCGGGGGACACCCCCGCAACGCCCCCGGAAATTTCTCCTAGACACAAGGGTCTTATACCGTTAGGGTCGCGGACTCCAATCAGCATATTTTCCGTCATAATGCAAAGGGCAAAAGACCCTTTTATAAGACCTGCCGTCTGCACAACAGCATCTATGAATCTTTTGCGGTTTTCTTCTGCAGACTGGTCACCGGTATTGGGGCTTCCAAGCTTGCCACCGTTTTCTATATACTTTCTTACGATGAGCTTAAGAATAACTTCACTGTCGCTTGAACTGGAAAAGGTAGAACCTCCGTCTTCCAGCTGGGCCCTTAGCTCTGCATGGTTCACAAGTTGACCGTTATGGCACAAGGCAATGGAACCGTTCTTAAAGGAATTCAAAAAAGGCTGGGCATTTTCAATGGTGCGTCCACCGGCAGTTGCATAGCGTACATGGCCTACAGAAATATTTCCGCTAAGCTTCTGCAAGTGTTCAGTAGAAAAAACATCTCCCACAAGCCCCATGTCTTTGCAAAGACTTATCTTGGCTCCTTCAGAGGACGCAATATTGGTATTGCAAACAGCAATACCGGCACTTTCTTGTCCGCGGTGCTGCAAAGCCGTAAGCGCAAAATACGAAAGCCTGGCTGCATTATCTGCCCCAAAGATTCCTACAACACCGCATTCATCGTGAAACTTGTCATCAGTCATTTTACTGAGCCTTGCCCATAAGGTAATCGTCTATCTGCTTTGCACATTCACGGCCTTCCGCGATGGCCCACACAACAAGCGACTGTCCGCGGTGCATGTCTCCCGCCGTAAAGATTTTTGGAACGGTGGTTGCATAGCCTGTCTCCAAAGCCTTTACAGTTCCCCGCTCTCCAAGCTCAACACCAAATGCATTTGCAGTATATTCCTCACAGCCAGTAAATCCGGCCGCAACAAGAAGCAAGTCGCAGGGAAGTGTTTTTTCCGTACCGTTTCGCTCAACAAGCTGCCTCTTTCCGTCTTTTACCTGGAATTCAACTTGCACGGTGCGCACAGCCTTTATGTGCCCATTATCACTAATAACTTCTTTTACTGTTGTCTCGTAAACACGCGGGTCTTTGCCAAATTTTGCAATTGACTCTTCTGCACCATAGTCCACCTTAAGAACCTTGGGCCACTCAGGCCAGGGGTTACTTGAAGCGCGTTCAACTGGAGGACAAGGCATCATCTCTATCTGGGTAACACTTGCAGCCCCCAATCTGATTGAAGAACCGCAGCAGTCATTTCCTGTATCGCCACCGCCAACAATAATAACGTGCTTTCCTTCAACTTCAATCTCGTAGAGTTTTTTTAGCATCTGGGCAATCTGTCCGTTTGTAGGCTGCATGGAAATTTTTTCCAAGGCAGAGCTTGTAGAAATTACGCACTTTGTAACAGCGGTAAGAAAATCAACCGCAAGCATTTTTCCGCCGGCAGCGCCTTTGCCATCTGCTAAAAGCTTTTCAATTCCAACTGCATTCAAAGCCCTTGCTTTTTTTGCACCGCAGCAAAGGGCAACTGCATCGTATTCACCAAGGATATGGTCTGCAGAAGCAGAACGTCCAACGTCCGCATTAAAAACAAATTCGACGCCCTCTTCCTTCATAAGATTTATGCGGCGTTCAATTATATTTTTTTCAAGCTTCATGTTGGGAATGCCGTACATCAAAAGTCCGCCAGCCCTGTCTTCCCTTTCAAAAACAGTTACGCTGTGTCCGCGGCGGTTAAGCCAGTCTGCAACTGCAAGTCCGCTTGGCCCCGAACCAATTACGGCAACCTTTTTTCCACTGCGGGTCTTGGGAACTTCTGCCTTCATGTAACCTGTTGCAAATGCCTTCTCTATAATAAAAAGCTCGTTGTCGTGAACGGTAACCGCTTCTTCTCCAACAACGGGGCTTCCGCAGTTGCATGCCTTTTCGCAAAGAGCAGGACAAACGCGTCCTGTAAATTCGGGGAAGCTTGAAGTTTTTAAAAGCCGCCATGCCGCCATGTCAAACTGTCCCTTGTAGAGGGCATCATTCCACTCCGGTATGTAATTATGCAAAGGACAGCCGGTAACCATTCCCTTTAGCTTAAGGGCAGCACCACACATGGGAACTCCGCAGTTCATGCAGCGTGCAGCCTGTTCGCGTCTGGCCGTTTCATCAAGTTTGGGATGAAATTCCTTAAAGTTTGCAATGCGCTCCAAAGGGGAAATGCTTGCGTTCTCTACTCTTTTATATTCCATGAATCCTGTTGGTTTTGCCATTTTAATCCTCCTAAGCCGTACACTTTCTAAAAGCTGCAAGTACCGCATCTTCGTGCTCAGAACCGCTTTTTTCCTGAGCTGCAATTTCCTTCATTATCTTTAGGTAGTCATTAGGAATGATTTTCTTGAAGGCTTTGCGGTAATGGTTCCAGTTTTCAAGAATAGAATTTGCGCGGGCACTTCCTGTTTCTGCAAAGTGCTGTTCGATTAAGGAATGCAGCTTGTCTTCATCTGTTGTTGAAGCAGAAAGGGTTGTTGTCTCGTCGTCCAAGGCGTACATTTTTACAAGCTCGTGGTTAAGCCTCTTGTACAAGTCATGCTTTTCATCAAGCACGTAGGCCACTCCACCGCTCATTCCTGCGCAGAGGTTCTTTCCTGTTCCGCCAAGGATTACGGCAGTTCCACCTGTCATATATTCAAGGCCGTGGTCTCCGCATCCTTCCGCAACAACTGTAGCACCGGAATTTCTTACGCAGAACCTTTCTCCTGCAACACCGTTAATAAATGCAGTTCCGCTGGTTGCTCCAAAGAGGGCAACATTTCCTACGATAATATTTTTGTCTGCATCTCCTTCAAAAGCAGCAGGCTTTTTGATTACAAGCTTTCCTCCGCTCAAGCCCTTGCCAAAAGCATCGTTTGCATCGCCTTCAAGCCTAAGGGTAAGCCCCTTTGGAATAAAGGCACCGAAGCTCTGTCCAGCCCCTCCCCTAAAGTTTACGCGATAAGTGTCGTCATTAAGACTGTTGCCAAACTTCTTCTGTATCTCGCTTCCAAGAATAGTTCCCACAGTACGGTCTGTTGACTGTATGTTGATATAATCTTTTTCTCCGCTTCCTGAATTGGCATTCTTTTCAAAATCAGGAAGGAGCTTTGTAAGGTCGATTCTTTTTTCAAGCTCAAAGTTAAAGAGTGAGCGGTCCTTTTTCCAGCCGCAAGCTTCTTCTTTATTAGCTTCTGAGTTTGCAAGAACGCGGCTCATGTCCACAAGGCCTGCCCTCTTGAATCCCTGCTTGTCCTTAAGCTTTAGCAAATCGGTGCGGCCACAAAGTTCTTCTATAGAGCGCACTCCAAGTTTTGCCATAATCTCCCGCATTTCCTGTGCGATGAACTTCATGAAGTTTTCAACATACTCAGGCTTTCCCGGGAACTTTGCACGGAGTTTTTCGTTCTGGGTGGCAACGCCAAAAGGACATGTGTCCAGCTGGCAAACACGCATCATTGAACAGCCCATGGAAATAAGTGGAGCCGTTGCAAAACCAAATTCCTCTGCGCCAAGCAAAGCGGCAATAACAACGTCACGTCCGCTCATAAGCTTGCCGTCTGTTTCCAAAACAACGCGTCCGCGAAGTCCGTTCTGAATAAGTGTCTGGTGGGTTTCCGCAAGGCCAAGCTCCCAAGGCAATCCAGCATGGTGAATTGAACTTATTGGGGCTGCTCCTGTTCCGCCGTCGTGTCCGCTAATCAAAATTACCTGTGCTCCAGCCTTTGCAACACCTGCAGCAATTGTGCCAACGCCAGCTTCACTAACAAGCTTTACGCTTATTCTTGCCTGGCGGTTTGCATTCTTTAAGTCGTAGATAAGCTGGGCCAAATCCTCTATAGAATAAATGTCGTGGTGCGGTGGCGGAGAAATGAGGGCTACACCCGGAGTTGCATAGCGTGTCTTTGCAATCCAAGGATAAACTTTTTTACCGGGGAGGTGTCCTCCTTCTCCCGGCTTTGCTCCCTGTGCCATCTTAATCTGAATCTCGCGGGCACTTAAAAGGTATTCTTCCGTTACGCCAAAGCGGCCAGATGCAACCTGCTTGATTGCGCTGTTGTATTCCGTTCCAAGACGCTCAGGTTTTTCGCCGCCTTCACCGCTGTTGGATTTTCCGTGCAAGTGGTTCATTGCCAAAGCCATGCACTTGTGGGCTTCTTCCGAAATTGAACCGTAGGACATTGCACCAGTCTTGAACCTCTTTACAATTTCGTCCACGCTTTCAACTTCTTCGAGAGGAATTCCCCCGTCAGAAGCAAAATTAAATTCCAGCATAGCGCGCAAGGTATGGGGATGGTCATTTGAATCTACAAGGGCTGTGTATTCCTTAAAGCGGTTGTAGTCTGCGTTGCGGGTTGCCTGCTGCAAAGCAACGATTGTCTCCGGGTTGTAAAGGTGGCTTTCTGCGGTTGGTCCCCTTCTAAGCTTATGGTTTCCAACTGAATCAAGATGCTGGTTTACAGTAAGACCTGCCGGGTCAAAGCCCTGAGCGTGATGGTAGCGGACATCTTCTTCAATTTCTTTTAGCCCAATTCCACCAACACGGCTTACAGTGTTTGTAAAATATTTTTCTATAACGTCACTGGCAATTCCGACGGCTTCAAAAATCTGGGCAGACTGGTATGACTGGATGGTGCTGATTCCCATCTTGGCGGCAATCTTTACAATGCCGTTAACAACAGCCTTGTTGTAGTCGTCTATTGCAGTGTGGTAGTCCTTGTCCAGAATCTTCTGGTCAATAAGTTCAGCGATGGCTTCGTGGGCAAGGTAGGGGTTGATTGCACGGGCACCGTAACCAAGGCACATTGCAGCCTGATGAACGTCGCGCACTTCTGCACTTTCAAGGATTATGGAAACGGCAGTGCGCTTTTTTGTTCTGATAAGATACTGCTCAACTGCACTTACCGCAAGGATTGCAGGAATTGCAGCATGGGTCTTGTCTACACCGCGGTCGCTAAGGATGATTATGTTGTAGCCTTCTGCATAGGCCTGGTCTATCTGCTTAAAAAGATTTTCCAGTGCAGCAGACAGGAGGGGGCGTTGCGGGGTCTCCCCGCTAGAAGGGGTAGCGCAAGACGGCTTGCCGGCTTGAGCGAGGGGAAGGCTTTCCCCACCCAGAGACTCTTCAATTTGGAAAAGTATGGAAAGTGTTTTTGCTTTAAGCCCATTTGAATCGAGGGCGGCAATTTTTATTAAATCCGTTCCGGTAAGAATTGGATTGTTTATTTCCAGAACACGGCAGTTTTTTGCATTAGGCTCAAGAATGTTTCCGTCCTTGCCAACATAAACTGTTGTGTCCGTAACGATTTTTTCGCGCAGGCTGTCTATAGGCGGATTTGTTACCTGGGCAAAGAGCTGCTTAAAATAGCTAAAGAGGCTCTGGTGCTTTTCGCTCATAACTGCAAGCGGTGTGTCTACGCCCATGCTGGCTGTAGGTTCAACACCGTTACGTGCCATTGGCAGAACCATCTCGTTTACGTCTTCATAATTCCAACCGAATGCGCGGTAAAGAATGTTGCGCTCTTCCAAAGTGTGCACAGGAATTTTTTTGTTTGGAATTTTCAGGTCTGCAAGATGAACAAGGTTCATGTCCAGCCATTCGCCATAAGGATAGGTGTTTGCGTATTGTGCCTTGCATTCTTCGTCGCTGATGATTTTTTTCTGAACAGTGTCCACAAGGAGTATGCGTCCAGGCTGCAGGCGGGATTTTATTTTTATGTTTTCTTCCGGTATGTCCAGCACTCCTACTTCGCTGCTAAGGATTATCATTCCGTCTTTTGTAATGTAGTAGCGGCTTGGGCGCAGTCCGTTGCGGTCTAGGGTTGCGCCAAGAAGGTCTCCGTCGCTAAAGAGTATTGCGGCAGGTCCGTCCCAGCTTTCCATCATTGTTGCCCAGTAATGGTAGAAATCTTTTTTCTGGGCATTCATGTTTTCGTCGTGCTTCCATGGTTCCGGTATGCACATCATTACTGCAAGGGGAAGTGGCACTCCGTTCATCATAAGGAATTCCAGCGTGTTGTCCAGCATTGCAGAGTCGCTTCCGCTTGTGTCCACTGCGGGAAGAACCTTTGACATTTCTGCATCAGAGAGTTTTGCTGAATGGAGGGTTTCTTCGCGGGCAAGCATACGGTCTACGTTTCCGCGTATTGTATTGATTTCTCCGTTGTGGGCAATGAAGCGGTTTGGATGTGCGCGCTGCCAGCTTGGTTGTGTGTTTGTGGAAAAGCGAGAGTGCACTATTGCAAGGGCCGACTGGTATTCTGGTGACTGGAGGTCTTCGTAGAAAGTCCTTAGCTCGTGGACAAGGAACATTCCCTTGTAGACTATTGTTCGGGAAGAAAGCGAGCAGACATAGGTTTTGCCTAAGGAGGGGAAAGTCTCCCCCTCGCTGCAACCCGCTCCGCGGTTTTCCGCTACCCCTTCTGCGGGGGCATCCCCCGCAACGCCCCCTGTTGCAACCTTTTCAAAGTTACGCCTTACGATATAGAGCCTGCGGTCAAAGTCTATTCCGATTTTACAGGATTCGGGTTTTGCAACAAAGCCCTGCCAAATTTCTGGCATGCAGTCACGGGCTTTTTTTCCAAGGACCTTGGCATTTACTGGAACCTTGCGCCAACCAAGGAATTTAAGTCCTTCTGATGAACAGCACTGTTCAAATCTTTTCTTTTCATTTTCCGCACCGCCATCACTTGGAAAGAAGAACTGGCCTATGCCGTATTCACGCTCGCCCAAATTGCCCAGCAGATCCGCAGCATTCTTACTAAAGAAGTCGTGGCTAATCTGAACCAGGATTCCAACACCGTCTCCTGTTTCGCCAGATGCATCCTTACCTGCGCGGTGTTCCAATTTTTCTACAATGCTCAGCGCATTGTCAACGATTTTGTGGGACTTGCTTCCGTCAATGTTTACTACTGCACCGATGCCGCAGTTGTCATGCTCGAAACTTGGTTCATAAAGTGTTTTCATCTTTCTTCGCTCCAAACAACAAAAGGCCGCACGCACAGTTCTTCCACTGTACATGCAGCCCCTTTGCCGACTTTGAGATTTAAAAAGGAAAAGGCCGTAGATAGAATTTTTGCATGGAAATTCCATACAAAAAAAATACCTACGACCTCTTTGCCGTTTATGTAATACTACTTAATTAATGGGTTCATGTCAAGTAAGTGTAATTACAAATCTTTATGAAAAGTAGTAAATGTAAATGTTAACACGAAAGCACTTCCATTCCCGGCAGAAAACGCGTCAAAAAAGCCGAGCGCGGATACAAGGTATCTGACTCGCTTCGCGGCTTGAAGCTACGCTGCCGGGTTCGCTCCGCGCAAATGCTTTTTTGCCACGTTTCCCGCCTCCATTCCAGTGCTTTCTTAATATTTTTTTGCATTACAATTTCATCACGCCCTCTTTACCACACAACACCTTTGACCTTACGCGGAACCCATACACCGTAACAAGTGCGTTTTGCATACATATTAAAAAAAAGAAAAGCCGGGGGAATTCTATAAATTGAAACCTGCCCGGCATTTTTTTGATTTAGTTTTGCAAGTTTTCTTTACCGCTTTTATTTGCTGCCCAAGAATTCAAGGGCGCTGTCTGCGGCGATTTTTCCGTAGACGCAGATGTCTGCAACGGCATTGCCACCCAAACGGTTTCCACCGTGGATTCCGCCGGTAACTTCTCCTGCTGCAAAAAGACCCTTTACAACAGAACCGCTCTTGTTAAGAACCTGTGCCTTTGTGTTAATCTTTATACCGCCCATTGTGTGGTGGATTGCAGGACCAACTTCTACAGCGTAGAAAGGAGCAGTTGCTATTGCGCGGGGCATGTCGTCTGCCTTGCGGCTAAATTCCGCATCATTTCCAGAAGCCTGGTAAGAATTGTATGTGTCTACAGAAGCCTTAAGATCTGCTGCCGGCATACCAAGTTTTTGAGCCAGTTCTTCAAGACTTGCGCCTTCCGTCAAAAACCCTTTCTTTGCGTAGCCTTCAATGGCCTTTAGTGACTCGCGCACTCCCTGGTCAAACAAAAGATAGGCTGTCTTTCCTGTCTGTGCAAGAATTGCTGCGGACATAACGTCGCGGGTTGCCATTTCGTTTCCAAAGCGCTTGCCCTCGCGGTTCACCATGATTGCACCGTTACCGCGGACAGCTTCCGTAATCATAAAACCGTTGGAAGGAACAACAGTCGGGTGGGTCTGAATCTGGTCCATCTGAACAAAGTCTGCGTCAAATGGTTCAACCAAAGCGATTGCGTCTCCTGTTGCACCCTTGTGGTTTGTAGTTCCAAAGCCTGCAAGATCCGGCCTGTATTTTACGACAAGTTCCGGGCTTGCACCAAAACCGCCAGTTGCAACGATAACTGCGCTTGCACTTATAGTGTATTCACCTTCTGCAGAAAGAACCTTTACACCTGCAACGCTACCGTCATCAGCTTTTACAATCTGCGTAACCCTGCTGTTGTAGCGGATTTCCGCCCCGGCAGTTTCCGCCGCCTTAACAAGAACAGGAACAAGGTGGGCACCGATTGCAGCACCGCCCTGTGGCCTGTGGGTACGCTTGTTTGTGGAACCAGCCATCTTGCCAACATCCGTAAGGTCTGCACCCAAGCCAATAAGCCAGTCAACAGTCTCTGCTGAATGTTCAACCATGTTGCGGACAAGCTCCGGGTCATTAAGATTGTGGCCGCCCTTAATCGTATCTTCTATATACTGGGCATTTGAATCCTCTATGCCAAGCTTTTTCTGAACGGAAGTTTCGCTTGCGTTAAGACCGCCTGTAGCAGAAGAAGTGTTTCCGCCTGCATTGCCCATCTTTTCAAGAACAATAACCTTCTTGCCTTTGGAAGCAGCTTCCGTAGCGGCAGAAAGACCAGCACCGCCTGCACCAATAACAACGATGTCTACCTTTTCGTCCTTTAAAGCCTTCTTTGCCTTCTTGGAGGCAATTCCGCGGGATGCGTTAAGGGCTTCCTTAATAGCCTGCTTTGTTGCGTTGGAAGTAATGGTTGCACCGGAAACAGCATCAACTGAATCCACTCTCTTTCCGCTAAGCACAGCCTCTGCAATCTGAGCAATTGCTTCCTTTGCAAAGTCGGTCTCATCTTCCTGCACAGTTTTTATGGCTGTAATCTTACCGCCAGAAACGCTAACAGACATAACAACACGGTCGTTACGGCCATCTGCACTTCCCGTCCATTCACCGTCGCTAAGCGGCTTCTGGGCAGAAGACTTAATGCCTATAAAGGCCACCACTGCCGCAAGCACAAGGAACACGGCAGTACACACAATAAATTTCTTGTTTTTCAAATTAATTCTCCTATTATTGGACTATATTGAACTATATTAGACTTAATTTCAAGCCATGCAAAAGCGCACAAGCAAAAAAGCCACGGCACTAATTTCCGGCCAACTTGCATTCCTTCCAAAAGGCCTCCATCTGCTCAAGGCCAAGAGAAGCCATATCCTTGCCAGGTTCAAGCTGCTCGCACTTATTCTGAACATAAGAAAAGCGCTCGTAAAACTTTTTGTTTGCCCGCTCCAAAGCCACGACAGGATCCACGCCTAGCTTCTGAACATAATTCACGGCGGCAAAAAGCATGTCTCCGCACTCCTCTTCCAAATGCCCACTGTCCCCTTCCAAAGAAGCAGACTTAACTTCGCCAAGCTCCTCATTCATCTTTGCAAGGGCAGAATCCGCATCCGGCCAGTCAAAGCCCTTCTTTGCAGCCTTTCTCTGGAACTTGCAGGCCTTTAAAAGCGGGGGAAATTCCTTGGGAACTGAATCAAGCACGCAGTCAGACTTTCTGCCTTCAACATTTTCCTTTATGCTGTCCCAAAGCCCGGGCACACTTTCTGCCTTTACCCCCTTTGCAGCAGCAAAAACATGGGGATGGCGGCGGATAAGCTTTTGGCAAACATCATCCAGCGCATCCTCAAAAGCAAAGCCGTCCTTTTTTCCGCCAGCGTTCCTGCCAGCTTCCCACTGCTCGTCAAACATAGAGCAAACAAGGGTAGCATTAAAAAACAAGTCGCCGAGCTCTTCCTTAGAATGCATTGCATCGCCTTCGGTAATGGCATCAACGGCTTCAAAAGTCTCTTCCACCAAAGCGCCCCTCATGCTGCGCGGAGTCTGCTCCCTATCCCAAGGGCACCCCTCTTTTGAACGCAAAACTCGGGCAAGCTCAAACAAACGGCAAAATGCAGCCGCCACACGCTCAGATTTTTCATCCTGGGCTAAAAGCTCCTTTCCCCTGGAATTTAAAACACAAGACTTGTCCAAACTTTTTTCCATTTTGTCTTTCTCTTAATTTTCTTGCGGCAGTTACTTTGCAATCGACAAATCTTCTTTGCAAACATCCTGCCATAATTTTAGGGGCTTTCCGGGGTCGCTTGAAACTTCGTTGCGAGAACCGCCTTTCGGCTCCATTCCTCTGGAACGGCTACGCCGCCCCTCCAATCCCTGCCGCTATTTTTTATGCTAGAACAATAAGCAGCGCCAAGGGTTCACGCAGCGAAGCTTCCAGCGGGGCGCGTCATTTGTTTGCATAAAAAGCGGTGAGTTTTCGCAGAAAACTCATGCTAAAAAATTGCACGGATGCAATTTTTTAGCAACAATCCCTGCCGCTATTTTGTTTGCTAAGTATAGCAAAAGAAAAGAATAAAGTGAATAGGTGGGAAATTTATGGTTGGAGACTGGGGTTTTATTCATTAGGTCAAATGTCGAGTTTTTAGCAAGAAATGTGTCATTATCGGGCTTGACCCGATAATCCGCTTTGAAAGATTGCCGGGTCGAGCCCGGCAATGACAGGTCTGTTCAGAACTCGAAATTGAACCCATTACATATATGGCATGTAGAATTAATCACTAAGCTGTTGATGGGCGCAGTAGAACCACGGTTGGTGAGCCAGTCGAACCACGACCAGATAACCTGCTTAAAAAGATTCCAGCATGCCCTAAAATGACATGTATTTTCAAAACTCAAAATTGAACCTAAGAATCTGTAAAATTCATATTGCAATAGAAGACTTTTTGGCAGCCACCGTAAGTCACCTTTATTTCAAGTACATAGGTGTAATCCGTATTGCAGGAAGAAGAATTAAAGCTAACGGTAGAAGAAGTACCGCTATTTGAAGAAACAGCATTAGAAGGTTTTCCTGCAAGAAGGATTCGCCAGTTCCAGGTAATGCCTTCAGTAATTACGTCTTGGCTAGAATTACTTGCACTTGCAGAGGTTGCAACAAGCGGCAAGGACACACTTCCCTTTGTTTTTTGCAAAGGAGAGCTTGAATATTCACTTGCTTTTCTTCCGTCCACCCAGACCATAATGTCGTCTACCGAAACAAGGCCACCGCTTCCAAAATATGTGGACGGTTTTGTTTCTATAGTACAGGTTGATTCTGCGGAGTCTGCATAGAGGTTTTTGTGGGCATAAGCCTTTACTATATAGTGTCCAGCCTCACCGACATTCTCCGGGCAGGGAACGGCTATGCTTTTCTTTCCGTTTACTTTGCCGGAGACAACAAAATTGTTATTAGAGTCATAAATTCTATAGGAAAGAACCGCATCAGGAGCATCGGCAGGGGGAACAAGCACAAGGTAGGCCTTTCCTTCGTCACCGTAGATTGTCGTAACCTCAGTAGAACCTGTATGAGAATTCCCCTCGGAATCTGTATAATTTACAATTTTCCCCTCAGTGTTCTCGTATGTAACTTCTCCAATCTGGTTTGCACTTGCATCAATTACTATTGCAGACGTAAAGCCCATCTTGTCCACTAGCTCAACCTTGTATGTCTTTCCCACCGCCAAGTTTTCATTGGTTTCGTAAAAGAGGTCGGTGCCGTTGTTCCCCGCAGAATACACAGCAGTACTAGTTCCAAAGCGCGTATAAGTTTCAGAGTTGTAAGAAACATTACCTGTAGACGAGTTAACTGTTATTGTACCGCTAGCCTTTAAGTCGGTGCTTCCAGTAAATTCAACATCACCTGTTGCATTACCGCTGTCATCCCTGGATCTTATGGGAAAACTGCTTCCGTTAATCTTTATGTATGCAAGGTCTTTATGAATATACCTAAGGCTGTCCTGATTGGGCAGGCGCATAAAAAGAACAGCCTTGCTATTAGAATCTGCAAGACAAACGCCACCCTGCATTAGCGGTGGAGTACTGTTGCAGTAAAGAGGAAAACTGTATGTTCCAAAGTCTTCCAATGAATAGGGGTGCTTTATGTTCACGCTCTCAGTTATTGAACAATAATTGCCTTCCGTATCCAACTTGCCGTCCATTTCCCTTAAAAAATCAGTCGGATACTTAACGGTAATAACGGATTTGTCTGCAGGATTCTGCTTAACAACAATACCGCTAGAAGAAGGGATAGTACTCGCATTGCTGCTAATAAGGCTTTCGCCATCCGTAAACTCAAAAAACTTGGGATTCCTAAGGTAATAGCTTACAGTTACAGGCCCGTCCGCAGAAGAAATGCAAAGCCTGCCGCCTGAACCTGTCTGGGTTGCAACAGGAATGTCGTGCTTTTCTATAGCGGCGGTATTGGTCATCATGTCAAAATACTCATGGACATCCTGGTTAAAAGAACCGGCAAGACCTGAGCAAGAAAAAATAATGCAGACAGCAAGAAAGAGTAAAAATGAGAAAGCACAAACAGAAAGCTTTTTCATAAGCCCCTCCGTTAAAACTGGAACCCTGCAGAAACCTGTGGCAACAAGTAAATGCCCTTCATGTCCGGGACAAAGGCCATAAAACCGTCTATCCCCGCTTCTACATAAATGCGCGAAGTAACATAAGTCTGGAAACTCAATCCTGCTATTGCGCTTATATCCGTACTGTTAAGCTTTGGCGTGTCAATTCCATGCGGAAAGTGGTACTGGTAGTCCATAAAGTATGCAATACCCGCACCTCCGTGAAGTTCAACAGTAAAGGCATGGCGCCTCTGGTTGGTTCCCTTTACCCTAAAGCGTATGGGGAACTGGTATACCAGAAGCCCGTGAGCGGTAATCATGTTTCCGTCTACGGTGTAGTTTCCCTCATCATAGAACATCCTTGTGTAAGAGCCAGTTACGCCAATGCCAAGATAACCCCAGTTGTGCTTAAAGGGCATAAAGGTAACTTTTGCAACTGCACTTATAGGCCAAACCTGGCTTCCCATGAATTCCTTAAAAGTATTGTCCACTAAGACGATTGGACAGGTGTAGCCTGCACTCACGTCAAGGTCAAAAGGCTTTTTGTATCGCACGGAAAGTTCATTCTTGGACCCAAGTTCAGTATACAACCCAGACGCATCTTTTGCAACAACATGATAGTCACCTGTGTCCAAATCTTTTATATCAAATTTAAGGGTTACGCTGCGGTTCTTTTTGCCGCCTTCAAGAATTTCAGGCACTATTCCGCCGTCTTCCACATCCTTTCCTTCCGGCACAAGGTAATAGTCCGTAAATTCCAGGGACGTGTTGTTCTTGTCCGGCATAAAGAGTTCGTGGCCTTCTATTGTAAAGACACCGTCGTTGTACTCTTCCAGATAGATGGTGGAACTGTGGCTTACCCTGCTGCTAACGTCGCGGATTTCCGGCTGGTGGGCGGCATATACGCGGAAACGCTTCCATTCGCTAACTTTTGCGGGACGGCTAATAAGGTCGTATGTTATAACCTTAAAGCGGTAGTAGCCGGGTTCCAAGAGCGGGGTTATCTGCATTCTTGTGGTGTTGTCCTCTGTCTGCAGCGTTACGGCCGGCCTGTACCCTCCACCGACCTCTTCTTCTATTACAACTTCATACTTTAAAACCGCATCCGGGTCGTCTTCCACCCAGGAAAGCATCTGCCATGAGTCTTCTGGGCGGGCTTTTTTTGGGGAATCATCATCCTTTTTCTTGGACTTCTTCTTTTTTGAAGAATCCTTCTTTGCTTCCTGCTTTACATCCTGCTTTGAAGACGCTTCTTGGGCATCACTTCCTGCCTGGGCAAAGACAGAAAATCCAAGGGAAAAAGCTAGGAGTATGACTGCTGCGGAAAATTTTCTACTTTTTCTTGCCATAGGTATTCTCCACAGGATTTATCTTGAGGTCTTTTGGCTCAGGAATGTCTGTTATCAATATGGAAGGCGTGTCCGGGCTTTCCTGGAAGATAACGTCTACGACACCGTCCTTGTTTGAGTCAACGCGGCGGAGGGCCTTTATGTACCAAGTGAACTGTCCGCGGAGCAAGGCATTCTTGAGCTTGTCGTCCATGGTAATAAAGTCGAGCGTATATTCAGTGCTGTTGCCAAGGTTCTTTTCCAGCAAAACCTCACCGGCTTCATTGCGGATAGAGAACTTGTAGTCGTTGGCGGTTTTTACCGGCTTCCACTTGAATTCAATTTCGCGCTTGTTCTTCTTTTTCTTAAGGTACTGCCTGTCAAATGCTTCCGGAGTGGTTTTCATTCCTTCCGGAGTGTCAAGCGGCGGTACCGGAAGAACAGTAAAGCGTCCCTTGTACTTTTCGTCTGTACCAGAAACATCTATTCCGTCCATGGTCTCTGCGTAGACAACAATTTCGTAAGTTCCGCTGTGCAGTCCTTCTTCCGGGGCAAGCTTAACTGAATACGGGGCAACCCTGTTACCGGCGGCAACCTGCGCATCAGAAGGAACCTTCATCACTTCTACCGGCGGGTTTACGTCCGTTCTGGTAACAACAAGCTGGGCAAATGAGTTTTCGTCAACACTTTCCCACTTTGCAACAGGAGGATTCAAAAGAACTTCAAGACCGTCTATTTCCATGCCCTTTACAGGAGCAACAACCGCAACCGGATGCAGCTTGGCAAGGAAGAATGAAGCCCTAAGCAAGCGGCCTGTACGGCGGCTGACTATACCGGGGATTGCGTTGCTAAAGGCCTGAATTTCAACATTGTAGTTGGTGCGGTCAACAAAACCGGGGCCAGAATACATGTTCAAGTCCAACTGAGTTCCGTATACAATGTCGCGGAAGACGCTTTCGCCTGTAGCCTGGCTAAAAATTTCCACCTTGTAGTAGTCGGCATGTTCTACCGGTGCCCACTTTACGGTATAAGGCTTACCTTCACGGGCAACAGCCTTTCCTCCGTTCTTTGGGTCTATCATGGCAGATTCGTCCAAGCTGTCCAAAACCTCGAACATGCGGGGTGTGGTTGTCATTGTGTTTCCACCGCCAGAAGAAGATAGGCGCCAGTAATACTTTCCAAGCGCAAGGTTTGTAACCTGAAGGACGTTGTTTGGAGACTGACCTCTGTAGGCAAGTGTGCTAAAGTTCACGTCAGAAGAAATTTGCACTTCCGTTACGTAATTGTCCGGGAGGTTTCGCTTCCAGGTAAAGTTCATGTCAGGCAAAAGGTTCTGGGCAATACCGTAGTTGTCGGCAGGCTCTACAACGTGCTGGTCTCGCTTACCCTGCATTGCAAACAAGGAACGCACTTCGGAAATGGGGGATTCAGAGCCTTCCTGATCCGTAACCCTAACGCCCCAGTACCACTTTCCGTCCTTAAGGGCATCTTCCTTTGGCAAAAGGTAGAAATTCTTTGTTACGCTTACAGTCTTTGCGTCCTGGGTAAGAGCTTCGTTGCGGGCAATTATAAGCGTGTACTTTGAAGCCTCACGGTTTGGCTTCCAGGAGAAGCTTGTCTTGGATGCAGTCTCACCGTTGTCTATGATAGCCCCATCCGGCGGAACGTGAAGGACAGGTCTTTCCAAGAGGCCTGATTTCTCTATCTTAAAGGACTTTACTTCGCAGGGGAAGGCAAGACCTATGCGGTTAATAGAATAGAATGGAGTTACGCGGCAGTACCAAGTGCCCTCTCCAATATTGCCAATCTGGGCAGAAGTCAAAGAAGTCCTTGTGTCCACCTGATGGCTGGAGAAATTCTTGTCGGAAGAAACTTCCAGCCTGTAGGAAGAAGCATAGGCAGATTCCTTCCAAATGAACCTTACGGAAGGAAGCTTTGTGCGGTATGAATATGAATTGCCGTCTGAAGGAGAAAGAAGCTCCGGTGCGTAGGAGTGGGCAAGAAGGAAGCGGTTCTGTACATAAGACTTACCCTTGGAGTCCACAATGCGCCAGTAGTATATTCCGTCATCAAGATTAACGTTGGAAGAGCCGGAAAGCCCGTTAGACGGAATTGAAGAACAGTCTATCTTTTCTTCATAGGCAGAAGAGGCAAAATTCCTGTCGGAAGAAACCTGAAGACTTAGCGAAGTTCCGCCATTTTCCGCTTCGGAAACAGAACCTGCCATCCTCCACGAAAAGAGAACGTCCCTTTCCTGAGGCGTAAAATAGAGGATTTTAGAAGAAGGCCTTGGGCTTGAAACCATAACATGCAGATTTTCACCGCTGTTCTTTGCAGCAAAGGAATCACCTTCTGCAACGTTAACAACCTGTCCGTCGCTTGTAATTATGGCGTTACCCTGTATAACCTGAAAACCGTCCATTCCTGCCGAAACAGAACTGCCGCTTTCTATAAAGACATCGGTGCCGTCTGCAAAAAGGCGCATACCGTTTGCAGAATCCATGCTGTCCACGGAAGCAGAACCCTGTGCAAGCTGGGCGGAAACAGAGTTGTCCTCGTTTACGAAGACCTGAACCATTGTGTCTTCCGCAAGCTCCATTATGTTTCCGTCCGTAAAGTTGATGGTGGCTTCACTCAAATGCTCAGTACGGATAATGTCTCCGTTGTAGAGCGGAGAAGTCTGCCTTAGGCGGTCCCAAACCATGCGGTCCATGAATTTACGCTCGGCTGTCTTGTATTTGAACGTAATGGTGGCTATAGGAGCCTCGTTCATCTTGGAAAGCGAACGGTTTACGTTGTTGTAGAAAAAATAGAAGTTGAGGGCTGCCCCGGCTGCGCAAACAAGAATGGCCAGTATGAAGGGCAATAAAAGGCTACTGCTTGACCTGTATCTTGTTTTCTTCTTCATTCAAGTTCACCTTTTCAAAGTCAGGAATCGGAATGCCAAGCATGTTGCGCACTTCATTCAACGTCTTGGGTCCAGTAGGTCCAACGGCCTTCACACAATCCGGATCTGCCGTAAAATCCTTGTTACCCTGCCTAAAGAATTCCTCTATGCTGAATCCAGGCATGTTGACAACCCCGTAAAAGTGCTGTGCACCCTTACCCTTTACTTCAAATTCAACGGGAATGCGCTCTACAACAATCTCGTTGGCAAGGTTTTCCTGTGGAATCGTAAAGTTGTTGTCCTCGGTCCTAATGTATTCATTCCTCAGAAGCTGATATGTGTCTTCCGTAATCAAGATGTCCGTTCCACAAGGCTTGTTGGAACTTTCGGTACGGGAAGCAAAGTTTACCGCATCACCAATGGATGTGTATTCCATCTTGTCCTGGCCACCCATAATACCGCAGGTTGCGCGACCAGTGTTAAGGCCGCATCCAATCCTGATGTGGGGCTTGTAGGTTGCAAGAGGCTCGTTTTCATGTGCCTTTGTAAATGCTTCGGCATCTTTGTTGTACTTCATAAGGGCGTAGCGCATGGCAATGGTTCCGCGGACGGCGTTTATTGCGTCTTCCCTTACATGCTGCTTGTGCCTTTCCTCCAGTTCCTTCTTGCGGGGGTCAGAGTCGGGCAGAAGCTCAAAGTCAAGGCTTTCGTCGCGGAGGATACCCCAAACCGCCATAACGGCATCGCCTTCAAACTTGTCTATGTTTCCGTGGCTAAGAGTTACGCACTCTACCATGCGTCCCATGTAGTCGTTCAAGAAGCCAATGATTTCTTTTGGAGAGTTCTCCTGGAATTTCTGCTTAAAGCCGTCGCTTATGGCAGTAAAACCGCGGATGTCCGAGAAGAAGATTGTAATGTCCTTAAGATGCGGCGAAAAGTCAATCTCGTTACGGGCAATGGCCTTTGCAACGTTCTTGTTGGTAAACTTGGAGAAAGTGTTCAAGAAGCCAATTTCGTTCTTGGTTGCCTGGTTCAAAATGCCAATTTCGTCCTTTCGCGTTGTATTGAGCTTTGAAAGAATCGCAGGCGCAAAGTTTCCGTTCTGGATTTCGTCCGCAGAATCTGTAAGGCGGCGCAGGTGGCGTGAAATTGCAAGGCGTGCAAACAGAAGAATGACTATGATGGAAAGGAAGAATACAACCAGGGTAAGATAAATGTTTTTGTGCATGGTGTCCACAACACCTTCAAGAACATAGTCAAGTGGAACAGAAGTGTAAACACCAATGTCTCCGGTCTCTATGTGGGAATATGCTCCAAGGAACTTCTGCTTTTCTGCAGGCTTTCCTTCTTCCACCTGAACATCGTCTTCAAACTGAACCTGCTTTGTCTCCAAACTGTTCTGGACAGTCCCCTTCATATAGGTTACGAGAGGGTGGCTTTCCATGGTCTCGCCGCGAAGGACACGCTCAGAGTCCGGATGGAAAAGAAGGTCAGAGCTGTCGTTTATAAGGAAGGTAGTGTTAACTGTATCTATGCCAATAACTTCCGATATTGCTTCAAGCGAAAATGTTATTGCGCAAGTCTGGTCAAGACCGTTCTCTTTGTATGGAAAGAAAATAGTGATTGCAGGAACTCCAAAAATAGGGGAAGGGTTTGCCGCCACAGTCTCTCCGGCGCAAGAACGCATAACAGTTTCCGTATTCTGCATGAAGAAGGTCTGCATAAGAGAAGACTCTATCTCGTTTTCTATAAAGAACTGCTCGTTGGGAATGTTCACGTTGCGGTTTTCTATGTCGCCCAAACCAAGAATGTTTATGGATGCCACATCGCCATTGCGCTCGAAGAAGAAAATCTGGGCCTGCCTTGCAAGTGCCAGGGATGAATTTCCGGTTGAATTCATAAGGTCCAAAAGCTGGAACACGGAAGCCCTCATGCGCAAGATTTCGTTTTCTGCCATCTTTGCACAGCGGGAGTTTACGGAAAGATTTGACTCCTCCGCAGTACGCCTTACGTCGCGCCCCGAAAAATAGCTGTTAAGGAAAGTTACCGTGCCAAGCGAAATAAGAACTACAAGCCCTATAATAATGGCAAGCTTAACGCCGAGCGGAAATTTTACTTTTTTTACAATCTGGGTCTTCTGATCATCGACCTTGACTATATCACTTTTCTTCATATTTACTCTTTCTTTTTATGCAACATTAAGATAAGCTAAAAAACTCTCCTATGTTATTATAACGGCTAAAATAAGCATAAGTCTATAAAAAAATGTAAAAATCTCTAAAAAAAAGTGAAAAAATTAAAATCTCCAGCGCAGAAAGTTTTTTTTACAGACTGTTTTAAGATTCTTTAGGGAATTTTTACTCTTTTGGAGCGCATTTTTTGGTAAAAGAGCTTCGCAAAGGGATTGGTATTATGGGCTTTCCGGGGTTCCGCTTTAACTTGAACAAGGAGCGCCATGGAGGGCGCGTCATTTGTTTGCACAAAAGACAGGCAAGATTCCAACGGAAACTTGCAGGATACAAAATTGCATGGACGTAATTTTTTATCCCTATCCCGGCTAGGCTGGATGGCAAGTACGGATTTTTATATCAGATTCAATTTCGCCTTTTGCAAATACATGTCATTCCCGAGCGGTTGGTGAGCCTGTCGAACCACGACCCGGGAATCTTTTTAAGCAGATTATCGGGTCGAGCCCGATAATGACACTCTTTGTGCAAAAAAATTCGAATTCCGACCTATCAGATTCAATTCCGAGTTTTTGGCACAAAACGCATCATTACCAGAAGGATGACCATGGTGGAAATGAAAAATACAAGCAGCGTAATGTAAATGTTTTTGTGCATGGTGTCCACTACACCCTCAAGAACATAGTCAAGTGGAACTGTAGTGTAAACACCAATGTCTCCGGTATCTATGCGGGAATAGGCGCCAAGGAACTTCTGCTTCTCTGCAGGCTTTCCCTCTTCCACCTGAACATCGTCTTCAAACTGAACCTGCTTTCTCTCCGTTCCGTTCTGGACACTTCCCTTCATATAGGTTACGAGAGGGTGGCTTTCCATTGTTTCGCCGCGAAGAACACGCTCTGTGTCCGGATGAAAAAGAAGAGCAGAGCTGTCGTTTACAAGGAAGGTCGTGTTAACAGTGTCTATATCAAGAACTTCCGATATTGCCTCAAGCGAAAATGTTATTGCGCAAGTCTGGTCAAGACCGTTTTCTTTGTATGGAAAGAAAATAGTGATTGCAGGAACTCCAAAAATAGGGGAAGGGTTTGCCGCCACAGTCTCTCCGGCGCAAGAACGCATAACTGTTTCCGTATTCTGCAGGAAGAAGGTCTGCATAAGAGAAGAGTCAATTTTGTTTTCTATAAAAAACTGCTCGTTGGGAATGTTAACGTTGCGGTTTTCTATGTCGCCCAAGCCAAGAATGTTAATGGAAGCCACATCGCCATTGCGTTCGTAGAAGGAAACCTGGCTCTGCCTTGTAAGTTCCAGGGATGAATTTCCGATTGAATTCATAAGGCCAAGCAGCTGGAAGGCGGAATTCCTCATGCGTAAGATTTCGTTTTCTGCCATCTTTGCACAGCGGTAGTTTACGGAAAGGTTTGAAATTTCCGCAGTAAGCCTTACGTCGCGCCCCGAAAAATAGCTGTTAAGGAAAGTTACCGTACCCAGCGAAATAAGAACTACAAGCCCTATAATAATGGCAAGCTTAACACCGAGCGGAAATTTTACTTTTTTTACAACCTGGGTCTTCTGATCATCGACCTTGACTATATCACTTTTCTTCATATCTTACTTCTTCACTCACCGGCAGCCAAATCTGGGGCAACCGATTTTTTATGCTACATTAAGATTTGTTGGCACAAAAGACAGGCAAGATTCCAACGGAAACTTGCAGGATAAAAAATTGCAAGGACGCAATTTTTAAGGCCAACTGTACAAATTTGTGGATAGATTGCCGTGTCAAGCACGGCAATGACATGCTTTTTGCAAAAGTCTACTTTTTACCTATCTATCAAACTACGAATAATCACGAATAAGGAAACAAAAAACATAATTACACCTCCAAAAAAGCGAACATCATTTCTCATATTATATTCTTTATTAATTAAAGATTTTACAGTTAAAAGCATTAAACCCATGGCAAAAAATAATAAACACAAACTAAAATTTAACAGCTTTCCTTTGGAAAAAAACATCATACCCAATGAACATACAACAATAATAAAACCTATCTTATTTAAGTTTGATTCATCTTTGGCATTAACACTTTCATCAGGTTCTTGGCCAACAATTAATTTTCCATCAAAAAAATAATGTTCTATTATATCATGTATTTTGTCTTCATCATTTAATTTAAAGTAGTGAAAAATATTTTTCTCAACTCTATGGGCAATAGAAACGTATCCATTTTCTTTAAATATTTGGAGCCAGTTTGATTTATCAACTTCAAGGCAAATATCATAATTCGATTGGTTTATAGAATTATCAACAAATTCTTTTAGCCTTGCATAATCGAGTCTTTCATACTTTTTACCATTTATTTTTATATTCATTTTTCCCCTGCACTCCAATGCGTGAGTCCGAATAACTACGAACTTAAACGGTGGCGCAACCTAACCCGCTATTGACCACGAACCTACGCTAGGCAATCAATCTACTAAATAATTTATATAAACCCAAAATTATTAGTGTATCGAATATTAAATCAATAAGTACAATATGAATCTTTGACCAAAGTTTTGAATTACTGAATATAATTTGATACGAGTTTATTATTGAAGTAATAATAAAACCAATGGCAAAAAATATGTACACCCAAATATTAGGAATGAACCGAGATATAAAAAAGCCAATACAAAAAACCCATGATAAAATATTTATTATTTTATTTTTTGAACTTTTCTTTATCTCATGTATTTTTGAAATATCATTATAAAAGCTTTCTTTATTTTCCAGAAATTCTGACGTAACTATTCTAGTGTGATTGTTAAAATAGATTATAAATTTATTTTCTTCAATCTGTTCGATTTTATTTATATCTTTAAACTCATATTCGTTTATACTTTTATCATCTGTAACAATAAATTTATTTTCAGAAACTTCAAAAGCATATTCTACATAATTCTTTTTTAATTTTTTTGAAAATAGCAATACTAAAAATATACAATAACACGCTAAAGCAGGAAAAAGGATAAGAAATACATATTTTATTTTTTCAAAGTCAGGTCTGTACTTGGGAAGAACTAAATAGAATAAAATAAAATTGAGCAATATTGCAGAACCATAAATAAGGAACATTTTTGTTTTGTATTTATTTATAAACATTTTTATTTTTGTTGAATCATTCTTGTAAATCATTTTTTACTCCATGCCAGTCCGATGGGTTGTCTGCACAACAGCTTGCGGCACAAAAATCAAGTTTACCTAATTTATAACTAAGATGATACTATAACACTTTGTGTTCTGCAACAATCAAAACAAACAAATACAGAAACTAGACCACAATCTGCAATTATATTTTCATCATCTATACTATCCAATTGTCCATAAAAAGACATTCTTTTATTGCATTCTGGGCACACCGGATATTCAGATTCAGAAATAAAATCTGCTTTTCCACCTATTTTGTTTCTAAAACCAATATTAGAATCTGCATATTTAAATGGCTCTTTATTTTCATCCATTCGTTTTAAAAATATTTCTGGAAGCTCCTTCATTTTTTTTCTCTCCTATGCTTTATTTTATTTGAAGCGCATGTTAGGCTTCTTTTAAAATTTCCAATAGCTTTTTGTAAACTATATAATTTTTACTCTCTTGATAATCCAAACCGGGGTAGTCTTTGCACCAATCTTCTTCCTCTTTCATTAAACGCATTATTATATCTATTGAGTCTTCATTTTTATCGTTTTTCAGTTTTGTATTGCAGCCTTTTGAAATCAAGAAATTTACTATTTGCACCGCATCTTTTCCAGTGTATTTACTTTTTTCGACGCACAACATCAATGGCGTATATCCATATTTATCCTGCTTGTTGATATCTGAACCCTTATCGGTTAAATATTTTATTATTTCGATATCTGAAGAACCGTTAGATGCAGCGGCATGAAGCGGAATTCTTCCACTTTCGTCGGCAAAATTAGGATCAGCGCCTTTTTCAACCATCTTTTTTATTATCGGAAAATAATCAATGCCCCTGGTGGCCATAATATATAAAGGTGTTTCGCCATTTTTATTTACGACATTCAAATCACTTGATTCAACAACTTCTTTGTAAATAGTTTTTTTGTCTCCATAAACAATTTCTGCAAAGAGTTTTCCATTTTCTTTGATATAATCATTTTTTATTTTATGCTGTTCGATTATACTGGATGAAATTATGAATACAAAAAAAAGAATTGGAAGAAAACAGATTCCCGAAAAAACGAAGGAAATGATAGATGCTATTTTTACTTTTTTCCAAAGCTTTATTCCTACCACCAGCAGAATCAAACCGACGAACCCTATTATTAAAGCAAAACCAAATGCAAATATAGCTCCCATATTTTCTCCATAGTCGTTTTCGCCCCAGTAGACTGTCTGTATAACAACTGGTTGTACCTCAGCGGGCTCGACCCACTGTCGGCTACGAACCTTTGTTATGTGTTTTTATTTTAATATTTCTATTAATTCATCTGGAAGTTTTAACATTCCTTTTGAAGGGTTATGAATTACTTTGAAAAAATGATTTCCATCAAACCAATAAATAGTATTTGTAATACTTCCTGGCCCCTGCTGATACATATAATTTACAAGTCCCATCATTTGTACAATATCATTATTTATTGTTTCTTTATTTATATTTTTTAAAATTATTCCATAACGATTTGGAATAGCCACAAAAGCCCCATATTTAGAAATTGAATTATTTTTTTTATTTAAATCATAAATGGAAGAAGTAACAAAAATATTTGTATCAGAAAGCATTACGGAAACAGAAAATGTATCTGATATTTTATATTCTTCAAATTCTTCTTTATTATTTTTTAGAGTGTTTTCTTTTGCAATTTCTAAAATTTCTTTTTCACTTATATTCCATTTTTCCAAATATTCTTTTGTTAAATTTTTTATGGTACTCGGAAAATCAATAACAACAACACTGATATAATCATCCGTGCTGGATTCAAATATTGATGATTTTGAAATCTGGTCTTTATAATCAATCGGATATATTCGAAGTTTAAGATATTCTTTTCCAGTTTCAAATTTTTCTAA
>ODAI011168748.1_pt1 | contig 26266 bp, 22 predicted proteins | sample 1539321 | NCBI WGS metagenome assembly ODAI01 (sample SAMN02144231, study PRJEB22623) | gut metagenome | biome: sheep rumen | host: Ovis aries | place: New Zealand
AAATCTGTAATATTTAGCCATCTTGTATAAAAAACAGTATCTTACCGCCCTATAATATGTTATTATACTCTTAAGGTTTTATTATTCTACGAAAGGAGAAATCTTATGAGAAAAACAACATTCAGAAGAACTGTTGCTGCAGTTGCCGCTTCCGTCTTGACACTGACTTCAGTTCTTAGTGCGGTTGGTCCATTTTCTCATCCTGCGAAGGTTTTCGCAGCAGGTGGGGTGTTAAATGAGACTTTCGAGAGCGCGGATGGAGATGCGTATTACAACTTTGATGTTGCACAAGCTGGTTATGTAACAGCTGACAAGGCCGCAGTTGATACAGCTATTTTACACATCCCTGCTGGTCAGTACAGGATTAACGGCGATAAGCATGGTATTGAAGTATATGATACTACAACCATGACACTTGATGTTGCAGGCGCTACAAGAATTACTCTTGGCGCATGCCAGTATTCATCAGGTTCTGCAGAAGTTACTGTGGCTGATGCGGACGGTAGTTATACAGAAACTCTTGCTATGAATACAGGCGCATGTTATCATAATGATGACGAAGCTGTATTGGTTTACACTTATCCAGAGCATGAGGCTACTACACTTACTATAACATTTAGCGGTAAGGGATATATACCATTTATGCAGGTGGATGCACTTGATAAGGTATATGATCTTGCTGGTCAGGCTGTACCTGTTCCAAATGGTAATAATGTTGAGTACGGAAGCCTTACTCTTTATGATGGCTTTGGTACATACTTTCACGATCCAGACCATGGTGTTCAGGTAGGTGCAGGTGAGACATTCTCTATTGATGTATCAGGTCCTACCAAGATCATAATTGGCGATTGCCAGTATAGCGGCGGAACAGATATTACTGCTACATCTGCAGACGGTTCTTATTCTGAGACTGAATCAGGTGTGACAGGCTGTTGGCACAACGACGGAAGTGCCATAGTATTCACTTATGATGAAGAACAGCCGGACAGAATAACATTTACAACTAATAAACAGTATATTCCGATTATTAAGCTCGAGGCTATTCTTGAAGAGAAGCCAGATGAGAACGGAGTTGTTCCTGGAACTTTCTATGATTACAACTTCTCTAATGGTTCTGTTCTTGAAACAAAGTATGACGGAGCTAATCAGCTCAATGGTACTGTAGTATCTGCAGATGGTCATCTTCGTCTTACAAGTGCTGGTACTATGTATACACATGATACACAGCATGGTCTTGCAATTCTTAAGGGCGACCAGTTCGATATCGATGTATCTGGTGATGCTACTATTACATTCCATCTTTGCCAGTATGGTACTGACACAGGTTCTATCGTTTCTTCTAGCAAGAAGGGTAGTATCGATGTTAAGAAGCAGGTAATCACTGATGGACGTGATGATGGTCTTACAACAACTTCTTTCCACTACACAGGTGTTGCTACAACACTTACATTTAAGGTAGATGGTGTTGACGGACAGGAATATTATCTCCATGGCGTGAGCGTTTCTAACATGCCTGAGGGCTATGATTCTACTCCTGTATCATTCGGTAATGGTAAGATCGATGTATGGGATTTCGGTGGCGCTGTCCTCGATGAGTCTGTATACAACAACAAGATATCTGTAGCTGATCTTAACGCTCTTTACCCAGATGGTACTACAGCGGGCAGCACAGGTAAAACAGTTGGTTCTTTTGATCTTGATGAACTCGTATTCCGTTGTGGTGGCAGAACTAACAACAGAATCCGTACAGCTAACGAAGAGATCACAAGATATGATACAAGAAATCCTATCACAGTAGATGGTACTGAATTAAGAGGTTATCTCTACTCTAATAATCAGTCTCCTACAGTTTACGTAGGACTTATGTGCTACGCTAATGATAAGATCACTCTTTACACAAGCTCTAATGGTGGTGATTCTACTATCTACTTCGAGTCTCCATCAGGTGATATCCAGGTAGGTCAGAGTAACGGTAGTGGCGTTAAGCTTGAATTCTTCCCTACAGAGTGTGGTGAGTACAAGATCTACTCTACTAACGAGAAGCTTACTCTTTACAGAGCAGTAAGAGAGCATACTAATCAGGTCAATATCGTTGGTAATATCGACAAGACTAAGGCTGAAGGAATTCCAGAGGATTACAGCATAATCTTCACAAATCAGTCTAATGGTACAGAAACTGAAGTTTATCCTTCTGAAGGAGGATATGAGACATTCCTCAATGCTGGATTCAAGTATGATGTATCTCTTGGCAATGCCAATGGTTATGTTATAAGCTCAAACACAGTTCTTGATCTTGCTGATGATCCAACTGATCACTTCGATATCACTATCGAGGCTGTTGATCTTGTAACTGTAACAGGTGCTCTTGCAGGTCTTGATGAGGCTGCATTATCAAATCTTGAGCTTTCATTTGTGAATGAAGAAGCTGTATATGTTCCTGATTTCACTATCGAAGGCAGCAACATCACTATGTACCTTGAAAGAGGCGTAGAGTACAGCATAGTTGCTGATGGTATCAACGATTGGTATCTTTCAGACATCACAACTATTAAGAAGACAGAAGACGGTACACAGGACATCGCATTTGCACGTAAGCCTGTATATCCGGTAGCAGTAACTTACGATAATCTTCCTGATGATGGTAAGGCAAATGCTATCATAACATTTACAAACATCGATGAAACCGATTACTCATATACCTTCACAGCTGCTGAGACTCCAGAACTCAGAGATGGTCAGTATGAAGTTGTTGTAACAGGTACAGGTAAGGTTCCATACGCACAGAAGGTAACAGCTAACTGTAAGGTTGACGGCGCTGCATCTTCTATAACAGTTCCTTTTGAAGAACTTACTACTTGGGATTTCTCTAAGTACAACGGAAATCCTGGTATCGAGACTATCGATGGTGAAAATTACTATCTTGGTCTTGCACTCAGCGGTAACATCGCAGAGAACAAGATCTATCTCCTTGTAGCAGGTGAGAATACTTCTCAGGGCGTTCCTGCAGGTAAGGTTCAGATTCCTGTTAAGGCAGGTGACCTTGTAACACTTAACTACTGCTATTGCTCTAACTTCAACATCAATGGTGGCGAAGCTATAGTAACTAACTCAGGCAGTACTTCACAGATCGATACTACTACTTATACAGCAGAAGAAGATGGTGTAGTAGAGATCAACGGTGTCGGACAGACATACTTCACATCTATCACAGTTTCAGCAGCTGCTGAGTATACACCAACTCTTACTGTAGGTGTTGATAAGGATTTCCAGACGATCAACGATGCACTTGCTTATGCAGCTACTATGAATAGAACTGAAGGCCAGAGAGTACAGATTGTTATCGATCCAGGTAACTACGAAGAGATGCTCAGAGTTGATGTTCCTAATGTATCATTAGTAAATGCAGCAGGCGCAGATGCTTCTATAGAGCTCACAAACAGCGGTGTTGATATCGCTGATACAGCAGTAAGAATCACTTCTTACTATGGACATGGATATGATTACTACAGTATGACCAATGGATGTCTCTATGATGAGGATGTTCTTGCAGCTAACCTCTCTAACGGCTATCCATCATACCACAATCCAGGTTCAGGAACAACAGACAATTCATACTGGAATGCTACAGTAGTTGTATATTCAGAAGGCTTCGAAGCATACGGTATAATCTTTGAGAACTCATTCAACCAGTATATCTCAGCTAAGGAAGCTGCCGATAAGGTAGTATGCTGGGAGACAGGTAGCAAGGGCGTTCGTCCTACAACAGTAGGCGATACATCAGTTCAGAACAAGTCTTTCGTTGAGCGTGCAGCAGCTATTGCAATCGTTGGCGATAAGGCAGCATTCAAGAACTGTAAGTTTGTCGGCAGACAGGATACTCTTTACGGTGGTGTAACAACTAACGCCGTATTTGAAGACTGTTCAGTCTATGGTGGTACCGATTATATCTTCGGTGGTATGAAGGCAATCTTCAACAAGTGTGATCTTGTTCTTAATACCAGTGCTGCTTCTACTGATGTAGCTTATATCACAGCTGCACAGCAGGCAGGTGGAAGAGGTTACCTCATGTATGATTGTACAGTAACTTCTACAGTTCCTGGCGTTGATACAGCATCTGAGACACTTTCTAAGCCGGGCTTCTTTGGTCGTCCATGGGCTGGTAACACATCAGAGGTTGTATTCGTAAATACTACAGTTGAGACAACTGATTTCCCTGGATTTGAAGGCAAGTCCCTCATCGATCCAGCTGGTTGGAATAATTCACTTGGTGGACCTTCACCATACATGACAGAGTACGCAACTAACGAACTTTCAGGCGAAGACAATACTGCATCAAGAGTTGACTGGTCACTTGTTCTTACAGAACCGGTGCTTGATAATGGTGAAACACCTATTACATTCGCAGCATTTGTTGGAGAAGAATTCGTAGCTGAGCTTCAGGAAAAGGGCTTCCTTGCTGAGGGCGAAGTTGAATACGAAATCCTTGAAGGCGCTGATGCTACTATTACACAGGGTGAAGATTACAAGGTTAGATCATCTGCTCCATTCTACAAGTTCGTAAGAGTTGATATGGATGGCGAAACAGTTGATCCAGCTAACTACGAAGCTTATCAGGGCTCTACAGTAGTTGAATTTAACGCAGATTATCTTGCAACACTCGCTGAGGGTGAGCATATCGTAGAGATTATCTCTAACGATGGTTATGCAAGAACTACTATAACAATCAAGAAGGCAACAGAAAACGTACCAGAAGTACCTGGTGACACTACAGGTGATACCACAGGTAACACTACCGGTGATACCACAGGTAACACTGGTAGCACAACAGGAACACCTTCTACAGGTGATTCTGCTCCTATGGCACTCTACTTCTTCCTTCTTGCAGGTTCACTTAGTGCAGTATGCATGGTTTCTAAGAAGAGACGTGCGCACTAAGTTATGGATATGCGTTCCTTTTTATAAGGGTTCATTATTTAATACCTAACACCTTTTTTGGCGGCCGGACCTTCCGGTCGCCTTTTTGTATCTTATAAAATACTTGCATATTCACGAAGGATGGTATACAATTATCATTGTTAGTGAAAGGAGATATATATTATGAGAATCAAGAGATTGATGGCCGGAATTCTTGTTCTTGCGATGTCTTGTACGATGTTTGCATGTAACAAAGAATCTAATTCAGAATCGACTACTAAGGCCACACAGAACAGTGAGAAATCACAGACATCAGAGGATACTACAACTAAGACTGGTACTAAGTCTATAGTTTGGGGCGTACAGCAGGACATAGATAACTTTGATCCACACAAGATGACTTCTGCTGGTACTAAGGAGATATTCTTTAACGTATACGAAGGTCTTGTGAAGGCTGATAAGGATGGTAACATGGCTTATGCTGTAGCAAGTGATCTTAAGATATCTGATGATGGTTTGAAGTATACATTCACTCTTAGAGATGGTGTTAAGTTCCATAATGGTAATCTTGTAACCGCTAAGGATGTTAAGTACTCGCTTGACAGATGTGCAGGTCTTCTTCCTTCGGGAGAGAAGGCACTTGTATCTGCTCTTAAGAAGATCTCTAAGGTTGATATTATAGATGATAAGACTGTAGAGGTAACACTTAGCGCACCTGACTTTGAGATGATCTATTATCTCAACGCAGCTATTATTCCTTATGAGGCTGATGTTACAGGTGAGTTCTCCGGTACAGGTCCTTTTATGACAGGAGAGTATAGACCGGGCGAGAGCTTAGTGCTTAATAAGAACAAGGATTATTATGTCGCAGGATATCCTAAGCTTGACAGTGTAACCGTTAAGATAGTGAAGGATGGTTCGGCTGCACTTGTTTACTTAAAGAGTGGTGCTATTGACTTCTATCCTTACCTTACAGCTGATCAGGAAGAAGAACTTAGTGATGACTTCGATATAGTCTGCTCGACAACAGATGATGTTCAGGCACTTTTCCTCAACAATGCTGTTACGCCACTTAACAATCTCAAGGTTAGACAGGCTATCTGTTATGCCATAGACAAGAACGAGATCAATGCATTTGTTAATAACAATAAGGGTCAGATAATCGGCAGCTCTATGCTTCCTGGACTTAAGGATTATTACAATGATCTTACAAGTATGTACAAGACTGATGTAGCTAAGGCTAAGGAGCTTCTTAAGGAAGCAGGTTATCCTAACGGTTTTGAGCTTGAGATAACATATCCGACTAATTATCAGATTCATGTGGATACTGCTGTTCTTATTCAGCAGCAGCTTGAGAAGGCCGGAATTAAGGTTACTCTTAAGGGCGTTGACTGGAACACATGGGTAAGTGATGTATATACAGGCAGGAATTATCAGGCAACTGTATGTGCGGTTACTTCACAGCTTGCACCTGGATACCTTCTTGCAAGATATACAGCTGATAACAGCAAGAATTTCGTAAACTTCTCTAACGAAGCTTATGACAGTTTATTTAACGAGGCTAATACAACTAATGATAAGGCCGTTAAGGTCAAGGATTATAAGGAACTTCAGAAGATTCTTGCAGAAGATGCAGCTTCGGTTTATATCGAGGTTTGCCCGGTAGTAGTTGCAAAGAAGAAGAACCTTACAGGCTATACTACATATCCGGTTTATGTACAGGATCTGTCAACAATTGATATAAAGTAATCATAACATGATTGAAAGGAGTCAGCCATGAAACCTTATGTAAATAAAATCATTGCGCTTATATTTACATTATTTCTTGTTTCTGTGGCTGACTTTTTTATATTCCAGGTGATTCCTGGTGATCCTGTCTTGATCATCCTTGGAACTGATGGTAACGAGGAGCGAAGAGAAGAGGTAGAGCATGAACTTGGGCTTGATAAGGGCGTTGTGGAGAGATATATATCCTGGGTCGGCGGTGCGCTCAAAGGCGATTTTGGAAAGAGCTATAGCTATTACCGTATGACTGGTGAGCGTATGGATGTATCTGAGATCATAGGTAAGATGCTTCCTGTCACTGTGTGGCTTGCGGTCGTATCTATGACTATGCTGATAACGGTATCGCTGCCTCTTGGCATACTGTGGTCTATGGTGAAGAATAAGTATCTGGATGGTATTCTTAATGTATTAAATCAGATATGTATGGCTATACCTTCGTTCTTTCTCGGACTTATCGTTATGTATGTGTTCGGCATCATGCTGAAGACTTTTACTCCTGGTATGTATGTCGGTTATGATGAGGATTTTGGCAAATTCATAACTTATATGATATATCCGGCTCTTGCTATATGTGTGCCGAAGATTGCCATGACTGTGAGGTTCCTTCGTAATTCACTTTGTGCGGAAGAGAAGAAGGACTATATCCTTACTGCTTCAGCTAAGGGTCTTTCTAAAGGGCGTATAGCTTTCTGGCATGTCTTGCCGAATGCTCTTATTCCTGTCCTTACTTTCTTAGGTAACATCCTTGCGGAAGCTTTGGCCGGAAGTGTTGTTGTTGAGCAGGTATTTGGACTTCCGGGTATAGGAAGACTTCTTATAACTTGTATCGGAAGACGTGATTTTCCAGTGGTTCAGGCGATAATACTCTATATCGCTTCAGCGGTAGTTATCACTTACTTTGTCGTAGATATGTTGTACAGGGTTATAGACCCTAGGATCAGGAGGGGCTATGAAGAAAAAGCTTAACATGTACCTCGTGGTCGGGGCTATAATGGTAGCGCTGTGTGTTGTTCTGGCCGTCACAAGTTTTGTATATACGCCATTTTCTCCTACAGAGAATTCATATGCACTTAGATATCATGAGCCGGATAAGGTTCATATCATGGGTTGTGATAAGTTTGGGCGCGATGTCTTCTCGCGCGTCCTAAAGGGTATAGGCAATACTATGGGCGTTGGCTTCTGTGTCATCATGATAAGTGGTATTATCGGAACCATACTCGGTGCTGTCACAGGATACTTTGGTGGTATCGTAGATACTGTTATCATGAGATTCAACGATGCGATCAATGGATTTCCGAGTGTTCTGCTTGCACTTGTGTTCATAAGTGTTATGGGAACGGGAAAGCTCAATGTTATCACGGTTTTATCTATTGTGTTTATTCCTAGTATAACGAGAGTTGTTCGTGGAGAGTTCATCAAGCAGCGTAATATGGAATATGTGAAGCTGGCTCGGCTTCTTAAGATCAATCCAGTGAGAATCATATTCGTACATATCCTTCCAAACATAGGCAATACGCTGGCCGGAACATTTACCATAGGCTTTAATAACGCTATACTTGCTGAGTCTGGCCTTAGCTACTTAGGTGTGGGCGTCATGCCGCCGGATGCGTCATTAGGCCTTATGATGAGCGAGTATCAGGGTAAACTCATGAGTGCGCCTTGGTGTTCTATGTATCCTGGTCTTGTCATCATGATCATAATCGTTGGTTTCACCTTACTTGCAGAGGGCATAAGGAGGGAACAGCATGCTTGAGATTAAGAATCTAACAGTTAGCTTCTCAAATACTGAGGCTGTTAAGGGTATAGATATGAAGGCCTATGATGGGCAGATAGTGTCTGTTGTCGGCGAGTCGGGTTCAGGTAAGAGCGTGACTGCTAAGTCTATCATGGGTTTTGACTTCGGAGCTAAGGTTAAGGGGAGCATAAGATTCGATGATAAGGAGCTTATGAAGCTTTCGCAGAAGGAGTATCGCGCCATGCGCGGAAACCGTCTGTGTATGATATTTCAGGAGCCTATGACAAGTCTTAATCCACTTCATAAGGTGGGAAAGCAGGTTCTTGAAAGCGTCAAGGTTCACCGTAAGAGCACGGATACTAAGATTACCAATGAAGAGGCTAAGCGCCGCGTTATCGAAGTGATGGAAGAAGTCGGGCTTAATGAAGGGATATATGACAAGTATCCACATGAGTTGAGTGGCGGTATGAGACAGCGTGTCATGATCGCTATGGCCATAGTGAATAATCCGGGGCTTCTGATAGCTGATGAGCCGACGACGGCACTGGATGTCGCTACACAGGATCAGATCATAAATCTTATCAGGGAAGTGAATAAAACCCATGGCACAACAGTTCTTTTTATAACACATAATCTGAAGCTTGCGAAGCAGATAAGCGATTATGTCTATGTCATGGAAAAAGGCAGGATAGTCGAGAGTGGTTTGGCGGAAGAGATATTCGAGAATCCGAAAGAGGAATACACGAAGAAGCTTATAGACTCTATTCCGCGTCATATTAAATTAAAGGATACAATGCTTGAAAAATAATATGGAGAATGTACTTGAAGTAAATCACCTTTCGGTGTATTATAAAGAGAGAGGTACAAAAAGATATGTGATAGAGGATGTGTCTTTTTCCGTTAAGGAAGGCGAGATCGTCGGGCTTGTCGGAAAGAGCGGCTGCGGCAAATCGACTCTTTCTAAGGCCGTGCTCGGTATGCTTGGCACCATAGAAGGAGAAGTAAAGCTGCATGATGAGCATCCTATGATGGTATTTCAGGATCCTTATTCTTCACTGAATCCGTCTAAGACGGTTAAGTGGCATCTTAAGGAGGTTCTTAGAGCCTGCCATATCAAAGATAAGGCAGAGGTTGAGAGTAGAATCCTCGATATGATGGAGAAGGTCGAATTACCAGTTGACTATCTTAAGCGTTATCCTGCAGAATTAAGCGGTGGTCAGCGACAGAGAGTAGCTATAGCTATGGCTCTCATAGTCAGACCGAAGCTAATAATAGCCGATGAACCTGTATCGGCTCTGGATGTTACAGTAGCACATGCTATCATGGAACTTATCATGAGGTTGCATATTACATCCGGAACTTCATTCATATTCATATCTCACGATATGGATGTTATATATCAGATGTGTGACAGGGTATATGAACTGAAGGACGGAAAACTTATAAGGAGGGATGACTTATGAGTATAGGTGGAATAGGCGGATACAATCCATACATATATGATATATATAACAATCCTGCAGCGGCCACTGCGCAGTCTGAAGCTGTTAAGGATTCGGCAAATGTTGTGGAAACTGCTAAGTCTGAAGAAGAAGTACAGGGGGCACAGCGCCTTGAGATTAAGAACGCATCCCTTGATGATATTCAGGCAACTTTTAATAAGACTCGTGGAAGAGATCTTAATCTTATCACAGCCGATAGCAAAGAAAAAGATATAGACATAGATAAAGCTGTGTCTAATATCAATCGTGATGCGGCTTTGGAGAGGTATAGATACTTTGTGGATTCTGCTAAAAAGCACTGATAAGAAAAAAATCCGATTTTTTTCAAAAAAGTGCTTGCAATTCTCCGTTATGTGTTATATAATAGCGATGTTGACGGTAATGGGCTTTCGCCAAATGGTAAGGCACTGGATTCTGATTCCAGCATTCTGGGGGTTCGAGTCCCTCAAGCCCAGCTTAAGCTCTTAACCTAAGGTTGAGAGCTCTTTTTTTATCTCAGTCGTAGTTCAATCTCCGACAGATGATAAAAAGGATGCGCACGGATTCGGAAAGGCTAATGGGAGGAACAAGATATGATCGAGCTTGGAAGATATAATGATCTAAGTGTTGTTAAAAAGGTTGATTTTGGCGTATATCTGGGAAGCTTGGACGAGAAAGTTCTCCTTCCTGCCAAAGAAGTCGCAGAGGGTACTGAGGTAGGCACAGTTATTAGTGTATTCATATACAGAGATTCTCGGGACCGTCTCATAGCTACGACTGCTAAGCCGTACATAGAATTAGGCAGCATAGCCAGACTCAAGGTCAAAGCTGTTAACAGAGTCGGAGCATTTCTTGATTGGGGACTTCCTAAGGACCTTATGATGCCTTATAAGGAACAGACGAGGAAAGTCGAGGAAGGCGATGAGGTACTTGTTGCCTGCTATATAGACAAGAGTGACAGATTATGCGCTACCATGAAGGTATATGATTATCTCAAGACCGAGAGTCCTTATATACAGGGCGATGAGGTCAGCGGAGTTATCTATAACATCAATCCTAATTTTGGTGCATTTGTAGCAATCGATGATAAGTACAACGCTATGATACCTAAGGTTGAACTTGGGCTTGGTTACGGCATAGGCGATGAGGTTAAGGGCAGAGTCATCAAGAAGAGAGAAGACGGAAAGCTCGATATCTCGCTTCGCAACAAGGCATATATCCAAGTGAATCGCGATATTGATGTGATCATGGATAAGCTTATGAAGAACGGCGGCAGACTCAATCTGTGGGATAAGTCAGACCCGCAGGAAATCAGAGATTCGGTAAATATGACCAAGGGCCAGTTTAAGCGGGCTATTGGGCATCTATACAAAGAGGGACGTATAGAATTAAAAGAGGGTTACATCGAAGTAATCAGAAAGTGAGGTTTTACACATGGTAAACGTTATTAAGACAGATAAGGCACCGGGTGCTATCGGACCTTATTCACAGGCAATCGATTTGGGCAATATGGTATTCACATCTGGTGTTATCCCAGTTGTTCCTTCTACAGGAGTTATTCCTGAGGGCGTAGAGGCACAGGCTAATCAGGCTTTTGAGAATCTTATGAATCTTGTTGAGGCATCAGGCGCTAAGACATCTGATATCATTAAGACTACAGTATTCATCAAGAACATGGACGATTTTGCTAAGATCAATGCTATCTATGCTAATTACTTCAAGGAGCCATATCCAGCACGTTCATGTGTAGAAGTTGCAAGACTTCCTAAGGATGTTCTTCTCGAGGTTGAGTGTATAGCAGTTAAATAATAGGGGATATGAATGAAAGAAAAACAGGTAGTAAGACTTAATTGGACCTTGTGTGTATGTATAATTGTGTACATAGCAATGCATTTTGCTTATAGTTTTGCAAGTGCGATATTTAACTGGCCGGAATTAGATATAATACCAGTGCTGATCGTATCACAGCTCATGGTTTGGGCAAGTCTCTTAGTTGCTACTTTGATATGCAGACCAAAGATATTTGATGCTGAGCTTTTTAAGGTTAAGATTAGTCCCGGCAAGTTCATAGTGAATACTATTCTTACAGTGTTCTTCTTTGTATGTGTTATGCCGACATGCTGGACCATGAACCTGATAACTCAGCTTTTTGCTAAGAATTATGTAAATGATACTACAGCTGATCTGACAAGCATGGAACTTTGGGTTCAGTTGCTTGCGATAGCAGTTATGCCTGCTGTCAGTGAGGAACTTATATGCCGTGGCGCAGCGATGGGTGGCCTTAGACGATATAATCCTCTGAAGGCAGCGATCATAACCGGATTGTTCTTTGGAACTTTGCACCTTAACATCAATCAGTTTTCATATACAGTAGTTCTTGGTATATTTATAGCAGTGCTTAATGAGTGCACAGGATATATATATTCATCAATGCTTGTGCACTTCCTTATGAATTCGCTGTCAGTTGTTCTTGTACACTTTTTAACTAAGTTGACAGGTCAGGGAATCTTCAATAATCTTATTGCAGAGGTATCAACACAGGCTGCTACTGAGAATGAGAGTCTTTCAAAAGGTTCGATGGTCTTAGCGATTATGATCATGGGCGTGATAGCGGTTATAGGAGCTACTATAGCGATTTTGATTCTTTACCTGATCGCATATATCAATCATGGTGAAAAGCCTTTTAAGAAGGTGTTCTATAAGACAGAGACCAAGATGTTCACTGGCGGATTTTATGCTATGCTTATTGTGGGCTTTGCATATATGATTATATTTGAATTTATATTGGTATAAAAAGGCTGTGAAAAACAATCACTAGGACGATTCGCAAGATTTCGTAATACTATTGGAAGCAGTAATTGTTGATTCGAACAAGTCGGCTGCAATAGTATGGAAATTGCTGCGTGTCCTAGTGATAGTTTTTATTGTGGATAAATGAAGGAAAACATCAAAAAAAGGCTGTCGCATCAGATAATAAATCACTTAGTGCGACAGGCCTCTTTCATACCTGCATATCAAAGTTTTGTCCGAGATGAGGAGTAACTGATGCTTCTAAGACCTTCATCATACCGTCGCCGGTCTGCTGTAACTGGTCAAGGGATTTGTCAAGCATCTTGATACTGAATTCATTCATGACCTGACTTGTATGCATACCAATTGACAAGCTTGGTATATCCATCTGCATCACATCCTTTACATAATATTCTTGATAATATTATAGCATATGGGGTGTATTTTGTCCAGTACAATAATTCAACTAGAGAGGAAATGTTATGAGTATATTGAACGTAGAGCATCTGACACACGGTTTTGGCGATCGCGCAATCTTTGCGGATGTTTCATTCAGACTTTTAAAGGGAGAACACATAGGACTTGTGGGGGCGAATGGCGAAGGCAAGTCTACATTTATGAATATAGTTACGGGTAAACTTATGCCGGATGAAGGCAATGTCACCTGGAGTAAGAACGTGAGGGCCGGATATCTTGATCAGCATGCGACGCTGAAGCCAGGTATGACTGTTCGCGACGTGCTAAAGAGCGCTTATGACCATCTCTTTGACATAGAGCGCGAGCTCAATGCGGTCTATGACAAGATGGGTGAAGAGGGCGCTGATATAGATGCTCTCATGGTTGAGAGTGGTGAGCTGACCGAGCTTCTTAACATGCACGATTTCTACATGATAGATACTAAGGTGGACGAAATCGCCACATCGCTCGGACTTAACGAGATCGGACTAGAGCGTGATGTAACAGAACTGTCAGGCGGTCAGAGAACGAAAATCTTGCTTGCGAAGCTTCTTCTTGAGAAGCCAGACATCCTTCTTCTTGACGAGCCGACTAATTATCTTGACAAGAATCACATAGAGTGGCTTAAGCGCTATCTTAAGGAGTACGAGAACGCATTTATACTCATAAGCCATGAGGTGCCTTTTTTGAACGATGTTGTCAACATCATCTATCACATGGAGAATCAGAGGCTTGACAGATATGTCGGCAATTATGATGAATTCCTGCGTGTCTATGAGGTGAAGAAGCAGCAGGAGGAGGCACAGTACAAGAAGCAGCAGCAGGAGATAGCTGAGCTTAAGGATTTTGTTGCGCGCAACAAGGCAAGAGTTGCCACCCGCAATATGGCTATGTCGCGACAGAAAAAGCTTGATAAGATGGAAATCATCGACGCACCTGTTACTAAGGCAAAGCCTGAGTTTCGCTTTATAGACGGTAGACTTAGCGGCAAGGCTGTACTTGAGACTACAGACCTTGTGATAGGTTATGACAGACCGCTTACCAGGGAACTCAACTTCAGGATAGAGCGCGGCGAGAAGGTTGTTATAGAGGGCTCGAACGGAATAGGTAAGACTACTCTTCTTAAGAGCATACTCGGCCTCATACCTGCATATTCCGGTCGCGCTCATATGGGCGAGAACATAGAACTCGGTTACTTCGAACAGGAGATGAGCGGCAACGGCAACAACACCTGCATAGAAGAGATGTGGCAGGAATTCCCTGGCTTTAGCCAGTATGAAGTCAGACAGGCACTCAGCAAATGTGGTCTCACAACCAAGCATATCGAAAGCCTCGTCAAAGTCTTAAGTGGTGGTGAGCAGGCAAAGGTTCGTCTCTGCAAGATCATGAACCGTCAGACGAACGTACTTGTCCTCGATGAGCCGACTAACCACTTGGATGTAGATGCTAAGGATTCGCTTAAGGAAGCACTGAAAAACTATAAGGGGACTGTGATCATGGTGTGCCATGACCCTAGTTTCTATGAGGGATTGGCAACAAGAGTTATAGACTTTGAGAAGGAGAAGGGAATTTGACAATAAAAAACCCGGTGGCTGCAATGTGCACTACCGGGTTTTTGTTTATGTGAGTGTGTGATTTAGGCTATATTAGTTTTCCTTTTCTCTTGTTTCCTGCATGAAGGCAACAGCTACTGTACCAGGGCCTACATGGGCGCCGATAGTAGGTGAGAAGTAAGAATAGAGGATTTCTTTAGTACCATACTTGGCTTTGATGCCTTCGCCTACGTACTGAGCATTCTCTAAAGCATCAGCATGAGAGATGAATATGGTATCATTCTGATCTGCGTAGCTTCCCTGAAGGTTGCCAACTGAATCGATGAGCCAGTTAAGGCCTTTCTTCTGTCCACGGATCTTAGTAACATTGATAAGGTGACCGCTGTCATCGATGTTGATAACAGGCTTGAAACCAACGATTGAACCGATAATGGCCTTGGATTTGCTGATACGACCGCCGCGGCAGAGATGGTTAAGATCGTCTACGAGGATCTGATGACCGATATGAAGCTTGTTTGCTTCGATCCAGTCAACTACTTCTTCATAAGACTTGCCAGCAAGTCTTAACTGGTTAGCCTTGTGAACGAGGAGACCCTGACCTACAGTACCGCACTTGCTATCTATAACAGTGATCTTTGCATCAGGATACTTCTCAAGAACCATGTTCTTAGCGATCACAGCGTTCTGGTAAGAAGCACTCATAACCTCTGAGAATGCTACATGGATGATGTCTTGGCCGTTCTCGACTCTCTTGACGAACTTGTCATAAGAATCCTCAGGGTTAGTACCTGTAGTGGTAGGAATAGAACCTGCGCGCACACGTGCATAGAAGTCCTTGATGTCGAGCTGCTTATCGTTGCCATAAGTCTCTCCGTCGATAGTGTAGAAGAGTGAATGGCAGTCTATATCGTACTTTTCATGAAATTCTTTAGGCATATCTGACGCTGAGTCAGTAGATAACACAAATGGCTTCATAGTTTTGTAAAGTTCCTTTCGTAGTTTTTAAAACTACATCTAGTATATCAGAGAAAACGATATATAGCAATAGGTATTTGAAAAAAATCTGTTATTTTTTTGAGAGCTTTGGTATAATAGCTTTAGGTATCAGGTTTGAAAGAGGTGTAATATATGGATAACTTTATGATTGCGCTTAGTGCAGTTATGCCTTTTGTAGTATATATACTTATGGGAATCATCTGTAAGCGTATAGGCTTAGTGAAGGAGGACTTTTTAAAGCAGCTCAACACAACTGTCTTCAAGTGTTTCTTCCCGTTCATCATGTTCAACAATCTCTATGATGTGGATTTTTCCACGTTAAGAGGAAGCTATTATGTGGTATTTGCTTTCATCGCAACAGTGGTACTTATAATCGTATCATGTCTTGTGATACCAATCTTTGTGAAGGAAAACAAAAGGCGCGGCGTCATGATACAGGCCTCGTTTAGAAGCAATGCGGTTTTGTATGCCATACCGCTTGTGGAGAGCGTGTATGGTCCCGTGGGAGCCGTAAAAGCATGCATACTCATAGCATTTATCGTGCCTTTGTATAACATAGTGTCGGTAGTGGTTCTTGAGTGTTACAGGGGAAAGAGCGTTACTGTAAAGAAGCTTCTTCTAAATGTCTTGAAGAATCCGTTGATCATCGGCGCAATCGCAGGTGTTATCTTCAATCTGCTTCCTGTGACTATGCCAGAGTGTCTTGCGTCGCCGGTCTCTGTTCTTGCTGGAATAGCTACGCCGATGTCGCTTTTTGTGCTCGGCGGAACTCTTCATATCTCAGATATGAGTCACAACAAGGTGCCGCTTGTCATAACGACAGTTCAGAAGTTGATAGTGGTGCCTGCTATCGTTGTGTGTCTCATGAGGCTTGGTGTCTTTGACTTTGATGCGGAAGAAAGCTTTGCGGTGTTCTGTAGCTTTGCAACACCTGTTGCGGCAGCTTCTTTTCCGATGGCACAGAGCATGGGTGGCGATGCAGCACTTGCAGGAGAGTATGTTGTGGTGACGACACTTTGCTCGATATTCACGATATTTGTTTGGATATTGGTGCTGGTGTAGTATGTACTTGACAAATCCCCAGTTTGATTATAAAATAAAACAGTAGCAACGTACCAGGTTGCTACTGTTTTTAAGTTTCTCCACCAGAAGAAACAAGGTTTCAATATATATATGTCATCGAGCACGAAAAGTGTGACATATTTTTCTAATATTTTTTTCTGGGAGGAACTTTAAGATGGAAGAATTCATCGAAAAACTGAGGGCTGTTTTGCAAGACAGATTCCCGACAAAGCAAATTATGGTCAACAACACCACTAAGGTGAATGATGTGACCAGAGCAGGTATCATCATAAGGGATGATAATTGCATGTTATCACCTATATTGTATTGTGATGGGTATTATGGCAATTATGTGGAAGGGCGCACGTTGTCGGATATAGCTGATGAGATCGTTCGGTTATATAACGAATTGCCTGATGACAGACCTTGTGTTACTGAGGAACTGCTTGACTTTGAATATGTCAGAGATAAGGTAAGGATCAAGCTGGTCAACAAAGAGAAGAATGCCGATTTTCTGAAGGGTAAGCCAAATCGTGATTTTCTTGATCTTGCGGTGGTGTATTATGTGGATGTATCGTGCGATGAGGATGATCAGCTCATATATGCATTTACCATAGATAACAGGCTGCTTTCTAGGTGGGAGATGACAGAGAGCGAGTTGTACGAGGTTGCTTATGATAATACTCTTCGCAAATCGCAATTTGTCATCAAGGACATCATAGATTATGTTGGACATATGTTTCCGTGTGGCAGCTTAGGTGATGATGAAAGAGGCTTTATGTATGTTGCGAGCAACAAGAAGCTTAATTATGGGGCTGTGTATCTCCTCTTTGAGGATAACTTAAAGAGCTTTGCAGATGAGCTTAAGTCTGATCTTATCATACTGCCATCGAGTGTTCATGAGGTTCTGATCCTTAGAAACCGCGAGGATAGAGAGAACCTTAAGGAGATGGTGTCTGTTGTGAATCGCGACAATGTCAGCCTGACAGAATATCTGTCAGATAGTGTGTACATATATGACAGAGAAAAGCGTGAATTAAGCTTTTTGTCATGAATTAGTAAGGATTGATACGTCTTGGGCGGGGGAAAGACCTCGCCTGAGACGATTATCTCAATCGTTATGAACGCATAGGCGTTCACAGGCATCTGTAGCTCAGGGGATAGAGCACTGGTTTCCGGTACCAGGTTTGCGGGAGTTCGAATCTTCTCAGATGCATTAGGAGAATGTTGTTATGGAAGCTGAAGGTATAAGAATCAACAAATATCTGTCAACTGCAGGCTTTTGTTCAAGACGTCATGCCGATGAACTTATCGCGGCAGGACGCGTATATATAGGTGATGAAGAGGCGGTCGTGGGCTCCATGGTCTATGAGGGAGATGCTGTCAGAGTAGATGGACAGCTTGTAACCTTAGCTAAGAAGGAAGCTCTTGTGATCGCTTTTAATAAACCCAGGGGTATAGTCTGTACAGCAGCCAAGGATGATAAAGATAATATCGTGGATCATATCGATTTTCCGACAAGGATCTATCCTGTGGGAAGGCTCGATCGGGACTCGCAGGGGCTTATACTCCTTACGGATGATGGAGATCTTACTTATCATCTTCTTAAGACGTCAGAGAATCATACTAAGGAGTATGTGGTAGAAGTTGATAAGGATATCACTGATGAATTCATAAGACACATGAGTGAAGGTGTAGAGATTCTCGGTAAGGTGACCCGTCGCTGCAAGGTTAAGAGGATATCAAAGAGGGTATTTGACATAGAGCTCATGCAGGGGCTTAACCGCCAGATAAGGCGTATGTGCGAAGTGCTTGGTTATAAGGTTATAACACTAAAGCGCATAAGAATAGAGAACATAAAGTTAGGAGACCTGAAGGAAGGCAAGTACAGAATCCTTCAGGGCGAGGAATTAGAAGAACTTAGAAGGAGAGTTTTGAAAAGTGGCAGAGGATCTGACAAAGGAACGACAAAGGATAGAGGAACTCGTAAGAATCCTCGATGAGGCATCAAGAGCTTATTATGCAACAGAGAAGGAGATCATGTCCAACATCGAGTATGACAGGCTCTATGATGAACTTGTGGAACTCGAGAAGAAGACTGGTATAGTGCTCAGCTCTTCACCTACACACAAGGTTGGGTATGAGATAGTAAGCTCGCTGCCGAAGGTTGTGCATGTAAGCCCTATGTTAAGTCTTGATAAGACCAAGTCTGTCGAGGCGCTCGCTGCATTTGCAGGAGAACATAAGAGCCTTCTTTCATGGAAAATGGATGGGCTAACGATAGTTCTTACATATGCATCGGGGGAACTAAAGTCCGCAGTTACTCGTGGCAATGGCGAGGTCGGTGAGCTGATAACCGCTAATGCGAGGACTTTTAAGAATGTACCGCTTAGGATTCCTTATGAGGGAGAGCTTGTTGTGCGAGGCGAAGCTGTCATAAGTTATGAGGACTTCGAACTTGTTAATTCACGTCTGCCAGAGGGTGAAGAGGTATATAAGAATCCTAGAAACCTCTGTTCTGGTTCTGTTCGTCAGCTTAACAGCGAGATCACTGCAAGACGTAATGTCAACTTCTTTGCTTTTGGACTTGTTTCAGCTGCAGGTGTTGACTTTATGAATTCTCATGAGCAGGAGTTTGTGTGGCTTAAGAGCCAGGGCTTTGATGTGGTTGAATACATGGTATGTGATGGTTCATCTGTAGCTGATTGTGTTGCGGCTTATTCTGATAAGATAGAGTCTTATGCTTATCCGACTGATGGTCTTGTTCTGATGTATGATAACATCGAATATGGCATAAGTCTTGGAAGGACCGCCAAGTTTCCTCGTAACGCGATAGCCTTCAAGTGGAAGGATGAGAAGCGTCAGACTGTTCTTCGTGAAGTGGAGTGGAGTCCTTCTAGAACCGGTCTTATAAATCCTGTGGCTGTATTTGATACAGTTGAATTAGAGGGAACAGAAGTATCTAGAGCTTCTCTTCACAACTTAAGCTATATAGAGGATCTGATGCTTGGCATAGGTGATGAGATAACTGTTTATAAGGCCAATATGATCATACCGCAGATAGATGAGAATCTCACGAAAAGCGGTAATCTTCAGATTCCTGATAAGTGTCCTGTGTGTCAGAAAGAACTTGAGATAAGAGATCAGAATGGCTCTAAGACTCTAGTTTGCAGCAATCCTGAGTGTCTTGCAAAGCATATCAAGAGCCTGACTCACTTTGTAGAGAGAGACTGCTTCAACATAGAAGGTTTGTCTGAGAGTACCCTTGAGAAGTTCGTAGAGATGGGGCTTCTGCATGATATATCAGATATATATGAATTGCCTAAGCATGAAGAGGTTATAACTAATACCAAGGGCTTTGGTAAGAAGGGCTTTGATAACATGGTTGCTTCGATAGAGAAATCCAAGGATGTAACTATGGAGAACTTCCTTAATTCTCTGGGAATAGCAGGGCTTGGATTGTCTAATTCAAAGCTTCTTAAGAAGCATTTTGATAATGATCTTGAGAAGTTGTTTGCAGCAAGTGTTGAAGAACTGACAGCGATAGACAGGATTGGAGATGTTCTTGCTGCGAACATAAGGACTTTCCTTGACAGTGAGAAGAACATGGCTGTTGTCAGAAAGCTTCTTGCTGTTGTCAGGATAACTAAGAGCGAGGCTATAGTTGAGAATTCGAAGATAGGTGGCAAGACATTTGTCATAACAGGGTCTTTGGAGAACTTCAAGAACAGAGCTGAACTTAAGAATATCATAGAACAGAATGGAGGCAAGGTTGCGAGCGCTGTATCGGCTTCTACCGATTATCTCATCAACAACGATGTTACCTCTAATTCGAAGAAAAATCAGGATGCGCGCAAGCTTGGTGTGACTATCATATCAGAGGCTGATGTGCAGGATATGTTGCAAGGAGTGTAAGAATATGCCTATAAGAGTACAAAACAATCTGCCTGCAAGGGCTGTCCTTGAAGGCGAAAATATATTTGTGATGGATGAAGACAGAGCGGTAAGTCAGGATATAAGAGCGCTTGAGATCATTATCCTCAACATCATGCCGCTTAAGGAGGATACAGAGGTTGCAATCCTGCGCTCTCTATCTAATTCTCCTCTTCAGACCAACATAACGCTTCTTCAGATAGAGTCGCACGTGTCGAAGAATACATCTGCTTCACATCTGAACATGTTTTACAAGACATTTTCCGAGATCAAGGATAAGAAGTACGATGGTATGATCATAACAGGTGCGCCTGTTGAGAAACTTAAGTTCGAGGAGGTTGACTACTGGGAGGAACTTAAGACTATCATGGAGTGGACTAACACTCATGTTACTTCTACGCTTCACCTGTGTTGGGGCGCTCAGGCAGGGCTTTACTACCACTACGGCATAGGCAAGCATCTGCTTAAAAAGAAGGTTTTTGGCATCTATGAGCACAAGGTTCTTAACCGTAAGGTTCCACTTGTAAGAGGTTTCGATGACGTGTTCTTGGCACCGCATTCGCGCTATACAGCTGTTTCTAGACAGGAGATAGAGGAGAATGAGAATCTCATGATCCTTGCGGAATCAGACGAGGCTGGTATATATCTTGTGATAGATAAGACAGATAGGAGGGTGTTCATACTCGGCCATCCTGAGTACGACAGACTGACTCTTGATAAGGAGTACAGAAGAGATGTGGATAAGGGCCTTGACGATGTGGATCTTCCGAAGAACTATTATCCTAACGATGATCCTTCTAACAAGCCGCTTCTTAGCTGGAGATGCCATGCGAATACGATATACTCTAACTGGCTCAATTATTATGTATATCAGAACACACCATATGAACTTGATGCAATAGGAAAGGAGCAATAATATGCCATTTATTAATTCTAAGGTAACTGTGAAGCTTGATAAGAAGAAGAGAGATGATCTTGCAAGAGAATACGGCAAGGCTATATCTATCATGGGTAAGCCTGAGAGCTATCTCATGCTTGGCTTTGAGGATGAGACACCTCTTTACATGGGAGGCAGAGAGCTTGAAAAGGGCGCTATGATAACTGTTGAAGCTCTTGGCGATATAAGAAGTGATGCGGCAGATCGTATGACCGCTGCAATATGCGATATACTTGAGAGGAATCTTGAAATCCCAGGGAATAACGTATATGTGACATATCAGGGATTCAGAGATTGGGGTCATAACGGAAGGAACTTCTGATTATAGATGGATAATAAGACCAACAAAAAGATCAACAGGAAGATAAAGCTTACAAGGATTGAATCACCGGTTATCGGCGCGTTGCTTAAGATTGCGATGGTGGTATTCATATTCGCTATGCAGGTTCTGCTTTTTAGGCTTGTATTCTATTATGCTATTTATTCTAAAACTGCTGCGTCTATGAGTGATATATGGACTCTTAAGGCTTCCTATGAGCAATATGGAAACCAGGCTCTGGTCGCAACTGGCAGGCGGTATGTGATATATGATGCGGATAAAAAGAGAATTGCTGGCAATTATAACGGGGAAGAACCTAAGGAAAGCTCAGCCAGTGCGCCTTTTGGTATAGGAAAGACTATACGTGTCTATGCGCTAGATGAGAGCATGGTAGAGGATGCCGATGCAGAGAGTATAGACTTTAAGTATTGGCTTAGATTCGATACTACTGACGGCGGATATGTCTTAAGTGAATATGTTGTTGTCATTGACAAAGTGGATGTGTTTGCCTTGGGCATAATTCTGCTTGTGCTTGGTCTTTTGGTTATCGTGCTTAGTATACTTGCTATAGTGGGCGTGATCTTAGAGTTTAAGAATCATAATCAGACAGTTGATCTTGTATTCGGCGACGATATAACCGGTGGAAAGAACAAACTGTGGTTTGATGCTAAAGCTGCGAGGATACTTAAGAAGAGAAAGCTTGCTGAGACAGATTTTGCCATCGTCAACATCCTTCTTGTCAAGTATGGGAATTTCTGCGTGTGCCATTCGGCTATAGAAGGCGAGCGGGTTCTTAAGTCAGTGTACAATACCATCGTAGCATCTTTAGAGTCAGATGAGATATGTGCGAGAAATGATGCGGCTAACTTTGTTCTTCTTATGAAAGCAGGAGATGATGAAAGCCTTCGAGTGCGTATTGGCAAACTCATAGATAATCTTGAGCATATATATTCTGTTCACAAGTTCTCTTTTCATGCAGGAATCAAGAGGATTGACAGAGGAAGTAATATCGAGCGTGAATATAATTATGCATGGTCTGCATGTTCTCTTTTGGAAAACAGCGATGATTCAGGAATAAACTTCTTTGATGAAAAACTTCTTGAAGAAACGATGTGGGTTGACAAGGTTGCCGAGAGGCAGCAATATGCTCTTGATCATGAAGAATTCGTAGTCTACTATCAGCCTAAGTATGATCCGAAGACGGAACAGTTAAAGGGTGCTGAGGCGTTAGTTCGCTGGCAGTCAGACATATATGGCTTTGTATCGCCAGGACGTATCATACCTATATTCGAGAAGAATGGTTTTATTACGGAGATAGATCACTATATGTTAAGACACGTGGCGAGAGATCAGAAGAGATTTGCGGATCTTGGATACAGTATCGTGCCAGTCTCTGTCAATGTTTCAAGAGCTCACTTCATGGAGGATGATCTTGCAGAACAGATCAAAGCCATCGTTGATGAAGAGGGTGCTGACCGCTCTTTTATAGAGATAGAGCTTACAGAAAGCGCATTCTTTGATAATAAGAAAGCTATGATAGATACCATAGAAAAGCTAAGAAGCTATGGCTTCAGCGTATCTATGGATGACTTTGGTTCAGGTTATTCTTCACTGAATTCTCTCAAGGATATGCCGCTTGATGTCCTCAAGCTTGATGCTGAGTTCTTCAGAGGAGAGACTGCAGGCGATAGAAGAGAGATAGTAGTATCTGAGGCTATAAGGCTTGCTAAAGGGCTTAACATGAAGACCGTAGCCGAAGGCGTGGAAGTGAAGGAACAGGTTGATTTCTTAGCTGAACTTGGATGTGATATGATACAGGGGTATTATTTCGCAAAGCCTATGCCTGTTGAGGAATATGAAAAGAGGCTTTCACGAGGAAGAGACAAATGAAGGGCGATATTATGAAGAAGATACATGATGAGCTTTTGGCTATGCAAGACATATCGTATAGGGGTTTTCAAAGCAAGCTTATCCCAAGCGTTCCCATAGAAAACATGATAGGCGTAAGAACTCCAAAACTTCGCAGCCTTGCAAAGCGTATGCTCAAAGACGGCACATATGAGGAGTTTTTAGCAGAACTTCCGCATAGGTACTTTGATGAGAATCAGCTTCATGCATTTGTAATATCTGGACTAAAGGACTTGGACGAGTGTATTACTAGTCTTAATGCTTTTCTTCCCTATGTAGATAACTGGGCTACCTGTGATCAGATGTCTCCTAAGGTCTTTGCAAAGCATAAGGTGGAACTTTTGGATTTGATTAAAATGTGGATTAAATCTAATGAGGTGTACACAGTCAGGTTTGCTATAGGGATGCTTATGCAGCACTATCTCGATTCTGACTTCTCGATGGAGTACCTTGAGATGGTAGCCGATGTTTCGTCAGAAGAATACTATGTGCGAATGATGGTTGCCTGGTACTTTGCTACTGCACTTGCAAAGCAGTATGATGATGCGATTGTCTATCTGGAGAAGTCGAGGCTTGAGCCGTGGATTCATAACAAGACGATTCAGAAGGCAATAGAGAGTAATAGGATAAGTGATGAGAAGAAAGAGTATCTGAGGGGATTAAAAAATACTGAGCGGGGATTTGCGTAGAATTTTGATGAAAATGAATGGGGATTTGCGTAGATTTTTAGTAAAAACGAATGGGGATTTGCGTTAAATTTGTGTTTACACGAATGGGGATTTGCGTTATAATAGTCCTGAAAGGTGGTGTAGCACATGGCAGAATCTGTATTTAAAAGAAAAATCTATGATGAGATGCTCGAATGGAAAGAAAAGCGCAGTAAGAAAAGTGCGCTTCTTATAAAGGGTGCTAGACGTGTAGGCAAATCTACAATTGCTGAAGAGTTTGCGAAGAAAGAATTCAAATCGTATATAGTTATCGATTTTGCTCATACAAGTAGATCAATAGAAGCGCTTTTTGATGATATGTATGACCTTGATTTTTTCTTTTTACAGCTACAGCAGTTGACTGGAAAGCGGTTATATGTAGATGAATCTGTAATTATATTCGATGAGGTTCAATTACAACCAAAAGCAAGACAGGCGATTAAGTATCTGGTTGCTGATGGGAGATATAGATATATTGAGACGGGTTCGTTGTTGTCTATCAAGAAGAATACGAAGGATATATTGATTCCAAGTGAAGAACATAAGATTTCTATGTATCCGATGGATTTTGAAGAATTCTTGTGGGCTATCAAAGATGAGATTACTGCGGATACTATAAGGACTCTTTTATCCAGCAAAAAGAGTGCAGGCGATGTTATGCATCGTAATCTGATGCGAAAGTTCAGATTGTATATGCTTATAGGTGGTATGCCTCAGGCTATAGAAACCTATATGGATACCAACAATCTACAGGTAGTTGATGAAGTTAAGAGAGAAATAATCGATCTCTATGAAGAGGATTTTACTAAGATAGATTCGTCTGGGCTTGCTGGTGATATATATGATGCTATACCAGCAGGGCTTAGCGGTAATAGTTCGAGATATGTTTTGTCTAATGCTAAAGCTGGTGTTCGTTCGGCACAAGTGCGTGACTTGATTCCAGATATGCTTAGTTCGTATACCGTGAATATCGCATATCATGCCAATAATCCTTCTGTTGGTATGGCTTTAGAGAAGGATGCAGGTCGATATAAGCTCTTTACGTCTGATATGGGGCTTTTTGTGACACTTGCGTTTAAGGATAAGAATTATATTGAAAACATAATCTACAATAAGCTTTTGTCAGATAAGCTTGAGGCGAATCTAGGTTACATATATGAAAATGCTGTGGCGCAGATGTTAGTTGCCAAGGGTAATAATCTTTTTTATTATACTTTTAACAGTGATACCTCAAATCATATATATGAGATAGACTTTTTGTTATCTTCTGGTGATAAGATAACCCCTATAGAGGTAAAATCTGGAAATTATAGAGCGCATAAATCACTAGATATGTTCTGTGACAAATTTAGCAGGCGTGTGCGTGATAGATATGTTATTCATGTAAAGGATTATAAGCGTGAAAAAGGGATTGATTATATACCAATCTATATGGTACCGTTTATGTAAAAAGAGGGCTGTAAAAAACTATCACGGGGACGATTCGTAAGATTTCGTCCTAGTGATAGTTTTTTACAGTCCCTTTTTTAGAAAACCTCAAAAAATATGACTTTTAGCCAACAAGAAAACTGTAAAAAACAATCTCTGGGACGATTCGCAAGATTTCGTCATCCTTTTGCAGGCTGGCGCATCCGCGGAGCACGTGTTTGAGCATCCGTAGGATGCGAGTTTGCGAGAGCGGATGCTAATA
>ODAI014118664.1_pt1 | contig 26265 bp, 16 predicted proteins | sample 1539321 | NCBI WGS metagenome assembly ODAI01 (sample SAMN02144231, study PRJEB22623) | gut metagenome | biome: sheep rumen | host: Ovis aries | place: New Zealand
CAACGAGCCGGTCGCCGTGCGCTACTGCTTCCGCACCTGGCTGCCCGGCACCCTGGGCGGCGCCAACGGCCTGGCCGTGGCCCCGTTCCGCAGCGACCGCATCCTGGAAGGGGAAGTTCCGGTGAACCCGGCCACCCTTCCCGACGGGGATTTTGAAGGCGTATGGAAAGGGTCGGCCAGCAACCCCGAACTGGGCACCGAACCGCTTACCGTCACCCTGGACATCGCCCGCACGGCAGACGGCTGGACCTGCTCCGTCAACGGGGAAAAGCCGCAGAAGGTCAGTGTCAGGGGCAACAAACTGAATATTCCCGCCTTTAACCTCGGCGGGGCCGCCCTCCCCGTCACCATGGTCATCCGCCCGGAAGGGACTGTCTTTCTGGAAGTGAACGGCTATTCCCTGATGGAGCTGAAACGGCAGTGAAAAGCAAAAGGCCGATCCTTCCCGGGATCGGCCTTTGAAATGTATGGAAGAATGTAAATGTATCAGAACACGAACGTGTTCAGGGAATTGGCGGGAAGCGTGGCGGTCCTGGCCTTCTTGCCGGCCACCTGGAAGGTGACGGGCTTGGCAGCGTCGGTCTGGTTGGCGGCCAGCACCACTACCTTGCCGTCCGGGTTCACGAAAGCGAGGGCGTCTTCAAAGGTACCGGAGAGTTTCACCACCTTGGCGCCGGGCTGCACATAGTGGCTGGGGTGTTTGATGACGTAGAACTCAGGAGAGAAGCGCCAGGTCTTGTTCTCGCGGTTCACGGTAACCAGAGAGTTCTGTTTCCAGCCCCAGGAGCTGGCCTCACCCTCGAACAGCGAGGTGTTCCAGTAAAAATAGCCCTGGCAGCCATTGGCAATGTATTCGCGCATCAGGTCCCAGGAGTGCATGGCGCCTTTCCAGTCGTTGGCGCCGTTGCCGCATTCCTGCTCGGTCATGTAGCAGGGCAGCTGCGGGAATTCGGCGTGCATGCCAGGAAGCGCCTCCTTGCCGGCCCACTGGAAGCCCATACCCTTGATGTAGGGGCCTGCAGCCGGGTCGTTCACAATCTGGTCCCACATGCTCACGTCGGCCCGTTCGATGGTGCCCAGCCATACTTCCACGCCCCGCTTCTGCATTTCGGGACCCAGGACGGCGATGAACTTCTTCAGACCGTCCGGCGTCCAGGTGCAGGCGGGATACCACTGGGCGGAGTTGGGCTCGTTCTGCGGCATCACCATGTAGATCGGAATGCCCTCGGCCTTGTAGGCATCCACATACTTGCCGAAATAGAGTGCATAGGCGTTCAGATACTCGGGTTCCAGGGTGAAGGCGTCTGTCCCTTCGCGGATCTGCTTGTCCTCGTCCAGGCCGTTGTCGGCCAGGCGCATCGGGTTGAAGCCGAAGGTGCTGCCGCCGGTGGCGCGGGTATCTTCCATGTTCTCCTGCCGCTTGCGCATTTCCTCGAAGCGGCGGGCCAGCGGACGGGTAGAGGTGTTGGCGTAGTGCTTGTTCACCTTGAGCCAGGCCGGCGGGCACCAGGGAGAGCCCCATACCCGGAGGGCGGGATTGGCCTTCTGGGCGCTCTTGAGGAAGGGCAGCAGGTAGTTCTTGTCCCGGTCGATGGAGAAGTGCTCCATGGCAAAGTCGCCGTCCACGTCGTCGTAGGAATAGTACTCCAGGGCGAAGTCACTGGCACCAATCGGGGTTCGGGCCATCTGGAAGGAGGCGCCCACTCCGGGAGCGAAAAGCTCGCGGAAGATGGTCTCACGCTCCTCGTCGGTGAGTACGCTCAGGGAAGACCAGCTGAGTTCGCTGGCGGCGGTGCCGAAACCCTCCATGGTCTGCAGGGTCTGCGCCGGGTCGATTACCACTGTAGCCTCGGCGGCTTCGGCCGTAATACTTTCTGCATCTCCGGCCTGCCAGGGATGCTCAAAGGTGGTGGAAATCCATTCCACCTTTTCCGAGGTGCAGGCGGCCAGTGCGGCCGCACTCAGAAACAAGAGAAAAAACTTTTTCATAAGACGAGGTTATTTTACAGGCCGGATGGTGATGGTGCGCTCATAGCCCTGGGGATAGGCCCGGTAGGCGTCGAAAATGCCGCGGGCCGTGCAGCCTACACCGGAGGTGGCATAGTCCAGGTTCACGGTGATGTCACCGCCGCGCTGGAGCTGGTATTGGTACACAGCCTTGGTCAGGTTCTCCGTGGTGCAGTCGTAGGCATTGAACGCAAACGGCTGGTCCATGCGGAATTCCAGGCCCTTGCCGGAAGCATCCGTGAAGCGGACCCAGCGGTTGTCCGTCCTCAGGCCGTAGTCCTGCGGAATCAGGTAGGGCTCGTACATGGCATCTATGTCGCTCTTCCAGATGCCCATGCGGTAGCCGCTCTTGCGGTCCGGGTAGGAAGCCTGCGGGCCGCGGCCGTACCACTGCACGTTAGACAGGCTCTTGTCCAGGGTGAGGGTGACGCCCAGGCGCGGAAGGAATGTCGGCATGTTCCCCTGCGGATGCACCACATGATGCACGGTAAGGGTTCCGTCGGCGGCGACATGCCACTTGTACGAGTTGTCAAAGCCGTTGTAGGAGCGGCCCATGATGTAGGCGTCCAGCTGTCCCATCTGGGAGCGGCCGCCGCCCAGGAGCTCCAGCTCGCGGACTTCCACCACCACTTCGTCGCCAGCTTCCCTGCCCTGTACCCGGACCGGGAGGGTGCCCAGCTGGTCCAGGCCTGTGGAGTAATAGAGCGAGGCTATCACCTGCGAATGGCCGATGGCACCATACCCGGTGACATTGAGCCGGCCGATACTGCCGCCGTTCCAGCCGTCCACCTCATTGGCCACGGGGGCGCGCCAGACATTGAGCTTCAGGGGCTCTTTCAGCAGTTCCTTGCCATCCACCACCGCAGACACCAGGGCGCCGGTGACTGCATCGAACTTGTAGGCAAATCCGGCACCGGAAGCGGTGATGAACTGCTTGTCCTGTGCCAGGGAGACTTTCCCGGCAGGGGCGGCCGCGGGAGCGGCGGGGACATTCCAGGCCGTCAGCTCGAACTGGTCCCAGGACACCTCATGGCCCTTGGGGGCCCACATCTCGTCGGCGGAGAGCACGGAACTGATATTCAGCCGATATTCCTTGCCGGGAGCGGCCTGGGGACGCTGCAGCGGGATGCGTACCACCGCACGGGACTGCGGATCCACATCCAGCTTGAGGTCTCCGGAGGCCACCACTTCGTCGTCGGCCGTAATAGTCCAGGAGGTCTTGTAATAGGAAGCGTTGAGGAAGTTGCTGCGGTTCCAGACTTCCACCGTGCCCAGTTCCGGGTTCAGCAGTTCGAACTTCAGGGGCTGGGTGCTCTTTTTCATCTGCCACATCTCCGGCTGGGGAACGCGGTCCGGCCAGATGGAGCCGTACGTGCGGGCGCCGGCGCCGTAGGAATAGAAGGTACCCTTCTGCGTCTCTTCCTCGAAATCCAGCCACAGGCCGGCCTTGGAAGGATTGAACTGGCCGGGCTTTATGGCATCGGCAAACACGCCCACATTGTCGATAAGGGCATCGCAGATGTACACATTGATTTCCTGGCCGTTGGCCTCTTCGCTGCGGCCGATGCACAGGGACAGCGGCAGGTTGCGGATGGCGCCGCGCATGGGCTGGGAAGCCGTTTCCGCGCCATCGATATATATCTTCATGGCCGAACCGTCATACGTGGCGGTCACGTTGTGCCACTTGTTCTCCCAATCTGCGGGGAGAGAGGCGGTAAGGGTCTGTTTGCGGCCGTTGTCCAGATAGAAGTCCAGTTTGTCGGCCCCCTGCTGTTTAAGCCCGTACTGATTTTCGCCCTTGGTGATGAGATAGCCGCCGCTCTTGTTGAATTTGCGGGGGAAGATGTCCAGGGTAAGGGTGAGTTTGTCTCCCGAGATTTCCACGGAATTGGCGCGGTACACCTGCACCCACTGGTCCTGCTTGTTTAGATCGATGGCTTTGCCCGTAGGCCCCGCCACCAGCTTGGCCCGGCCCATGATGTGTGCCGGAACAGCATTCGGGGACTTGTCCTTGAGTGCACGCACCGGCTGCGTGATGCCCACGCTCACGAAGTCCCAAATGGCGCCGCCGAGGAGCTTCGGATGCGAATAAATCACATCCCAGTAGTCGTCCATGCCGCCGCCACCGTTGCCGGCCACAGAGAGGTATTCGTCCATGAAGGAAGGACGCAGGTCTTCCCGGTCCAGGCCGTAGCCCATCTCATGCTCCAGCGGAGAAGGATAGCGGGGGCCCACGATGTCCTCTGCGGGATGCTTGGCCGCATTGCCGCCGTACATCCAGAAACGGGTGGGATCCAGGCGCTTGCCCTCCTTCACAACCTCGGTGATGTTGTCGCCCTCGCCGCTCTCGTTGCCGGCGCTCCAGAACAGGACGCAGGGGTGGTTGCGGTCGCGCAGCACCATCCGGCGCACACGTTCCTTGTACATCTGAGTGAATTCCGGCATTTCGCTCACATATTCGGTGGCGTGGGCCTCATCACCCGTTTCGTCGATGACAAACAGGCCGTACTCGTCGGCCAGCTCCAGATATTTGTTCACGGGCGGATAGTGGGACGTACGTACACCGTTGAAATTGAACTGCTTCAAGATTTCCATATCCTTGCGGATGGTGGCCTCGTTCATGGTATGGCCCAGTTCCGGATGCTGCATGTGGGAGCACTCGGCGCTCACTTTGATGGGCGTTCCGTTGAGATAGAAAACACCCTCGCGGATTTCGGTCTTCTTGAAGCCGATGCGCTTGGAGACGGCGTCCACCACTTTTCCGTCGGCATCCACCAGCTCCATGTCCAGGTTGTAGAGCACGGGCGTGTCGGAGGTCCATTTTTCAGGAGCGCTTACCCTGGCGCCCATCTTGAGGGTCTGGAGGGAACCCGGCGCAAGGCCGAAGGAGGCACTCTCCATCTTGGCTACGCCCTTGCCGTCCTTGGACACGCCGGCGCGCACCTTATAGCCCTGCTTGTCAATATCATAGCCCTTCACATCCACGGTGAGGGACAGGTCCGAGTCCTTGTAATCCGGGCCGAAGTCCGTGATTACCTGCCAGTCGAACAGGCGGGCCTGGGGCGTCGCATAGAGCACCACGTCGTCGAAGATACCGGCCAGGCGCCAGTAATCCTGGCTTTCCAGGTAGTAACCGTCGGAGTACTTGAGCACCAGCACGGCCAGGGTGTTCTTGCCGGATTTCAGGTACGGGGTAATGTCGTATTCGGCCGGCTCCTGGGCACCCTCGTTATAGCCCACTTCCTTTCCGTTCACCCAGACAAAGGAAGCGGAAGCCACTTTCTCGAAGCGGAGGAACACTTTCTCTCCCTTCCAGGCCTTGGGCACCGTAAACGAGGTCCGGTATGCGCCGGTAGGATTCACGTCCCAGGGGATGCCGGGAACCTGCACGGTGAAGGGATCCCCTCCCATGGCGCCGCTCATCCGGTACCGGGCCATCCGTTTCTCCATCTCGGAAGCGTTGGGATCGGCCAGGATCTTCTGGAACCGTTCCAGGCGCGACTGCGGCATCTTGTTGGGGAAAGGAGTGGTTACATTACGGAACAGCGGCTCACCGAACCCCTGCATCTCCCAGTTGGAGGGAACCTCGATCAGGGGCCACTTTTTGTCGTTGAAGCCCGTCTGGAAGAAGGTTTTGGGCACATCCAGCGGGGATTCGAAGTACTGGAACTTCCATTTCCCGTTCAGGGAAAGATGCTGCTCCGGGATATGGTAGGCCCGGCCGGGCTCCTGGTTCTTCTCAAAGACCGCCAGGTTCTCCACATAATAAGGCAAGTCTTCCATGTAAGGCTTGTCCTGGGCAAAAGCCTGTGCGGACAAAAACACGCAGGCAAGGAAAAGGCAAGTTTTGCGCATGGTCAGTATGATTGTTTATTGTTCATTCCGGGTGAAAAGGCGAATGCGGGATTCCATGTCACCGAACAGCAGACGGGTGTCTATGCTCTTGTACACAATGATTTCCCTTCCCGCACGGGTGAAATCGTACAGGCCTTCGCCGGTGATATAGGGAGCGGCCGTGGTCTCGTAGAAGCAGCCGGCCGCACCGGGCTCGAAGGTGGTGGTCAGGGTGCTCACCAGGCACAGCGGGCTGTCCCCCAGCACATAAGTGTCTGCCATGCGGGCGAAGCCGCCCATTTTCCCGCTCAGGTAGGCCCCGATCTTTCCCAGCGGGGCAATCTTGTCGTCGATCTCCGCCATGCTGTACATCGCCTGGCGGTACACGTCGCGGGGAATCTGCCAAATGGTGAGGTCGCTGTCGTTGAAAACCGTTTGGGCCGACTTTACATCCAGCCGCAAGTTATACTCCACCAGATTGTTGCCCCGCAGATGCTCCGGCGGGAACGGATGGCCGAAGGGATACTCCTGACCGCCGATCCACACCAGGATCACGTTCCGGGAAATGGAAGGGTCCATGAGCCAGGCGCTGGCGATATCGGTGAGCGGGCCGCCGAACAAAAGGTACAGCGGACGCTCGGGAGAGGCCTTGCGGGCCTCTTCGATGATGAGCCTGGCGCCTTCCGATTCTATCGGGGTTCCCTCATCTTGCATGGGCCCGGGAGCACCCGGTTTCACGGTGATGGTACCAGCCTTCCCCACCAGTTCCAGGATCTCGGAAGCCCGGCTGGCAGAGATTTCCGCATTGTTGCGGGCCGCCGCTTCTCCGGCAGTCTGTCCCCAGGCCTGGGCACGGGCGCCCACATGGGCCCCCACGATGCCCCGCACGTCGGAACTGGTGCACAGGAGCTGATGCACCAGATGAAACAAGCCGTCTCCGTCACCGCAGAGGTCATTGTCAATGAGCACTTTCACCCGCCCGCCCTGAAAAGGCTGGGCACATAGGTTAATACCGAGAAAAACAGAAACTATGAAAAGCAGGCTGTGGCGAAGGAACCGTGTCATATCTCATTTTTTACAAAGATACAAAAAAATGAGTGAACAAGCCACAGTCATTTGGGCTGTGGCTTGTTGCTATCTTAACCAATTTTACTCAATAATCGCCGCAAAACCTCCCCCCGGAGCCATATGAATTGTCACTGGTCCGGATAATTCAACCTTTTCAAGTTTGTAATCTACTGGAATTTTATCGACATTGATGCCGTCCTTATAGATTTCGCGGAAGACACCCGACCCATGTGAACGGCACAAGACAGCGACTTCCTGGACAGCCTGTACAGACTGAACCGCGCCGCCGAACTGATCAAGGAAGGGAAATACACCATTTCCCAGGTTTCCGACCTTACCGGCTTCAGTTCGCCGTCCAAGTTCTCAACGTTGTTCAAAAAACAGTTTGGCGTCCCGCCCAGCAGCTATAAAGGCTAGACAGTCATCAGGGAATTACATCTTTGTTCAAGCAGACGCTTGTAATCCCGTTTCATTTCCGATGGCAGGAAAGACCTGTCCGTCAGCTCTTCCCATGCTTGCCGATGACTGCACATCCTGGCAATGATCTTCTCTGCCAATACATCCCGGACACCGGAAGCAGTCATGGCATCCAGGAAAGTCTTTCTCCCGAAACCTCTTTTTTCCCCGCCCACAGTGAAAGCCATGGCCATTTCCTCTGTGTCCGACGGGTCTGCAAGCCAGACGGACAGTAAATCATATGCGGGCGCAAGGACATACTCACGGTTTCCCGTATCGATTAAGGAGAAATTCTTGCAATGCATGTCCGAATTCCCGGTAATCCAGCTGAAAAGCACTACTTCCCAAAACCGCTGGATATCCAGCAGCGGTGCCGAAGAGAATTTCCGGATTGTATCGGCCAATTGCCCGTATGTTCCGTCATATTTATGCTCGGTAAGCCGATTGGACAGTTGGCACATGTCCAACATGGAAATCTTCCCGCCGTCATTGTCCCGGTCCATCCGTAGGGTCAGGTAGCCCAGTTCACCATCGATGAGACGGATGAGCGTATGCCGGGCTGTCTTGATTCCGGCGGCCTCCGCCATTTTCATCGTCAGGTCTTCCAGCTCCGGAAGGCAGGGATAATGCGAGCTCTGGGGCTTGAAAATATACTTCCCCCACAGACCGACAACCGTGAATTTCCTGGGTTCCCTCTTCCCTCCGCGATCTATATCCAGTGACATCTTGGCTTGGACGCCGGTTACTGATGTGCTGGCAAGAATAACCTTTTTTGCAAGTTCGGACATATGATCACGCGTATAGGGAAGAACAGGCACCTCGACTGAGCCAAAAAAACGGCGTGCACAGGACGGATGGAAATCCATCTGTCCTTTCTCCAACGGTTTATAACAATACAGACACTTACTCATTTTGCAAAGGGGTTACACTGATATCACCGATGCAATCCTTGCAACATGCCATGAGCAGGGACATCCGGTCCCGGGGATCGATTTTCCAGGAAGAGGAAGCAATGTCCAGCAGCCACCCTTCCGGAATGAGGCCATCAAAGACAGGAAACATCATTTCCTTGACATACTGTTCCGCGGAGAGGGGCATGGTGGGGCTCAAGGGTAACGCAGCCGGTCCTTCCAGATAGTCGGCATCGTAACTGAAATGGAAGGCTTCTTCGTCCTCCCACAAGATGCCGCAAAAGACATCTTTGATATATACCGCAGCTTGTTTCATAGCTCAGTCACCTTTATCGGCCCCAATTCTTCTCCAAACAGGGCCAGAACCAGATTTACCTTGTCCATTCGAAGTGTTTTCTTTCCTTGTTCCAGATCCCGGACAAAACGGAGTCCTACCCCGGAACGCTCGGCCAACTCGACTTGCGTGAGACCGTGTTTCTTCCGTTTCGCTTTAATATGTGCCGAAAGTATCATATCATTTTATACCTTATCGGGTACAAATATAATCATTTTTATGTAAAATATACCAAGTCGGGTATAATCAAGATGTCCTTCTAGTGTTTTATACCCGAAAAGGTATAAAAAACCGACACATTTTGGTGCCGGCCGAAGATTGAGTAAAGGTAACCATTTTTTCCCGCCCGGCAAATATTATACAAAAATCTTTCGGCCGAACTGGCACAGACAGGCAAGAATTCCGTATCTTTGCTGCAGGATCACATCAAACCGGCCGACAGGAAGACAATCCTTCAAGTCATCGGCCAGGGCATGGTGAGGGTCTTTGTACAATTAATTGGAACCCAACATCAAACGTATGAAAAAGATTGCCTTATACCTTATCCTGATTCTGTCCCTGAGCGCACTTCCGGGATGGGGCCAGCCCAGCTCCTATCACAATGGAGAGCTGCTGGTGGACGGGAAACCTTTTACCCTCCTGGCCGGGGAACTGCACAACTCCACCACGGGCAGCGTCGCCGGACAGCGGGATGTCTGGGCCCGGATGAAAGCCAACCGGCTGAATACGGTCATCGCAGCCATGAGCTGGGAACTGGTGGAGCCGGAAGAGAACCATTTCGACTTCACCGTCCTGGACGCCATGATTGACGGTGCCGGGGAGCAGGGGCTCAAGCTCGTCGTCCTGTGGTTCGGCTCCTGGAAAAACGGGGTGTCCACCTACGTGCCCGCCTGGGTGAAGAAAGACGGAAAACGGTTTCCCCGGGCTGCGTTCAAGGGCGGAAGCCCTGCGCCTTACCTGTCGGCCCTGGGGAAGAATACCATGCAAGCCGACGCAAAAGCCTTTGCCCGCATGATGGCCCATATCCGGGACTATGACAAAGACGGCACCGTAATCCTGGTCCAGGTAGAGAACGAGATGGGTACCCTGGACATGATGTCCACGTACATGGGCGGAGAGAACCGGTCCCGGCGGGACTACTCCCCCGCTGCCGACAAAGCGTTCAAGGGAAAGGTCCCCGATGCGCTCACCGCATACCTGAAAGCCCATGAAAGAGAGCTGCACCCCGCTGTCCTGTCGGCCTGGGAAAGGAGCGGAAAACGCAGCTCCGGCACCTGGGAAGAGGTGTTCGGGCAAGGAGACCTGTCCCTGGGCGAATCCTGGCAAGACACTTATCCCGGCCTTACGGAAGAGCTTTTCAACGCCTGGAACTATGCCACTTACGTAGAGCACATCGCCGCGGCCGGCAAGAAGGAGTACAATCTGCCGATGTTCGTCAACGCCTGGCTCAAGCAGGAAAGCGGACAGGAACCCGGGAAATATCCCTCCGGCGGAGCGCAGGCCCATCTGTTCGACATCTGGCGGGCGGCGGCGCCCTCCATCGACATCTATGCCGTGGACATCTACGCCACCCGAATCTACGACTGGATCTGCAGCACCTTCTCTTCCTTCGGGAATCCTTTGTTCATTCCCGAGACCACCTCGACGCCGGACGGCGCATCCCGGGCCTTTTATACGTTCGGGCGCTATCAGCCCCTGTGCTACGCCCCCTTCGGGATAGACGGCGGCGGCGTTACGCTGTCGGCAGACCCCGACGACCCGTCTTTCCGCCTGGCCTACACGCTACTGGAAAGCCACATGGATGAGATCCGCGGGGGAAACACGATCGGCCTGCTGCTGGACCCCGCCAACGGGCGGAATACCGACAGCGCCGTTTTGGGGAAATACCGTTTTTCGCTTCGTCCCAACCGGTTGGACCTGTTCGCCGCGACGGCCGGGGTCAGCGCCACAGGACCCTCCGGCACATCTTCCCAGACCGCCACGGGCGTACTCGTCCTCCAAAAGGGCGAGGATGAATTCCTGGTCCTCGGGGGTGTCGGCTCCGGATCGCTGTCGGTATCCCTGGCACGCGAGGATACGGGGAAAACTGTCGATATCCTCTCGGTGGACGAAATCCGGACCGACACCGACGGGTCTTCCTACCTGCACCGCCTGAACGGAGACGAAACCTCCATGGGTGTCGCCCTGTTCCGGACGGGTACGGCCAAGGCCTTCCTGGTAAAGCTGTACCAGTATTAAGTCCCAGGTCAATCAAAAGCGCCTGCAGTTCCGGAAGGGCTCTGCAGGCGCTTTTGTTTTACGGCATCGGACGCCGCCTACGGCATCTGCTCGGAGAAGTGGCGGGTCATGTAGGCCAGGGCGCGGCGAAGGGCGTCGTACCAATAGTAAGAAGCGTGCGCACCGTCGTAGCAGCGGAACTGGACGTTCATCTTGTTCTTTTTCATCTGCTGGTAGGTAGCTACATTGGCGTCGAACAGGAAGTCGTCGTCACCGCAGTCCAGCACGAAGTACACGCTCTTGGCCGCCTCGATCTGTTCCGGGGTGTAGTGGCCGCCGTTCATGGTGGCAGGCAGCACGGAAGGATTGGTCTGCTCCGTATCGAAGAGGGCACCGCTCACGGCCGCACTGATGGCATACACGCTGGAGAACAGTTCAGGATGGCGCATGCCGTAGTTGAACGAACCGCCGCCGCCCATGGACAGGCCGCCGATGGCGCGGTGACCCTTGTCAGGGATGGTCCGGTAACGCTTGTCGATGCAAGGCATGAGTTCCTGGAAGAAATAGTCCTCGTACTTCCAGTCCGACTGGTTGAAATACCCCATGTGACCGGCCTCGTTGGCATTGGGGAACACCACGATGCACTCGGCGGCGGTACCGTCGTTGGTAATCATGGTAATGGCCTCGGAGATCATGGAAACGGCGATATTGGCCCATTCCCAGTCGTTTTCACCGGCACCGTGGAGCATATACACCACAGGGTACCTGCGGTCCGGGGAGTTTTTGTAGCTGCGGGGCAGCATCACGGAGAAATTCTTGTCTACACCCAGGATTTCGCTGTGGAAATACAGGTGCTCTACGGGGATGGGGAAAACGCGCGCCTGGTGGGCGGCCGGGTCCTGTTCTTTTACCTCCTGGGCCTGGAGCGCGCAGGTCATCGACAGGGCGATGGCTGCGAAAGCGATTAACTTTTTCATGTATAGATAATTTGTGGTTTACTATTTGCTACAAATATAAGCAAACGAAAGCATAAAAGAAAGAGAATCGAAAATATTTTTCACAAACAAAGAAAAATAACGAAATAATTGGAAAAATACTTGTGTCTGATTATCTTTGTATACCCCTAATCAAAGCACGATGAAACACCTTATCGCCCTTCTTTCCGGAGCCGCAGCCATACTGCTTGCCGCAGCCTGCTCCGCCCCCGCCCCCCGCTACGCCAACGACACCACCCTGGAGCCCCGGCAGGCGGCAGCCGCGGGAAAACCTCCCCGCGTGATTGTCATGACCGATGCGGAGACGGACGACCGCTGCTCCATGGTCCATTTCCTGCTGTATGCCAACGACATGCAGGTGGATGCCATCATCCAGAGCAATTCCTGCTTCCAGCGGCATGGCTGGAGCAGCGAACCCTGGTTGGAAGAGCAGATATCGGCCTATGAGAAAGTGTATCCCAACCTGAAGGTGCACGACAGCCGCTATCCCTCGCCGGAGTATCTGAGAAGCGTGGTTTATATCGGCGACGAGACACCGGAGCATATCGGCATCGGCAACAACGCCGCTGCTCTGATTCCGGGCGTGGAGCCGGTCATCGACCCTTCCACCTGGGAAGACACGCCGGGCAGCGACCGCATCGTGGAAGTGCTCCTGGAGGACGATCCCCGGCCGGTCTATCTGCAGGCCTGGGGCGGCTCCAACACAGCTGCCCGCGCGCTGTACAAGCTCAAGACCCAGTATCCCGGGCAGTATGCCCGCGCCGCTTCCAAGGCCGTTCTCTACTGCATCTGGTACCAGGACGGCGGCGGCAACTATATCGAAAGGAACTTCCCCGAGGTAACCATCCTCCTGAACCACCACTTCAGCGGCAGCTGGGACTACGGCACCATGGTGAACTCCGACGACTTCGTAGCCAAATACCTCCACAACGGGAAAAACCCGCTGGGAGCGCTCTATACGCAAAGTTATATCAGTGAAGGAGACTCCCCCGCCTTCCTGTATTCGGTGGACAACGGACTCCGCTCCTACGAAGATCCCACCTACGGCGGCTGGGGCGGACGGTTCTACAAAGTGGAGGGCTGGGACAACGTGTACCGGGACACCGGCTTCGGCGACCTCCGCGAATGGATAGAGCCCGCCATGCACGACTTCCAGGCCCGCCTTGCCTGGTGCATCACCCCGGACTACGACAAGGGCAACCACAGGCCGGTCATCACCTTCCCCGAAGGTCAGGACCGCACCGTGCATCCGGGCGACACCGTCACCCTCCGCATCCAGGCCACGGACAACGACAAGCCGGACCTGGAAGGCACCTGGAAGATGCGTCAGGAACTGCTGACCCAGCAGGGAATCACCTACGAACGGTTCCTGGAAATGGCCTCCAACCCGGCCGCCTCGTCCTTCCTCACCGGCTGTACCATAAACTGGTTCCAAGGAAAGGGCGGCACCTACCCCGGCAACATCGACCTGATCTACAACAACGACGGCTCGCTGAACTTCGTGGCTCCGCAGGTCGCGGCTCCCCAGACCCTCCACATCATTGCCGAAGCCACCGACAAGGGCACGCCCCCGCTCACCAGCTACGCCCGCTTCGTGATCACCGTGCAGCCGTAGATTCCGGCATAGTCCCCCAGCCGGATCCCTGCCAGAACCGTTTTTCGGAAACAATTGACCGACAACCAATTATGCAAAAGTGTCTAGTCAGTTTCGACTAGACACTTTTGCATAACATACCGATTAACAATCATTTACATTTCACGCCCACTACGGAAGTTGCGTGGAGAAATGCCTGGTAAAGTACTTGAGCGCAAGTTGGAAGGAGTCGTACCAGTAATAAGTGGCATGGGCGCCGTCGCGACTGCGGAACTGGGCGGGAATACCCAGTTTCTTGAAAGTCTGGTAGGTCTTGACCGCATTGTCGAAAGCAATGTCGTCGTCGCCGGAGTCTATCACGAAATTCACAGTGCGCACCTGCGCCAGCTTCTCCTCACTGAGGGCCGTCACATCCTGCATACAGTGGCCACTGATGGCATAGGCGCTGGAAAAGAGCTCCGGATGAGCGATGGCGAACTGATAGGTACCGCCGGCACCCATGGACAGGCCGCCCACGGCCCGGTGGCCCTTGTCGGCAAGGATCCGATAACGCTTCTCCACCACGGGCATCAGCTCCTGAAAGAAATAGTCTTCGTAGCGCCAGCCCTCACGGTTGCCGTATCCGCCCTGATGCTCAGTGGCATTGGGGAACACGATGATGCACTCGGTGGCCGACCCGTCATTGTACACCTTGGTTACGGCTTCGCTGATCATGGAAACGGGGATGTTGGCCCATTCCCAATCGTTCTCTCCACCACCATGCAGCATATACACTACCGGATAGTAACGGTCCGGGCTATTCTGGTAACTGCGGGGCAGCATCACGGAGAAATTCTTGTCCACACCCAGGATTTCACTGTGGAAATACAGGTGCTCTACGGGGATTGGGAAAACGCGAGCCTGGTGGGCGGCCGGGTCCTGTTCTTTTACCTCCTGGGCCTGGAGCGCACAGGTCATCGACAGGGCGATGGCTGCGAAAGTGATTATTTTCTTCATATCAGTGTTGTTGGGTTAATTCTTCCAGCGGTGCCACCGGTTCCATCACGCGGTGGACCGCCCAGCTGCGGGCCTTCCCCAGTTTGAACGGGACCTGGGCCCGGATATCGGCCACGGAAGCGCCGAACAGCAGTTGATACGTGCCTGCCGCCGTTTCCCAGGCCGATGCATCCCCGTTGAAAGACGCCAGCTCATAGGCCGACACGGGGAAGTTGAGCACCTGGCTCTCTCCGGGAGCAAGCAGCCGCGTCTTGGCAAAAGCTTTGAGTTCGCAGGAAGGTTTTTCCAGGGAGCCAGAAGGGGCCGTCACGTATAGCTGCACAGCCTCCTTACCTGCCACGGAGCCAGTGTTGGTCACCGTGACCGTAGCCGTGAAACCGTCGGCCGACGCCTTCACGGAAGGCTTGGAATAAGCGAACGTGGTATAGCTGAGCCCGAAGCCGAAGGGATAGGATACCTCTTTCCCGAAAGTGGAGAAGTATCTGTATCCCACATAGATGCCTTCCTCGTAACGGGTGTAGTCCACATCCTTTACCAGCGGTTCTTTCCGGCCGGTGACCGACATGGGCGCACCGAAGGAAGCCGGGCCCTCATAGGCATAGGGGAAGTTGTAGGACGAAGGATGGTCGAAGAATTGTAGCGGGAAGGTCATGGTGAGTTTGCCGGAGGGATTCACCGCCCCGGTAAGGGCGTCGGTGACCGCATTGCCGCCCTCCTGCCCCAGTTGCCAAGCCAGCAGGATAGCATCCGGCCAGGCCTTCCAAGACGCCGTCTCCACCACGCCGGACACGTTCAGCACCACTACCACCTTCTTGCCGGCGGCGTGGTAGGCGTCACAGACGTTGCGGATCAGCGCCGTCTCCGCAGCGGAGAGGTCGAAATCGGCCGGGATATGCCGGTCCCGGGCCTCGCCTGCGTTACGGCCGATGGTAATCACCGCCACATCGCCCTGTGCCGAGAGACCGAAGAGTTTCTCCCGGTCCAGTTCCAGCTCACCTGCAGCGGGAGCATGATCGAAGGGGCCGGCCACATAATCGGCCCAACGCGCATCATGAAGCTCCAGATGAGCGTTGTAAAGCCGGTCCAGGTAGGGATTCAGGCCGAACCCGGCCCTTTCCAGCCCCTCTTTCAGGCTCACCACATAGGCAGCGTTCACCTGTCCGGAACCGGTTCCTCCGGCAATGAAGCAATAAGATGTATTCCCGTACAGGTCAATCTTTTCCACGTTTTTCAGCGGAAGAATACCTTCATTTTTCAGGAGCACCATCCCCTCGGAGGCGGCCTGCCGGGCAATGGCGGCATGGCCTTCCAAATCGGGGGCATCGGTGGCCTTCCGGCCCTTGAAAGTCCCGGTCTTCAGTACCAGTTCCAGCATCCGGCGCACGCAAAGGTCCAGATCGGCTTCCGGAAGCGCACCGGAGCGTACTTTCTCCACGATTTCCTTAATCTGGGACTTGTTGCCGGGCATCATCAGGTCGTTCCCGGCGCTCACCTGGGCGGCCGTGTTGCGGCGGGCGGTCCAGTCCGTGAGCACGATGCCCCGGAAGCCCCATTCGTCGCGGAGGATAGTCTCCAGCAGAGCCGGGTCTTCCTGGGTCCAGACTCCGTTGATGCGGTTGTACGAGCTCATGATGGTCCATGGCTGCGCTTCCCGCACCGCCATCTCGAAGCCCTTGAGATAGATTTCCCGTAGGGCGCGGGTACTGATAATCACATCGTTGTCTTTCCGGTTGGTCTCCTGGCTGTTGGCGGCAAAGTGCTTGGCCGACGTCCCCACGCCCCGTCCCTGGATGCCCTGCACCATGGCCACGGTCATCTTCCCCGTCAGGTAGGGATCCTCGGAGTAGTATTCGAAATTGCGGCCGCAAAGGGGATTCCGGTGGATGTTGAGCGCCGGAGCCAGGATGACGTCCACCCCGTAGGCTACCGCCTCCTCCCCCATCGCATCGCCGATACTGCGCAGAAGGTCTGTATTCCAGGACGATGCCAACGCGGTGGCCACCGGATAGGCCGTACAGTAGTAATCGCCCTCTTTGCCCCGGTGCTTCACCGCCAGGCGCAGGCCGGCCGGGCCGTCGGCCATGACCACATTCGTGATGCCCAGGCGGGGAAACGCATAGGTAGAGCCGCCCACCGCCATCCGGTTGTCGTAGATGGAGGCCGATGCCGGCAGGTCATAGACGGCCTCGGAGGGGTCTCCGCCGTACAGGACGCCCTGGTTGGCGCCCACCAGCAGCGTAGCCTTTTCCTCCAGGGTCATCGCCCTGAGCACGGCGTCAACGCTGTCTTCCGACAATTTGGGCTGGGCCATTGCCAGGCCTCCCGCCCATAAGGCAAGAGCCAGAAGGAAGAGGCATTTTTTCATAAGAGTCTGATTTGATCCACGACCACACCTTCGTCCAAGGCCTTGAGTACCAACGTGTGGGAGGACTGTCCACCCACCGGGAAGACCGCTTCCTTGATGCTCTGCCCCGTAAGCACATTCTCACACCACTCGGCCGAATGCCAGTGGGTTTCATAGGACAGAATCTGTTCCGGATGCCCGTCAAGGGACACCGACAGGCGGATCTGTCTGTTGTTCACCGGGAAGCTGGGCAGAAAGGCAATCCTTACACGGACAGAATCGGCGGATACCCGGCCGAAGTCGAATTCCTGCTTCTCCCCGCAAGGATAAAGCGCAGCTTTGTTCTCATAACCCAGCATATCCTGCAACTGCCCCGTGCCCCGGGTGAATTCCGACCCGTTCCACTGCTGCAGCACGGGTTCGTCGGAGAGTAGCGGAGTGTCCAGCTTAACTTTTGGAACAATCTCGAACACAGGAAGTTTCCTGGGCTGGAAATCCATCATGCGCTTCCATTTCCCATTGTTCCTGAGACCGTAGTTGTAGGTACTGGTAAGGCGGGCGATGCTGTCGTAGGCGATATCGCTCTCCCGCCAGCTTCCCCGGCCATGACGGGCCAGTTGGGCACGCAGGAACTTGTAGTTCATCTGCGTAGCAGCCTGCACCGGATACTGCACCAAATGGAAGTAGGCATCCAGACGGTCTTCAGGCATATCGGCCGAGAGGGCTTCGGCCCGGTCAGAGACGGCTTTGTAATCGGAAAGCCGGCGACGGATGGTATTCTCGCTCCAGGGCAGGTCTCTCACCTCCAGACGGTCCGGATAATACACATACGTATTGCCCATATGTTCCGGCTTCCGGATATGGGCCAGGCGGTAATGCTCTTTCATGACGGGGAGCAGTTCCCTTCCGGACTTTTCGCCGAATTCCCGGCACAGGAAAGCGCCCAGATGGGCGGAGGGGCCCTCTTGGCGCACCCGGTCGATATTCCAGGCCATATCCAGGAACAGTTCGGTCTGGTACTCGATGGGTTTGATGTCGCCGACATTCAGGATCCAGATCTTCTCCACCCCGTTGTCATAGGCCTGGTTCATCTGTTCGTACAGCAGGCCGGGATTGAACGTACCCAGCCACAGGTAATCGTGCGGCACGCCCCAATAAGACACATGATAGTATATTCCGTTTCCGCCCGGACGCTGTCGTTCCTCGGCGGTAGGATAGTGAGTGACATAGCCGAAATTGTCATCCGGCCACATCAGCGTCACGTCCTCGGGAACTTCCAAACCGGCATTGTACACGTCCAGCACTTCCTTGTAAGGGATGAACATCTGCGGAATCCGGGTGACATCCGGATCTACCAGCCTCGCGAGCATTTCCCGCTGGGCGGCGATCACTTCCGTCAAGGCAGCCTTGCGTTCCTCCACGGTATTGGCTCCGGCCATGCCCCAGTCGTGCAGGCCGCGCATGCCCACCGTATAGAAAATCTCCTGATCTTTCACCGCTTTCACCCGGTCTTCCCAGAAAGAAAGGACATTATCGCGGTTGCTGATGAAATTGTACTCTCCTTCGCCGCGCCGGGGCCATTCCACAGCTGCATTACAGGCCATCGGCTCACAATGGGAACTGCCGATATAGATGCCATAACGCTCTGCCACTTCGCGGTTTCCCTCCGTCAGGAAGAACGCCTGGTTGCTCTCGTGCATAGCCGGCCAGAAAGTATTGGCCCTGAGACGGAGCAGCAGTTCAAAGATGCGGCCGTTCTTGTCCGGGCCGATTTCCGGACGGGTAGGTCTGTAAGGAGGCTCATAATCCCGGCTGTTCCAGCGGGTAAGACCCCAGTCTTCGTCATTGATGAAAATGCCCCGGAACTCCACACTGGGGCTCTGGGCATTCAGATAGCCTTTGGGCAATTCCAGTTTTTCCAGGGGACGCGGAGCGACATCGGCCCAGAACTCCCAAGGGGAGACGCCCAGAAGACGTGTGAGTTCGATGATGCCATAGGCCGTTCCATGGGCGTCGCTGCCTACGATGTACAGGCGGTTTTTCCGGTCCACCATGAGCATGAAGGCCTCTTTCTTTCCCTTCAGCGGGGTAAGGTCTATGCCGGAAAGCAGCGGATTCACGCCCGCTGTTCCCACGATAATCTGCGGAGACTGCTCTCCACGGGTAAAGTCCTTCCCCAGCACCAGTCGGCTGTCATGGCTCAGGATATCCAGCGTGGTCTGCACCATCACATGTTCATCGGTGGAACAGGACAGGACAGGGCTTTCCCCGCTGCGCCATACAAATTGTGCACGGAGCGATCCGACGAAAGAGAGAATGGCCAGCGAGAAGGTAATGATCTTTTTCATAGTCTTTTCCGGTTTTATTTCACCGTTATCACCGTACGAAGGTACGCAGTGCACTGCGGCGTACCATTGTCGGCCACCGTCAGGACCAGGTGGATCTGGTCGCCGGGGGCTGCGTCGGCGGGGATGGTGACGCGGGTGGCGGCCGAAGAAGGGTTCTCGACAGCCACATCGCTCTGGAAGGCGCCGTACACCTTCCACTGGGCCCAGCCGCAGGTGAGGGCGTTGCCGTCCGGGTCGGAGACCGATGCCTTGATGTTCACCGTTGCACCGGGCTTGGCCGAAAGGGAGAGCGGCCCCGTCACCACCGGCTCGTGGTTGGCCGACGCAAAGTCAGGCGCCACCGTCCAGGCCATGCGGGCGGCGAAGTTGTTCTGCACGGCGGGGATAAAGTCCGGAAGCAGCGGTTCCGCGCCGCCGCGGAAGCCGAAGGGAGCCGTATAGCCCATCTGCTTCTCACGCTCGCTGAGCTCCTTCATGCGGCCGGCCCAGCCTCCCCAGCGCGGGTCTTCGTGGGCGCGGAGCCCGTTCCCGATCAGGTTCAGGAAGCAGGGCGTGTCCCCTTCGGAGATGAAACTGTCCTTGGCTCCGGGTGCCGTCCACACGTTGTATCCCATTTCCCGGAGTTCCTCCCGGGTATAACCGGAAAGGCCGAAGTAATCCGTCACGTCGCCGGGGACCATCTGCTTGCCGTCGCCCCAGACGCGGTACATGCTGCCGATAAGGCCCTTGGACGAGATGTTCTCCCGGGTCCAGGCCGCGCTGTAATACAGCGTGTCGGCCTTTCCTGCAACGGAGCGCATGGCGCCATAGCCGATGGGCGTGATGTCGGCATTGATGATCACGGACTCCACTTCCGGCCAGGCAGGCTGGATGTAGTCGCGGAAAGAGGTGTCCTGGGCGCCGGAGAGGCAAAGCTTGCACTTGGCATTGACCTTGGCCTTGACGGCTTCCCACTCAGGGGTTCCGGCGTACTGCTCTTCGATGCTCTTGAGGGCGCGGGCCACGGTGCTGGGACCGCCCCAGACCTGCACGAAGACAGGACGGGGGTCGTCGTCCAGCAGCACCTGCTTGATGAGGTCGGAGCCGGGGGTGTCCTCGGTGATGTCGGCCTCGAAGGTGATGTTACCCTCGCGGATCACCGCTTTCAGAGAGGCGGGATCGGGATAGGCGGGGTTGTGTTTCACCAGATAGGGATACACCTTCTCGTAGGCTTCCACATCCTCGTCAATGAAGCGCTCGCCCTCTTTCCAGCGCCAGGTGGTCTGCGGGCCCAGGCCCATGCGGGCGTACTCGCTGCCCTCCCGCATCTGCGGGGTTTTGCCGTCGCCTTTCCAGTGGACCTGGCTGCTGGCGTAGATGAGGCCTTCCGTGTCGTAATCAGTAGAGAACAGCAGATAACGGAGAAGGGAGTTGTGGTCGTCCAGCTCCGGGTCGCAGGTGACGATAATACGGGGCTTGACGGGCTGCGGCTGCTTCTCAGAGCAGCTGGAAAGCACAGCGGCAGCCAGGGCCATAAAGGAAAGGAAACGTTTCATTATTCAACAGTTATAACAGTTCTGAGATAGTACGTAAGTACAGGGTCGCCGTTGTCCTGGGCCTGGAGCACCAGGTGGATGGTGTCGCCGCTCTTGGCGTCTGCGGGTACGGTGAAGGTGGTCTTGGCCTGCTCCGGGGTGTCCACAGAAAGGGCGGCATCGTTGGTGAGCACATAAGTGCCCACAGGGAAGTACCACCACTTGAGGGTGAGCTGGTCGCCGTCAGGGTCGGAGGCCTTGGCGTTAATGGTCACCGTTTCACCAGCCTTGGCCTTGAGGGCGAAGGGGCCGCTGAGCTGCGGATAGTGATTGGCATCCTCGAACTTCGGGGTCACGGACCACTTCATGCGCGCCGCCTCGGAGAGGTTGCGTTCGGGGGCCATGTTGGGGAAGGTATGGTCTTCGGGGCCGCCGCCACGCATCATGGCCATCATCGCGGCCATCTCCGGGGAAGTCTGCTGGCCCGTAGAAGGAGCCGGACCGGGACGGTTCCCGGGCTGACGCCCCATCGTGGAGATGTTGGTCCCCATATAACGCGGATGCCCGCTCTGGGCAGGGCCCTTGGTAATGTCCCACCGGCCCGTCCAGCCGCCCCAGGTGGGATCTTCCCAAGCCCGGAGGCCGTTGTCAATCAACTGGTAGAAGCAGCCGCTGTCCCCGTCGCCGTAAAGGGTTCCCTGGGGCTGGACATTGCTCCAGACATAGTAGCCCTCGGCCCGGAGCTCATCGGCCGTCTTCCCGGCGGAAGGGCCGATAAAGTCCGTCATGTCACCGGGCACCATCTGCTTGCCGTCACCCCACAGACGCACAAGCGCGCCGATCGGGCCGATGGTCATGTACTTCGCCGTCCACTCAGGATCGGTGTAACTGGGGTTGCCTTTCCAGTTGCCCATGCGGGCATTGGTGTTCTGGACCCAGATGCCCGGCCAGTTCACGGCGATGTAGCTGTTGTAAGCATTGTCCTGGTCGCCGGAGAGGTTCAGGACCACTTTCCCGTTCACTTTCTTCACAATGGCATCCCATTCAGGCGTACCTTTGTACTCGTCCTCGATGCTGCGCAGGGCCGCTGCGATGGAAGAGCTGCCGCCCCAGGCCTGAATAAAGAGAGGGCCCGGCTTGTCGTCCAGGATGTTGGCCTTGATCAGGTTGGAACCATCGGTGTCGTAGGAATAGTCGCCCTCGAACACGCAGTTGCCCCACTTGGTCACGCTGCGGAGGTATTCCGGAGTGGGATAGCGGCTGTCGTGCACTTTCAGGTTCTGATAACACTCGGCATAAGCGTCGATGATATCGTCGATAAAACGCTCCTCCGGATTGAACCTCCAGGAGGTCTGCGGGCCCAGGCCCATGTTGTCGTACTCGCCGCCCGGTATGAACTGGGTGGTACCTTTTCCGTCGCCCAGCCAGTGGAAACGGCTGCTGGTGTACACCAGGCCGTCAATCTGGAAGTCCGTGGCGTGCAGCAGGAAACGGATCATGGAGTTGTTGTCGTCCAGCTCGGGGTCGGCCGTGACAATGGTGCGCGGCGCCTGGAACACCCCGTCCTTGGGAGCCTGACCGCAAGCGGCAACGGCCAACGCTGCAATGAGTATATACTTGATTTTCATAAAAAAGATTTTCATTATTTCAGAGACAGCCGGTGTTCCTTTCCCCGCCTGTGGCCACCCTCGGCCACATAAGAGGGAGGGGCCCAAAGCTTGCTTTGGGAGGGGTCGCGAAGCGACGGCGGGGGAAGGAATACCGGCTGTCTCCAAGCATTATTTGAACAGCCTGGGCGCATAGTCGGCCAGATAAATGCGCCAGTTCTTCCAGACGTGGCCGCCGTCGGTCTCCAAATACACGTACGGATAGCCGGCCGCGTCGAATTTCTCGCGCAGGGCCTTGTTGTTCTTATACAGGAAATCCACGTTGCCGCAACCCATCCAGTAGAGCTTCACGCCCTTCTTGAACTGGGTGGCCAGCTTGGCGTCGAAGTCCTTGTAGATGGGAGAGATGTCTTCACGGGTCACGCCCACCGCGGCGCTGAACAGACCCACATACCCGAACAGGTCCGGATAGTTGGCACTGATGAAGGCCGAGTGGAAACCGCCCATGGACAGTCCCGCAATGGCACGGTGGGCCTTGTCGGCCTGCGTCCGGAAAGTCTTGTCCACGAACTTCACAATCTCCGGGAAATAGGTCTCGAAGGTGCCGTCCATGGTCCCTTTCTCGAAATGATACGGCTTGTAGTAACCCATGTCGCTCTCGCCGGGAGCAGCGCTCATGCCGGCATGGCCGTTGGGCATCACCACAATCATGGGCTTGGCCTTGCCCTGGGCGATCAGGTTGTCCAGGATGGTGCAGGCGCGGCCGAAGTTCTTCCACTCGTCCTCGTCACCGCCCATGCCGTGGAGCAGGTACAGCACCGGGTACTTCTTCTTGGGATTGGCCTCATAGCCGTAAGGGGTGTACACGTTCATGCGGCGGTCCATCTTAAGGCCGTCGGAATGGTACCACACCGCCGTCACGCTGCCATGGGGGACTGGTTGCACGCTGTACAGGTCTCCCCTCCCGCCGGGGACGGTAAACAGGTTGGTCAGCGTGGCGAAGTCACGGAACACATACGGGTGGTTGGGGTCGATGGTGGCAATCCCGTCCACCAGGAACGTGTAGCTGTAAAGTTCGGAAACCAGCGGTTTGGAGGTATAGGTCCACACGCCGCCTTCCCCTTCCGTCATGTCCACGATGCCGCTGGAGGCCATGCCCACGTTGGTCCCCTTCTCTCCTTCCATGAAGTCTCCCACAATCTGCACCTTGTGCGCCTTGGGAGCCAGGAAGTTGAAGGTGACGGAGCCGTCTTCGTTCACGATGGCCGACTTCAGCTCCTGGGACGGAAACAGGTTTTGCTGGGCAGTGGCGGACAGCCCCAGAAGGGCCGCCGCCACTACGATAATCAATCTTTTCATATGCTTAGGAAACAACGATGACATACTGTGCGAAGCGGGTCATGGGGCGCTCGGCCTGGTCACGGACCTCCAGGTTCACCACCAGCTTGTCTCCGCTCTTGGCGTCGGCAGGCACGGTGAACGAGGCGTTCCAGCCATTGGCCTGGACGGTGAGTCCTTCGGCCTTGCCTTCCTTGTATGTGCAGGAAGTGGCGGGAACATACCAGCTGGCCGTGAGTTTGTTGCCGTCGGGATCCGTAGCGGAGCCGGAGAGCCGGACAGTCTCGCCGGGAGCGGCGGTGAAGTCGGCCACCTCAGCGGTTACGACAGGAGCGTGGTTACAGTCCTTGGGCTCGGAAATGGCCCAGTCGGCCCGGGCGGCCAGCTCTTCCCACATCACGATGGTGTAGTGGTTGTTGCCGCGGTTGTTCACGTCGCTGCGCAGGCCGATATTGATGAATCCGGCACAGCCGAACTGGCAGAAAGCCCAGGAATAAGGCTCATAGTCGGCGCGGGGATAGGTCTTGAGGTTCTCGGGACCCCAGCCCAGCTCGGCGGACTTGCCCCAGTCCATGTAGTCGATCAGGCCATAGTTGTAAATGATGGGCTCGCCGTAGATGGCGCGGCCCTCGGCCATCAACCAGATTTCGCCGGTGAGTTTGCCGTGGTTCAGCTTGAAGGCCTCCAGGTTCCAGGGGGCATGCAGGTAAGGCTGAAGCTCTTCGGCGGCCGGACGGGGACCGTTCTTGCTGGCGCTGAAGAAAGAGCCGTAGCTGAAGAAGCCGCCGGGGCCGTAGCCGCCGGACTTCAGGCCCGGGAACATCTCGTCGATCTTGCTGTCGGCGCGGCAGTTGTCTTCACCGCTGCCGCCGATGCGCACCTTGTCGGTCACTTTCTTGAGGATGGACTCCCACTCGGGCGTGCCATGATAGCGCTCGTAGATGGTGTACAGGGCCCGGACGGTGGTGTTGATACCGCCCCAGTGCTGGATGGTGAGGGGACGGGGATCGTCGTCCAGGATCTTCTCCACGATGAAGTTGGAGCCTTCGGTCTCGAAGCGGTAGTCGCCCTCGAACTCGATGTTGCCCACTTTGGTGATGCTGCGGATGTACTCCGGCGTGGGATAGTTGGGGTTGTTCTTGCTCAGGTACTGATAGTCGGCCTCATAATAGTCCAGTACGCGGGGAAGCCAGGTGGGGTCCACCGGACGGTATTCGGTAAGGTCGGCCGCCGTTTTCACGCGGTGCTCGCAGTGCTGGGCGTTGCAGCGGTAGTGCGGGGTGATCTCACCCAGGGTATGCAGGCCGCCGTCGCCTTGGAAATGGAACATGCCGGCGGTCCAGACAATACCGGCGATGTCGTACTGGTCGGCATAAAGCAGGCTCAGCAGCACGCCGTTCATGTCATCCACCTCCAGGTCGGTGGTGATCAGGACCCGCTCCTGCTGGCTCTTGTCCACCTTGGGGGCAAGAGCCTCAGGAGCCAGATTCTTTGGGGAACTGGTGCAAGCGGCCACAAGGAGGGCGGCTGCACTATAAAGGAATCGTTTCATTTACAATTACTTTTTGAAAAGGAGCGGGGCAAATTCAGACAGGTAGAGGCGCCAGCAATTCCATACATGGGCGCCTTCACTTTCGCGGAGGGTCAGGTTGGGCATACCCAGGGCCTTGAGGTCTTCGTAATAAGTGGTCGCGATGCTATAGAGCATGTCATCACGGCCCACGCCAATCCAGTACTGCTTTACTCCGTTTGCAATCTGTGTGCGTGTCTGGTCCATAATCAGCTTATTGGCGGGATCCTTCTCGTCCAGTTCGTGAATACGGCCGCCGGCAGAGAATACACCCACATAGTCAAAGACATTGGGATATTGCCGGGAGATGGACACGGAATGACCGCCACCCATGGACAGGCCGGCGATGGCACGCCCGCACTTCTCAGGGATGGTGCGGAAGTTCTTGTCCACGAAGTTCACGATCTCCATGAAGTTGGCCACGTACTTTCCTTCCGGATCACGGAAATGGAAGGGCTTGTAGTAACCCAAGGAGCTCTCACCGGGAGCGGCCTGCATCTCGGCATGGCCGTTGGGCATCACCACGATCATGGGCTCGGCCTTGCCCTGGGCAATGAGGTTGTCCATGATCTGGACGGCACGGCCGAAGATGGTCCACTCGTTCTCGTCACCACCGGAGCCGTGAAGGAGATAGAGCACGGGATACTGCTTGTAGGGATTGGCATCATATTCGGCCGGGAGGTACACATTGAGCCTGCGGTCCTTGCCGATCCCATAGGAATGGTACCACTTGGCCACCAGGGTGCCGTGGGGCACATCGTTCACCTTGAACAGGTCGGCCAGGCCGCCGCCCACCAGGAACACGTTGGTAACGGTGGCGAAGTCACGGTACACGTGGGGGTTGTTGGGATCCAGCACGGGAACGCCATCTACCAGGAAGGTGTAGCTGTAAAGCTCTGAAGGAAGCGGGTTGGACGTATAGGTCCAGGTGCCGTCCTTGCCTTTTTTCATGTCAATCTGGCCAGCGCCCACCATACCGGCGATGTGCTGCTGGACATCCTTCTTGATAAAGTCACCGGCAATCTGCACTTTCTTGGCATCCGGAGCGATCAGGCGGAAGGTCACGCAGCCTTTCTCGTCCACGGTACCGGACTCGATGTTCTGGGAAATGAAGAGGTTCTGCTGGGCGAAA
>ODAI011825937.1_pt1 | contig 26257 bp, 18 predicted proteins | sample 1539321 | NCBI WGS metagenome assembly ODAI01 (sample SAMN02144231, study PRJEB22623) | gut metagenome | biome: sheep rumen | host: Ovis aries | place: New Zealand
AATCAAAAGATGGATATATGGAAGCGGAAGATACTATTGTGACCTGGTGCGTTGGGCATCTGGTCACAATGTGTTATCCTGACGCATATGATCCGAAATATAAGAAATGGTCTCTATCCACTATTCCCTTTATTCCTGACAAGTACCGCTACCAGGTGATCGACGGAGTCAAAAAACAGTTCGGGATCGTCAAAAGACTCCTGACAGACAAAGAAGTGGACACCATCTATATCTGTACCGACTCCGGGCGCGAGGGAGAATATATCTACCGCCTCGTGGCACAGGAAGCAGGTGTTCAGGGCAAAAGACAGCTGCGTGTCTGGATCGACTCTCAGACCAAAGAAGAGATCCTGAGGGGGATCAAAGAAGCTAAGGACGACTCGGAATACGATAATCTCGGTTCTGCCGCCTATCTGCGCGCCAAAGAGGATTACCTGATGGGCATCAACTTCTCCCGGGCGCTTACATTAAAGTACGGCGACGGGATCAGCCGCGTTCTTGGAACAAAGTATTCCGTGATCGCTGTCGGCCGCGTGATGACCTGCGTTCTGGGAATGGTGGTCAGAAGAGAGCGGGAGATCCGCGATTTCGTCAAAACTCCCTTTTACAGGGTGCTCGGAAATTTCAGGCCCTCAGACAATGACAGCGGTGAAGAGATCACTGCGGAATGGCATGCAGCGGAGGGCAGCAGATATTTTGGCACCCCTGCCCTGTACAAGGAAAACGGCTTCAGGGAAAGGAAGGACGCGGAAGAGCTGATCAGATACCTGCAGCAGCCGATAGCTGCCGGGGACTGCGACATCCGCTCCGTGAACAGGAAAAAAGAGAAGAAAAATCCGCCTCTTTTATACAACCTTGCAGAGCTTCAAAACGACTGCTCAAGGTTCTTCAAGATCAGCCCTGACCAGACACTGCAGGCAGCACAGGAACTGTACGAGAAGAAACTGACGACCTATCCCAGGACCGACGCGCGTGTACTGTCTTCCGCGGTCGCCAAAGAGATCGGGAAAAATCTCAAAGGGCTCTCCACACTTTCCATGTACAGGCCATATCTTAAGAAGATCCTCGAAACGGAGTCTTATAAAAAGATCGCGAAGACGCGCTATACAGACGACAAAGCGATCACCGACCACTACGCCATAATTCCTACAGGACAGGGACTTAACGCGCTTCCTTCTCTCAAAGAGACCACAGCCAGGGTATATGAACTGATCTGCAGAAGGTTTCTCGCAATCTTTTATCCGCCCGCGATCTTTGATAAAATATCACTTGAGATCCGTCTGGGAACAGAAATGTTCTCCGCTTCTTTCAAGACCTGCGTCGATCCCGGATATCTCGAAGTCATGGACTATTCCTTCAGGAAAAAGAAGGAAGATACCGCGGAAGAACCTCAGCAGAAGGACGGGGAAGGAAACGAACAGGAAACCGATAAAGTTCCCGCCTTTGTCTCCTCGCTTCGTAAGAGCATGAAAATGAACTGTACAGGCCTTGAGATCAAGGAAGGAGAGACAAAACCTCCGAAGCGTTACAACTCCGGAAGCATGATCCTTGCAATGGAAAACGCGGGACAGCTGATCGAAGAGGAAGAACTCAGGGAGCAGATCCGGGGAAGCGGGATCGGGACCAGCGCTACCAGAGCGGAGATCCTGAAAAAGCTTTTCAGCAACAGGTACCTTGCGCTGAACAAAAAAACGCAGGTCATAACGACTACGCTTATGGGTGAGATGATCTACGACACTGTAGACTGTTCGATCCGTTCGCTTCTCAACCCGAAGCTGACGGCGAGCTGGGAACTGGGACTGACAAGAGTTTCGGAAGGCTCGGTCTCGGAAGAGGAATATCTGGATAAATTAAACGGTTTTGTTTCACGCAACACAAATAATGTAAAAAACAGCAACTTCAGCGACGTGCTGCAGCAGATGTACATGAGGGACAGCCAGTTCTATAAAAAACCCTATGCACCTGCAGCGGGAGGCCGGAAAAAGACCGGCAGGAAAGGAAATTAGTATGCAGCTTAAAGATTTCACTATTAATAATCTTTTTGACATGAACGAGACCATTGCAGCTGAACTTTTCGAAGGCAAAACATATCCCTGGGAAGTTCTTGGGGACATCAGCGATTTTATCATTGCTCTTGGCAATAAGCTGCCCGAAGACAGATTTGAAAAGAGGGGCGATAATATCTGGGTTGCCAAAAGCGCGACGGTATTTGACAGCGCCTATATCGGCGGACCCTGCATCATCGATGAGAACGCGACAGTAAGGCAGTGCGCTTTCATCCGCGGCAGCGCGATCGTCGGAAACGGCACAACTGTCGGAAATTCCACCGAACTCAAGAACGTTGTTCTTTTCAACAAAGTTGAAGTTCCTCACTACAACTATGTAGGCGACAGCGTACTCGGTTTTCACGCACATATGGGAGCCGGATCCATCACATCCAATGTAAAGGCTGACAAGAAGAACGTAGTGATCCACTGCGGAGAGGAGAACATGGAGACCGGCCTTCGCAAGATCGGCGCAATGCTTGGCGATTGGGCGGATATCGGATGCAACAGTGTTCTCAATCCCGGAACCATCATAGGAAGACACACCAATCTCTATCCCCTTTCCATGGTAAGAGGATGTGTCCCCGCCAATCACATTTACAAGGACAAAGATCATATCGTGGAGAAGATCACTGATTAAAAAACGGAGTGTGACGACATGAGAGACACAGTCAATGAATGCATTAAGTATATTCGCAAGATCACGGATTTCGTACCGGACGTCGCTATGATACTGGGCTCGGGGCTGGGAGGATATACGAGACAGATGGAAGAGGTCATCTGTTCCATACCTTACAGCCGGATCCCGGGATTTCCGGTCTCAACCGTTTCAGGACACGCCGGAAAGTTTGTCATGGGATATTTAAAGGGTGTTCCTGTCATCTTTATGGACGGAAGAGTTCATTACTATGAGGGCTATGCACCTGAAGACGTTGTGCTTCCTGTCCGCGTCATGCGCGCTATGGGAGCCAAAGTCCTCTTTCTGACCAACGCAGCCGGCGGCATCAATGAAGAATACACGCCCGGCTCTCTGGTAGTCCTCAGAGATCATGTCTCTCTCTATGTGCCCAATCCCCTCATTGGAAAGAATGATCCCGATGAAGGAGTCCGCTTCCCGGACATGACAGAAGTTTATGACAGAGCACTTCGTAGGATCATCACTAACTGCGCTTCAGCGAAAGATATCCCCGTGAGCGAGGGTGTTTACTGCCAGCTCTCGGGTCCTTCCTATGAGACTCCCTTTGAGATCATGATCCTTAGTCGGCTCGGTATTGATCTTGTCGGAATGAGCACAGTGATGGAGGCGATCACAGGCCGTCATCTGGGAATGAAAGTCTGCGGGATCTCTCTGGTGACCAATATGGCGGCAGGCATTAACACGGAGCCTCTTAGCCATGATGAAGTAAAGAAAGCCGGTAAAGATTCTTCGGAATATTTTGCTGCCCTGGTTACAGATTCGCTCTGTGCCATAAAACAGCATTTAGATGCTGAGTCACAGAAATAATCGAAAGAATAAAGGTCTATGGAAACATATCTTGTTATGATCGGCATTTTTGCCGTTTTTCTCGGAATCTCCGCCGTGATCGGTTTCCGCGACAGAAAGAGATTTGATGCCAGGGAGCGCAGAAGACTCGCTGATAATTTCGGAAAACCCGGCAGCAAAGAGTATCCGGACGGAAGATATGAACAGATCCCGGGCTATTTTAAAAGACACAGACAGGACTATGAGGTCGATGACATAACCTGGAACGATCTTGATATGGACCTTCTTTATCACCGCATGGACACGACCTGCAGCGCAGCCGGGGAGGAATACCTCTACTGGCTGCTGCGCACTCCGCGCACAGACGGCGGGTCTTTCGTAAGCGATGAGGCAATACAGTGGTGGACGGCGCATGAACAGGAGCGCCTGGACGTCCAAAGGATCCTGCAGGGCCTCGGGCGTGGGTCCAAATATTCCGTCTATGACTATCTGGACCTTTTAAGCAGCCTTCCCGACAGGGGTATTGCCGCCGATCTTCCGGCCCTTATCCTGCCCGCGGTTTCCCTCGGGATCATGTTCATAAGTCCTCCCGCCGGGCTTTTATGCCTTCTCGGAAGCTTTGCGCTTAACATGATCACCTATTTCCGTGCCAAAAGATCGATCGATCCCTATCTCTTTACGTTCCGCTATGTGCTCAGGCTCCTGGATTGCGCGCGGGCTCTTCTAATAAAGGATTTACCTTTCTGTGACAAAGAGAGGGAAGAGATGGAGAAAGCCCGTAAAGCCATGGCGGGTTTTTCGATGGGAAGCGGTCTTCTTTTGAGAAACAGCGGAGGGATCGCCTCCGGCAATGTGGCGGATATAATTCTTGATTACATTTGTATCCTTTTCCACATCGATCTTCTCAAATTCGGATCGATGCTCAGAGCACTGCGTGGGAAAGAGGAGGAAACAGACGGCCTGATCACATCGATCGGAGCGATCGACGCCCGGATCAGCCTGGCATCCTGGAGAGAGAGTCTTCCTCAGTACTGTGTCCCCGATCTGACGGGTGACCGGTTTGAAGCCGCGGGTCTTATTCATCCGCTGCTCACTGAACCTGTTCCGAACAGTATTTCAGTTTCAAAGCCTGTTCTGCTGACCGGATCAAATGCTTCCGGAAAATCCACATTCCTCAAATCCGCGGCTCTTGCCGCAATACTGGCACAGTCAGTCAATACCGTTCCCGCTGCTTCTTACAAAAGCTGCTGCTACAGGATTTATACCTCCATGGCACTGCGGGATGATATACGAAGCGGAGAGAGCTATTTTATCGTGGAGATCCGCTCCCTCAAGAGGGTCCTGGACGCCGCATCTGTGCCGGAAAAAGTTCCTGTTCTGTGCTGTGTGGACGAAGTGCTCAGGGGCACCAATACGATCGAGAGGATCAGTGCCTCGGCGCAGATCCTGTCAAGTCTCGCCGACATGCCGATCCGCATTTTCGCGGCGACTCACGATATGGAACTGACAGAGCTGCTCGATGGCAAATATATCAATTACCATTTCTCTGAGATGCTGGATGGAGATGATGTAAAGTTTTCCTATAAACTTCTTGAAGGCCCGGCGGACAGCCGCAATGCGATCAGACTGCTGCGGGCTCTCGGGTATGATCCCGGGATCGCGGACAGGGCAGAGGAAAGAGCGAAACATTTCATGGAGACAGGCAGCTGGGAACTGTAAGACAGATCTGAAAGGAAAGGGCATCATATGCTCAAGAAAGTAAAGATTTTTTCCGACGGCGCCGCAAGAGGAAACCCCGACGGTCCGGGAGGATACGGAGCGATACTGCAGTATACGGATGCATCCGGAAACCTGCATGAAAAAGAGTTGTCTGAGGGATTTAAAAAGACGACGAACAACCAGATGGAACTGCTTGGAGTGATCTCGGCACTGGAGTGCCTTCGCGTTCCCTGTGCGGTGGACGTCTATTCCGACTCCAAATACGTCGTCAGCGCCTTTAACGAGAACTGGATCGGAAACTGGCAGAAAAACGGCTGGAAGACAGCATCCAAACAGCCTGTAAAGAACCGGGAACTATGGGAACGGCTTTTGAAAGCTATGGAGCCTCACACAGTGACATATCACTGGGTTAAAGGACATGCCGGACACCCGGAGAATGAAAGATGCGACATTCTGGCAACTACAGCTGCTGATGCAGCCGGCCGGGAGTGACCTTTACAGTTCAGCAAAGGAGATATACAATGGAGCAGCCAGTCATGATCAGATTCCGGCGCGTCAGCAGCCTGGCGCGTATCCCCACCAGAGGAAGTGAAAAAGCGGCAGGATATGACCTGTACGCAGCGCTGGATCAGCCGGTCATCATAGAGCCTCATAAAACGGTCAAAATAGACACCGGCCTTCAATTCGAGATTCCTGACGGGTATTTTGCCGCCATTTACGCCAGAAGCGGCATCGCGGCCAAAGAAGGCCTGCGCCCTGCAAACTGCACCGGCGTCTGCGACTCGGATTACAGAGGCAATTACATAGTCGCGCTTCACAATGACAGCGACACCGCAAGAACGGTAGAGCCGGGAGAGCGGATCGCGCAGATGGTAGTGATCCCTTACCTGAGCGTATGTTTTGAAGAGTCTTCGGAACTGTCCGGGACTGAGCGCGGCGAAGGCGGCTTTGGCAGTACAGGGAGAAAATGATAAGATTTCACGGGAGGAGACATAATATGAAGATCAGAACAAGATACGCCCCCAGCCCCACGGGGAGAATGCATGTAGGAAACCTCAGAACAGCGCTTTACGCCTACCTCATTGCCAAGCACGAGGACGGCGATTTTATCCTGCGCATCGAGGATACCGATCAGGGACGTTATGTGGAAGGCGCTGTAGATATCATTAAGCGCACCATGGCGGATACCGGCCTCATTGAGGACGAAGGCCCCGATAAGGACGGCGGAGTGGGCCCCTATGTGCAGAGCGAGCGCATGCAGGCCGGAATCTACGGCAAATACGCTCAGATGCTCATTGATAAGGGCGAGGCGTACAGATGCTTCTGCACACCGGAGAGACTTGCGACTCTCACTCAGGTAGTGGAAGGCAAGGAGATCAGCGTCTACGACAAACATTGTCTCCACCTGTCACAGGAGGAAATTGATAAGAATCTCGCGGAAGGCAAACCTTATGTCATCCGCCAGAATAATCCCACCGAAGGCACGACCACTTTCCACGACGAACTCTATGGCGATGTGACTGTGGACAACAAAGAACTCGATGACATGATCCTCATCAAATCTGACGGATATCCCACTTACAATTTTGCCAATGTAGTGGATGACCATCTGATGAAGATCACACACGTGGTAAGAGGCAATGAGTACATTTCTTCTTCTCCCAAGTACAACCGCCTGTATGAGGCATTTGGTTGGGAAGTGCCGAAATATATCCACTGCCCGCTGATCACGGACGAAGACCACCACAAGCTCTCCAAGAGAAGCGGTCATTCCTCCTACGAGGATCTGATCGAGCAGGGATTCCTTCCTGAAGCCGTAGTAAACTTCATCGCGCTTTTGGGATGGTCTCCCGACAGCGACAAAGAGATATTCAGTCTTAAGGAACTCGTTGAGATCTTCGACTATCACAGGATCAATAAAGCTCCCTCCGTATTCGACTACCAGAAACTTCGCTGGATGAACGGAGAATATCTCAAGGCTATGGATCCCGACAGATTCTATGATCTGGCGGAGCCGTACCTGAAAAAGGCGATCAGTAAAGACCTCGATCTTCACAAGATCGCGGAGATGGTGCGCACGAGGATCGAGATCTTCCCCGACATCGCGGAGATGGTTGACTTCTTCGAGGCCCTTCCGGATTACGATATTTCGCTCTATACGCACAAAAAGATGAAGACAAACGCGGAGTCCTCCCTCACTGTCCTCAAAGACCTGCTTCCTGTTCTTGAGGCGCAGGAGGAGTTTACGAATGACGGACTTTTCGCGGCAATGAAGTCCTATATACAGGAAAAAGGCTATAAGAACGGTTATGTCCTGTGGCCTGTCCGTATTGCGGTATCCGGAAAGCAGACAACGCCTGCGGGCGCCACTGAGATCATGGAAGTTCTCGGCAAAGAAGAGACCCTTGCCAGGATCCGCGAAGGAATCCGTAAGCTCGAGGCGTGATCGGACCACTTGCCGGAACAGAATCTTTTTTATGAATTCAAATCTTGACCCCTCCCAGAGGGAGGCAGTGTGCTGCGGCCCCGGTCCCTGCGAGATCATCGCGGGACCGGGCAGCGGCAAGACACTTGTTCTTACAGAACGTATTCTCTATCTTCTTGATCATTATAATCTGAAACCAGCCCAGATCCTTGTACTGACCTTCAGCCGCGCCGCTGCCGCGGAGATGAAGGGGCGATTTCTGAAAAGAGCAGGAGAGAACAACCGGAGCGTATGCTTCGGTACTTTTCATTCCGCTTTTTTTCATATACTCAAAGAGAGCACCCGCAGGGATTACGCGATCCTCGGACAGACTCAGAAAGAGCGGCTGATCAGCCATTTGATCTGTAATTATTATCCGGATGAGAACGATCGGCCTCAGATCGAGGAAATGGAGAAAATGCTGCGCAAGGCGCCTGCAGAAACAGCAGACCTGAGGGTATCTGCTGTAAAAAGAGACTACCGCACTTTTCTCAAAGAAAACGGATATCTGGATTTTGACGATATGATCACCAAATGCCGCCGCTTCCTTCTAAGCGATCCCGGATCCCTGCGCTTATGGCGCAGCCGTTTCCGCGCGGTACTGGTGGATGAATTTCAGGACATCAACCGGGAACAATACGAAATCCTTAAACTCCTGTCAGGTGGAGAGGGACTTTATGTAGTGGGGGATGATGATCAGAGTATATACGGCTTCAGAGGCAGCTCCCCTTCGATCATGCAGCAGTTTATGGACGATTTTCCTGCGGCCTCCAGAGTATTTCTGCGAAATAATTACAGGTGCAGCGGTTCAGTCTGCAAGACAGCCGGTCTTTTGATCCGTCAGAATAAGAACAGGATTTCCAAGGATATCATGGCAGCGCGGCCGATGCTGGACAAAACTGTTCTGCGGGGTTTCAAAGAGGACAGTGACGAATACCGCTATCTATACGATTCGATAAAAAACCTGCCGGTTGAACAGCTGGACCGCACAGCCATCATTGTCAGGACCAACACTCATGTTTCGAGGATCAGCAGTTATCTGTCTTCCCACGGTATATCCTGCCGCGGAAAAAGCGCCCCTTCGAGGGAGATCCTCAGCTCGGTCATAAGAGATCTGGAAGCTTACAACGACCTCGCTGCGGGACTAAAGTCCGGACGGATCCCCAGAAGCGCTCTGTATCGCGTGATGAACAGACCGGAGCGTTATCTGCTCAGGTCAGTTGCTGCCGGTGAATATCTCTCGCCCGGGGAGCTTCTGGAGTCCAACAGGGAAAGCAGAAAAACTTTCAATACCCTCAAAGAGCTGCTCAGGGATCTCGATATACTCGGAACACTGCTGCCGGAAGGATTTGTCAGATATCTTTCGGGGCCGATGGGATATGGCTCCTGGGCCGCAAACAGGCTGGGGGAAAGGGAAACCGTAGAAAGCGCTCTTTTGGATGTCCTTAAAGCGAGCCGCAGCGCAGGGGACATGGAGACCCTGTTCGAAAAGCTCAGGCGCTTTCCGGACCGAATGAGCGGAACTACTCCGCGTGGTGTGAGGATCATGACAATGCACGCCTGCAAAGGACTGGAGTTTGACAGAGTCTACCTGCCGGCCCTCAATGAAGGGATCATTCCCGGAAGAAGATGCCGGGAACCGGAGGATTTCGAGGAAGAGAGGCGGCTTCTCTATGTGGCGATGACAAGGGCCCGGGATCACCTTGAACTTCTCTACGTCACAGGTACTGCGGACAATCCTCGCCCGCCCAGCAGATTCCTCTCTGTTTATGGGATCAGAAACTTTGTATCCTCCTAAGGAATGTGTTAAAATTAATAGATATTGGATTTCAGACCAGCAAACCGCAAGGAGGCTCAAATTGAACCAAAATATTAAGATAGAACCCGCATACTGCATGAATCCCGGCGTGACCGTGACAGAGAACGGTGTGATCGTCTCCGCCGTATTCCGTGGAAAGGAACCCTGCGGACTAATTCTATACAGCAAAGCGGATAAGAGCGAGATTACGGTTCAGTTTACGGAGGAATACAGGTTCGGCAGTCTGTATTCCGTAAAGATCACTCCTCTGGATCCCTCCAAATGGTGCTACAGGCTTTTTTGCGACAGCACCTTCTTTGTGGATCCCTGCTGCAGAAGTATTGAGCAGATCGAAAGCGAAGGACGGACGATCCGCGCCGGCGGTTTTTTCTACAGACCGGATGACAAGCTTCCGGCCCATGGCGGAGCATGCCCCAAAAGAGCAGGAGAGACTGTAATTTACAGTCTTCATGTCCGCGGCTTTACAATGCTCGATAAGAGTATCTCAGCGCAGCCGGGCACTTTTTCCGCTGCCGCCCGGAAAGCCGGATATCTCAGAGACCTGGGGATCACTGCTGTGGAACTGATGCCGGTATATGAACTCCAGCCTGTCACAAGAGCCCAGGACGGTCCCCGCACGATGGAGGACGCCCTTGCTCTCTATCCCGTCAGCAAGCGCGGGCTTCCGGTCAGGGATCTCTCAGTCAAAAAAGTCAATTACTGGGGATATGCGCGCGGCTTTTATTACTCCCCGAATTCCTCTTACAGCTCGTCCGGATATGAAGGAGGCCCCCAGAAAGAATTCTCCGATATGATCGAGCGCTTTCATGAAGCGGGAATATCAGTCTACCTGCAGCTGTATTTCCCCTCATCTGTAAACTCCCAGCAGCAGATTGAGATCGCCAGATTCTATGCCACCCACTATGGAGTGGACGGCTTCCGTCTCATGGGATCCGTTGCCGATATCAAGGTGTTTGCCGCCGACCCTATACTCTCTGACGTGCGGCTCTTTTACACTGATTTTCCGTATGAAGAGATCGGGGGAATGGATGCCGAGAACCCTGAGGCGGGCCCTGTAGACACCGGCAATCTCTTTACTCACAACAACAGATTCTCCACATTGATCCGCCGCTTCTGTAAGAGCGACGACTATGTGATGCGGGAATTTCTGTATGAGTTTCTCAAGGTTCCTTCCGGTCATGGAAATGTCCATTACATCTGCGGAAGCGACGGCTTTACTCTCAGGGACCTTGTCTCCTACAGCGAAAGGCACAATGAAGCTAACGGAGAGGGCGGAAACGACGGAAATCCCGACAACTACAGCTGGAACTGCGGTGAAGAGGGAGACTCTGATCAGGAAGACGTACTGCGCCTCAGACGCAATCAGATCCGCAATCTCCTCACTCTGTTATTCCTTTCCCAGAGCACACCTGAGATCAACGCCGGAGATGAGAATTTCAATACACAGTTCGGAAACAATAATCCCTACTGCCAGGACAATGAGACCGGATGGACCAAGTGGGACAACGGCGAGACCGGTGAGTATTTCCGGGAATATGTAAGACGGATCATCAGGTTCAGAAATGAGCATCCTGTATTCACCGGCATCGCGCCCTTTAAGAACACGGATTATATCGGCTGCGGATACCCCGATCTGTCCCTGCACGGAGCGGAAGCGTGGAAACCGGACCTTAGTCATTTCAGCCACAGTATCGGAATCTGCCTGTGTGAAAACTATGTTCGCGGCAAGGCAAAGACTGACCTGATCTACCTCGCGATCAATATGCACTGGGAGACGCAGGAACTGGGACTTCCGAAGCTTGCGCCCGGTCGAAGATGGAATCTTCTTGTGGATACAGCTCTCGAAGAATCATTTTTGGACAGCGAGTGTATAATGGATGACCAGCATACCGTGGAAGTTGCCCCCAGATCCATCAGGATCCTTAACACGGTCACTTCCAATAAACCGGTCAGGAACAGAAAGAAGAAAGCGAATAAGACTAAAGCCGAAGTTCCCGCCGCAGCGGATGCTGTGACTGAGAGCGTCCCGGTCAAAGAGCAGAAAGATGAAAAAGAGTAAAGAAAAGATAACGCCGGAGAAATTCATCGGCCACTTAAACACAGTGTCCAGGCACAAGTATCTGGTCATGAAAGGCTGTTTCAGTGTCGGTCTCTACAGACAGGGCCTTATGCACGATCTCTCCAAGTTTTCCCCCACCGAGTTTATGGTAGGGGCAAGATACTGGCAGGGAAACCGTTCCCCCAATAACGCGGAGAGGGAAGAGAAAGGCTACAGTGCCTCATGGCTTCATCACAAGGGCCGCAACCGCCATCACTTCGAGTACTGGGTGGACTATAACCTGCGGGGAGAACTTGGATCAGGTCCGGTCATCCCGGTCAAGATGCCGGGAAGATATGTAGTGGAAATGCTCATGGACCGCATCGCCGCCAGCAAGGTATACGCCGGCGATCAATATGACGATTCCTACCCCCTTAAATATTTTGAACGGGGCACTCATGTGATCAGTTTTATGCATCCGGAGACTGCGGCACTGCTCCACAAGCTGCTGCTCATGCTCGCAGAGGAAGGGGAGGAGAAGACATTTGCCTATGTGCGCAGACATCTGCACAAATGAAGAGAAAAGCGCGAGGTTTCAAAAGGCTCTGGACCGGATAGTCCGCCTGGAAGAAAGGGAGCGTCATGGCATCGGCATGCAGAAGGAAAAAACTCTGCATGCCGTTCTTAAGGCATACGAGGATCCCGACGAAGACCATCACGAGATCCCCATCGAGAACTTCATCGCAGATATATACTGCGAGAAGACAGGCTCGATCACGGAGATACAGACAGCCAATTTCGGATATCTGAGAAGTAAGCTCGATGCCTTCCTCCCTCTTTACCACGTGACAGTAGTTTATCCGATCCCTGCCGTCAAATGGATCACCTGGATCGATCCGGAGACAGGGGAACTCGGAAAACGAAGCCGCTCCCCCAAAAAAGGAAGCTTTTACAGCGCCTTCCGCGAGCTCTACAAGATCTCTTCCTATCTTGACCATCCCAACCTCAGCATCAAGCTGATCCTTCTGGATATGGAAGAATACCGTCTCAAGGACGGATGGGGAAGAGACGGCAAAAGAGGATCGCACCGCTACGACCGCGTACCCACCAGGATCGTGGACGAAACCGTGATCAACGAGCCCAGGGATTACATGCAGTTCATTCCCTATGATATCCGGGAACCTTTCACAGCAAAGGAATTAGCAAAAAGCTGCGGCCAGCCAAGAGACAGTTTTTCCACTGAGGCCCTGATCCTTAGAAAGATGGGCGTAATTGTGCAGTCCGGAAAAAAAGGACGCTCCTATCTATACAGAGTGGCGGAGGATCCGGAGCCGGCTCTATAATACAGAATATGAGGAAACATTATGCACGACACACAATTTGAAAAAGAGATCGCCGCGATCGACCTGCTTGGCCCCGAGCCCTCTGATGAGCGCAGCCGCGAACTCTACTATATAGCCAGACTCAGAAAGCTGATCCGGGAAAGGTCAGAGGCGGCGGGAAGACCGCTGACCGCATGTACGGTCACCTTCGGATGCCAGATGAACGCGAGAGACTCCGAAAAGCTCATCGGCATTCTTATTGGGGCAGGTTTTGAGCCGACGGAATCCGAGAATGCTGATTTTGTCATTTTTAATACCTGCACTGTCAGGGACAACGCTGACCAGAGGACCTTCGGGCACCTTGGAAGGATCAGCCATCTCAAGAAGAAGAATCCCCTCATGAAGGTTGCGGTCTGCGGCTGCATGATGCAGGAGAAGGGAAATGTCGATAAGATCAGAAAGAGTTATCCCTTTGTGGATCTGATCTTCGGGACACACAACATTTTCCGTTTCGCCGAATATCTGTGGGAAGTTTATGACAAGGACTGCAAAGTCACACAGATCTGGGATAAAACTGACAGCATTGTAGAAGATCTTCCTGTCGAGAGAAAATATCCTTTTAAGTCCGGCGTCAACATTATGTTCGGCTGTGATAATTTCTGCACCTACTGCATCGTTCCCTATGTAAGGGGAAGAGAGCGCAGCAGAAATCCCAGGGAGATCCTGCGGGAGTGCGAGAGCCTTGCAAAGGACGGCGTCACCGAGCTCATGCTGCTGGGACAGAACGTCAATTCTTATGGAAAAGGACTTGAGGAGCCCATCGGGTTCGCGCAGCTTCTTGACGAAGTCTGCAAAGTTGAGGGGATCCGCCGGGTCCGCTTCATGACCCCCCATCCCAAGGATTTTTCCGACGACGTGATACAGGTGATCCGGGATAATCCCAAAGCGGCCAGACACGTACATTTTCCCCTTCAGAGCGGATCAGACAGGATCCTTAAGAAGATGAACCGCCGCTACACTAAGGAACAGTTTATTGAGCGCGCTCTTAAGATCCGCGAACAGATCCCGGATGTCTCCATCACTACGGATATCATCGTAGGATTCCCCGGAGAAACCGCTCAGGACGTGGAGGATACGCTGGACGTTATAAGGCGCGTCGGTTTTGACAACGCTTATACTTTCATCTATTCCCCCAGAAGAGGAACACCTGCCGCGAAAATGCCTGATCAGGTGCCTGCCGATGTAGTCAGGGAAGGCTTTGACAAGGTGCTGTCCGCCGTCCAGCAAAGTGCCCGGGAGAGATCTGCCGCTTTAGAGGGACGGATCATGGAAGGCCTTGTGGAGGAAGTCAACACTCAGAAGGAAGGGTATGTGACCTGCCGTCTGTCCAACAACATGATCGTCCATATCCCCGGAGATGCTTCTTTGATCGGGACCTATCAGCAGGTTCTCTTAGAAGAGTGCAAGGGCTTTTACTATTTTGGCCGGATCGCCGGACAGAACTGATCAAAAACGCCGCGAAATGAAGGAAATGAATGAGTATTAAACTTGAAGAGCAGGACTTGTCCAAACTAAGTCCCATGATGCAGCATTACCTGCAGACCAAAAAAGAGTATCCGGGCTGTATTCTCTTTTACCGGCTGGGAGACTTTTATGAGATGTTCTTTGAGGACGCCGAGATCGTCTCAAAGGAGCTGGAGCTGACCCTGACCGGAAAAAGCTGCGGCCTTCCCGAGAGAGCGCCGATGTGCGGCGTGCCTTTTCATGCCGTCGACAGCTATCTGACAAGACTCGTCGAGAAAGGCTATAAAGCCGCGATCTGCGAGCAGGTCGAGGATCCCCGCACTGCCAAGGGAATGGTAAAACGAGAAGTCATCCGTATCGTTACGCCCGGCACCAACCTCGATATGGATTCCATTGAGGAGGGAAAGAATAATTTCATCTTCTGCATTTTGTACAGCAGACAGGGAAAAAGCGGCATTTCTGTAGCCGATGTCACCACCGGAGAATTCTATATGACAGAGACGGAAGGCGACCGGAAGATCTATGACGAGATCGTCCGCTATTCTCCCTCGGAGATCATCTGCAGTGACAGTTTCATGCTGTCAGGGCTGGACCTGACTGACCTGCAGGAGAGGCTCGGCATCATCATCAATACGCTTGGCGCGCACTATTTTGACGAAAACGCCGCAGAAAAGGTCATAAGTGAGCACTTTCACGTTTCCAGCCTTATCGCGCTCGGAATGGATGACAAGAGAGCGGGCAGCACCGCTGCCGGAGCGCTTCTTAAGTACCTTTATGATACGCAGAAGAATTCCCTGTCCAATATAACCGGTATTAACGTCTACGCTTCAGGAAAGTATATGCTCCTGGACAGCTCTACGAGAAGAAATCTTGAGCTGACCGAGACAATGCGGGAGAAGAAAAAGAGGGGATCCCTTCTCTGGGTCCTGGACAGGACCGGAACAGCTATGGGAGCCAGAAAGCTCCATCAGATGATCGAACAGCCGCTGGTAGACAGGGAAATGATCGAAAAAAGGCTCGACGCTGTAGATATGCTGTGTCAAAACACAGTTGACCGCGACGAGATCCGCGAATATCTGCAGCCTGTCTATGACCTTGAACGCCTTATGACCAGAGTAAGTTACGGCACCGCGAATCCCCGGGACCTGATCGCTCTTCGGGGTTCTCTTTCCATGCTCGCGCCGATCAGACAGGTCCTGGAGGATTTCGAAGGCGGCCTTCTGAAAGAGCTCAGAGACGATATGGACGATTTCAGGGATCTGGTCGATCTTCTGAACCGCTCCATTGAGGACGAGCCCCCTCTGCAGGTAAAAGAGGGCGGGATCATCCGCAGAGGTTTTGATGCCGATATTGACATGCTCAGAGAGGCCAAGACCCAGGGCCGGCAGTGGCTGATGAACCTGGAGGCAGAAGACCAGCAGCGCACGGGTATCAAGAATCTTCGCATCAAGTACAACAAAGTTTTCGGATACTATTTTGAAGTGACCAACTCTTTCAAGAACATGGTCCCTTCGGATTACATGCGCAAGCAGACGCTCGTCGGCTCCGAGAGGTATACTTCCGAAAAGCTCAAATCCCTCGAGGACACCATCCTCAACGCGGAAGACAAGCTCAATACTCTTGAATACGACAAATTCTGCGAGATCAGGGATACTGTCGGCGGGCAGATCTCCAGGATCCAGAAAGCAGCGAGGGCGCTGGCCATGCTCGACGCGCTGTGCTCCCTCTCCCTTGCCGCCGAGAGAGGACGCTACGTGCGCCCTTCGATCAACGAAAAGGGATATATTAAGATCAAAGAAGGCCGCCACCCGGTGGTGGAAAAGATGCTGCAGGGCGAGTTTATATCCAACGACACGGTCCTTGACGGCAAAAAGAACGCGATCGCGATCATCACAGGTCCCAATATGGCCGGCAAATCCACTTACATGCGTCAGGTAGCCCTGATCTGCCTGATGGCCCAGATCGGGAGTTTTGTGCCCGCCGCCTCAGCGGATCTGTGCGTTGTCGACAGGATCTTTACGAGAGTGGGGGCTTCCGATGACCTCGGAAGCGGACAGAGCACGTTTATGGTGGAGATGAACGAAGTCGCCAATATTCTCAGAAACGCGACGCCCGCTTCGCTCCTGATCCTGGATGAGATCGGAAGAGGCACTTCCACATACGACGGCCTTTCAATCGCCTGGTCCGTGATCGAACATATAAGCAACAAAAAATTCCTGGGCGCCAAGACACTCTTTGCCACTCATTATCACGAGCTGACGGAACTTGAGGGCAAAATAGACAATGTCAGCAACTACTGTGTGGCCGTCAAGGAAAAGGGAGACGACATAGTTTTCCTTCGCAAGATCATAAAAGGAGGCGCCGACAAGAGTTACGGCATCCAAGTCGCCAAGCTTGCCGGACTCCCCGACATTGTGATCGACAGAGCCAAGGAACTTCTCGACCAGCTCACCGACAGCGATATTACCGAGAAGATCCAGAACATAGAGACCAAGGCCGGGCAGAACACGGGCAAATCCAGGAAAGTCAGACATTACGACGAAGTGGATCTGGGTCAGATGTCTCTTTTCGAGACCGTAAGCGATGAAGATGTGCTGAAGGAACTTCGGGATATCGATATATCGAACCTGACGCCCCTGGATGCGCTGAACACGCTTTACAGACTTCAGACGGAGCTCAAGAACCGATGGAGCGTCTGAAAACGCGGACTATCCTTTGAGAGGTATTTATTTTGGAAATCCATTTACTCAGCGATGAGACGATAAATCGAATAGCAGCCGGAGAAGTGGTGGAGAGGCCCGTAAATGTCGTCAAAGAACTGGTGGAAAACGCCATTGACGCGGGGGCAACAGCGATCACCGTGGAGATCCGGGAGGGCGGAAAGAAGATGATCCGTGTCACCGACAACGGCTGCGGGATCGAGAAGAGCCAGATCACCAAAGCTTTTGAGCGGCACGCCACCAGTAAGATCCGTGATGACAGCGACCTGACCAGACTTGTAAGCCTCGGCTTTCGAGGTGAGGCCCTCTCAAGCATCGCTGCCGTATCCCAGGTGGAAATGATCACAAAGACACGCGGTGCCCTGACAGGCGTAAGAGCCACGAATCAGCTTCTGAGCGGATTTTCCGAGGATGAGAGGGTAAAACTTGACCTTGAAGAGATCGGCGCACCCGACGGTACCAGCGTGGTCGTCCGCAATCTTTTCTACAACGTTCCTGTTCGCTCAAGGTTTTTGAAGCAGCCTCAGACGGAAGCCGGCTATATCACGGATCTTGTGGAGCGCCAGGCGCTTTCTCATCCTGCTGTTTCCTTTCATTACAGGGTAGACGGCAGGGAGAAGCTTCATACTACCGGAAACGGTGACCTCAGAGAACTTCTGTACAGGATCTATGGGCGGGAGATCAGCAAAAAAGTGCTTCCCGTCTCAGTCTCGGAAGGATATTATCGCCTTGAGGGCTTTATCGGAAGGCCTGAGATCAGCCGCACTACAAGAAATTTCGAAGTTTTCTTCGTAAACGGGAGAATGCTCAGGAGCAATACTTTGTCCAGGGCGCTCGAGGCCGGTTACAGGACGGATCTCATGCAGCACAGGTTTCCTTTTGCCGTCCTGCACCTGACTCTTCCTCCCGGAGAAGCCGACGTCAATGTGCACCCGACAAAGATGGAAGTCCGCTTCTCCGAAGCGGAAGCTGTCTATCATTTTATCGACGAGAGTGTCCATAATGTCCTTCACGCCGCTGAACTGATCCCCGCCGCGATCCTTGAGACGCAGGCGCAGGAGAGAAAGCGGAAAAAAGAAGAGGCGCAGGAGGCGATGAAAAAGCTTCAGAGGGAGCCTCACCCGGAGCCTTTCGAGAGAGCAAGATTTGTCATGGATCCTCCCTCCGAATACGGAAACTCCGGAAGTTCTTCCCTTGAGATCGTCTTTACTGATCCTGCCCCTGTAAGCCCGTCCGGGCCTTCCCGCATAGAGACCGAAGACTTTCTCTTTGTGGACAAGCGGATCCGCGATTTAAAAGGGACAGATACAGGTTCCGGTCATTTGCCGGAAATCTCACAAAAACCGGATTCTTCCGAAGGAGTCTTCAGGCAGGCCAGCCTGTTTGAAAACACGGATTTTACCGATAACAGCGAGCCGAAGATGATGCTTGAGGACAACAGGCCGTCCTTCCGCGTGATCGGCCAGGTCTTTGAGACCTACTGGATGATCCAGTATGATCGGAAACTTCTGATCATCGATCAGCATGCCGCGCACGAAAAGGTCAACTACGAGAGACTGATGAAAAGACTTCAGGACAATGATCCGTCGTCATCAGGATCCCAAATGCTTGCCCCTGCTTCCGTGATCACTATGACCGGACGCGAAGAGGGCGAGTACCACAGACACGAAGATGTGTTTAAATCGATGGGATACGAGATAGAGCCCCTTGGCGGCAGCAGTTACGCGATCCGCGCTGTCCCCATGGAACTGTACGGTAATGACGCCACTGAACTTCTCCGCGATACTCTCGAGGAGATGGTGGAGGAGAAGATGACGGGTACGCCCGCTGCCATCCTTGCGAAAGTGGCCTCCATGTCGTGCAAGGCAGCCGTAAAGGGCAATACGATCCTTTCAGCCTCAGAAGCTGAGGCTCTGATCGAGGAGCTTCTGAGGCTCGACAATCCCTATCACTGCCCGCACGGGAGGCCGACAATGATCGTCTTCTCCCAGTCTGATATGGACAGGAAATTTAAGAGGATCGTCACCTGAGCACCTATAGAGAGGCATCTATGTCAGATGAAGTCAAAACAGAGAAAACTCCATTACTGATTGTCGCGGGCCCGACCGCATCGGGAAAGAGTGACTCCGCTGTGGAACTTGCCCTTCGGATGAACGGAGAAGTGATCTCCGCCGATTCCATGCAGGTTTACAGAGGGATGGACATCGGCAGCGCCAAAGTCACCCGAGAGGAGATGCGGGGCGTTCCCCACCACCTGATCGACTGCGCCGACCCTTGCGAGAACTGGAATGTAGTGCGATTCCAGAAAGAGGCGCGCCGGGCAGTGCAGGACATTGTATCCAGGGGCAGGCTCCCCATTCTGTGCGGCGGTACTGGCTTTTATATTCAGGCGCTTTTATATGACATAGACTTCACGCAGATGGAAGAGAATACGCCGCTGCGGGAGAGATTATCGGCTATGGCCGCAGAGAAAGGGCCGGAAGCGGTCCACGCGCTGCTTGCTCAGAGAGATCCCGCATCCGCGGCCGCGATCCATCCCAACAATATAAAGAGAGTGATCAGAGCGCTGGAATTCATGGAAGAGAGCGGAAGTTCCATCGCTTCCCACAACGTACAGCAAAGAGCGAGGGAACCCTTTTACCGGTCTGTATTTTTTGTCCTGACCATGGACCGCGCAAATCTGTATGAGAGGATCGACCGCAGAGTGGATCTTATGATGGAGAGGGGACTTGTGGACGAAGTCGCAAGGCTTCGTGACATGGGGATACGAAGAGACAGCACGTCTATGCAGGGTATAGGGTACAAACAGATCTATGGGTATCTTGAAGGTGAATACGATCTTGAAGAAGCCGTTCGCCTTGTAAAACGTGACACCAGGCATTTTGCCAAAAGACAGCTTACCTGGTTTAAAAGAGAAAAGGACGTGATCTGGACAGACCTCGACCGGTTTGAGGACCGGCATCAGCTGTGGGATCACATGCAGACGACAGCAGAGAGAATAATACATTATGAAGGAGACTGAAATTATGCGATCAATTTACCGGCAATTCGGTATTACGGATGAGGTGCTGGATTACGCGGCGCCGGTGCTGGAGAAACTTACAGAGCGCTTCAGGCAGATCGATGAGACGGCTGAATACAACCAGCTCAGAGTGATCAAGGCAATGCAGGACGCGCACATCGGCGAGGCAAACCTGAAAGGCACGACCGGTTACGGATATGACGATATCGGAAGAGACGGTCTGGAGAAAGTATACGCTTCCTATTTTCACACTGAGGACGCGCTTGTGAGACCGCAGATCACCTGCGGTACCCATGCGCTGGCCCTGGCCCTTATGAGTAATCTCCGTCCGGGAGACATACTGCTGTCGGCAGCGGGCGCTCCCTACGATACACTGCAGGAAGTGATAGGGATCCGGCCTTCGAGAGGCTCCCTCGCGGAATACGGGATCGGCTACAGACAGGTCGACCTTAAGCCTGACAGCACCTTTGACTTTGAGGGGATCCTGGAGGCGCTTAAGGACAGCAGGATCAGGCTTGTGACTATACAGCGCTCCAAAGGATATCAGAGCCGCCGCACATTGAGCGTCTCTCAGATCGGAGAAGCGATCGCGGTCATTAAAGATGCCCGCCCTGACGTCATCTGCATGGTCGACAACTGTTACGGTGAATTTGTCGAGAAGATCGAGCCTTCTGACGTTGGCGCCGATATGATCGTCGGCTCCCTCATAAAAAATCCCGGCGGCGGACTTGCTCCCATCGGCGGTTATATCGCAGGTACCTCTGAATGTGTAGAGAACGCTGCCGTAAGGCTGACTTCTCCGGGGCTTGGAAAGGAAGTGGGAGCCACTCTTGAGGTTCTTCCCTCCTTCTATCAGGGATTCTTTATGGGACCTACCGTGACAGCTTCCGCGCTCAAAGGCGCGGTACTGGCGGCAAATCTCTATGAGCCTCTCGGATTTGACGTGCTTCCCGACAGTAACGAGAGCCGCCACGATATCATCCAGGCGATCACTTTCGGAACGCCCGAGGGAGTCATCGCATTCTGTCAGGGTATTCAGGCAGCTTCGCCGGTAGACAGTTTTGTGGCGGCCGAACCTTCTGATATGCCGGGCTACGACAGCCAGGTCATCATGGCAGCCGGCGCATTTGTCTCAGGCTCCTCCATTGAACTGAGTGCGGACGGACCGATCAAACCGCCTTACAACGTCTATTTCCAGGGCGGACTTACATGGCCGCACGCCAAACTGGGGATCCTGAAGTCCCTTCAGAATCTTCTGGACAGAGGTCTGTGCCGACTGAATTAAAAATGAAATGCATGCCGTCTTTCTGACGCCCGGAGAGGCTTTGGGAGGTGGAAAATGCAGCAGATCAAAGAACAGCCCTATGAACGTTTTCTGTCCGTCGGGCCCGGAAGCCTTACGAACGCGGAACTATTGGGGATCATCTTAAGGACCGGTACAAAAGGGGTATCGGCCGTGGAACTTGGAAGGAGAGTACTGAGCCTTCACGACCCGAAAGGTAATTCTCTTTCAGCTCTTCCGGGTCTTAGCATGGAAGAACTCAGGACACTTCCCGGGATCGGAGAAGTAAAGGCGGTAAAACTCCTGTGTCTGTCCGAAATCGCCCGCAGGATCGTCAGGGAGAAAGTTCGGAATTCACGAAGATTTGACTCCCCGGAAAAAATCGCCGATTACTACATGGAAGATATGAGACACCTTGATAAGGAACAGACTGTCGTCCTTCATTTCGACAGTAAAATGGCGCTTCTTGGCGAAGACGTCATGACTGTAGGCACAGTCAGCGGAGCGCTGATCTCGCCCAGAGAGATCTTCATCAAAGCGCTTGCAAGACAGGCTGTCCGGATCGTCCTTCTTCACAATCACCCCAGCGGTGATCCGAGTCCGAGCAGAGAGGACATAATTTCAACAAGGCAGGTCCGAAAGGCGGGAGAGATCCTTGGGATCACCCTTACGGATCACATTATAATCGGAGACCTTTCTTACTGCAGTTTGAAAGAGATGGGATTATTAAACGATGAAACCACTTAATCTTAAGAGCCGCCCGGCTTTACTGGCACTCTTTTCCGTCATACTGGCTCTGATCCTTGTCGGACGCCTTTATTATCTTCAGATCCTGCACGGCGAGGATTACACACAGTCTTTTGAAGAAAGTGTGACAAGGACTGTCAGTATTCCTGCGGCAAGAGGCAGGATCCTCGACAGAAACGGAATTGTGATCGCAGATACAGTCGCCTCTCAAAACGTCACTATTGTGGACAATACAGGCAACACAAGAGAGGAAAATGACAGGCTCAATGCGATAATACTGAAAACCCTGCAGATCCTCGATCTTAACAACGAGGATACTGAGGGAGATTTCGGGATCTCCTGGAACGGCTCCGGGTATGTCTTTAATTACGACGGCTTTGAGCATCTTCGTTTTCTTGCCGATGTATACGGTTATCCCCTCACAGACACCCTGAGCGAAGAGGAGAGATCGGCATCGGCTGAAGATGTGCTTCTTATGCTGGCAGACCGCTACAGGATCAGCAGGGAATTGAATACGCCGGAACAGGCTCCTCTTTTCTTAAGCTCAGTCGTCACACGCTACCGGCTGGCCCTTAATGCTTTTCAGAAGTATATTCCCACGGTGCTTGCGCGTAATGTCGGCAAAGGTACAGTGGATGCGATCATCGCAGACAGCAGCCTGGACGGCGTGAGCATCGCGAACGATTATAAGCGCGTTTACAACGACAGCCTCTATCTGTCGGCAGTGACGGGATATACAAGCCTTGTCAGCGCGCAGGAACTGGAAGAGTACGGTGATCTCTACAACTCAGGAGATTACATTGGAAAAGTAGGCATAGAAGCCAGTATGGAGGAGACGCTTCGGGGTAAGAACGGCTATCGTGAGATCAGTGTTGACAATCTCGGAAGAGAGCAGAATGAACTCACCTATGTCCGCCCCGTGGAGGGAAATGATGTCTGGCTCACCATCGACAGTGAACTGCAGAAAAATGTCTACAAGATCCTGGAAATGAATATGAGAAACATCATCCTGTCCAAACTGACGGATAGTGTTACTTCTTATGAGATCACAGCTGAAACGGACGGATCCGATATCCTTATTCCCGCAGCGGACGTTTATGGATCTCTTCTCAGTTATAAGATCGACAGAGATCATTTCAGCGCGGAAGATGCCTCAGACAGCGAGAAACAGATGAAGGGGATACTGGATGCATACCTCGAAAGCGTCAAGGAGGGGATCCGCTCCGAACTGCAGGCAGGCAGAACACCCTTCAGCGCTCTTACATCCGAATATCAGGAATACGCCGCTTACATAAGCAGAGCCCTCTTCGACAGAGGCGTGATCGACACTTCCCTGGTGGACGGAGACGACGACATCTACAGGGGCTGGACTGCGGGCAGTTCCGTTTCCCTCGGTGAATTCCTCTACCATGCCGCGGCGGAAGACTGGATCGACACAGAGATGATCGGTGCGGACTCCGAAGATACGGACGATATTTTCAACACACTGACCGGATATGTTCTCGATGAGCCCTGTGAGGACTACAGTTTCGGCAATATCGTATGCAAATATCTCATGGAATCAGGCGCCGCAAACGGAGAACTGGTATGTATGGTCCTGTTCGATCAGGGAATCTATGATCCTTCGGAATCCGAAAGAGAAGGCATTGAAAGCGGGAAAAGAAGAGCGGCTTATAACTATGTGAGACGCATTATTGAAAACGGAAGCCTGACTCCCGGTGATCTTCATCTTTATCCTTTCAGCGGCTCGATCGTCGTGACGGATCCGGCAGACGGCACGGTGCTCGCGCTCGTGAGCTACCCCGGCTACGACTGCAACCGGCTTGCTCAAAGCAGTTACATGGATATGATCAAGCGCAATCCGTCAAGACCTATGCTCAATCATGCCACGCAGCAGAGGACCGCTCCCGGCTCCACTTTCAAAATGGTGACCGCCGCTGCCGGAATCGGTGAAGGCGTGATCAATACACGCGATTCGGTGGACTGCTACGACATATTTGACAAAATAGAGCCGTCCCCGGCCTGCTGGATTTATCCGGACGGACACGGCTGGCAGAACATGCAGAACGCGATCACCAACTCCTGCAACACTTACTTCTATGAAGTGGGATACAGGCTCGGGGAACTTGAAGGCAGTTTCAGCAACGATACCGGCATCGAACATCTGTCAAAATATGCGTCGATGTACGGACTTGACAGAAAATCCGGCGTAGAGATCGAGGAAGCCGATCCGTCTGTCGCGACCAGGGACGTAGTACGTGCCTCGATCGGGCAGTCCAACAACGGATACACTACAGCAGCCCTTGCAAGATATGTCTCAGCGGTCGCTTCCCGGGGAGATGTATATGACCTGACACTCCTTGATCACTCCGAGGACAAGAACGGTACTGTTCTCAAAAAGTATTCCCCCAAGCCGCTTGATCCCATTGAGATCGATGACTCCTATTGGGATAGTATTACGCAGGGAATGAAGAGAGTCTGCACTTCAAAATACGGATTTTCTTCCATTTACCGTACCACGGAAGAAGGATCCCGGGAAAGGATCAGCGCGGCAGGAAAGACCGGAACTGCCCAGCAGGGCCTCAATACGCCGAACCACGCGCTGTTTCTTGGCTATGCACCTTTCGACGAACCTGAAATTGCGGTCGCTGTCCGCATACCGAACGGATACAGTTCTAGTTATGCGGCCCTGACGGCTGCTCAGGTGATGCAGTACTATTTTGACCCGGATTCTCTGTCCGGCATCCTTTCCTCCGAGGATATCCCTGTTTATGAGAATGGTGATTAAGAAATGAAAACGAAAAAAAGCAGTTCAATATCCGGGAATATCAAAAGAATAGCGAGGATCGATCCGGTCCTGACTGTCTCTGTGATCCTGCTGAACCTTATGGGACTTATATCCATCAGAAGCATAACCGGGCTCTCCGGAAGCAGCAGCATTTTGATCAAACAGGCAGCAGGCAGCGTCATCGGTATCATTATTATGATCGCACTGAGTGTCGCTGACACAGGAAGAATCACAAAATACTGGAAGATTTTCTATATTATTACGGTTATTTCCCTTCTTGCCGTGCTCATTTTCGGCTCTTCGGGCGGCGGAGCGAGAAGATGGATCACCATTGCGGGACTCACTTACCAGCCCTCCGAACTGGCAAAAATTTTATTGATTTTATTTTATTCTGAGTACATAATTGAAATGGAGGGTAAATTTTCCCGGCCGCTGGTCTATGTTTTCAGTACTTTGCTGATTCTTCCGCCGTTCTTCATGATCCTTAAAGAACCGGATCTCTCAACCGGTATCATGATCTTCCTCATCTTCTGTGTGATCCTGTTTGTCGCAGGAATTGATCGTAAGATCGTGGCGGGAGTAACAGCCGCCGCAATACCGACAGCATTTATTATCGTTTACCTGTCTCTGATCGGCGATATGCCTTTTCTTGGCGATTACCAGCGTCAGAGAATACTGGCATGGCTTCATCCCGAGGATTACGCTTCTTCGACGGCGTATCAGACAATGAACTCCATGACCGCGATCGGGTCCGGCCAACTGATAGGGAAGGGTCTTCACGTCGATGAATCGAGTACCCTTCTCGGTACGGGATTCATCTCCGAATCACAGACCGATTTTATCTTCGCTGTGATAGGAGAGCAGCTGGGTTTTCTGGGATGCTGCATTATGATCCTGCTGATCACGGTCGTGACCGTGCGCTGTTATCTGATCGCTTCTGAAAGTGCCGGCAGGCGTGACAGGATCATCGCTGCAGGAATGGCTTCGTGGATCGGGTTCCAGAGCTATATCAATTTAGGTGTTGCCACGGGACTCCTTCCGAATACCGGGATTCCGCTTCCATTTGTGAGCTACGGGCTGACAAGCCTTCTCTGCCTGTATTTTGGTCTTGGACTTGTACAAAGTATTAACTCGACGAATGATCTCAAAGCTGCATCTGAACAAACTTTAAACTAGGGGAGAAATCAATGAGGATTGCGCTGATTGCACATGATGCAAAAAAGAAGCTGATGCAGAATTTCTGTATCGCATACAGGGGTATTCTGAGCCGTCATAAATTATTTG
>ODAI013014032.1_pt1 | contig 26255 bp, 25 predicted proteins | sample 1539321 | NCBI WGS metagenome assembly ODAI01 (sample SAMN02144231, study PRJEB22623) | gut metagenome | biome: sheep rumen | host: Ovis aries | place: New Zealand
GTCGATGGATGGCCAGTAGGAAATTTAATCCTCTGCGTTATCGCTTTAATTCTTTCAGTAATCTTATGTGGCGCTATCGGAATTGAAAGAGAAAGAAGAGGAAGAAGTGCTGGTTTAAGAACCCACCTCTTAGTCGGAGTTGGTTCATGTGTCATCATGATTATCTCAATTTACGGCTTCCCTATGTTTAATGTTGATCATAGAGACACAGCTAGATTAGCCGCTCAAGTTATTGCTGGTGTTGGTTTCCTTGGTGCTGGAGCTATCATTCATAGAAGTTCTGGAACTAGAGGCTTAACAACCGCCGCAACAATTTGGATTGTTATGGCTATCGGATTAGCATGTGGTTCATTCAATTTCATCTTAGCGATTGGCGGAACCTTCTTAATCATTATCGTTCTTACAGTATTTAGAAAATTTGAGAACAAAATTAATAAGAAGGCACCTCTTATTACTCTTAGAGCAAAAGAAAACACTCCAATTACCGCCCACATCATGGAAGTCTCCCAAAACTTTGATTGCTATATTGATGACTTCCAAGTTGAACTACTTGAGAATCAAGAAGTCGAAGTAACTTTCTTGGCCGTTTCTAAATCAAATGAATTCGACACAACTGGATTTATTGCTAAATTAGAAGCTCTCGATGGAGTTATTCAAGTCGGCGTAATGAACAATCACAAACGTTAAAGCAGTGAGAAATCACTGTTTTATTTTGCCTTTCATTTCCTTATAATAACGTTATGAATTTTGAAATTGTTGTCGCAACTAATAATAAACATAAACTTCAAGAGATTAGACAAATCCTCTCTCCACACAAAATTACAGTTTATGGAATGAGTGATTTAAATATCGACATTGGAGAAGTAGAAGAAAATGGTTCTACTTATTACGAAAATGCATTAATCAAAGCTAAAGCTTTACAAAAATATACTGATAAACCAATTATCTCAGATGACACTGGCTTAGAAATTGTTTCCATGGACAACAAGCCAGGACTATACACTGCTAGATTCGCTAATAGTCATGGAGGCTATCTAGGAGCGTTCGCCGAGATCTTCAAGCAATTAGAAGGTAAAGATAGAAGTGCTTTCTTCATCTGCGATATTGTCTTATTAAATGTTGAAGACAAGCCACTACACTTTGAAGCGAGAATCCCAGGACATATCGCTACCGAACTTAAAGGAGAAGCAGGATTTGGCTATGATCCAATATTCATCAATGATGAAGTTGGTAAGACATACGCGGATATGGGACAAGAAGAAAAAAACCGAGTCTCTCATAGAGGCAAAGCTTTAAAGAAATTATTAACTTATCTAAAGATAAATAACTTAATATATTAAAAAGAATGGTCTCCCATTCTTTTTTTCTTTAGTTAATTCTAAGCTTTCTCTTCTTGAGAATCCTTCTCCATGATAAGTAGAAGGAAGCGCAAACTATGAAGGCAATGAAGGAAGCAATTCCAGTTGCGATAAATGTTATAAAGAAGGAATTATTATCGCGGAATAAATATGCACATATTCCTAATCCAATAAAGGCTAGTAAGAATAATCCAGACAACCATAAGGATGCTTTTTTCATTCCGATGATTACTGTGTAATCTCTAAAGACTTTTCCTTCGAGGATTTTCTTTTTACGTTCATCAGTGAGTTCTCTAATTTGCTTTGTAAAGACATTCGTACTCACTACTTCATCAAGTCTTTCTAAATAGACTTTATCATTAACGATTTTGTTATATTTGAATCCTAATCCATCCACTGTGTGTTTGACGGATTTAAGTTTTGTTTCTTTCTCAGTAACACTATGGCTAATCAAGTTAATTAAGACTTCGTTAGTCTGAGTAACATAATCTTTTTTAATCTTACTTAAATGAGCAATGATTTCTTTTTTGAATTTAATGATGTCCGCTAAACGTTTGATATAAAGTTTAACGCATTCTTCATCATAGAAGAAATCACGATGAGTGACCTTATGGAAAACCGCGTCATCATATTCATCTAAAGCAAGATTGATTTTCTTTAGAAAACCAATATATGCCATTATTTCTTCAGCATTACGATGAGTAATCGCATCTAAAAGATAGCTACACTCTTGTAAATAGGACTGCTTAACTCTTGAGTTATAAATTAAGCATAAGATACGACCGAGAAGCGCTTTTTGATTTTTAGGTTCAATCTCTAAAACATCCGCGTATTCTTGATAAGCTAAAACCGGATCACAAGCGACATATAATGTGTTATCAGCCTTATCTAACATGTTACTAATAAGGTTGGAATACAAATTAATTGCCTCTTTTGGGTCTAATTCACGCATACAGTAAGGACAATACACAGTGCTTGCTTCAGGATTAACTGGGAAGATGTGATTCTCGATTCTTGTAAAGTGACAGTATTTACAAATTCCGTTTTTAGTCGCCATATGAGAAATTATAGAATAATTTTTGAAAAACTCAATTATGAATGTATAATCAAACATATGAAAATCTTCCCAAATACCGAACAAAGAGTTTTATATTATATCGACAATAACAACTTAAGTATGTCTTTATCAGACATGTTTTCTTTGCTCGTTGGAAATTCTCAAATTACAAATAAAGAAGAAGTTGAAGCACTAAAAAAGAAATTCAGTCTCACTAGTCGAGAAGTATTGCTCAATAAATATCGCGAATATTTAGAAATAGATCCTGAAAATGAGGAAGATGAACTCATTTATCACCACTACTTTGAGTGGTCAATTTATGAAAGTGATATTAATAAATATCTCAATAACCCTTATTATCAAAGAATGAAACTCCTCAACATCAAAGATGGAGATTACGAACTAGTGACCGATACATATAAAGCGTATGAACTTTTTCCCTATAAAGACATGGATGAAGAAGTTGATACATTTATTGAGGCTAATTCATTTTCTTTCTTTGAAAAAGATTTTAAATTCCTTGCTCTTAACTATAAAGGTGTCACTTGGATGAGCATCACTCCAAATGAAATTGAGACAATGGAAAAAGCAGTAAAGGCTGCTACAGGAAAAGTAATTGTCTATGGACTTGGTTTAGGCTATTACCCATATATGATTTCTTTAAAAGATGAAGTTAAAGAGATTGTTATCGTTGAAAACGATATCAAAATCATCAATCTATTCAAAAAACATATTCTTCCTAATTTTGAACATCAAGAAAAGATATCTATTATTCATGGTGACGCTTTTGAATACATGGAAAAATGTGATGACTTTGATTATGCCTTTATCGATTTGTGGCACGACACTTTTGATGGACTTGAATTGTTCTTAAAAGCAAAGAAATTAGAAAAAACAGGTAAGAAATATTTCTATTGGTTAGAAAGTAGTTTCTATCTCTTACTTAGAAGATGCTTTATTTCATTAATGGAAGAACAACTTGCTCACGCGGATGAATCAAATTATAAAAAGAGTAAGAACATCACTGATAAAGTCATCAATACATATTATGAAAAAACAAAAAGTCTCGTCATCAGAGATAGCACTGACTTCGGAACTTTATTGTCTAGTTATAATTTATTAAATCTATTACTTAAATAATTATATTATTTAATAACGTTCAATTCTTCAGTTAAGAGTTGAACTTTTTTATATATGTCTTGGATATTCTCACCAACATAGAAATTTCCATCTCGATAGAGAATCTTTCCATTAATCATTGTCATCTTAACGCAGTCTTTTGAACCGCTATAAACGAGGTTGTTGATGATATTGTTGATTGGTTGCATACTTGGACGAGATAAATCAATCATGATTAAGTCCGCTAATTTACCAACTTCTAATGTATCAGCGTCTTTAAGCCCCATTGCATAAGCTCCATTAACTGTCGCCATTTTTAATACTTCAAAGGCTGGGATAGAAACTGGATTATTATGTTTTAGTTTCTGTAAGCCAGTTGCTAAATACATTTCTCTAAACATATCTAAAGCGTTGTTACTAGCTGGCCCATCAGTACCTAATGCCACTCTTACTCCTCTTTGGAGTAATTTTGTGATATCGCATATTCCACTAGCAAGTTTCATGTTGCTGCTAGGATTGGACACTACTGTAACATCTTTTTCTTTGATGATTTCAATATCGTGGTCACTCAAATAAATGCCATGGAATATTGCGCCACCCTTATCAAAGAAATGCATGGAATCAAAGAATTCCATTGGAGTCATTTTTCTTCTTTGAATGCATTCTTTAACTTCTCTTTCAGTTTCACTTAAGTGAGTGTAATAAGGTAAACCGGTTGCTTCTAAAAGTTTTCCGGTTACTTCAAACATCTCATCTGTTGGGGTGTATTCTGAGTGAAGTCCAATCACAAAAGTCGCTAAGGAAGATGGTCTATTATTATCTCTAACTAATTTGAGAACTTCTTCTACTGGTCTAGCTTTTGGATCATACATCGCTAAAGAAACACTTCTAAATCCAAATTCATTACATGTATCAGCAAATTCTTGAGGGAAGAAATATTGATCTAAAACTGCGGTAATACCACTAGTAAGATATTCTAAAATTGCTACTTTAGTTAATTCTTTAATACAACCTTCATGAAGATTGTCTTCTCTAGGGAAAATTTCTTTAAATAACCAATCTTGTAAAGATGAGTCATCAGCTTTAGAACGTAAAAAAGTCATCGCACTATGAGTGTGAGCGTTTTTAAATCCAGGCATGATTAAATTTGATTCGCAATCAATCACTTGGTCAAACACTCCAGCTGGAAGTTGACTTCCGATATAACTAATTCTGTTGTCGGTGACAACAATGTGTCCTTCCATGATATTAGAATCAACCATGGTAAGAATTCTTGCGTTCTTAAGTAAAATCTTCATCTTTATAATTCCTAACTCGTAATAATGATATACAAAAATAAAAATTTTATAAATAAAGTTATGTAATAATTAAAGAAGTTATGGTATAGTTAACAACGTTCACGAAAATTGGAGTAGTACCCAAGTTGGTGAAGGGGCTTCCCTGCTAAGGAAGTAGATCGGGTAACTGGTGCGAGAGTTCAAGTCTCTCCTACTCCGCCAAAAAGAGAATATAGGCACATTGCAAAATGTGTCTTTTTCTTTATTTTTCTAAAGTAAACCACTACTATATATGTGGAAAGAGGAGAATAAATAATATGAAAAAAGCCGCAAATATCCTATTAATTATCAGTGGAATATTCTGCATACTCTCAATCCTTGGAGTTATTGCCGGAGCTATTGCTTGCTTTGTTATGTCAGGCAATACAGACCTCATTAAACAAGGACTTAGTGAAGGATGGATCAATATACCTCACCAAGATACCGAAGAACAAGCGATTCAATTTGTTAAAATAATGCTTACTACTGTCGGTGTCCTCTGTGTCGTATATACTGTCGTCTACATCGCTGGAGCTGTAATTTCATTCCAAGGTGCAAAAAAAGAAACCAAGGGCTTATATATCGTTAACATCGTCGTCGGTGTAATCGGTGGTTCTATCTTCAATTTAATCGGTGGAATCCTTGGATTAGTTGGCGCTTCTGATAATAAGTAGTACTAGTTATTTAAAGAAGATAACGATAACTCCTCTATAATCTAGGGGAGTTTTATTTTTCTCTTCATAATAAGAATTGGATAATATTAAAATATTATTGATATGGATAAGAGTAGGCAATATATCGCGATTGACTTAAAGAGTTTTTACGCGTCTAGTGAATGCGTTGAAAGAGGACTCGATCCTTTAACCACGAACTTAGTGGTCGCTGATACATCTCGAACCGAGAAGACAATTTGTCTTGCTGTTTCTCCTTCTTTAAAACAATATGGTATCCCTGGAAGAGCAAGACTATTTGAAGTCATCCAAAAAGTTAAAGAAATTAATCGCGAAAGATTAAAGAAAGCTCCTAATCATAAGTTCACAGGTAAATCATATAATGATTTAGAACTTAAAAGAAATCCATCTCTAGAATTGGATTTTATTGCCGCCACCCCTCAAATGGCCCACTACATCAAAAAAAGTACTGAAATCTATAAAACTTATTTGAAATATATTGACGCTGAAGACATTCATGTCTATTCCATAGATGAAATGTTTGCGGATGTCACTAAATACATGAAGACATATAAAAAGAATGCCGAAGAAATCGCGACAATGATGATTTTAGATGTCTATAAACAAACTGGCATTACCGCTACTGGAGGAATTGGAGATAATCTCTATTTAGCAAAAGTAGCAATGGATATCATTGCAAAACACACAAAAGAAAATAAAGATGGAGTCCGAATTGGTCACTTGACCGAACAAAGTTATCGCGAATTATTATGGGATCACACTCCTCTTACTGACTTTTGGAGAGTTGGTAGAGGATTAGCTAAGCGCTTATTTAAATTAGGACTAGTCACTATGGGAGATATCGCCCGTCAATCTTTAATTGATGAAGATGTTTTATATCAAGAATTTGGGATTAACGCTGAATTATTAATTGACCACGCTTGGGGATATGAACCAGTCACTATCAAAGATATTAAAGACTATAAACCGAAGAACAATTCTTTATCTGTTGGACAAGTTCTTTCTTGTCCTTATGAACACGAAAAGGCAAAACTAATTGTTAAAGAAATGGCGGATTCTCTCGCCTTAGATTTAACTAGTAAAGGATTATTAACTGATCAAATTGTCCTATCCTTTGGATATGACATTGGTGACTTAACCGATTCCATGAGTGGAGATGAAGTAGAAACTGATTGGTATGGAAGAAAAGTCCCAACTGGAGAACATGGCTCCATCAATCTTACTCATTTCACTTCTTCTGGAAAAGAGATTGTTGCTGCGTCCACAAAATTATTTGAAAGACTAATAAATAAAAAGCTTCATGTAAGAAGAGTCTATATTGGTTGCCCAGTTATCAAAGAAGATGAAATTAATAATTATTCTCCTAAATATGAACAACTGTCTTTATTTATGAATGTTGAAGATTCTTCAAAAGAAATAGAAAACAAAAAAGATTTAGAGCAAGAAAAAGAATTACAAAAAACAATTCTAAAGATTAAGAAAAAGTACGGTAAAAATTCAGTTTTAAAAGCGATGGACTACGAGGAAGGAGGAACCACCATTGAAAGAAACAACCAAATCGGTGGTCATAAAGCGTAATGGGTAAATACGACGACATTATTAATCTTCCTCGACCAGTATCAAAAAATCACAAACAGATGTCAATTTATGACAGAAGTGCCCAGTTTGCGCCTTTTGCCGCATTAGTGGGATATGATGAATCGATTTCAGAAGCTTCTAGAACTGTCGAGGATAAGATTGAACTCACTAGTGACAAAATTGAAGAAATAAGTGAGGCCTTATATAAACTATCTCAAAAACACAATTGGGAAAATAAGGCACTTCTTACATATTTTAAGAAGGATAAAACTAAATCTGGAGGAAAGTATTTTTCTAAAGAAGTTAATGTGAAAAAGGTTGATGTTAACAAAAAAATCCTTATATTAGAAGGTGACGAGAAAGTCGATTTTGAAGACATAATCGACATTAATCTTTGTTAGAACAAGAACAACAAGCATTGTTGTTAGATTTTTATCACTATGGTAGAATAACTAAAAATGGAAAAGAAAACTATATTCCCTGAATACGATAATGTTGAAGTAAGAAAAACTGGTTTATTTTATCGTTTCGTTAAAAGAGCCTTTGACTTCATTTTCTCACTTCTTTTGTTATTACTTATTGGGTGGTTCCTTATCATTGTTGCAATATTTGTTTCTATTTCTTCTCATGGCACTCCACTATATAAAGACAAACGTGTCGGACGTTGGGGAAAAGAACTTAACGTTTTGAAATTTAGAAGCATGTTTGTCGACGCTAATACAAAACCAGAAAAATACTTAAATAAAGAACAATTAGAACAATTCAAAAATGAAAGAAAAGTTGATAACGATCCTCGTGTTACTAAGATTGGAAGATTAATTAGAAAAACTTCAATCGATGAGTTACCACAAATCATTAACATCTTCTTAGGTAATATGACATTTGTTGGTCCTCGACCAATCACTCAGCAAGAATTCGAATTGCATTTCACTCCAAAGCAAACTGAGATCTACCAAAGCGCTAAACCAGGTTTAACTGGATATTGGCAAGTATCAGGAAGAAATGATATCTCATTTGGAAGCGGAGAAAGACAAAGAATTGAGCTTGAGTATTTCAGAATTAGAGGCATTTGGACCGATACAAAAATTCTCTTCAAAACAGTTCCAGCTGTTTTAGAACATAAAGGCGCAAAATAAAACACTTCTCAAAATTAATTGGAAGTGTTTTTTTAATCTCTGATTAATATGCTTTAGCGAATAGAACAACTTTGCTTGCTTTTTTGCCACACACTGGGCAAGTGTCAGCGCCTTCAATTCCCATTTGGTTAAATGGAATACATCTAGCAGTAGCATTTGTGAGTTCTTTGATTTTGTCCTCACACGCTCTATCGCCACACCACATCATTTTGGCGTAGCCACCTTTTTCTAAAGCAGCATCAAGTTCATCTAAGCTCTTAATCTCAGTGACGTGATCTGCTAAATAGCGGCATGCTTTTTCATACATTTCTTGATGGATTACTTTAAGTAATTCATTTGCCTTATCAGCCATCTCATCCATTGAAACAAAAATCTTTTGACCATCGTTTCTCTTAGCAAAGACGACTTGTCCTTTTTCAATATCACGTGGTCCAAGTTCCACTCTTAGTGGGACACCTTTCATTTCGTATTCAGAGAATTTCCAACCAGCGCTCTTGTCGCTATCATCAATCTTGACGCGATATCCAGCATCCTTAAGTTTTTGCGCTACTTCTCTAGCAGCAGGAATAACTCCTGGTTTATTAGCAGCAACTGGAATAACAACGATTTGAATTGGAGCAACATATGGAGGCAAGACCAATCCATTATCATCACCATGAACCATGATGGTGGCACCGATTAATCTAGTAGAAACACCCCAAGAAGTTTGGAATGGAGCTTGTAATTTGCCTTCTCTATTTTGGAATTGAATTCCAAATGCTTTAGCAAATCCATCTCCAAAGAAGTGTGTTGTACCACATTGTAAAGCTTTTCCATCTGGCATAAGAGCTTCAATTGAATAAGTCTCTAAAGCACCAGAGAATTTTTCTTTATCTGTTTTTCTTCCTTTTGAGAAAGGAATGGCGAGAATGTCTCTTCCTAAATCATCATAGACTTCAAGCATCTTAAGTGTTTCGGTACGAGCTTCTTCTTCACTTTCGTGCATTGTGTGTCCTTCTTGCCAGAGGAATTCAGCACCTCTTAAGAATGGACGAGTGGTCTTTTCCCATCTAACAACAGAACACCATTGGTTATAAAGTTTTGGTAAATCACGATATGATTTAATGATTTTTGCGTAGTGATCACAGAATAAGACTTCGCTTGTTGGGCGAACGATAAGGTTATCTTCTAATGATTCACTACCACCACGAGTGGCAATTAAGCATTCTGGAGCAAAGCCTTCAACATGTTCTTTTTCTCTTTGGAACAAGCTTTCTGGGATGACCATTGGCATATAGACATTTTCATGTCCTGTTTCTTTAAACCTTTTATCGAGATAGTTTTGAATTTGCTCCCAGATGGCGTAGCCATAAGGACGATAAATGATAAAGCCTTTAACTGAGGAATAATCCATAAGTTCAGCTTTTTTGCATACGTCAGTGTACCACTGAGCAAAATCATCTTCTTGTCTTGTAATTGATGTGTTTTTAATTTGGTTATTTTCCATGAACGTAAACTCCTATAAATATTTGTCCGCCATTTGGACAACTTTTTCCATTTTCTTTTTCTCAACTGGAAGAAGCATATCATTGCTTGGAGCAATTACATCACTAGAGACGTAGCTAATTCCAGATTTGATAATTAATTCGACTGCTTGCCAACCTTCCAGGTCAGTAGCGATAATAGGTCGACCATACTTAAGTAAAGACTCAATTAGGGTGTATAAAGAGAGTCTAATACGGTTGTTATGTTTTACTTCTTCCATCATCGCACTACCAACGACGAAGTAATGGAACAAGAAATAAACTTTATCATCGAGTAAGAGGTTCTTATCTTTTAAAGATAATGCAAGCTCAAACCCACTATTCTTTAAGGATGTTAAAGTACTGATTAATAGTTCTGTGTTATGAGAGTTTTCATTAACTTCTTGCTCATCAAAAACAAGAACAATATCCACTTTATTATGATATGGGATTTGACCAATGATCGAGCTGATATTATTAATATCAATCATTGAGACCGATAAGAATAAAGACATGTTTGATGATTGACGTTCACTATTGAACTTCATAATGACGTTTTTAGCCACCAAGGCAAATAAGTCTAAGTTCTTATTGATTCTTGAAGCATATTTACTCATCTCAGAGAAGCTAGAGAATGGGGAATCATAGGCTTTAACATATTCGAAATAGCCAATGGTTTGACTCGATTTAGCGTTGACGATTGGTCTAAATAAATAACGAAGGACACCATCGTGAAGAAGGTGATCAATTTGTTCGTTATATTTGACCATATCGCTATTAGCGTTCGCGTTTCTTTGATAAAAGACAATTTCATTTCCGTTAGTTTGTCCAGAAATACAAGCTTCTCTAACTTTTTCTTCAATCATGTCATAGTTTTGATAGAATTGTCCGTTTTCGACAATGCCAATAGCAAAATTAATAAATCCTGCGAAGCCATTAACTTCCATTTGTTTCTTAATAGAAACAGAAATTGAATTAGCAAGTTGCATTGCGCTTTCTCTATTAGAAAGGCGCAAATCAAAAATAAATAATTCAGAATCACCATTATCTAAAATTTGACGAGGTAGTTTTGGATTACTAGCGTATGGATAAATGGTGTTTTTAAGATTCATAATCATGTATCTTTCTATCTTGTCGTTAGAAATGATTTTCTGACGAGTATAGAAAAATCTGATACAGAATGAATATCCGGAAAGTGATTTGTTGTGATTGATAATTGATTGAATTTGACTTCTTTTAACAATACCAGTAGGAGTACGGTTATCGTTTTTCTTCTTAGGAGCGTTATTTGGAGTAATGTATTTCAAAATATGGCTCTCTAAATGAATGAGTCCGGTTTGTGGATTGTAATCAAGAAGTCTTAATAAGGTAAAGCAAAGCTTTTTTGTGTTATTTAATAAAATATCAGCCTCTAAATATTCACCTGCGGTTTTAGGGTTAACACAAATTTGGAAAATCCAGTTCTTCACTCTTTCAGAATCATTTGGGTGAAACGAGGTATAAAAGGAGAATAGGTCATAGGTGATCTTATTTCCCATATCACTTTTGTTAAGCTGAACAATTTTGTTCTTCTTAACATCGATAATATAAATTCGAGTAGTTGTACTTTCATAGTCAACTTGCTTCTCAAAATCTGCATCATTCTTAACTGAGATGGCAAAGAAAAGTATCACCAAACTAATAAGGACCACTAAAGCGATAATTATTGAGAAGAAGATGACAAAATTAGTGTCTGTAAAATCTCCGAATTTCATAATCAAAATTATAGATTAATTTTATGAATTAAAGCAATTCATAATTCATTATTATAGTAATTTTATCGGTTTTTGCTATATAATTAACGGGCTGGAGAAGTACCCAAGTGGTTGAAGGGGGCAGTTTCGAAAACTGCTAGAAGATGCAAGTCTTGCAAGGGTTCGAATCCCTTCTTCTCCGCCAATAAGACATATAGACACATTTATGTGTCTTTTATTTTATATTTTCCCTGTTTTAATGTTATTAAAAAATGTTAAAATTATTTACATGAAAACCCAAGAGATAAAAGTTAATACTTTTTCCCATCGAGTCCTTCATTTTTTATTACGCCGCTTATTTTGTTTTTACACTAGAGTTTTCTTAGGCTTTAGATCCAAAGATAAATACAAAATCACTAAGGGAGAACCAATTATCATTATCAGTAATCACCAAACTGACTTTGATCCACTTTGTATTTTCCCTTCTTTTAATAAACCTGTATATCCTATTGCTACTGATAACATCTTCTCAGGAAGTGGAGCAATATGGCTATCAATGGCAGGAGTTATTCCAAAAAGAAAAGGCGCTTCTGATATTAAGGCCGCGATGACAATGAAAAAGGTTGCCGAAAAAGGTGGTTCACTACTTCTCTTTCCAGAAGGAAATAGAACCTATGCCGAATTCCAATTCTTTATTGGAGACAATTTAGCAAGCTTTATTAAAGGATTAAAGACCACTATTGTTTTCTATAACATTTGTGGAGGAACAGGTGTCTCTCCAAGATTTAAAAACAAAGAAAGAAAAGGCAAGTTTGTAGGAAAAATTGTTAGAGTTGTAAAGCCTGATGAATATGAGCAGATGACTAACGATGAATTAATGACGGTCATCAGGAACAATATTAGAGTGTACGACAGTGAATCCGGCAATTTATATAAGTCAAAGAAACGCGCTGAGTATTTAGAAAGAATGTTCTTCGTCTGCCCAAAATGCCAATCCACTCAATCTTTATACTCCAAAAATCAATATCTCTACTGCAATAAATGTGGTTTAAAAGTTGAATATACAGAAGACCTCCATCTTAAAAGCGAAGATCCTGATTTTAAATTCACAAAAATGTTAGATTATTGGAACTATCAAAAAAGATTTATTTCAAATATGGAAATTAAAGAAGATGAAATTATCTTCTCTGATGATAATGTGAAAATCATCACCGCTGATCCATATAAGAAAAGAACGCCGATTTATAGTGGAAAAATTGAGCTAACCGATAAACAACTAAAGTACGGAAATAATGCATTTGATTTAAAAGAGATTTCTAACTCCTCAGTTGTGTCCGGAAGAAAGCTTGTCTTCACTTATGAAGATAGACAATATATGCTTATCGGCCATATGAGATTCAATCCTGTTAAATATGCATTAATTTTTAATAAACTAGACACAAAAATGAAAGAAAAGAACTTTGACAAATACTTTAATTTAAAGGAAGATTAACAATATGATTTTTGACGTTGCACCACAATGGAAATTTGATTTAACTCAATATGATGACGTATGGAAAATTCTCATTAACGTCATTTTATTACTTACCGCACTTCTTTTAGGAAATATGATTCGCAGAGTCATACCATTTTTAAGAAAGGCTTTTATTCCTAGTGCTCTTATTGGAGGTCTACTCCTATTTTTAGCGAACATATTCTCCACCAAAGTTTTTAACTTTGACTTAATTGATATGAGAATAATGCAAATTATTACCTATCACGCCTTAGCAATAGGTTTTATTGCATTATCTTTAAAAATAGTTGAAAAAGGAAAAGAAAAAAACGGATTAAAAGTATTCCAAAACGGTTTTGTGACAGGAGCGACATATATGCTTCAAGCCGTTGTTGGACTTTTAATTGGCTTATTCTTTGTTTGGGCAGGAAACGAATTATTCTATGATGCTGGAATTCTACTTCCGTTAGGATTTGGTCAAGGACCAGGAAACGCTTTAACTTGGGATAATAATTTCACTGCTGATTATGGCTTCTTAGGCCAAGGATCAGTTGGCTTAACAATTGCGTCTTTAGGATTTGTAGTTGCTTCAATTGTTGGAGTTATCTATATCAACATCTTTAAACGTAAAGGACAAATCAAAGACGTCGAAAGAAACACTCAAAGAGATGTTAGCGAATTCGTTGATGAAAAAGATATTGAAGACAGTGAATCGGTCGATAAGTTATCAATTCAAATTGCTTTTGTTGCAGTTAGTTACGCTATCGGATTCCTCATTATGTTCTTCTTTGCCAAGCTCACAGACTGGACTGGAGTTAAATTATTCAATGACGTTGCCTGGGGCTTTAACTTCATTTGGGGCATTATCAGTGCAACCCTTATAAAGGCTGTAGTTAAATTCTTCTATAAGAAGAAAGCTGTTAAAAGAAAATATATCAATAACTATCAAATGGACCGTATTAGTGGCTTTGCATTTGATTTAATGATTATTGCGGGTGTTGCCGCTATCGATATCGATGTAGTAAGTCAATATGCTTGGTTCATTGTTGCCTTAGCAGCAGCAGGAACTATTGTTACAGTTATCTATGTAAGGATAATGACAAAGCTATGCTTTAAAGGATTTGAACACGAAGCGTTCCTAGTTAACTTTGGAACTTTAACTGGCACCGCTAGTAATGGAGTTATTCTTCTAAGAGAAGTTGATCCTAACTATGATACTCCTGCTAGTAACATCTTCATTGCATCTCAATTCCCTGCAATGGTTGCAGTAGCTCCACTTCTACTATTACTTAATATGGGGGCTGAAACATATAACGGATGCTTAATTACCTTAGGCATCTTTACAGCCTTATTCGTGGTCTATACAACGTTCTTAGTTTTATCTACTAGAATCAAAAGAAAAGAGAAAGCTGAATAATCACAAACAATAATTAAGAGTTATTTATAACTCTTTTTTATTTGACCCACTTGACAGCTATTATATAATATATAAACGAAAGGAAGTAAAAAGTTATGTCAGGAATTAAAACAGTACCTATTACTCTTATTACTGGATACCTTGGAAGTGGTAAAACCACTTTAGTAAACCATATCTTGAAAAACGCTAAAAATCATAAATGTGCAGTTATTGTTAATGACTTAGGCGAAGTCAATATCGACGCCGACTTAATTGAAAAAGAAGGTGTTGTGTCTGGAAAAGACGATAACTTAGTAGCGTTACAAAACGGATGTATCTGCTGCACCCTTAAAAAAGATTTAATTGAACAGTTAGCAGAATTAGTTCAATCTCAAAAATTTGATCACATCATTATTGAAGCTTCTGGTATTTGTGAACCAGTGCCAATCGCTCAAACAATTTCCTTTATGGAAGAAGAATTCAATCGTCAAAATCTTCCAAAATTCTATAAATTAGACGCAATCGTCTCTGTTACAGATGTTTTAAGACTTAGAGATGAATTCGGATGTGGAGAAGTCTTTAAAGATACAGTTAGAGGTGAAGAAGATTTAGAAAATCTTGTCATCCAACAAATCGAATTCTGTGATGTCATTATCTTAAACAAAGTTAGTGACATTTCTGAAAAAGAACTCTCTAGAGTAGAAGCAGTCATCAAAGCAATTCAACCAAAAGCTAAATTAATTCACGCCGATTACTGCAAAGTTGATATTGATGATATCATCGACACAAACTTATTTGACTTTGAAAAGGCAAGTGGTTCAGCTGCGTGGATTCAAGAATTTGAAGACTGGGATAATGAAATCGATTCTGATTCTATCCACGATGACGATGATGACGATGATGATGAACATGAACATCATCACGATCATGAGCATGAACATGAGCATGAACATGAGCATGAAGAAGGTCACCACCACCATCATCATCACCACCACGAACATGGTATCGGTGAAAACGATGATGAAGGCACCGCTGATGAATATAATGTAAATACATTCGTGTATTACCGTAGAAGACCGTTCTCAAAGGCAAAATTTGTTGAATGGGTAGAAAACAATCCACGCAATATTATCAGAAGCAAAGGCATTCTCTACTTTGAAGAAGATAAAGCAAATGCCTGTGTATATGAACAAGTCGGTCATCAAAAGACTTTAAATGTCACAGGAAAATGGTACAGTGAATCCCTCACCAAAAAACAACTCCAACTCTTGATAGCAGAAGATAAGAACTTCGCCCATGACTGGGATCCAAAATGGGGAGATAAATTAATCAAACTTGTCTTTATCGGTCAAAACTTAGATAAAGATGGTATTAAAAAAGAACTTGATCAAATATAAAATGCAAACAAAAAGAACGGTTTAGCACCGTTCTTTTTCTTATACTACAATTATTCCACAGGTTTAATGAAGAAGTTACCGTAAGTTTGAATTAAAGATGTAACGGTAATAAAGGCGTGTTCATCAACCTTTCTAACAAGATTAATAACCTTTTTAGATTCGTTAGATGAAACAACCATATAGAGGATATTTTTATCAGCGTGAGAGTATCCGCCCATACCTTTTACGATAGTTGTTGAATGTGGGAAATTCGCAATAAGAACGTGTTCTAAACCCTCAACAGAAGTGATAATTTGGATTTGAACTTTCTTATTTCTAATATTAATAACATCAACAACAAGCATAACCACTAATAAGTAGAAGGCACCATACATAAAGTTAAGTAAAGCTACGTTCATATGATTGCCTTTATTAATGGCAATTGTTAAGCAAGTAAAGATAAAGATAATGCAGCTATTAATTGCAGTCGCGTATTTACCTACACTTGTTGATTTTCTAAGTGAGAAATAATAGGAGAAAACATCAATTCCCCCACATGATATTTCATGCTTAAAGGCCATCGCGGATGAGAAGCCAATCGCAATGCCTCCGAACACAACACGGGTAAGGTGCTCGCCCTCGAGTGCTTCTGCGATTTGACTTGCGAGTGGGAAGTCAAACTTTAATCCAAAGAAATTGCCTCCGAAAATTTGAATGAAGATGGATGATAATCCAACATTGATAAGTGAGAGAATGGCGAATTTCTTTCCAATTGCAAAATATGCAAAAGTTAAAATTGGGATATTAAGTGCAAAATAGCAGATTGATTGAAGTGTGTATTGATCAATCTTGCCACCACATAATGTAATGATTAAATAAATGACTTGGGAAATGCCACCAACACCACCAGTAATGATTGAAGAACCTTCAATAGAAGTATGGTCTTCTGCAAATGGAGTGATAAAGCAATAGAATGCAAAGGCATAGAACATCGCTGTAAAGGCAGCAACAAAAACACCTTTAGCGGTATGTAAGCCTTCTTTGAGGTTGATATGATCGTAGAAATAATTGTTAATTTTTCTTTTTAAGTTACGAATTTTTCCCATAACAAATTTCAAAATGTATTTTATACATGACACCTTCAAAATACAATAAGGAGTTGATTTTCGGTTATAAAATTTTATTTAATTTCTTGTAGAAATTAATTTTTGTACAAATTTCCTTATTATTTTATTGAAAATAACTATCGTAAATGATATTATTTACCTGCTATATGTTATATAGGAGGCAAAATTTATCATGAAAATCTTAAGAGCTATTGGAGCATTCTTCGCTAAAATCGGTAGATGGATTGCTAATACAGCATGGATTCAACCATTATTAATTGTTGGTGGTATCTTCGCCGTTATCTTCTCAATTCCATATATCAAAACCGCTATCGAAAATGCTCAAATCGATAATACTGACTATGACTACCTTTATTATAAAGATCACTCACTTGATTTAAACGAAGGTGGCAAGGCAGAAAAATTATTCTCTTATCTTGATGCTAAAGACTACGAAAATATCAATAAAGAGTTTGGTACTAAATTCTTCTTCACATTCGCACAAGAAAATTGCGCAGATTGCAAGAGCGCAGTCGCAGCATTTAAAAATTTTGCTTCAAACTTTAAAACATGGGAACTTGACCACGAATTCAAGTTATATTCAATCTTAGTCGATGTTAAAGATGACAATGATGATAAAGTCTATCTTGCTAAAAAGATTGTTAAAGAAAACACTCAATTCTTAAACGAACTCACCACTGCTTATGGTGAAGAAACAACAAGCACAGAATATGCTCTTTACAAAAATAAAGAGTCCATTAAGTCAACTTACACAAAGAACATGAAAGACTTATCCGATGCCATGTTAGAAACAAGCTCTGGTCTTACTACACCAATGACATTCTTATATGACTACGATAAAGTTCAAGCAGATGCAAACTATCATAATGCTAACTGCATTACTGCTGTCTTATTCAACACCGATGCTCTTGTCGAAGACAATCAACCAAAGAACGAAGTTACTAAAGCACAAGTTCTTAGAGATTGCTGGAGCTATCAAACATTATTCGATCCAGAATATAACAAATAAGTTTATTTGCAAAATAAAAGCTATCCGGTTGGATAGCTTTTTTTGTTGAATCATTTATTTAACAATCTCTTATTAACACTTTCAGGAACTAATTTAGAAACATCAACACCACTTCTTGCTAGTTCCATAATTCCACTTGAGGAAATAAATGATTTATCACCTCTAGCCATGAAGAACACCATATCAATTGATTCATCAACATATTCGTTGGCGCTGGCTAATTGGAATTCATATTCGAAGTCTGTTACCGCTCTTAAGCCTCTAATAAGATGGTTGGCATTATGCTTTTTAGCGTATTCAACGGTAAGGCCTTCATAGAAATCAACGGTTACACCTTTCATTCCCTTAGTGGCGTCTTTAATCATCTCAACTCTTTCTTCTGGGGAGAAATTGAATTTCTTTCTTGGATTAACCGCGACTAAGACAATGATTTCATCAAACACCTCTAGAGCTCTTTTAAGAACATCTAAGTGTCCATTAGTAATTGGGTCAAAACTTCCTGGATATATTGCTTTTTTCATCTTTGTTTTTATTTCCTTAATACAATAATCTTGATTTCACCATAATGATACTCTTTTATTTTTACATCCCAAAGAGGATTAATCTCGATATCTCTTTTTGTTTCGATGGCAAGAATACCTTGCTCCGCTAATAAAGAGTTATCAAAGATATTATTAAGAGCGATTTCATATCGATCAGATTCATAAGGTGGATCAAGATAAATAATGTCAAATTGTCTTCCTTCGTTTTTAAATTTTGCTAAGGCAACTTCATCCATCATTTTTAGAATCTCTGCCTTGTCATTTATGTGAAGTGAATCGATATTTTTCCTTACATATGAGATAGATTCATTATTCATATCTACAAAAGTAGAATATCTTGCTCCTCTAGAGATGGCCTCTATTCCCATAGATCCACATCCAGCGTATAAATCTAAAAACGATTTTCCTTCAATATCTCCAAGCGAAGAAAAGAAAGCTTCTCTTATACGATCTTTGGTTGGCCTAATATTTGCATTATTTTCTGGATAAAGAAGATTACGATGACGATACTCTCCGGCAATAACTCTCATTGGCATTAGCAGTGTTCTCCTTTGAAATCATCTAATAATATATTATTTATTTGTAAATATAAGTCTCTGACCTTGGCATAAACCTCAAGATATTGTTTCACTAATGGGTGATTATTAAGATTTTCTTTTGCTTTCTTTAATTCTTTAAGTGATTCTTTGGTAATATCACTATCATCACCATATAAATCTTTATTGGAAATATATTTTTCTAAAGCATCATCTTTTTTGTTTGATAAAACATAAACTTCATAACTATCATCAAGCTCTTTTTCTAGTTTATTTAAGAGCTTAACTTCTTCTTTGTTATTAAGTTCTTCATTTATTGATTTGCTCAAGGAATAAATTTTCTCGTTCATCTTTTTTATTATACAAGTTTGCAAAGCAAAAATATATCACTTATACTTATATCTATGAAAATCAAATTAGTTAAAGACAGTAATCCAATCATGAGAAAGAGGTCTCTCCCAGTAGAGTTACCTCTATCAAAAGAAGATAAAAAACTTCTTGATGATATGCTTTTATATTTAAAGAAATCTCAAGATCCAGAATACGCTCAAAAGCACAACATCAGAGAAGGCGTTGGCTTAGCCGCTATTCAAACCGGACAACTTAAAAGAATGTTTGTTGTATATTTTAATCAAGGCGATGAATTAGTTGAACATCAACTAGTAAATCCAAGAATTATTGAATCGTCAATTAGGAAATGCGCTCTTGAAAATGGAGAAGGCTGCCTAAGCGTTGATGAAGAACATCATGGATTAGTCCACCGTTCCTATCGCATTAAAATGGAAGCATATGACGCACTCAAAGACAAAAACATCTTAATTGACGCGAGAGGATTTAAAGCAATAGTCCTTCAACACGAATTCGATCATCTTAATGGAGTGTTCTTCTACGATCATATCGATCCGAAGAATCCTGATAAACAACTTCTAAACGAAGAATTAATTTAAAAAGAGACTTTATAGTCTCTTTTATTTTATGAAATTTCTTTAATCTTTTCACCTTTTAGTTTTCGGTATTTTGCTTCACCGTGAACTAATCTAAACGATGGAGAAAAGATGTTTTTAATAATTCCGCTTTGATAAGCAGGGTTAAGGGCTTTTGTAATACCTGCAAAGATTGCTTTAGCGGTTTCATCTTGTACTTCAATAACTGAATACACAAACCCTAATCCTGGGTTTTCAGATAGTTCCATTGAAATAATGTCTTTATCTTTACCAAATTTAATCGTGAAATACCTCGAAGATGAGAATTCTAAGAAGAACATTCTAATAACAAGGAATATTTCACTCTTACCGCTTAAGATGAATCTAGCGCTTAAGGCACAATCGAATTTGTTGCCATAAAATTCATATGTATCCCTAACACCATCTTTAAAATCAAATTTTAGAGGATATTCTTTATGACCTTCATTAATAATTAACGTGTAGGTATCGCCCTCTTTTTTGAATTTAACACTTTTTATTCCTTTAGCGTAGGTTCCTAATTCGTTTTGTAAAATGAGAGGCAAAATGCCACATGAATTAGCGATTTTATATATTGGTTTATATTCTTTATCTTGGAGATAATCGTAATAATACATGAACTCATCATAGTTTTTTAAATCACGATACCCATGATTTGAACACAGTTCAAATTTTCCAGGTTCTTTTTTCGCAAAATATTTTGCACAAATCTTGAAAAGGTTACCACCATGGAACGCTTCACTATTCGCGCAGCAAGTGACGACGATGACTCCGCTATTACGATAAATCATAATGTTTTGATCATACATTCCATTGAAACAGCAGAAGTTATTTTTATCATCAGCCCACATCTGGAATCCATAGTTTAATAAATGTCCAAATTGAGTAGCCTCATATTGGGTGTGACTCATCATATCAATCCATTCTTTAGAGATGATTCGTTTTCCTTCATACATTCCACCATCTCTAACTAAAATTCCAAGTTTGGCCATATCTTCTGGAAGAATATATAATCCCCAGCCACCAATAAAGTATCCTTCTAAAGAAGTATCAATATGGATGTCGTTTGCGTGAAGAGGATTAAAGATTCTTTCAACAACTAAATCTTTGAATTTTTTACCTGCGAGTTTTTCAACACAAGCACTGATGATATATGTATTCATTGAGTTATACTCAAATTTTGTTCCAAGCTTGAATTTAGAATTACTTTCAAAGAATGATTTTACCCATTTAGTAGAGCTAGCAGATTCCATCTCGTTAAATGTGATACCAGTAGACATTGTTAAAAGATGTCTAAGAGTAATCTTCCTATTTCTTGCAATATGGACATTCTTCTCAATTCCTAAAATCTTGACAACTGGTTTATCTAAATCAACTAGTCCATCATCGTAAAGCAAGCCTAACGCTAATCCAACAAGAGTTTTAGAAGTAGAAAAGACGCAGTCCCAGCTATCTCTAGCATATGGTTTACAATATCTTTCAGCGATAACTTTATTGCCCTTAACTAAAAGGATTCTATTTGGTCTAATGGAGAGGTCACTATATAGTTCATTAAAAAAGGAATCGATGTATTCTTTTGAATAACCACTATCAGAAATATTTCCTCTTGGAAGCGAAATAATTCCTTTTTCTTTAGGGTAAACAAAAGGCTTATCATTCTTTCCTTTTTTACCTGTATATGTAGTAGGTTTACTGGTGTCTAAATTCTTAGCTAGAAGCAGTAAACTATTTAACGAACTTCCTAGTGGCATACTTCTTCTCCTTTTCTAGATATTTTAGCATATTACACATCTAACGTAAGTTAATTGTGAAATATATGTTGAAAATAAATTTTATTATTATTTTGCAAACAGGTATACAAAATTTAATATTTTGTGCTATTATGTAGTCGCCAAAATTATACATAGCATAATGTAGTAATCAAGGAGGGTTTATGGATAAGAAAATATCAAAACCTGTTTCGGCCTATGCATTAGGTGGCTTAGGCGAAGTAGGAAAGAATATGTACTGCTTTGAAAACGAAAACCAAATCGTCATCATCGACTGTGGTGTCAAATTCCCAGGAGTAGAATTACCTGGCATTGACTATATCGTTCCAGACTTTACACACTTAAAAAACAATAAGAATAAAATTAGAGCTCTAATTATCACTCATGGCCATGAAGACCATATTGGTGGCATTCCTTTCCTTATCCAAAATGTAAATATCCCTGTCATCTATGCTCCACGATTAGCGTGTGCTTTAATCAAGAATAGACTTGAAGAATATAGAATGTCTGATCAAGTCAAAATTGTTGAATATAATAGCGATTCCAAATTCACCATTGGTGATTTTGATATTAGTTTCTTTAGAGTGACTCACTCTATTCCTGACTCTTTTGGAGTAGTCATCGACACTAGCGAAGGTAGAATTGTCTCTACTGGTGATTTCAAAGTTGACTTAACTCCAATTGGACCAGATATCGAACTTCAAAGAATTGCGGAACTTGGTCATCAAGGTGTTGATCTTCTCCTTTCCGATTCCACTAATGCAGAAAACGAAGGATACACTCCAAGTGAAAAGAATGTCTTTGATTCCATTAACGAAATCTTTAACGAAGCTCGTGGAAGAATTATCGTTTCAACATTCTCAAGTAATATTTCTCGTATTCAACAAATTTGTGAATCCGCAGTAAAACACAATCGTAAGATTGCTATCGTTGGAAAAAGCATGGAAAAGGCTGTTGATATTTCTCGTGGATTTGGATATATCAAAATACCCGATAAATCAATCATCACTACTGAAGAGGTCAAAAACTGCAAAGGTAGCGAAGTTTTAGTTTTATGTACAGGTTCACAAGGTGAACCAAACGCTGCTTTAAGTAGAATTGCGGGTGGCGAACATAAAGACATTCATATCATTCCAGGAGACACAGTTGTCTTCTCTAGTAGCGCGATTCCAGGAAATGGAATCATGATTGCTCATATCGTTAACTTATTAGCAAGAGCAGGTGCTGAATGTATCACTAATTCCGTTTTAGCAGATATTCACTCATCAGGTCACCCATCAAAACAAGAATTAAGACTTGTCTTAAAATTATTTAATCCTAAATATTTCATGCCAATGCACGGAGAATATCGTATGCTTAGATGCCACGCTGAAATTGCTCAAGAACTAGGTATGCCAGCATCTAACTGTTTCATCTTAGATAATGGTGATTCTCTAACATTAGCAAAGCATAAAGTTACTGTTGGTTATCCAGTAGAACATGGTGTTTCCTATATTGATGGAAAAGATATTAAAGGTTTAGCAAACCCTGTTATGGAAGACCGTAAGATTTTAATTGAAGATGGTATGTTTATTATTGCAGTAAGCATTGATAGTCGCTCCAACTCTTTATTAATGCCACCTGTTATTTATAACAAAGGTGTTATTCTTAGACATAACGATAAGACCATTGATGAAGTTCAAGATATTGTCGAAAAAGCAATCAAGATTGCTTTAGCAAAGAAGCCAAACTTCGCCGAACTTAAATCAATTATTAAAGACGAAGTTAGTAGATATATCTATAGCAAAACTAAACGTACTCCAATGGTTATTCCAGTCATCATGAGTAAAAACTAATGAGATACATTTTAGCGAGTAAAAGTCCAAGGAGAAAAGATTTGATGAAATTTATTTCATCAGATTTTTTAGTTGCGGTAGAAGATATCGATGAAGAAATTAGTTATAAATATTCTCCTATTGAAGCAGTTATGGATATTGCTAGAAGAAAAGGAGAAGCGGTCTATGCTTCTTATCCAGATGATTTAGTGATTTCTGCAGACACAATTGTTGTTCTAGATAACAAAATCATTGGCAAACCAACTGATAAAGAAGACGCAAAAAGGATCTTAAGAGAATTAAGCGGCAAAACTCATTATGTTTATACAGGTTACGCAATCCACTACTTAGACAAAATTATCGTTAATTATGTTAGAAGTGAAGTTGTCTTTAATGAATTAAGTGAAGAGCTTATTGATGAATATGTCGCTACCGGATCTCCGTTAGATAAAGCAGGCGCTTATGGCGCGCAAGATAATGACCTTACATATCCGATAATAAAAAACATTATCGGCAGTTACGATAATGTCATTGGTTTCCCTACAAAAGAGATAAAACAAGATATCGAAAAATTAATTAAGAAGTAATTATTTACTTCTTTTTTTATTATAGATAAGTATAAATAAGACCGTTGAGACAATAAGGGCCACTAAAGAGATGGCAATCCATATACTGCCATTTTTAAGCATTTCGTTTAAAGCATCTTTGAAAGTAACAAATATCATCTTATTTTCTCATCACGAACGAGTCGCTTAGTTTATTGATATAAGTCTTTGCTTTTTTTGATAAAACAGAGACTCTCTTATCGCTTAATTCAATTTTGATTTCATTAGTGTGTAATTCATTTTTAATCAAATAGTCATATCCCACTAAGACTTTGGAATAATCCCCTTTAAAAGTTACAACGTTTTTATCGGATAACACTAGTGAGGATCCTAAAGAGGAGAATAAACGATTATTGATTGGTGCGATTTCATTAACTTGCATAACTTCTAAAGAAGGTTCGACTACTGCTCCACCTAAAGATTTATTATAAGCAGTACTTCCTATGGAAGTAGACACTACAAGTCCATTACCTCTAAAAGTTTCTAAATAGTTACCATTAACGTAGACTTCACTAATAAGAGTGTGGAATGGATTTTCAATTCTAATTTCATTAACTGCATAGATTACTTCTTTATCTATCATCGCTTTTAATAAACGATATTTTCTAGATTCGAATTCTTTGCCGTTAATTTCATCAAGAACATGTTCCATGTCTTCAACAACAAAGTCAGAAAAATATCCAAGGTTACCTTTATTAAAACAAACAAAAGTAATGCTATCTAATTTGTCTAAATATTTATGAACTGCTTTTAAGAAAGTACCGTCTCCTCCAACAGAGAAAACAAATTCAGGATTTTCGTTATCATAAACATGGCCTTTAGATTTAATTAAAGAAATAGTTTTAGTTTCAAAGTCATCATCAATGACTTCTCTTTTCAAAAATAATCCAATTCTCATAGCGGTTTAATTGTAGCATAATAATTACATGAATAAAATTGACTTTATAAATAAAGAATATGAAGCTCGTGTCATGGTCAGTGAAAAAGAGTATCTAGATCTTTTAAGGCATTATTCAAAATGCAGATGCCCAAAAAGAAAGACTATAAACACGAACACATATTTTGATTATGAAAATCTTTTTCTCACCAAAAATCATATGGTCTTAAGAACTCGTTCAATTAGTGAAAACGAATATGAATTAACGCTTAAAATCAAGGGCGAGGAATCCGATTTAGAATTAAACCACATTCTTTCTAAAGAAGAATATGAAAAAATGAGAGAGAAGATTATAATTCCTCAATCAAATGTTCTCGATAAATTAAAAGAGTTAAAGATTGATCTTTCTAAACTAGTGCTATTAACTGACTTAACCACTGAAAGAATGGAAATTGAATACAAAAAGCACACTCTTGTAATTGATAAAAACTATTTCAGAAATAAGGTTGATTACAATGTAGAAGTTGAGTCTTATAGTAGGAAAGCTGCTAAAATCTACTTACTTAAACATGTTTTACCATTTGGAGTTACATATAAAAAAGGCTACGTCTCCAAAAGTCGACGAGCCATTTATAATTTATAATTTGATTAATGTGAATCACAATCAGGGTAGCTAGGACATTCGCTCTTCTTGCAGGACCACTCCGCTACTCTTTTTTCGTGAGGAATAAAAACTCTAATTTCTTCTGAATTATATCCTACTTGAACCTTGGTTTCATCAACCATGATTGGGCGTTTAAGAACGCTTGGATTCTTTCTAATAAATGCCACTAATTCTTTGATGGTCATATCATCAATATTAGCACCGCTTTCTTTAATGATTTTGCTTCTAGTAGAAATAATATCTTCTGTACCGTTTTCAGTCTTGGTTAAGATTTCAATTAATTCTTTATCATTAAGGTCATTAACAAAAATATTCTTCTCTTGGTATGGGATTTCTTCCTTCTTGAAGAACTCTTTTGCTTTACGACATGAACTACAACTTGGAGCGGTATAAATCTTTATCATGGTTATATAATAATCATAATTTGCTTCATTAACAAATAATTTGTGAATGAAAATTTATAAACTTATGCGTATAATGAGAAATAGTCTTATTAGGAGATAGATATGGCAAATAGAATTTTAACTGGCATCAAGCCAACAGGACAACTAACTTTAGGAAACTACATTGGCGTTCTTAAAAACTTACATAAAGA
>ODAI012340818.1_pt1 | contig 26252 bp, 21 predicted proteins | sample 1539321 | NCBI WGS metagenome assembly ODAI01 (sample SAMN02144231, study PRJEB22623) | gut metagenome | biome: sheep rumen | host: Ovis aries | place: New Zealand
GGGTGTTGTCCCCCGGCGCGGCGTCGCCCGGGCGCCCGGGGGTCCTCTGCCGTCCCTTTTTTTCCCTCCGCCCGGGGGGTCGCTGCCGCGAGCGAGCCGGTCTTCTCAAGGTAGGTCTTCAGATTATAAAGATAGCCGGACGGCCCGCCGCTCGGCGTCATATATTTCTCATGAAAATATACCAGAACCTTTTTCATCTTCCAGCTCGTCTATGCCTCTCCATTTTTCTCTTTATCACGACATCTATACCGCAGCTTCCGTCCGCTTCTATCTGCGGAACAGTTTCCGGTATGTTTTCACACCGAAAAGCCAGAGCACCAGTGCTTTTATCTTCGGCTTTCCGTGTTTTGCCGCTGATACTATTTTACCGCTCGGAATGTCCTTTCCTGAAGAACAGTTTCCGAAATCATATTTACCGATCATGTACAGATATGTATCCGCCCAGCTCGAAAGAAGGACTTTTCTGTTTTTCTTATTCCTGATCCCCGCATCATAAAGCGTATGCAACATCTTCATCACCAGAAGGATCGACCGCACATGTTTCTCATTCTCGTCCGCGCTATGCATGATCGAGTTTTCGCGCACGCGGTAGCAGTACACTTTTTCAGGAATATACCGGACCGATCCCGTTGCAGTCATCACCTGCGGTGTCCAGATCTCGTCTTCATGAAGGATCCCTCGTTTAAATTCCGGAACATTGGAGAGGAGGAAATCCCGGCGGCAGGCACGGAGCCACACCGTCATACCGGCTTTCCCGTGATCTTTGATCTGCATGACCATCGCATCCGTCCCGGAGATCTCCCGATGATTCCCGGAAGATCCCTCCTTAGGAAGTCCGTCATGAGTGAGGATCAGATCGTACGAAGAATTCATTACGGCATCATCTTCACCGATGGCCACACCATCCCAAAGAAGCACATCCGCGTCGCTTTCCGATGCCGCGCGGATCACCTTCGAAAGGCCATCCGCATTCACCATATCGTCAGCATCGATGAAAAACACATACTTGCCTTTCGCCTGTTTAAGGCCATAATTTCTGGCATCCGAGAGTCCGCCGTTTTCTTTTCTGAAGTAATGAATGAAAGGATACTCAGAAGCAAATGTCTTCGCGATATCCGAAGATCCGTCTGTAGATCCGTCATCGATCAGCAGGATCTCGATACTGCCGGTCGCATCTTCGCGGCGCTCCGTCAACTTACATTCGTCCGCAGAAAGGATCGAGCCGATGCATTTTACGAGATATTTTTCCACATTATAGATCGGGATAATGATCGAAAGATCCACACTGTTTTCCAGGGGAAGATCTTTCTTCCTGCAGAGAAACAGCCGGTTGGCATCATATATTGAAGGGCCGGTCACGGGAAGTGTATTAGAAGGATAATCCGCTCCGTCGATCACGCTCACTTCATATCCTTCCTTCGCAAGAAGCGTCTGCGAATTCCTGCCGAACAATCTTACATGATCGCTCTGTCCGTAGCGGCGGATCCTCTCCTCTTCCGTGGTTACTTCGGGATCTTCTTCGACAAGATCGACATCCTGGCTGATCGGAAATGAAGTGATCAGTACTCCGCCGGGACGGAGGATGCGTCTTATCTCGGCAAGTGCGGTTTTATAGTCATTGACATGTTCGAGGACGTGATTGCAGATAACGGCATCGTAGGATCCCCCGGGCAGCCCGGTATCCGTGATATCGATCTGAAGGTCCGCCTCTTCGTCGTAAAGATCCGCCGTCGTATATCTTATCCCGTGCTTTTTCATGTCGCGGGTCATACTGCGTTCCGCCGCGAAGTACAGCACGTCTTTTCCGCAAAGAAGATCCGGATTTCTCTCTATCCACATGGCGAGGATACGATGTCTCGGGAGCGATCCGCAGGCAGGACATTGAAGATCCTGCCGGGATCTCTCATATAGTGTGACATCATAAACTTCCGGGCATTCCCGATAGTCACCCTCCACGAACCGGCGGGCCTTCGTCCCGCAGCATGGGCAGAAAAACTCCATCTTTTTCCCGGACAGCGCCATATCGGCACGGCAGCGCAGAAAAACCATCCTCCGGTACACCTTACGGGTGCTTTTCCAGAGAAAAACCGGGCATATATTCTTGATGGCTATCTTCTTTTTCGCGTCCATTCTTTTTCCAGTTTATCTTTTCAGATGTCTTCTGTCACTTCGTGCGATCCGCTTCAGATATCTTCCGTCACTTCGTGCTTTTTTCAGTGTGCTATCACATATAGTCCCATCACGAGGATCTTGTCGCGGATCCGGCGCGAGGTCTTCCAGAGGCGCTTCTTATCGATCTTCTTTCCGTATCCGTATTTCCAGAAACGGAGCTTATAGATCATGTGCAGGTATCTCTTTGTGAGATTCCCCTCGATGATCTCCTTCAGCGGGTCGCCCGCGAGCACCCGGTCGTAGTAATCATACAGCGAAGTATAGACATAGAGAAGCGCTTCCACATTCTTTTTCAGGTCCTTCTTCTCCGGGTTCGTGATCGAGCCTCTGCGGACGCGGTACCTGTAGATCTTCTCCGGAATATAGTGGACGGTCTTTGCCGCCAGCAGGACCTTCGGCACCCACAGTTCATCTTCGTAGATCAGGCCCTTTTCGAAAAGAAGATCATTTTCAAGCAGGAATTCTCTTCTGTATGCGCCGAGCCAGACCGTCGCGATGAAGCCCTTTCCCTCCCGGATCAGTATCTCCATGATCTCTTTTCCCGAGTATGTCAGCTCCTTCTTCGGAAGCCCGTAATGCGCGAAATATTCCTCGTCTTTTTTCGCCAGGAGATCCTTCATGTCATAGACGATCTCGCTGTCCCACATGAACATATCTTCCGTGCTTTCCTCCGCCAGTTTTATCACCTTTCCGAAAAGCACCGGTACGACCATATCGTCTGCGTCGCAAAAAAAGATATACTCGCCGCAGGCCTTCTGTATCCCGAGATTTCTCGTGGCGGAGGGACCTTCGTTCTCTTTTCTGATCACATGGATATTGGTGTTTTCTTTCTCGTATTTTTCGAGGACTTCCGCAGAGCCATCGGACGATCCGTCATCGATCAGGAGGATCTCCGTCTTCTCTATCCCTTCCGTCTGGAGGAGGGAGTCAAGGCAGAACGGAAGATACTTCTCCGCGTTATAGACAGGTATGATGATCGATAGGTTCGTCTTTCTTTCCATATCTTCTGACCTCAGGGCAAGAGCGTATCCACTATCTTCGACAATCTTTCACAGAACTCTGCATTATGCGGCTGCAGAGATGACATATCCATGTCTTTTATCAGCTCATCGTACCGGTCGATATATGATGCGAGTTCTTCGATATTTTCGACCAGCAGGATGGTATTATAGCGTTTCTTATACTCCCGGCCGATCTCGATCTGATGGTCATCGTACTGCTCGCCGAGCTTATGGCATCTCGGGACGACGATCGGAAACTTCCCGCATCTTTGGACCTCGGTATAGCAGGCCGGTCCACCGTGCGTGATGACGATCCTTGCTTTTCTGATCTGTCCGAGCATCTCATCCCGGGTAAGAAACTCCTTTGTTTTCGCATTCTTTGCGGCATACTTCGTATAGCCGCACTGAATGAATACTTCTTCAGCGTGTTCCCCCGCCCATCTGTCCATATATTCGACCAGCCGCCGGAATGACTGTTCATGTGTTCCTACAGTAACAAAAATCATACTCAGTAGATGCTCCCCAGACAAACAGCTTTCGGATAGACCTTCTTCATCTCTTCCCACTGGACAATAAATACATCGGCCACTTTATAGCACCATTTCCCGGTCAGGGAACGTGTGTGCACGCGGTCGAAGGGCTCGATGTAGATGAGCTTCTTCCGCATCAGTTTGCCGATATAAAAGAAAGGGACCGCCGGTGCGGCACCGGAAGAAATAATAAGATCGGGCTTTTCTTTACGAAGGATCCTGATCGCGCGGAAAGTGTTGATGAAAAGAGCTTTGACCGATCGGTTCGATGGAAAATACACCGGATAGATCTTCTCTCCGGCAAGAAGGCTTCTCGAGTCTTCTTTATCAAATGTTGCCCAGAACCGCTCCTTATCTTCCCAGAACGGTTTCAGCATATATAGATGATTCAGATGCCCGCCGGAAGATCCGACCAGGCACACCTTGATCCTATTATCACTCATATCCCCATTATCCGGCAGAAGATCGGAGCTTCAATCCGATTAGATCCGCCTTGTCTCCTCAAGTGTCATTCACAGCTATTATACACCCGGCGGGCGTGGCTTATATACTGTGAATACGGCGAAATATCTGCCGTTTTAAAGCCTGGTTTATGTTCTTTTACAGTTCTTCCGGATCTGCCTGGCTTGCGTTCTTCTCCAGTTTTGCCGCGATCTCGGCAAGTGTATTCGACATTTTGTTTTACACTCCACTCATAGTTGTCGAACGATATGTCGAACATGACCTTTTCCTGCTCGAAAAGCACTCGTCCGGCAGCGTACCGGGCTGATACTCACTCGCCACACTTTTGCCGGACAATGTGTAAAACGAGGCCGCCTCAAAGTGATTTCTCACCTCGGGGGCGGCCTTGCCATCTCGTCTTCATCGACGACGCATCGTCAGCGAGCTGCTTGACCGATGCCTGTTTTGTTCTTTGTCGTTCGCCGAAGCTTCACAGCGGCCTCGTCAGCGAACTGCTTCTGTTAGTCCTTCAGCGGCGCGTCGATCACTTCTGCCGACGCTTTGGTGGTTACGGCTTCTTTTCCGCCGGCGATACTCGCGACTTCCTTGGAAACCGTCTCCGCCTTCTTACCTTTGATCGGATCTGCGACTGCGGAGACGAGCTTCTTTACTGTCTCGGTGAGGTCTTCACCATTCAGCGCCTCGTTCTGCATGTCCGCCTTCGCGAAGACCTGCGGGATCCTGCCGAGAATACCGGTCAGCAGATCTCCGCCGCCTTCCTGCTTCGCACCGCCGCCAAAGTCGTAGAACTTCGCATTCTTGCCGACTTCCGCCATAACGGTCGCGATATTGGTGGCCACCTGTACTCTGGTGTTCTGCTCGATCTCGATCCTCTTGAGCTCGAAGTTGACCTTGTCGTTTGCAGCCTGTGCATCAGAGAGAGCACGTGCTGCTTCTGCTTCCGCTTTACCTTTCGCTTCGATCGCTTCCGCCTCCGCCTTACCCTTGGCCTCGATAGCCTCCGCCTCGGCTTTACCCTTGGCGATCGTTGCTGTAGCTTCTGCTTCCGCCTGTACTTTTACCGCTTCTGCCTCGGCTGCAGCCTCGGTTTTTCTAGCCGTTGCCGCGCCGTCCGCCTCGGTCTTTCTTGCCTCTGCGGCACCATCGGCTTCGAGCTTTCTGGCCTCTGCTTCTGCAGCTGCTTCTTTCGTCTTTCTGACTGCGGCGGCTTCTGCTTCACCGGCTGCGGTCAGCTTCTGTGCCTCGGCATTACCTGCTGCGGATACTTTCTTCGCCTCCGCTTCACCGGCAGCTTCCGCCTTCTTTCTCTCAGCCTCGGCCTGTGCATTGATGACCGTGGTCTTCTTCTGTGTCTCTGCTCTGGTGATCTCGACTTCCTGCTGCTTCAGTGCGGCACGGTTTGCCTGCTCCGCCTTCGTTACAAGGACAGTACCCTGCTTCTCTGCAAGCTGCTGATTGATCGTTTCCTGCTCGAGGTCGGCCGCCATCTGCGACTTGACCTGCTCACGTGCGGTCTCCGCCATAAACTGCGCTCTCTTGACGTCTGTGTCACGCTGACGCTCTGCCACCGCGACCTGCGCGTCGAGTTCTTTTTCCTGAGCAATACGGTCTGTCTCGGCTCTCTTCTCACGCATGGACTGCTCGGCCTCTGCGGAGATATTTGCCGCGTCACGGCGTCTGGTCTCTCTGTCTCTTGCGGCCAAGTCCTTGTAATAGGTGCTGCCCGCTGCGTCCTCGACCTCATGGATCGACAGGATCGTGTTAAATCCAAGATCCTTCATCTGTGCGGAGATCGATTCCTTGACCTGATCGTCGAGCTTGTCTTTTCCGTTCATGACCTCTTCCGGAGTCATCTTCGCGATTACTGCACGAACACCGCCGGACACTACGTCCAGGATGACTCTCTCGAGTTCCTTGTCATTCTTGTCAAGGAAGTTGCAGACCGCTCTCTGCAGGCTCTCATTTGAAGATACATCCGGATTGTAAGCTACTGCCCAGTCGATCTGGATCGGCACACCTGTCTGTGTCTTGGTGACGTCGCCCTCGACTTTCGCCGTTCTTACGCAGAGATCGAAGTACTTCGCTTTCTGAATGAACGGGATGACGACGCGTCCGCCTGCTCTCTTGATCTTCGGATTGCCGTACTTGTCGGTCGCGCCGACACCGGATACGACCAGTGCCTCGTTACCTTTGGCCGTCTTGATCATCGCGAACAGAATAACCGTGATCAGGATGATTCCTCCGATGATCGCTGCAATTAAAATAATAATATCCCTTGGCATAATCCCTACCTCCCTACCGTCATTGTTATTGATTGATTATGCTGCGCGAAGCTCTTTCCTTTATCCTGAAATCTCACCTCACGCTTGAATTTATTCTAAATGGAAGCCTGCCCGGAATAAATGGATGTCCGATATCCGCGGGATCGCGTATTTTTACCGTCCGATGCAAATATGATGCGTTATTTTGCCGCGGAAAGATCCCGATTCAGCAGGTCCACTGCCGGCGCGAAAATCTCCCCGGTCCATCACTCGACAATGTCATATATATTTGTTATTTAGATTTCTGTAGTATAATGGAACGGTATGATTTTTCTTTCTTCCGCGCCAAAAGCACTGTCAGCGGAAGGAAGCATAAAATCGAGGGGGATTATTTTTTATGTCACAAACGTACTATATCAATCCGGATGCAGTTCCGGTCCAGCAAGCCGCGTCAAATGTCAGCAGCCTGAGCGTGACCATCTTCGATGGTATCCGGACACCGGTCACCTATCTTCTTAGCAGTTTCGGAAAAGCACAGATCACCTTCGGACGAGCTCCGGGAAACGATCTCATGCTTTATTCGCCGATCGTATCGTCTCTTCACGGACGTTTTATTTTTCAGAACGGACAGTGGTATATCGAAGACCGCGCCGCTTTTGGCGGGACGCCGAGTAAGAACGGACTGATCTACAATAACTCCTATCTCGATTCGCGTGTCATCAGCGAAGGTGACTTCGTCCGAATCGACGATGGCGTCCAGACGATCGCCGATGGTGTACTGTTCATGTTCTCTTCCAATGAGCAGGAAAAGAGATGGAACATGATGCCGCTCGCGGGTGTCAATGAAGTCCGGATCGGCCGTGATCCGAACAGCCAGATCTACTTCCAGCACATCAGTGTGTCGAGACTTCATGCCAGGATCGTAAGAACGCAGCAGGGTTTCTTCCTTTACGATAACTCCAGTAAAAACGGCGTCGTCGTCAATAACCAGAGAGTGAAAGGTTCGGTCCGTCTGAATGAAAAAGACGTGATCATGATCTCCAACAACAAGATCATCTTCACATCGAATCTTCTGTTCTTCGCAAGCTTTAATTCCGGTATTTCCGTCGATGCGGAGAACATCCTCATCTCCAGAGGTTCCGGCAAAAATGCTTTTGCCACGCCGTATCCGATCGACATCAACATCCGTCCGGGCGAGCTGATCGCTGTCGTCGGATGCTCCGGTGCAGGTAAGTCCACGATCATGAACTGCATGTCCGGTTATCTGCAGCCGACGCAGGGTCATGTCAGCATCAACGGCACCGACCTCTATGAGAACTTCGACTCCTTGAAGGAGATCATCGGCTATGTCCCGCAGGCAGATATCGTATATGACAACCTGACTGTCTTTGACATGCTGATGTACACGGCGAAGATGCGTCTGGCAAAAGAACTCACACTCGAAGAGCGGAGAGCAGCCGTCGAGCGTGCGATCCGGATGGTCGATCTGCAGGAGCACCAGCAGCGCCTGATCAAGAAGCTCAGCGGCGGCCAGAAAAAGAGAGCCAGCATCGCGGTCGAGCTTCTGTCCGACCCGAGTCTTCTCTTCCTCGATGAGCCGGCTTCCGGTCTCGATCCGGGAACGGAAAAGATGCTGATGGAGTCGCTCCGTAAGATGGCAGACGGCGGTAAGACCGTCATCCTCGTCACCCACAGTGTGCTTCAGCTGCAGATGTGCGACCGTATCATCTTCATGGGTAAGGGCGGACGTCTCTGCTTCTTCGGAAGCTACCAGGAAGCGATGGCTTTCTTCAATATTACCGATATCGTCGATGTATATAACATCCTGGCCAATGATCCGGAAAACTGCGCCAGAAGATTTATGGCGTCCCGACCGAAGGTCAGAGCAAGGATCCAGAGCACCGGACGTGCATCTATCCCGAAGAGACAGAAGCAGTCCGAGATACCGGTGCTTTTCTCAAGGTATTTGAAACTGCTGTTTAATGACCGGCAGCGCGCGGCGATCGTATTCCTGCAGGCCCCGGTCCTCGCAGTCCTCATCGCGCTCGTTAAGAAAGGAAGTCCTTTTGAAGAAGGAACAGGGGCATCGACACTGCTGTTCGCCCTTTCCTGTGCCGCGTTCTTCATGGGCATGTATAACTCGATCCAGGAAGTCTGTAAGGAACGTAACATTGTTAAACGCGAATTCATGACCGGTATGTCACTGAATTCCTATCTCCTTTCGAAGGTCTTCGCACTGGCCACCATCTGCGGAGTCCAGAGCCTGCTTCTTGCCGGAACATTCTGCATGTTCGTCGGCTGTCCGAGCCAGGGCGTCATGCTTCCCGGATTTATGGAGATACTCTTCACCACTTATCTGACATGTCTTGCGGCAAGTGCGATCGGCCTTCTGCTCTCGGCGCTGTTCACCAATCCGGACCGTGCGCTGACTGTCGCACCGCTTCCGATCCTCGTGCAGATCCTCTTCTCCGGACTGATCTTCGATCTGAGCGGCGCAACGGAGGTCCTCTCATGGATCGTTGTCTGCCGCTGGAGTATGGAGGGCTTCGGCACCACCGCCAACCTCAATCAGTTCACCTTCGGCAAGGAGAACTCAAGCTACGATTTCACCAGCGGACACATGCTTCTGGTGTGGTTCATCATCATCTGCATCATCGCAGCTTCGCTGTTCATCACACAAAGAGCTCTGTCTTCACTGTCAAAGGATAATAAGTCGTAATATGGAAAATGAAGGAAAAAAGAAAAAGAAAATGCGTACCAGAACGAAGGTCATCATCGCGGCCTCCGCGGTACTGGCCGTCCTGATCGCGGTCGCTGTCGGAATATTTATGCACATCAAGGCGTCTCCGGAATGGGCGCTGAAAGAGATCATCTCGGATGTCAAATCTGACGGTATCGACGGGCTGAGAGCGCACTCCACCGAAGCCTTCTGCGAGAAGATCGATAAGGCCGAGAACTACGCGAAGGAAAAGGGTATCGGCAATGGCGGAAGCGGATCAGGTGATGATCAGAGCAGCAAGAGCCGTCTGGATATGCTGAAAGAATCCGCCGAAGAGTATATCGCTGCGGAACTGCTTTCGAAGATAAAAGATATGGACTGGGGACTCGAAGATGTCAAGCGCAGCAAGAATTCTGCGGACGTCGTCATATCTTTCGATGACAGTAAAAAACTAAAAGGGACCTTCGAGATCAATATGGTAAAAGAAGGCGGCGAATGGAAGATCGATAATGTCGATCTTTCCAAGTGCATCCAAAGCGCGCTCAAGGACCTTCTATTTGCCGCATTCTGATTTCCCGCGGGCACGCACACGCATGGCGGATCAACGCCTGCTCCGCAGAAAAATTCTCAAACATCTATATCTCCATTTTTTCATTCTTTAGTTGTTCTTCTTATAGCTGTTACAGGCATATGCATCAGCTATGGGCGGGTCACTGATATCTGCCGCAAAGATCAGAGAGTTCCCTGCAGGCAGCAAGATAATCACCGTTCAATACTCGCAGGCGGTTGGAAATATGCTTGAGGATCGCCTCCACCTTCTCCGGAGACTCTTCCATCATTTTCTCGAGATCCTCCGGACGGATGATCTCAACGCAGGTATCTTCCGTTTCCGCGATGGCGGTGGCGGATCTCAGATCGTCCGATACCATGCCCATCTCACCGAAATACGAGCCCGGATGCAGCATCGTCAGAAGCAGCTGCTCATCTGTCCCGTATTTACTGTATATCCCGACAGAACCGCTATAGATCAAATACATACATCTGGCATATTCTCCCTGCTTAAAGATCACCGTTCCCTGTCTGTATATCTCGATATTTGACGGCCGGTCCTTATTGATCACAGCTGAAACTTCGCGCTGTGATTCAACGGACTGCACGTCCGCATAATTCGCTTTATTTGCACTTTCCGCCTTATTCCCTGAAGATGGGAAAAACGCGGAAGAGTAAAGGGCAAGTGCTTTTCGCACCTTGGAAAGAAGCGGTTCCTCCGCCTTACGCTCTGCATTTTTCACGGCCTTCAGTTCATTTTTTACTTCGTTATAGTCTTCCGTCATCGTCCTGATGCGGCTGCCGAGCTGCTTCATGATCTTAAGGATCATCTCCGGCCTTTCCTTAAAGTACGACATGAGATCTTCCTGTGTGATCTCCAAAAGGCGGACATCCTCTTTCGCAATGATGGTGGAGCTTCGCGGATAATCCTCCACAACGGCCATCTCTCCGAAGATCTTTCCTACGCCGAGAACGGCCAGGGGAAACTCATCTTCTTCAGCATAATTCGCTATAACCTGTACAGATCCTTCGATGATCTGGAATAGGCTTTTCCCTTCATCGCCCTCCTTGAAGATCACTTCGCCCCTGGAAAAACGTCTCTCTGTTTTCATTGGTTCGAGCCTCCTTGCTTATAATCAATCATATTTTACAACACAGGATAATAGAAAAATACCGTTTCCTCGCAAAGTTAATACATTGTTCAATTTATTACGGCTCATACAAATGACAAATTCGTCACTGTCACGTCATGTCACAGTCATTTGCGAAAAATAAAATGGACTTAACAAATCACCTGAAAGCTATTTCCAGTTGACACAATGGGAGGACATCTATGAAGAGAACAACTCGCACCTTAATCGCCATGGCGCTTGCCGCGCAGATGACGGTCTCACTTACAGCCTGCGGTTCAAAGAAGAAAGACGATGGTTCCGCTTCCGCAGCGGGCGGCTCGGCCGGCAGTGGCAGCGGCGCGCAGGCAGGAGACAGCACGGACGGCGCAAAATCTACTGCATCCGGTTCCGGAAGGATCGTCAAAGAGAGCGACCCTTATTACCTGGTAAACGCCGCAAAACTGCAGGCAAACATCAATAAGGAAAAACAAGTCCGGTACAGCGATCAGAATACGCATTATATCGCGGGCGACCTTGTCATCTCGGAAGTAATCGTCGATTATAAGATGCCGGATGATGTTCAGAAAGAACTCGACAGCCTGAATCTCAACGATGACAAACAGCTCGAAAAGTACAACAAAACTTTTGACGATTACTTCGAGAGAAGTCTGCAGATCTTTAACATGAACGGTGAATTCCTCTCCTCTCTTCCTCTGGATGACAGTACGGAATTCATCGGTGCGTATCCCGGATCAAATGACGAGATCCTGATCGTCTGCAGCAAGATGAACCCGGCAGACTGTTCTGCCAAACCAGTGCTTTTCGTAATATCAAAAACCGGTGAAAAGCTGCGCGACATCAATGTAACAGTTGAGGGCAATCTTGTCGGACTTTCCATCCATGCACTGGAAAACGGAAATTACATCCTGTCTGGTACCGGATGCATCTATTTACTTAATGCCGAGGGTAAACAGATCGCCAAGGTTGAGGACCCGAATTTAACCGGAATTGTTTTGTGTTCAGGCGGCAAGTGGTATGCAGTAACTTTCAAAATGACCGCTGACGGAGAAAGCGCGCAGATCCAGGAATTCGATGCCGATCAGGGGAAACTTGTCGGAAAACCGGTAGAAACAAACAGTGACGTTTTTTATGTCAATCAGGGAAGACAGGACTGCTTCGTCATGGACTCCAATGGCGTCAATAAGCTCGACCTCGCCAACAATACAAAAACACAGGTAATGGCCTGGAAGGACACAGATATCAACTTCATGACAATCGATATCACCGGCGGACAGATCGTTTCTGAAAACGAAATGATGTTCTTCCAAAGAAAATATGTCGAAGATAACGGCCGTGATTCCATGGATCGGAAAGCCAGCGGCGCAGCTGAGGTTTCCGTCGTAAAGCTCACCAGGGCAGACAAAAATCCTCACGCAGGAAAAACGATACTCAAACTCGGAATGAACGGAGAAATCTCTTCGGATTTCGTCGAAAAAGTTCTCCAGTACAACCAGGATGAGTCAAAAGCAGCAAGGATCGAGATCACAGACTATGACACCGATACAAGCGATCTCTCTTTTGATTGGAGCGGTAATCCTGCGGTCGATTCCAAGAACGTCGCTCAGCTTCAGCTCGATATGTTAAGCGGCGAAGGCCCGGACATTATCGTCGGATTCTCCGGTGCTTCGCAGTTCAATGATCCGTCGATGCTCCTTGACCTGAATACATATCTGGATAACGACAGCTCTATCAACAGGGAAAACTACTACGATAATATTTTCCGCGCCTTTGAAACCGACGGGAAGCTCTATACGATCCCTCTCACCTACAGCATCGAGGGCCTTGCAGCCAACGGAAAGTATAACGGAGTGAAAGAAAAATGGACATATGCGGACTTCGATCAGATGGCATCTTCCCTGCCGAGTACCGTGATGCCGCTAAGTTCAGACTCTTATGATAGACTTCTGCGTGCGTGGATGATGCACCAGTCCTCTCTTTTCATCGATTATTCGAATAAGAAAGTAAACTTCGAATCTGACGAATTCAAGCAGCTCCTGGAAACCATCAAGAAATATGGTGAGGTAAAGCAAAAGAATGCGGGAGACCCGAACGATCCAATGACTGAACGCTATTTTCGTGCAAATGACGACGTAGGTTTTCATGATGATACGATTGCAGCATGCGGTGTTTCACTGAATGATCTGGAGCGGTATTGCATGCTCCTTATGCAGCCGGACAACAAAGTCATCTTTACCGGTATCCCATCTTCTTCCGGAATGGGAATGACTGCACGCGGACATCTCACGATGTCGATCGCAGCGGATTGCGGAAATCCTGATGCAGCCTGGAACTTCATATCTTCTTTCCTTGCGGAAGATGTCCAGCAGCAGTTGAGTTTCAATAGTGACCTGTTACCGATAAACAAGAATGCATTTAAGACAAATTGCAAAACATCGATCGAGGTCAATCAGGCAGAGCTGAAACAGCTGCGTGAAGATGCCAGGAATCTCCCGCCGGAGAAGGTCGGCGATCTTTCCAAGGCAGTCGAGCTCACACAGGAAAAAGCGGATGGTTTCGAGGCCCTGATCAGTACTGTAGATCATGCACAGTCCTCTGATACGGATGTAATGGATATCATCCTTGAAGAGGCCGCCGGATTCTTCGCAGGACAGCGCTCCATCGATGATGTATGCAAGAACATCCAGAACCGTGCATCTCTCGTAGTACAGGAAAGATAAGGAGGTATTTCAATTCTGAGACGGCCGCTCCGGAAGATCCGGATGCTCCGGATGCTCCGGATGCTTCAGATGCTCCGGATCATGGCAGCAAAGAGGCTCGGATGAGCACGGGCAGCCGCCGGGAAAGTGCTTTTGGAAAATAAGAAATAAAGCTGTTGGGAATGGGAAGGACTTGCAATTCTTCCCATTTTCATATAGGCTTTCTCTTGACGATATCGATATATTAAGGAGATAAAAGATGGATGTAGTTTGCCTGGACATGGAAGGTGTGCTGGTTCCGGAGATCTGGATCGCGTTTGCGGAGGCGTCGGGTATCCCCGAGCTGCGCAGGACGACACGCGATGAGCCCGATTATGATAAGCTCATGAAGTGGAGACTTCAGATCCTCAAGGAGCACGGTCTCGGACTCAAGGAGATCCAGGAGGTTATTGCGACCATCGATCCGCTCCCGGGTGCAAAGCAGTTTCTCGACTCGCTCCGTGCCGAGGCGCAGGTCATCATCCTGAGTGATACATTTACGCAGTTCGCTATGCCGCTGATGGCAAAGCTCGGTTATCCGACGCTCTTCTGCAATACTCTCGAGGTCGCTGAGGACGGCGAGATCACCGGCTTCAAGATGCGTATCGAGAACAGCAAGCTGACGACGGTGAAGCATCTGCAGGCGATGGGCTTTGATACGATCGCGGCGGGTGACAGTTTCAACGATCTGGCGATGATCCAGGCGAGCCGCGCAGGCTTCCTCTTCCGCTCGACGGATGCGATCAAGAAAGCATATCCTGATCTGCCTGCATATGAGGAGTTCGATGAGTTCCTCGAAGCGATCAGAGGCGCGCTGAGAAGCTGAGAGGCTGAAATGTTGAGAGTCAGAAAAGCTGCGAGGCTGAGCGCTTGAGAAGTCCAGCTATACCTCAGGTGCAAGTGCTTTTCGAGAAGGAATAAATGAAACTAATAAAGACGGAATCGAAGATGCGGTTCCGTCTTTTTCTTCGTCAAAAGCGAGCTATAGCATCAATATATGTCTAATTTCAACTTTTAGCTTTTTAGACATACGGATAACAGGAAGAAATATGTCTAGATTAGAAGAATTCAAAATCAGACATATGAAAAAGCAATAAAAATATGTCTGGTTGGGAGAAAATGAAATCCAGACATATATTTCTCTTCTTATGATATGTCTGGATCAACAAATTAGAAATACAGACATAGAATACTGACAAAATCATATGTCTGGATTTGCAGAAATAGATTTCAGACATATAACACGAGATTCCAGTTATGTCTATAATCACAGATCTTCATTTCAGACATATAATTGTCCGTAAGAATATGTCTATACAGCAACAACTCCATTCTAGACATACATCATTTCTCTACCCCAAGAAGATTTCCCGCGCCTCGTTACGAAATCTTTCAGGATCAAACGGATACTCCTCGCTTTCAAATGTTACGATAAGATTTTTCCCGATAAAGATTCCATTTTTCTGATACTCTCGCAGTTTCCACATTTGTTCTGCAACGTATTCAGGCTTGTCCATTCTGCCAAGATGTTCATGATACATAATTCTACGGTGATTAATATCCAGAATGGTGAAGTCCGGGTGAATCAATACATTGGACTTTAATGTCAGCGCACATTCATAACGATACGGAATCCCCAAATCGAGATATGTATTTGCGATGAAAGCTTCAGATTTTGAGCGTACCATTTCGCCACGTCTTGTTTTAAACCGAAGGTGTTCCGGATGATTCGTTGAGCGCTCATATGGTTGAGAATTCCATTTCGAAATTGATGTATCTTTATCAAGTAGAATCGGGGCTACTAAGTTCTTTCTGGTATCATTCAGTTTTGAGTACTCCATATCTGCATTCCCACACTGAATCATAGACATATACCTATCAATTTCTCGAAGCTCTTTCTGTGCTTTTTCAAGAACCTTCTCCGCATACTCTTTATTAGCCAGTTTCGTGATAACTTCTGCATTATCTTTCGTAATATAAACTTTCTTGGTTTTCTCATCCTGCATATGAAAGAATCTTGTTATTCCTTTGCTCGCATCTATGCGAAGCGTTCCCTCCGGCGCATCGCTGATTACATCGACTGCCTTCTCAATTGCTTTTTCCAGAGATTGTCTTCTTGCCAGGAGTTCCCGTTTCAAACTATCCATCTCATCGCTCCTTTCTTCTTGTTTATTCTTCGCGAAAAGCACTCGTCCTGCAGCTTCGTGTTCCTATTGAACATCACAGCTTTTTTGAGAAGCAATATTTTATATGAGTAGTTTTGTAAACTTTTCAGAAAAAACTCCCGGGGTCCGCTTCGTTTCTGCGGAGACCTGGGAGTCTTCAGTTCTTTTTCCTATTATACGAGAAGCACCTGCCATGAAGCGCTTTTCTTTCAAAGTGTCCCCCTCTAACGAAGCGGACTCTTCACGATCACCCGCGCATCCATCGCGCGGACTTGAAATCTGCAAATCACGCAGACTTAAACTGTGATCACTCGTTAACGATCTTCTCCTGATTGAAGAGATAGCTGACGAGCATCAGGCAGAGCACACCAAATACGACGTTGATCACACAGGTGACAAGCATCTCTGTCATAGTAAATCCTGAAAGAAGAATGTTCTTCGTTAGATATGTCGCATTCCACATCGGAATCAGGAAATGCTTGAATCCGAAGCTCGCCAGAACACTTTCCATACTTGCGTTACTTGTGAGCATGGATCCTAAGAAAAGGACCATGACAGGAAATACGGCAAGTGTCTGAGCGGAACGTGCAGTCTTCGCCACTGTGGAGATCACGAGGATCAGTCCTACGAGAGCGAAGGTTACACAGATGATCGCCAGGAATACGAAGAAGTAATCACTCATTGCATAGCTGACTGCGTACTCGCCCATCATCTTCTGGAAGTCTTTCATCAGGAACGACAGTCCGACAAAAGAAGAGACGGAAGAAATGCCTGCAGCAGTCATTACGGCAAGTGCCTTACCGAGAGCGACACTGGTTCGGGATACCGGAGTGATGAGCACGGTGTTGAGGAAGCCTGTTTCCTTATCACCGGCGATGATGTTGCCTGCAAGAGCCATAATGCCATACACGATGGTGATCAGGAGAAGTCCCGGCACCATGCTGGCGATGACATTTTTCGCCTGATAATCTTCATCCCCGAGGTCGTATGTTTTTTCTGCATTTGCATTGATAGTGAAAACGACGGGCCGGAGTGTATCGAGGAACGTGGACAGCTGTTCGCGGATTCTCAGCGAGTCATTGTTTGAAGAATTGTAGTACACTTCGATGTCTGAAACAGCACCGGTCTCAGAAGATGCGATCTTAAAGTCTTCCGGAAAAACGACGAGCATATCCGCATTCTTATTCTTGATATCTTCGATGCACTTATCAGCATCTGCTGCATCACCTTTAAATCCGATCGACAGAAGACCATCTTTTATATCTTCCGGCGCATTGATAAAATACGCGTCGTATGTCTTCTGTCTCGCATTTTCTTCGCTGTCACCCATTGCTGTCATGAGCTTGCCTTCACCAAACATAAAGATGAAAGGAAGAAGCACACACATGAACAGCACAGTCTTATCCTTGAGGATCGATTTGATCTCTTTTTTATAAACAGTCAATGTATCTCTAAACATTTTTCATTCATCCTTTCGCCTTACTGTCCCTTGTACTGCTGGTAGATCTCATAGAACGAATCCTCGAGGGACTTGCCGTTCATGAGATTCGGCAGTGTGTCGTTGACTACGATCTTACCGTCCACGATCATCGCGGCGCGGTCACAGATCTTCTCAACGAGGTCGAAAAGATGCGTCGAAAGAATGATGCATTTTCCTTCTGCTTTCATGCGCAGGATGAACTCGCGCACTTCTCTTGAAGCGATGATGTCGAGTCCGTTTGTCGGCTCATCGAAGATGATGAAATCCGGGTCATGAATAACAGAGATAACAAGTGAAACTTTCTGTCTCTGGCCCTGGGAAAGTTTGCTGATCTTCTGCTCGGCAAAAGGCTTGATGTTGAATGTATCGAAAAGTTTGTCTTTTCTCTCGGCGATCTCTGTCTTCGGTACGTGATGAAGTCCGGCAAAATACTCGAACATGTCATTAGCAGTGGACTTCTTATCCAGCTGAAGATCGGTCGTCAGAAATGCGAATCTGCTCTTGATCTCGATGGGCTTTTCTTTGATGCTGACACCGTCATACAGAACATCTCCTCTGTCCGGTTTGATGAGTGTCGCGAGCATTCGCATGGTCGTTGTTTTACCGGCGCCGTTCGGTCCAAGAAGACCGAAGATCTCTCTGGCATTGGCAGTAAAACTAATGTCATCTACTGCCACTTTTTTTCTATCTTTCAGATCCAGTGAACGGCGCTGTGCTTCGCTGATCTTGAAAGACTTGCACAGATTTTTTGCTTCGATAGTATGCATGATAATCCTCCCACTTCCTTGCTTACGTTATCATTCTATCTTTCGAGAGTTAAGAAATCGCTAATGCAGTGTCTCATATTACTAAGAATTGGTAAAGTTTTCCCATGTCATTATTGTTGATTTCATGACATATCATTTCCGCACACAAAAAACGGCTGCCATTTCTGACAGCCGTCTCAAAATAAGCTTTATAACAAACAAGAATCAGAAGAGTTCTACAGCGTTTCCGTTTGTATCGAAGATCTTCTTCTCAGCAGTTACTACATAAACGTCGCCACCGAGCTTTGCAGCCTTCTTCTCGATTGCCTTGATGTCGATCTGCTGACCATCGATCTCGATGATGATCTTGCCGAGCTTCTTTGCAGCAGGCTTCTTAGCAGCCGCTTTCTTTGCAGGAGCTTTCTTGGCAGCAGCCTTCTTAGCCGGAGCAGCCTTCTTTGCCGGAGCAGCTTTCTTTGCCGGAGCAGCTTTCTTTGCAGCAGGCTTCTTAGCAGCCGCTTTCTTTGCCGGAGCTTTCTTGCTAGCCGCTTTCGGAGCAGCAGCTACTTTCTTTTCTTCTTTCTTCGCAGCATCAGCCGGCTTAACCTCAGCAACAACAGCCTTTACTGCCTCTTTGTTTGCACTCTCTTTTACCATTTTGAGAATCCTCCATTTGATGTAATTATGATTAAAAATCACGCAACCAATTCGTGCATCGGTTTCCTGATGCGACTTCATTATAGCATAGTAATATTTTTTTAACTATGTACAATATGCCGATTATTCACGGTATGTTCGCGTTATTTGTGAAGTATATTCAACTATTTCCGCGCCGATTTCAGCCTCTTACAACACGTTCTAATTCAGACGATGTTAATAACACACATGAAGGATCATTGATTTTTTTAACGCAGAAAATGTATAAAACAGAGAGAAAATAATCTGCCGTTTTTTCTGCATTTCCTTTGGCAAAAGAACCATCTTTCTGTCCTTCTTTTATGATGTTTTTCATCATCAGGAAAAGCGCATCTTCATCGTGGGAACGCCCTTCCGCACGGTCTTTCAGTGCAAGCAGCAGATAGCTGCAAAATAATTTTTCATCAGAAAGTTTCTTCAGAATATAATCCGAAACATAACGAAGTTTTCTCACTGCAGGAACATCTTTTTCTTCGATGGCAAGAAGCTCTTCCGACGCGATTTTTTCTTTCGCAAATTCCACTACTGCATCGTACACTTCTTCTTTCGTATTATAGTAAACATAAAGTGCACCCTGTGAAATACCGATGCCTTTAGTCAGTCCGCTGATCTTCGTTCCTTCCACACCGTTCTTCGCAAAAAACGCGACAGATTTCTGAAGGATCTTCGTCTTCGCTTCTTCTCTGATCTTCTCGTTCTGTTCTCTCGATCTCGGCATCTTCGTTCCCTCCGTTTTTTCTTTTCCAAAAGCACTCTCCGCAGTTTGTTTCTGCGAAGCCGCACCGCCTTCACACACCGCGCGCCAGCCATCCGGATCGGGTGTTTTTCGCGGAACCATGCACCTTTTACACTGAACGACCGTTCATATTCAGAGTAGCATCCGCCATGATCGAGTGCAATAGAAAAACGGAAGATGTATCAATAACGTAATGAAAAGAAATTCATGCCTCGTCGCTGGTCCTCGCCGCTTTTCGCGGCTGCGGAATCGCTCCTCTGCATGAATTTCTTTTCATCGTTATTATGTAAATACTTCTGTATTAGGATCCGGTGAAGTCGTACTTTCTTACTCCCAGCATCCAGAACTTGTAGCTCAGGTAGAAGAACAGTACACCGAGTGCAGGGGCACACCATGTGAGCACCGGCACACTGTCTGCTTCAAGGATCGAAAGGCTCGGATAGTACGCGACAAATGCGATCGGGATCACGAACGTAAAGAGGATCCTGAACACACCATGGAAGATATTCGACGGGTACTTCGCGAAGTCCTTAAACCGGAACATGATTACCATGACATAACCTGATCCGACGATCCAGAAACACGTCGCCGCGGCAGCATTCATGATCGCGATCATAAAGAGCGATGCAGTGATAAGAAACAGGATCAGCTTCAGTATCACCAGAGGTGTGACGGGGATACCGATGTGCACCCACGCATACACGAGAGTACCGACACCAAACGCGAACTGGCCGAGTCCTTTTACATCGAAAACTTCCGACATGAAATAGAAGAACACATTGATCGGGCGGAAGCAGTACTTGATAAAGTCACCGCTCTGCACCTGGAATCTGAGGTTCCAGTTATTGTCGAAGAAGCACTGCACCGGTGTCAGCGCGATCAAGGAAAAACCATAGAGGAAAAGCATGTGGTGGTAGTCCCATCCGTTGATCGACGGGAAGTTCTTAAACAGGATCAGGAACGTCACAAATCCACTTAAGTTCGTCATGATCATGCCGATCGTCGAGATGATAAAATCCGCGCGGTAGCTCATCTTGCTTTTTAGATCCTGCACGAGGATCTTCCTGTAGATCCTCGCGTAAAATCCGAAGCCTCTTCTGCGCTTTTTTACTTCATTTCCAAAAGCACTTTCATTCATCTTTTATTCTCTCTTTCTTCATCTGTGATCTAAGAAAAGATCACTTCATTCATCTCTTCTTTTTTCTTAAGTTAGCCACCGTTTACCGTGATCTTCTTCACGGCATGGTTCCAGAAAAGTGTGCCGGCGACGGTGAGGATCAGCGCCCATGCGAGCTGCAGTCCGAACATCGGAAGGACGCCTTCGATCGTGTCCGCTCCGTTCTTTTCAAGAAGGATCGTGAGCGGGATATCATAGACCGCGCGGAACGGGAGATACTCAACGATCGTTTTTAGTCCGTCCGGGAAAAACGCCAGGGGGATCGAAGCACCGGAAAGAAGGAGGACGATAGTTTCTTTCACGATGTTGATGCCCCAGGTCGATTCCGTATAAAGACAGATCGTCGCAACGATCATTTCCATGCTGAAGTTCACGACCAGTGCGATCACTGTTGCGACCGCAAAGTAAAGAAGGTTGATGCCCATCGGGATCGCGCCATGTGTGACGATCATTACGACGATAAATGTCGGTATGAATGTCAGTGTAAAGAGCACCACGTGCGATCCGCTGTAGCTCCAGAATGTGTAGCTTCTGAACTTCATCGGTTTCAGAAGATCGAGGATGATCTTTCCCGACTGGATCGACCGGCTCATATCCCATACGACGAACATCTCGAGAAAATTAAAGAGCGCGGTCGCGAGGATCAGGTAGATCATCGTGTCGGTAAAAGTCATGCCGTTGACGACATCCGTTCCGGCGGAATCATAGATCGCCTTCCAGAGAAAATACACGAGCACGAGATATATAAGATTTGCAAAGAGCGTGACGGCTGTGCCGAGGCGGTACTGGAGAGATTCCATGATACCCGCACGCGTCAGCGCCAGTCTTTTTCTAAGGTTCATTCCGCGCCTCCTTCTTCCTCATCTGAAGCTGCCGGTACAAGTGCTTTTGCAGAGGCATCCGAAGAAGCTTCTTCACCGCCGTAGATCTTCTTGATGACTTCTTCGGTAGAGATCTCCTGCAGCTGGATGTCCTTGATCTTACATTCCTTCTGCTTCTTCATGATGACGTCCATGACGTCTTCTTTTGACTCGTCGATCACGCGCTCTTCCCATGTGTCGTCGGAAAGCCTCATGCGGAGTGTGCGGTACGATCCGAAGTACGTCTTCAGGTGATCGATGTCGTTGTCGTAGATCTTCATTCCCTTATCTATGATGACGATTCTCTTGCAGAGTGCATCGACGTCGCCCATATCGTGAGTGGTCAGAATAACGGTCGTACCCTTCTGCTGGTTCAAGCCCTTGATGAGATCTCTGATCTTCGACTTCATCGCGACGTCGAGACCGATGGTCGGCTCATCGAGGAAAACGATGTCCGGGTTGTGCAGAAATGCTGCGAGGATGTCGCTCAGTGTTCTCTGGCCGAGAGACATCTGACGGACCGGCTTATGGAGGATCGGCTCGATATCGACGAGCGAACGGTAGAGCGCGAGCATGTTCTCATAATCTTCTTTAGAGACCATATAAATATCACGCAGGAGCTTGAACGACTCGATCAGGGGGAGAGACCACCACAGCTGGCTCCGCTGTCCGAATACGACGCCGATGTGCTCGGAGTTCGCTGTCCGATCCTTATACGGCACGCGGCCGTTAACGATGATCTCGCCGGATGTCGGCTCGAGGACGCCGGTCATCATCTTGATGGTCGTAGATTTACCTGCACCATTCGGCCCCAGGTATCCGATGATCTCGCCTTTTGCGATCTCGAGAGAAACATCTTTTACCGCGGAGATCGTCTTATAGTCCCGTGAGAAAAGATCGCGGATACTTCCCTTCAGGCCTTCGTGACGGTTCAGGATCTTGAAGTCCTTGCAAACATTCTTCATTACAATTGCGTTTTCCATTTTTCTTCCTTTCATAACAGGAACACCCGCCCCGCTTCGGGGGTTGCTTTTCTTTACAATTGCAAGTATATTGTAGAGGAAAGTGCTTTTCTATACGAAATCTAGCGACATTTTATAACTATCTTCTAATACTTTGTTAGATTGTTATAATTCTTTGGAACATCAGATAGAGATTATACTACGTGTATAAATCTACAATATAAGCAGGTTATTTATTTTCCTGCAAAAGCACACGCCGGCGGGGGACCGGTTCTCCGCCTTAAGAATCGAGGTATTGTATGAATCGCGACATCATGGGTCTGATCGTAAAGAGAGAGGATGGTTCGGAGATCGTTAACTACGATGATCCTCAGTTCCCTTCCTATATTTTCGAGGGCTGGGTCAAGCCGAATGTCACCTGGGAGAGAGTGCCGCATTTTCATGAGGACATCGAGATGTGCACGGTCACGCAGGGCAAGATGGCCTACTCCGTCAACGGCAAGACCATCATGCTCGAAGAAGGCGACACGATCTTCGTCAACAGTAACCAGATCCACTACAGTATGTGTATCGACGATGTCGGCGCCAGATACATCATCTTCATCGCGCACCCCGGCATCCTCAATGCTTCCGTCGCGGTCGAGATGCAGGCGATCCGTCCGATCACCGAGAACAAGGATCTCCCCTATCTCCGTTTCCGCGACATCGACGAGATGACGGAGGAAGTGTCCCGGCTCATGCATACACTTCCGCCGATCCGCCACTGTGCCTTCGAGGTCACCAAGCAGTTCTACCAGATCTGGGATCTCGTGATCAAAAGATCCGAGATCATCGGCGTTCTCGGACCGGAAGAAGCGCCGGACGCGCGGATGCAGACCTTTAAGAACATGATGCACTTCATCTCCGACAATTACCAGCGGACGATCACACTCGAAGAGATCGCCGGCTCCGCTAATATCAGCAAATCGCTCTGCAACCTTCTTTTCAAGCAGTTCGTCGGCGAATCTCCGATCAATTATCTGATGCATCTGCGCGCCAGGAAAGTCGCCGAATACCTCCGTTCAAGCAATCTGAACATGACGGAGATCGCCTCGCTTTCCGGCTTCTCCGGCGTCAGCTACATGAGTGAAACATTTAAGAAATTCTTTGACTCCACCCCGCGCGATTACAGAAAACGGTGGCGCGAAATCGCAGGAAATACCGACACCTAATTCCGCGATACGGATGATGAATAAAAGTGCTTTTGACGTATAATGATTAGGTGATTTATTCCCGGGGCGGGAATCAGACCCCGGATCTACTAACCTATACAAGGACGGAAACATCATGGCAACATTATGTAAAAACTGCGCGACTCCACTGGTCTTCGACCCGGTGAAGCAGAAGGTCGTCTGCCCTTCCTGCGGCGGCGCCTGGGACGCAGAGGAAGTCGAATCCAGCGAGAAAAAATATTCAGAGAACCGGAAGGCGGTCTCCGCCGCGGAAGTTTACGGCGTCGATAAAGAGACGGCCCAGGAGTTCTTCGACTGCTACATCTACACCTGCGGCTCCTGTGGCGGCGAGATCTCGATCAATGGCACCGAGGCCTCCACAAAGTGCATCTACTGCGGCAGTTCCAGCGTGGTCTTTAACCGTATTTCCAAGGAAAAAGCACCGGAATTCATCATTCCGTTTAAGATCAGCAAGGAGCAGGCCGTCGGTCTTGTTAAGGAGAGATTCAAGCACGGACCCTTCATCCCGAAAGAAGTAAAGAATTTCAAGCCTTCTGAGGTGCGCGGCATCTATGTACCATTCTGGCTGGCAAACGCATACCACGTCGAGGCAGATGTCATCTCCAGCGAAGTCGGATCCGGCAAACACAGACACACCAAGTACTGGGGCAGATCCGGCGCGATGGGCATCACGAATCTTCCCGTAGATGGATCGCAGATGCTCTCGGACGAGAGTTCCCAGCGACTGGAGCCTTTCAACTACTCGGATATCAAGCTGTTCGACGAGGACTATCTTCTCGGCTTTTACTCGAATGTATCCGATATCTCAAATGCAGATCTCGAGCAGGTCGTATCTTACCGCGCCAGAGAGGCATTTCACAACCGCGTCGCAAAATCAGTAAGCGGCTCGAGCAAGAAGATAAGAAGAGAATGCTCTTCTACGCTGGTGGATCAGGATGTTCGGTACGTCATGATCCCTGTGTGGTTCATCTGCTACGACTACGAAGGAAAGCACAACACCATCATGGTGAACGGCCAGACCGGAAAAGTGGTATGCGGTATCCCGTGGAATAAGAAGCTTTTTCTCGGCGTGACAGCAGGTCTTTCCACCCTGTTCACCGGACTTCTGACGTACTGGTTCGGAACTTCGCTGCTGCCCTCTATGTTCCGCTCATATACCGAGCGCAGGGTACGCCGCTCCAGCAGCAGTAACAACAATCCGGTCTCCATCATCATCGCGGCGCTCATGATCGCGCTGGCGATCTTCATCGTCGGATATGCGATGTATAAGAAAGTGACGAAGCAGCTAAAGCTGTCCCAGTCCAGTTCGATATTTAACTTTATGAAGAAGAGACAGGGGTGATACAGATGGATGGTTTAATTTGGGTTTTAGCTCTCATCACAGGTGCGGCCATCGGTATCGGTTGCGCATTCCTGCTCACAGCATTAATACTAAATGCTTCGAATAACAAGGGCGACAGCCGCTCCAAGATCGAGGAATTCAGCTCAGACATCGTTTTCTTCAGCAAGCAGGACAGCATGCATCTTAACCCGCAGGAGTTTGTCAACTTTACAGAGTGGAACGCCGAGGCACTGTGCAAAAGCCAGGAGTACGGCACCCGCCTGGCAACAAGCCTTCCTTTCGCTTCCACGGCGCCGGTTTCACGCCATATCCCGGGCCAGGCAGTGCAGAATCCCGGGTATGCAGCGATAGATGGTTCGGCAGGCGCAGCTGTCTATGGTGCCGTCAACGGAACACAGGCAGTTCAGAGAGAGCCCGTCATTTTTACATCGGATGTAATGAGTGCGGGTGCTTTTCGAAAGGGAGTGATCATCGAATTCGGAAAAGAAATCGAGACCAGCAAATACGGAACGTATCGTTCACTGTCCGGCCATGACATGACTGCTATGGCCTATAACAACGTCTCCGGCGGGACGGCAACGCCCGGAGTCCCGGCTGCGCAGATCAGATCGGTTGCAGGCGGAGCCACGATCGGCATGCCGCAGTATGCTGCACCTCAGGCTCCAGCACCGCAATACGCAGCACCGCAATATTCTGCGCCTCAGGCGGGCGTGCCGCAATATTCTGCGCCTCAGTATTCTGTGCCTCAGGCGGGCGTGCCACAATATCCTGCACAGCAGTACGCCGCCCCTCAGGCTCCAGCGCAGCCGCAGGTACAGGCGCCCGCTCCGCCACCGGCTCCCGCAACACCACCGGCACCTGAACCGGGCCCGATCTACGAGGCGCCCACCGCCACACGCCCGCTCTGGGAGAATCCGAGCAGCAACGATGACTTCAGCGACTTTTCGGATATGATGTAAAGATTATATATGTCTAGATCAGCGGACGTCCGATCTAGACATATTCTTTTTTCCCAAACTTATGTCTAAAATACAGTAATTGCAATTGAGACATATGATTTGACGCATTTTATATGTCTAAATCAGTGAAACTGCAAATCAGACATATAAATAATCGATTTGCGTATGTCTGATTTGGGGAAAGTGCTTTTCAGACATATAAATAATCGATTTGCGTATGTCTGATTTGAGGAAAGTGCTTTTCAGACATAAAAAAATCGATTTACATATGTCTGATTTATGGAAAGTGCTTTTCGGACAATCGAGTAGGGGGAATTTAATCCCCCTCTCACACC
>ODAI012333354.1_pt1 | contig 26239 bp, 19 predicted proteins | sample 1539321 | NCBI WGS metagenome assembly ODAI01 (sample SAMN02144231, study PRJEB22623) | gut metagenome | biome: sheep rumen | host: Ovis aries | place: New Zealand
CCATATCCTTCTTAGTGGGCTTGTAGTAGAAATACTGCATAGCAGGATCTGGCATAGCATAGTCATAAACGGAAAGCTTCTTGGCACCTTTTACGGCCACGCTGATACCGCCGGAATAAAGCCCGTTCTTTTGGGTAATAGCCCTGGAGGAAATGGCAATTACAGATGCTCCGTTTACATAGGCTTCATTGTCCTCATTCATTGTAATATTATTCGGACGATTCTGGGAAAGCTGCTGCGCATACTGAATTTTAAAATCATAGGGATAATCAGGGTTTATCTCATCGCTGACAACAGCAAACTTGGCAGTAACGGACTTCTTGCTTCCGTCATTTCTGACAGCCTTAACAGTGTAGGTTCCAAGCTTGGTTATTTCCACTGTGTAGTCGTCGGGATCGATGGTAAATCCCTTTGCAGGTGATACCGACAAAGTAAGGTCTCCAAGCGGAATCTCTTTTCCCTCAGAATCCAGAACATGGATAGGTTTTCTGTCAAGCTCACTGGATACTACTTCTACAGGGGTCTTGGCGTCGCCTACAACAGCAGTGGGGTCTTCACCTACTGCGATAGTGGCAGGCACTGCAGGAGAATCTGTTATTTTAAAGACTGTCCAGTCGCTGACTGCGGGATTTGTCTTGCGGTCAAGGGCAACAGCTCTTACCCTGAATTTGTTCATCTGTGCCTCATCGGAAAGCTCGTAGTTCTTCGCTACAGTGACTGTTCCGTTCTTAACTGTAAGGTACTTCTTAAGCTCAGGATTATCTGAATCACATTCCCATGCGAGCTTAGAGTTTGCAGGCTTCAACTGTCCTGCCGCATACCAGGCCTCAGCGGTTGCCTTAAGCTTGTAGCTTGCAGCCTTGCCTTTCGCCTTGTATATGTCAAAAGAAACATCATCACCCGAAGGGGTCAGAACAATATTGTTAACTGCCGGCTTGATGGTAAGAGTGAGAGTTGCCGGCTGCACAAAGGTCTCCTCCGGGCACTCCGGATAAGCCTCCAGCGTATACTTACCGGGCTGCAGGTCTTCAGGATAGGAATCCCAGCTTATTGCTCCGGTTCTGTAGTCTGTTTTCAGGTCTCCTCTTGCATTGGAAGCCACTACCTCACCACGTTCTGACACTATCTGAGCGGTTCTGACCATCCGATAAGTAGTATTAGCCGAAAACTTTACAGATCCAATCAGCTGATCGTCCTCACCATAGATCACAGAAACAGCCTTCTTGGTAAATGTAAGTTTAGTCTCATAAGCCGGATTTTTGGTGGCCTGGTTTTTAAGGACTTTAACAGTGCCTTCAGTCAGGATATTGCCCTTAGCAAATCTGTCATAATCAGAGGTAAAAGAATCATCAACTACCTGTACAAGTGAAACGCTGATATTGTACTTCTGAGCAGTGCCATCACCAAGCATAACATGGCCGTCGGGCTGAGTGGATTTGGCAAGTGTCAGAGGACATAGAGTTGCCTCAACAGGAAGATACATGGGTTCTGTCACGGCAAGCATTCTATCATCCACAGTTCCCACAGCTTCTGCTTCCACCTTGTAATACAGATTCTTAGAACCTGCTGCGCCTTTGGGAAGTCCTAAGGAAAGCACAATTCCAACATCCCTTGTCTCAGTAACTTTTACTGTTGGAGCAGCAAATTTAGAGGCAGTGGGATGAATGGTAAATGTATCTATCAGAGTATCTGTTGTATCAAGGGCTTTAATAATAATATCTTCATCGGAAAGAGCAGCATCTTTAAATGTGCTCACAGTGAGAAGCTTCTTGTCGGGAGAGTACTCCATGTCAAAAGAGCTTTCTCCATCGCCACTTTCAAATCGAAGATCGTTATAATCTTCTCCTGTCTTCAGTGTTACAGGATAGTTTACTGTTGTTCCGGATACCTGACTGATCTGTTTATTCTTAAAGCCTTTAAGAGTAACCTGAGATATCGTTGGTGTAACTTCGATGGGCTCTGTAGGCTGATCAACTTTAACGCATCTGATCTCCACCGTGTTTTTTTCTCCGGCAGCAAAACGATAGTATTTCATGCTGGCCGTCTTGATTTTGTTGGCAGCATCGCTTTCGTCTTTGTAATAGTAATCCTGAATGGGAGTAAGCTCCTGACCGTTAGCTGTTACGATTACCTCGCCGTCTTTGGAATCTACGGGTTCTACAACAAATTCAAAGTCTGTATTAAAACCTGCTGTAGTAGAAGCGTCTATAAGATCGCCTTTTGTATCGCCGCCCATGATCACGTCATGCGAATCCCTGCGTACTCTCTGATAGCGATAAACATTGCTGCGGCCGTTGACGTAGCGAAACTCTACAGGCACATCTCTTTTTTCTGTACGTATATAGATGGATATGTTTTTACGCTCATTGAAAGCCTTCCGGGTAATTTCTTCAGGAATGTAGTAGGTGGTATTATCTTTCTTTTCGAATTGTTTGTTCTCTTCGCCATCGATGAGATATTCTACTGTCGGTACATAACCGGCACTCGGAATAACCTCAATAACAATTTCATCACCGGTAGGTATCATATGGTTTTCGGCGTCAATAAAAGGTTCATTTCTATTGCTAAATTCAACTCCGCCTTTTACAGTATATGACCCATCGAGATTTAAATAAGGCGTGTTGGTGGATGTAACCAGATCGACACTCGACCTGGCGGGGCAGAACAGCTCCACTGTAGCCTCCTGGTTTTCACCCTCAAAAAAGCTATCTTTAAGGTTAATTTCCCAAACAGGCTTATCAGCCTTATCCATGAAAACAGGTTCAGCAATATAACGAGCTCCATTGACCAGACAACTAAGATTCTGGCCTTCTGATGGAGAAAGAGAACAATAGCCATCTGTGGATTCTATGCTATGAATATAAAGGCTGTCGCCGGTAACACTTATAGGGTATTCAGCCAATGCCTCTTCCTGGTATCCTCTAACTTCTTCGCCTGTAAAAATATATACCCATTTTGCATTGTGCGACAGGATTCTGACAGGTCTTCCGCCTTCTTCGTCATCCCCAACGAGTTCCTCGGCTTTGGTCTCATCGAGTAATAAATCGGAATCTGCGTCTGCGAGATTGCCTTCTGCGGAATCCTCATCTGTGGAATCTTTGTCCGCGGAATCATCGCTTGTAGCGGAATCAGCAGCAGTGGCATCCTCCTCGCCGGCTTTACCATTATCGGTTTTTCCATTATCAGCTGCACCTTCTTCGGCAGCATCTTCTTTGCCGGTACCTTCTTCGCCGGCTCTGTTAGAGTCTTCTGAAGAAACGTCTGTACCTTCCCTGGTCTCTTTACCGCCCTGAGTGGCGGGATTAACTGCGAAATCCTCCCCCAAAACTTCTTCTTCGGCGGCGCCTTCTACAGCACCTGCAGCGTCGTCACCGGCTTCCCCGGTATCGACATCAGTCTCTGCTGTCGAAGCTGCAACAAATTCCTTGCTGCTGCCCGAAGACACTTCACTTGCGTACACATTAAAAGGCATTGATGTCATCAGCAGTGCAGCTGCCATCAACGCCGTTAGAGTACGCTTACAACACTCGCGTAGTTTCATCACTTTTTTCTCCCTCCGTTTTTTTCATACCAATTCTAGACGTGTATAAATATACACCCACTTATTTTAATGACATAAAATGCCATTGTAAAGCCTGTCGCCGCCCGAAATGCCCCTGAATGGTCCCTGGGAATGACCCCCGGGGACCACCCCATGTATGACCCTCCGGGCTCATTAGACCCTGAATCTACGTTTGACGATGAGTATCCGCAATGATACTATTATAAATAAAGGTGCTACCGGTAGACGATTAGCCCCGGCCTATGTTAAGTAGTTAAAATAACCGCTCAGTCATGGCAGTGACAATGGGCGGTTATTTTTGTGTCTTGGAATCCCACGATTTTCATCGATGTAAATGCATTTTTTTCCAAAAAATCGCCATTTTTGAAAATATCTTCTTCATTACTCATTGTTTTTTTCAAAAGAGTTACTCTCTGGTTATAAAATCGGTGAATTTGGAAAAAATACCCTAATTCCACTGGAATTATTTCCAAAATCGAAGTCCTATCTCAAAATGGTCCCATGACATAAGTCCCCAGGGCTCATTTTGCCACACCAAACCCTCACCTCTCATACGTCGACGTCACCTCAAGCCCAGTCATCTCCCCAATCATATCAGTAAACACCACCGGATCCCAGTGTATATTCGCCCTGTTAAACTTCCGCTCCTCCAGCTTCAGCCACGGGAAAATCATCTTCTCCCCATCGCAGACATAGTAGAAATTATTAAACGTCCGCGCATAGTCAATCTCACTTGCCTCCGCGCAGCTCACCGGATCCGCCTGCAATATGCACTGGTCATACCCGAATTCATATTCCTTCCCATCAATCCCGGTAAAAGAATAATGATACCAGTCACCCTCAACCGGATACCCCTGCCTCACCAGAAGCTTATAAAACGCGGAATAGGAAAGATTCCCCTTGTAATCCGCAAAGATCTCCTCGCTCTCATCCGTCACTTCCCCATCGATTACCGCGTAGTAGTACCGGTTGGACTCAAACCCGTTAACGGCCTTCCTCTCCTCATACGGAAACTTAGAGTACACATCCACGAGCCCTTCCTCAATCGCCCAGGACAGATAGTACTTCTCCATCCTGTTCCTGTAATAATCGGAATTAAACTCACCAATATTGTCCTCATTGATATTAGCAAGGTGCGAGTACTCAAACAGCGCCTGATAGATAAGGTCCCTTGGAATCTCCCCCGTGTACAGATCACTGACCGTCACACCATCCTGCCTCCTGGTATCGGTAAATCTCCCCTGAACCCGGAACCGGATCATCATATCCTTTGAAAGCCCGTGACTTTCATAGGCCTTTGCAATCTCATCTGTGGTTTCCATCACCGCCTCAATATCCTCATAGAAATTCATAGGATCAACTTCAAAATCCGGCGAATACCCATTGTGAGCCGTCAGGACCTTTGGCCATTGCTCCCAGGGATACAGCACATAAAAAAGATTCTCCTTAAGATCATCATCCCAATAAACTGATGTCATCCCTATCGTATCTGTACTCGATGTCCGGAACACCTTGAAAACAACCTCTTCCCCAAGCTGATACCAGTCCGTACTCACCTCATATTCATCAGATTCCCCTTCTTCACTGATCTTCTCGATCCGGCACTGCTCAGGGTCAATGCCAAGCTCCTCTATGTGGCGCTCAACGCTGTTCTTCTCATATTTCGAATAAGGATCCCTTTTCAGCCCGCAGGAACAGACCATGAATGCGGTCAAAAGAACCATCACTATAATCAACACGTACTTAAACTTCTTCATCTATTCTCCTTTGGCGCATCAGCATCTTCCAAAGCCGACGCCACATCCCATTATCCCTCATTTCTCCGCAGGGATAAAGAAAGATTTTCCAAAACCATTAAGGTGTGATTATAGGACTTGTAATTGTTTACCATGGGTACAACAGATAACCGGGGAAAAGAAATATCGACATAAGGAAAGCTTGTTTCAGGAGGAAATGCCATGGAAAGACTGCTGTATTGGCTCAGTAAATGCATTCATAGGAAAAACAGATTCTGCAAACACTTCTGCGTCACCTGCGAGTTCTACGAGATCTGCAAGCGCGACGGAAGTCCTGAATGAAAGAGAGGTAGCAATATGTTCTTTGGGAAAAGAGATAAAGATGTCAGGTTAACAGAGAAACAGTACAAAGATCTTACAAGCTCGATGACTAAGAAAGAGCGCAGGGACTTCGACCGCCGCCAGGATGAACTGCGAAGGGAGAGAGAAGAGGAGAGGCTGCTTGGGTGGCTGGAGTTTGAGGACGAGCTGGATGAGATGTGATTGATTATTATACATTTGGTAATAAGAAAAAATAGTAGTTGTAATTCAAATGGTCGTGTGGTAACTTATAATGATTTAGTAGCGAACTGCTAATTGGTCGGAATGGGGTACGAAAGGAGATACTATGTATCATTGGGTAGAAGATAAGGACTTCTTAAAACGTGCCTACAGTCTTTGTGCTGATATTGTCAATCAGCTTGTTCAGCAGCTGGAAAAAGACGGCATTGATGTGAGTATGAACACCGTTGGTAGTAAGAAACGTAATATGATTACTCAAAATGAGAAAGAACCAATTGATTTTGACTTTAATCTGTTGGTGGATGAATCGGGTGGTGAGTACAGGGAAAAAGAACTAAAAGAAACAGTCCGCAAGGCCTTCAATGTTGTTCTTTCTAAAAATGGTTGGGATGACTGTTATGACTCAAAATCAGTGCTGACAACTGAAAAAAGAAGTTTTTTAAAAGGCAATAAGACTGAGTTTTCTATTGACGTGTGTATTGTGAGAATTGATCGACAGGATAATCTTCAGCGACTCATTCATGAAAAGAACGGAAATATCTGGTTTGATCAATGGTATTGGAACACAGTTTCTAACTCACGTGATTTGTGGGATAAAGAAGATGCTTTAAAACCTGATTATTGGGGCGCAGTAAGAGAAACATATATAAAAAAGAAAAATATGTATTTGCGTAGGCCATATGATCACTCACATCCATCTTTTATATGCTACATTGAGGCTGTTAATGAGGTCTATGAAAAGATGAGAAGAGGTGTGATATAAGTAATATGCCATTGTTGATCAATACAAAAAGCCCCCTCATGATGTAGGGGGCTTAGCATAATCACTTTACTGATCTATCGGCTCAAATATTTTTTCCTCTGCAAATTTTCGGATTTTTACTGTGCATCGCTCTTTTATCTTTGAATATGAGTATTTCATTATAACTGACATGAGTATTACTCCAATTATAATAAACATATTAGAATAGCTGAATTTCGACGCATATTTAGCTTTGACGAATTCACCTCCAATAAAAATAATCAGAGAGGGTGCGGCACAGATGAGTAGAGCACTGACAGTGCCTGCAATAGTACCTACAGTTTCGCACTTATTTGCACTATCCTGATTGGCTTTGTCTATGATTGCTTGCAATTTATGATTCTCTTTTTCAGAAAGAGCCATCTTTTCTTTGCTGTCGCTCAGTTCTTGCATGGTTTTCTCATGTGCCAATTTCTCATCACGATATTCTTTTTGAGCTATGGCTTCTATTTCTTCATATACCTCAATATATGTTCTATCGTTGAAACGAGCATAATCGCCTTTGGTGACATCCATTAGAGCGTCTAACACGATGGTGTTTGACCTCATCATAAGATATTTTTTGTCATCAATCTCCCCCATTTTTCTAGCAGAATCGAGAGATTCAACATATCTTCTGAGTAGTTCCTTATTCGGTCTAAGAGACGCATAACAGTCTGCCAGAATTTTCTTTTTCTGATATTCAACATTATCCATGGGGCTGTTAAGCCAAAGGATTGCGCCGAAAAGGTCTCCGGAAATACATGCAGGAATATGACCAGCTTTTAGACTCTTTTGAGCTTCATATTGTTTACAAACGTTGGCAAGTGCCGCATTACGTGTTAGCATCAGTTCACCACAAGTGTTAATTCTTGCTGCTACTTTACCTTTCCTTAATCTGTAAACCATTATTATTGACTTAACATCGCATTTTATCGATTCCTCTTTGTCAGGTGTCAGAACCATGTTGCTTTCATAATACTTGCCTTTGACCATATTAAATAAAGTGTTCTCATCTTCCTGAAAAGAGTTCTCGGTGCTGTCATATGCAGTTTGCTTTATTAATATACCAAGATCATTGAGTTTCTCTTCTACTTTGTTGCTATACTCTAAAATCTCGGTTCGTGACATTCCTAAGTCGTGGAAATATTTGGCTACTTTGTTGGCTTTTGATATATCATAAGCAGAACTAGTGGCCCAAGTGCTGGCTCTGTTTATGATACCTGTAACTTCATCGAAATTGTTATCAAGGACCATCACCTTACATCCCGATGCCTGTATTTTTTTAACAAGTTCACGATACTCTTCACATCTTTCAGCTGAGTCCATTCCTAGGAGAGCAAATACCATAGGAGAATCAAGATATATATTGAGCTCGCCAATCTTGACAGCTTCTTGTCTGGATACAAATAGGGCTTCTCTGTATGTGCTGCTTGCAGATAAATTGGCTAAAAAATCAAAGGCTGTCGGACATCTCTGAGGCAGATTATGAACGAATTTGTACCAATAGTAATCGAGTTCAGCAACTTCATCGTCTCCAGACCATTCGTTATCCACAATAAATTTATAACTGTAGGTATCAACAAAATAAAGAACCTGATTCTCAAATGTTTCAGGAGTAACTCTCTGTATGCCATTTTCTTCGCAATACTTGTCATACTCTTTCTTTAGTCTTTGCCAATTCTTTTCAAATTCATCTTTGGGGAGTTTATATTCTTGGAGATTAGCCATATCAGCGATGTATTCGCCTTTTACATTTACAATACTTCCGTTTTCAAGCCCCACTGATAGAACTTGTCGAGTAAATGGCAACGAGATCGGTATACCATATTTTTTCTCAAAATCGTTTCGAACAGTATTGTCATTTACTTGTTCCGAGCCTCTTTCAATAATAACATTAGCTAGAAATGGATAGTAAGACTCAAGGATATTTCCATTAGAACACCTGATTTTGAATAACTCATAAACTTCTGAAAATGATTTTTCCATTTGATGCCTCCCAATCATCAGTTTTTACACCCAAAGACCATTATATGAAACAAGTAATGCGATGTCTATTGTTAGTGCATTCTAATATGTGATCTTGTTTATAAATAAGGCAGTGATTATAATTTATGTATGTGGAAGTTGTGTGATGGCTCGTATAAAGAAAATTCTTTCACCTACATATACTGAACTTATTATACCGACATATAAGGCGCTTCTTGAACTTGGCGGGTCTGAAACGAATAGTGAGATATGCGAAAAGGTTATAGCAGATCTTGAATTACCGGATGAAGTTGTTGATGAGACGCATTTGGGAAATATTAACCAAACTGAGCTTGAGTACCAATTGGCGTGGACTAGAACATATCTAAAAAAATTATGGAGTTATTGTTAATAGCGGAAGAAGTGTATGGTCAATTACATCTGATTACACTGCAGGAGTCGAATTGAATCCTAAAGAGATAATTTCATTTACATCAAAGAAAAATAAGGTGAAGAATAAGACAGTTGACGAGGAAGATTCTTTTGAAGAAAATCCTGATGATGGTGTACCAGATAATGATGATTCAGAATTTCCTGAGGAAATAAAACCGTGGAGGCAGAAGTTGTCAGGGGTTCTTATGAACATGGACCCATGGGAAAAGGTATAACACTTACTGTTGAAGAAGCGGAGAAGCTGAAAGAACTTCTTTGATAATGTAATGAAATACGAGGAAAAAGGACATATGAATAAATGCTTGGTTTGTGGCAAAACTAGTGAAAAATGGATATGCAAAGAGTGTGCTTCGAAAGCAGACATTGATGCTTTATGTAATGAAGTTATAGCTTATATTCCAAGAAGGGCGGACAATCGGAAAGCAAATGCAATATGGGAGGAGTTAGCAACATCATTGGAAGATACTGAAAGGTTTTCAAAATATGCTTATGAATTAGCTGATGAACTACCTTCTCCAAGGAAAGAATATCAAAAGATTCATAGCATAGTAGAAGAGTATCCTTGTGTTGCTAAAGCAAATAGAGAAAAACTATTAGAGATATATGGCTCTATGGATGTTGAGGCATTATCTGAATGGGAAAAGAATCGAGTAAAAGGGCTGATTCTTGAAATCTATTTATCAAGTTATCAGTATGAAAAGGCAGAGGAAATTGCAGCTGAATTAGCTGAACTTGCAGATTTGCCGTGGCAGGCATATTATGTGACTGCTGATTTTTATGATAAAACTAGGCGTTATGATGTGGCCGAGCAAATTGTTAGAAATGCATCTGTGCAGTATAAAGATGACGAAAGAGCCCTACATGAATTGAACAAGGTTATTGTATCCTGTGGCAAACATCGTTTAGCAAGTGAGAATGGGAAAAATGAATTTATGCCGTCACCGAGGGAGGACAAAGAAAAAGCTGTTTCAAATTATATTAATTTCATGTGTAGCCTTGGAATTGATATTCAAAAGCCTACGAAGGCTCCAACGCCTATACCAGTAGACTCATATCCGGAGCCAGTCCTTATTGATAAGGCGGATTTTGATTCGTTTGTGGCGTATGATTTTGAGACTACCGGTTTTTCACCATCTGTTGACGCTATTATTGAGATTGGTGCTATAAAGGTGGTTGATGGAAAAGTTGAAGAAGCTAAGGAATTTATCTTCAGTGAATTTGTAAAGCCATATAAAAAATCACTAACCAGCAAGGTTACAGAAATTACTGGAATAACCAAAGACGATTTAAAAAATGCAAGGCAGATGTGGGAAGTCATTCCAGAGTTCATGGAGTTTGTGGGCGATGCCACGCTTGTAGGCTATAATAATGCAACATTTGATTCAAAATTCTTAGCCAGAGCAGGTAGATATAGCAATATTGTTATTTCAAATCCCAATTTTGATGTATTAAGGTATTTGAGATGCAATAAAGAACAGTTAGGATACACAGGCGGAGACATGAAGCTGAATACAGTGGCACAGTTTTGTGGTGTTGATAATCCTCAAGCCCATCGGGCGTGGGCGGATGCTATAACAACAGCTAAAGTGTACTTGAGGTTAAGGGAGCTACTTTAAGGTCGTTGATTAAAGTGTGAATGGATTGGAAGATGAGAATCGATATAGAGGAACTTAGAAGTGCTTTATTAAGAAAGATGAGCTTGCGTTTTATTTTGCTGGAGGTTTTGGCGCTGCTCTTATCGAGGCGTCAGATATAGAGAGTGTGTCATCAGAAGCAAAGAAAGCAAAAGTTCGACGAAATAGGAGGTTTATTGTACACCTAATAAGATAAACTATGCTAGGGATGTGAAATAGGTATTATTTGGGGAAGCGGCATGTTAGAAAGTGTTTCTGATATACGTTTCCTTTTTTTACCACTTAAGGATTGATTATAAGAGAATGAGGAGGCTGAGATGAAGCTGCTACATACGTCAGATTGGCATTTGGGAATGACATTTAGAGGAGGGGTATCATATGCCCTGGATCAAAGATTTGTATTGGATAAGATTTGTAAAATAGCGGTGGATGAAAAAGTTGATGGGATACTGCTTGCTGGTGATGTTTTTGACAAGAGCATAGCATCTACCGAGGCCCTCCATGTCTATGATGAGGTGATGACTTATATTTGTACCTCACTTGAAATACCAGTATATGCGATTGCCGGAAACCATGACGGAGCTGAGAGAATATCTCAATGTAGTGAGCTTCTTAAGAAAAGCGGGCTGTATATTGCTGGATCTTTGTCGGATAATCCTCAGGTAGTAAATGTAGGGGATGTTAATATTTTCCTTCTTCCATGGATTTCTACAGATAAAGTAAAAGCTGTTTACCATGAAAATGCAGATGAAATATATACGATGGAAGACGCTTACAAGGTTGTTCTTGATAAGTACAGGGAATCCTTTGATAAAGGACAGAAAAATATACTTGTTGCGCATGCTTTTATAGTGAATGCGGAAACCTCTGTAAGCGATAGAGCCGCAGAAGTTGGCAAGGCAACCATGGTTGGATCACATGTATTTGACGGATTCGACTATGTTGCATTGGGACATCTTCACGGACCTCAGCAGATCAACAAGAGAATCAGGTATAGTGGTTCTCCAATGGCGTATTCTTTTGGCAAAGAGGAAAAGCAGGAAAAGAGTGTAACAATAATTGATACCGATTCCTGGGAGCAAAAGATAATATCTATACCTCAGCTCCATAAAAGAACTACTATTTCAGGAACCTTCGATGATCTTATGGAAGCAGATTATGATGATGAGATCAAGGACGGATATGTTCGCCTGGAGGTTACAGATAGCTATGTAGGTATGGATTCCATGGCTGCCTTTAGGGAAAAATATAAGAATCTTCTCGAAGTAACAGGTAAGGGCTTTGACAGGGATGATGCCAAGATTACTATGACAATAGAGGAGTTTGAAAATGCGGATACTGATCCTGAGTCTGTGTTTTCGCAGTACTGCAAAGATATATTAGATGAGGCGCCAAGTGATCATCTCATCTCGCTGTTTAAAGATGCAATACAAGAATATGAGAAGGAGGTAGTTGACGAATGAGACCAATAAAAGTTGAATTTCAGGCTTTTGGCCCGTATATAGGTCATGAGAAGGTTGATTTTGAAGCTATTTCCTCAAAAGGATTGTTTCTTATATGTGGTAAAACAGGCATAGGAAAGACTATGATCCTTGATGCCATGACGTTCGCATTATTTGGTAAAAGCAGCGGGCATGGAAGAGATGACTTTGAATCTATGCGTTGCACAAATGCAGATTTTGACACTGACACGTTCGTAAAGTTCGAATTCGAGAATCATGGTGAAGTATATCTCTTTGAACGAAGGTTGGAGCGGAAAAGAAAGAATCTTTCTGCAGCTTACAATGTTTCTCATAAAGACGAGGATGGAATATGGCGCCCTCTTATGGAGAATGCCAAGGATAGGGCTGTAAACGAAAAAGCTGTTGAACTAATCGGGTTGGAATACGAACAGTTTCGACAGGTTATAGTGCTTCCACAGGGACAGTTTGAACGCTTGTTAACTTCAAATTCTGATGAGAAAGAGAAGATTCTTACAAGTATTTTTGGTGAGGACAAATGGCAGGTAATTGCAGAACACTTCTATGATAAGGTAGAAAGTCGTAGAAATGATCTGAGAGGGATACGGGATAAAATTCAGAACAGTCTTGCTGAGGAAGGCTGCGATTCTATCGCACAGCTTGAATTGGCTGTAACTCACAAAAAGGATCAGGCAGAAAGCCTTGATGAAGAATATCAGAAAGCAGATTATGAGAAGATTATTAAAGAACAGCAAGAGATTCTTGCATTAGCTAAGCGTTTTGGTGACCTTCACAATGCAGAAGATAAACTTGCAGGGCTTGAAGCACAAAAAGAAAAACGTGCTGAGTGGGAAAAGTCATTAAATGATGCTAAGCGTGCTGATAAAGTAAGGACATTTATAGAAACTGAGGAAACAACAGCAGAGTCTCTCAGAAAGAGAAAAAAGGAGGAAGAGACGGCAAGAAAGGTTGCAGATACTAAGAAGAAGTCCGCTGAAGATGCTTCTGAAAAGTTAAAAGTTCATGTTGAGAAAGAAAAAGATATAGAAGTATTTAAGTCCAAAAAGATTATTTTTGAAGGGAAACGCAAGGATTATGATGGACTTGAGGAAGCGGAACGTGAACTTAAGGCGAAGAAAAAAACAGCTTCGGATGCAGTAGAAGCAGAGAAAAAAGCCAAAGAAGCCAGTGACTTATTTTCAGGAGAGATAGTTAGACTTCAAAATGAGTATGTGACTTTGCAGGCTGAACACGAAGTCCTTTTAAATGCATATCTTGCTGGAATAACCGGTGAGTTGGCAGGCCAGCTAAAGAAGGGACAGCCTTGTCCGGTATGCGGAAGCACAGAACACCCGCATAAAGCAAAGGCTGCTGAAAACAGCGTTACCAAGGCAAAAGTGGATTCAAAGAAGAAGGCTACAGAACAGAAGTATCAGGAAATGCAGGAACAAATATCTGAGCAGGAGAAAGCTAAGAAGCTTGTTGAAGAGAAACATGCTGCTGTAGAGAGGACCAATACTGAGGTGACTGCACTTTCTGAGCGGTTAAACAGTAGGAAGAAAAACCTTGTAGAAGGTGTTGCCACGGCTAAAAAGCTTGAAGAAGAGATAGCAAAGCTCCAGGCGTCTATTGAGGAGTATGAAGATTCAAAGAAGAAACTGCTAACAGAAGAGAAGTCTGCTAAGGATGCTTATCTCGAATCCAAAACAAAGATAGGCTCAGCTGAGGCGGAAACTAAAGCAGCCGATAAGGCTCATAGTGAGGCTGAGCAGGCATTGAGAAAAGCCTTGAAGGAGAATAATTTCGAATCTCAAGTTGATGCAGAGGAGCTTATGTTGGATGATGAGGAGATGGAGAACCTGTCTTCTCAGATAGCAACATACGATGCCAATGTTGAGACTGCAAAAGAGAATTTGAAGTCTATAAAGGAAGAACTGAAAGGCAAGAGAGAACCTGACAAAGAAAAATGTCAGGAAATACTTGATAACGCTAGTGCTGCACAGGGGGATTATAGAGAGAAAAAGGGAATATTGTCGAAAGAAATCGAACGGCTCGATAAAAAAGTAAAGACTCTAAAGAAGGAAGGAAAGGGAATAGAAGAGAAGATCCGCGAAACGGAGGAGGATTTTGTATTTGCAAAGAAGCTACGCGGAGATTCTGGCACAGGACTCCAGAGATATGTACTTGGCATAATGTTCTCTTCAGTTGTTACTGCCGCAAATAAGATGCTTGAGATGGTCCATGGTGGAAGATATCGTTTATATCGTTCTGATGAAAAAGCGCAAGGGACTAATAAGCGTGGATTGGAACTTAAAGTTTTTGATAAGAACAGTGAGGAGCATGACGGACGTTTTGTAAGTACTCTTTCCGGAGGGGAGAAATTCCTTGCTTCACTTGCTTTATCGATTGGTATGTCTACTGTGGCACAGAAGAGCGGTATAAAAATCGAGGCACTATTTATTGATGAGGGATTTGGATCGTTGGATGATGACTCAATTGGGGATGCTATGAATGTCCTTAACAGTATTCAGGAAGCCAACGGACTGGTTGGAATTATCTCACATGTTCAGATTCTGCAAGACCAAATTCCTAATAAGCTTAGAGTTGAGGAAGATGACAAAGGTAGCCATATAATTCAAACGATTGGATGAGAACGGAGGTACAATAATGGCTTTTGATGACTATGATGAGACTGATAATGCAGGCGATGGCATAACAATTGACATAGATAGTCTGAGGAAAGATTTGTTGGAAGACTGCTACGGCGCGTACTTTGGAGCTGGCTTTGGTGCAGCTTTAGTCGAATCATCAGATGTTGAAAAAATTTCTCCTCAAGAACTGATTGATTTTGCAATTTCTAAAGGGATAGATATCAGGAGATATCATTGCTGATATATGGTTGGATCAATTATTCGGGTGATTCATAAGCAGCGATTTAATTCGTCCGGTATTTTGGATGAATGCCCAAATACATACGAGTCGGTAAATTAAACAGATAGCATATGGCGAGAGAATAGGGAATTACTATGAGCAGTGTAACGGAGAAACTAATTTCGAGGTTTCGCTATAAGAAGGATGTAGAACTATTTTGTAAGCATCTTAGTGAGGCTATGGCTGAAATGGATGGTGGACTATGGACGCAGGAAGATTTCATGCATGAAGTCCATAAAGTGGGTAAAGAATATATACTAGAGCTATATGGTTATCCGTTTTTTGGACGGACTTGCCATAATGGTGAGGCGGTAATTGGCAAGGTAATGTCTGACTTGGCTAAGGAATCGCATGATATAAAGGCTTTTGCTGAACTGACGGTAACTTATGATGTGAGTTCAGATGCAGAGATATACACTTTCTTGAAATCACCAAATGATTTATTGGTTAAGCGTTCATTGTATTCTCCGGGAGGCCTTTGGGAGCATTATTGTTCTGAATGTGGAGCTGAAATTGAATTTCCCCTGATAAGGCTTGAACCAGAGGCATTTGATCCGATAATTAAGTGTCCTAAGTGCGGGCACGAGGAAAATCATGATTTACAGATTGAATATAGTGTGTTCAATTTTGAAACTGATCAGTGGGATGAATGTGATAATCTGAGTAAGTTATTTTTGATAGATCCCACGAGGTCATTTATTGAGATTGATTGTAACGACATGGATTCGGATAAGGTCATAAATCTGCTTGTAAAGGCAATAACGAGGTTGTATGCGAGAACTGCTGACTTAGATTATGGCGACTGGCCGAGACTGGATCGCGGAATGGAAGACGTTGTAAAGACATATATTTGTAAGCCGGAGACAGTAGGTACGAAAGTCCATGTCAATCTTTGGGATAATTCTGATGGTCCGCGACTTCTTCATGAACAGTTTGGCGACGTAGGCCAGTGTGTTAATAAATACGGTTTTGATAAACTGACAACCTATGATCATGCTTTCAAAAGCTTCTTTGGAAGATGTAAAGGAATTGATTTTGTTGCATATATAAACATTGATTGGGGATGTGCAGAAGATGAATCTGTGGTCTTTTATTCACATGGGGGGAAATTGCTGAAGAAAAAGAAAAGTGAATGGGAAGAAGCATATTTGGGACCTTCAATTATGGTATAGGGTGTATCGCACACTGGAGCTCGAGGAGTTTCTAATGTCGGAAACAAAGAAGTAATGAAACAAGCATGGATGAAGATAGCTGATGATTTCTATAGCAGATGCTAAGGTGACTAATATGAAAAATCAGTATGTTGGTGATGTGGGTGATTACAGTAAATACTCTTTATTGCGAGCCTTTTCTGAATCAGGAGTTAAGGTTGGAATAAACTGGTATCTAACAGAAGACGATGGCTCAAATGATGGCAAGCATATCACTTATCTGGAAAAAGAGGATATGCGAAAGTATGATCCTGAGGTTTTTGAGACTTTAAAAAGGCTTGTAGATAATGGCAATAGATCAGTGAAGGCAGTTCAGGACGCCGGGCTTATTGAAAATGCATTATACTTTGCTGACCTTCTTAAAATTCAGGGAAATCCGGCAGAGAAGGAACATCGAAGAATTTTCTGGTTCAATAAAAGCATGGATGCTTTAGCAGGCTCTGACTTGATCTTTATGGATCCAGACAACGGTCTTCAGGATAACAATGATTATCTCGCCAAGAATGCTGATAAGTATATCTTTCCCAATGAGATAAAAAGATATTATAACGAAGGTTACAATGTTGTTTACTATTGCCATAAAGGTAGGCGAACATATACTCAGTGGGATGATTATAAGAATGCGATGTTTGACAGGATTCCGGATGCAAAACCCGTAATTCTGACATTCCATAAAGGAACGCAGCGCTCATATATATTCCTGATTCATCCGGAGGATTTTGCAAGGTATAGAAAGATTATTGACAGATTCAAGAGTCATTGGTGTAGTCTCTTCTCAGAGGAATCTTCAAATAAAGGTGATGTGGATGGAGCGCCTACAGGTGATAAGATGACAATCACAAAATCTAATGGGACAGCTATCACTTTAGAAATAAGGGCGGATGGACAGATTCAAATGAAGAGCAGTGATCACCCAAATGAAACCAGAGTACAATCTGTAGATCTGTTCTGCAGAGAAATTGGATATTGACATGTAATTAATTAAGACATTAAAGTGCCTATGAATGGCGTAAAGTGCATAATTCCTATATACGGACACCCTGTTGAGAATGCCTGCACAATATATTGGTGCGATTGCTGTAAAGTACCTATTTAATGAAAAATGTGCCCTTTGTGTGAGAGACAGCTCAATATATAGCTACAGCTATTTGACTGGTATTTCTGGAAGAAAATCTATTGATTTCTATATTGCTTACAGAGGACCAAAAAGATTCTGCTTGGCATGATACAATGACATAAGGTGCTGCATATAGCCCCCTTATGCTATTTCTGGTTTAATCATGACATAGTGAATCGACTAAAATGAAAATTAGGTGTTTCGTGGAGCGAGCTAAATGGGTAGAGAAATGAAACGGAGGGCATATGGGATATAGCAGCTCGGAAATAATTAGTGAATTCAAAAAGTATTATGGAAAAGATGCTTCATTCAAAGAGGGTCAGTTAGAAGCTGTTGAAGCTGTACTAAATAATCAGAGAACTTTGGTAGTTCAAAAGACTGGATGGGGAAAGAGTTTGGTCTATTTTTTGGCTACTAAGATGATAAGAAAAAATAATACGAAAAAATTCACGATTATCATTAGTCCTTTGTTGGTACTAATGAATAACCAAATAGAATCAGCTGCGAAATTAGAATTGGATGTAAGAACAATTAATTCTGAAAACACAGGTGATTGGAAGAGTACTATTGAAGATGTAGCATCTGGTACTGTTGACGCGTTAATTATTTCTCCGGAACGTCTTGCAAATGAAGCATTCAAACAGGAACTTTCTAAAAGTATAGCAGCCAATATAGGGTTATTTGTGGTAGATGAAGCACACTGTATTTCTGATTGGGGACATGATTTCAGACCGGACTATAGGAGAATCGTTGACCTTGTAAATCTTCTTCCAAGAAATGTACCTGTTCTAGCAACAACTGCAACAGCGAATACTAGAGTAATAGAAGATATAAAGCAGCAATTGGGACAGGATATTGTGGTCAGCAGAGGGCCGCTGATAAGGGAATCTATAGCAATTCAGACAGTACATCTTAATTCCAGAGAGGAAAGATTGGTCTGGATTTTGGATCATGTAAACGAGATGCCAGGCTCAGGGATCGTATATTGTCTGACGGTAAACGACTGTATACTGGTCGCCAGGTGGCTACAGGAAAATAGAATTGATGCTGAGGCATATTATGCAGGGGTAGATGCAGAAGAAAAGCGTGTTATTGTAGAAAAGTTTATGAATAATGAGATAAAGGTGCTTTCTGCGACTGTTGCCTTTGGTATGGGATTTGATAAGCCTGATATTGGGTTTGTAATCCATTTTCAAAAGCCGGGAAACCTTGTGGCATATTATCAGCAGATAGGCAGAGCAGGAAGAAAGCTCGATAAAGCATATGCAATTATGCTGTACGGAAGTGAAGATGATGAGATAAATGAATATTTTATAGATTCAGCTTTCCCCACAGAAAAGGACATGGATGAAGTAATCGATGTGGTGATTAAGAATCCCGGAAAAACACAAAAATCTATAACCGGATTAACAAATATGAAAGCGGGATGCGTTGAAAAGTGCCTTAAGAATCTGGAAGTTAACGGGGATATATACTTGGAGAATAGAGGATACTATAAGACTCCAAGGCCATGGAAGCCGGATTTAGAGAAGAGTAAGAAGATAACAGCATTAAGGTACAAAGAATTAGATAATATAAATCAATATGCTGTTACAGAAATGTGCTATATGGAATATATAGCCAGAGAACTTGATGATGCTACGGCGAAGGCTTGTGGGAAATGCAGTAATTGCTTGAAACGCAAACTGTTTGATACGAGTTTTTCTCAGGATGAATTCGACAGAGCAAAAAAATTTATAAAAGAAGACTTTAACGTTATTAAACCTAGAAAGCAGTGGCCGGATACTGATTGCTTTGGTAAAATTGGGATTCCAAAGGATCTTCAAAACCAGGAAGGACTAGTTTTGAGCAAGTATGGTGATGCCGGCTGGGGAAGAGTGGTTTCTCAGAATAAGTACGCAGACAATTATTTCTGTGATGATCTTGTGGAGGCTTCTGCTAAATTACTTGATAAATTTGTCAGTGAAAATGAAATAAGTTGTCTTACCTACGTACCTTCATTGAGACGCCCGGAACTGGTAAAGAGCTTTGCAAAAAGACTTGCTGACCGCATGGGACTAGAGTTTTTTGAAGGAATAGAGAAAGTTAAAAGCACAATATGCCAAAAGGAATTGAATAACAGCAGACAACAATGGCAAAATGTTGAGGAATCATTTGCTGTAGTCGATACTAGAGAAGAGAACACACTATTGGTAGATGATATGGTTGACTCTGGCTGGACAATGACTGTTTGCGGATACAAACTGTTAAAGGAGGGGAACGGTCAGATTTATCCTTACGCATTGGCGAATAGTGCCGGAAGGGGATTGTAATGAAGTATACGGAGAATGAAATGAGTGTTATTCTGCTTAATTCTCATATAGGATTATCGGCGGATTCAGAGGTTAAGCCACTGACATTGGGGGAATGGAGTAAGTTCTTTGATACAGTTCTAAAGGCGAAGGTAGAGCCTCGCATTGTATATAATTCCGATGGCCAAGATCTAAAGAACCTGGGGTATGATCAGATTTTTATTGAGAGAGTAAACAGGCTTGTGGATAGGGGCGCAGCGGTAGGCTTTGAACTTCAGGAATACGAGAAAAAAGGCATTAATCTGGTTACTGAAATAAACAAAAATTATCCTATAAGATTAAAAAGGCAGCTTAAAAATAGAAAACCGCCTATTCTGTTTTATTCAGGTAATTTGGGACTAGCCAATAAAGTTGGCATTGGAGTAGTGGGTTCAAGAAATGTTGGTGAGGGCGGTATAGTCTTCACCAAAGAATTGGTGCAAAAAGCTTCAAATGAAAAACTGATAGTGTATTCAGGCGGAGCAAAAGGGGTAGACACTATCTCTGAAAGCGTTGCCCTGAGTTCCGGAGGGGCAGTTGTTTCATACGTGGCGGATTCTCTTACTTCAAAAATAAAAAAGACTGCTATTTCATGCAACATAGCTAATGGTACACTGCTTCTTTTATCAGATCAAAAGCCTGATGTTGGATTTTCCGTTGGAAGAGCTATGAACAGAAATAAATATATCTATGCGTCAGCGTACGGAACATTCGTAGTAGAATCTGATTATAACAAAGGTGGAACGTGGACAGGAGCCACCGAAGCCATAAAAAATGATTGGGGCAAGGTTTTTGTTCACGAGAATAATCTTATTGGAAATAAGAAAATAATAGAACTAGGAGGTGTTCCCTATCATATTACGGAACAGAGACTCCATGATGTTATTTCTGATAGCGCAAATACTGATGACGATACTAAGCGTACAAGCTATGAGCAAATGGACATTTTCTCTTTTATAAATAATTAGTTGCAATGTGTATATCAAGTTAGTCATTTGCTCGTCTTGGAGACCAACATGTAAGGAGGGACTTATGTGAAAGTAGATTTATCAAATATACCCTTACTGCTTTCCCGCTTGCTAACCACTTGATTACTTGGTAGTGTAGATAATATAGAGCAATATAGCGCTATCTATGCTTATAATTCCAGCATTGTTTTGCTATTTGAGGGGCAAGCAGATGAATTCAGTTTGTAAGGAAATCTTTCGGGCTGTTCATGAGGGGAAATGGCTTAAAATTGAGTATCAAAATAAGAACGGTAATATTACCAACTACTGGATTGGAATAAAGTCCATTGATGTTGGTAAGAGAATGATGCTGGTTGATGGCCTGCATCTTGGTTTGTATTCTCTTGAAGAGCTCCATATTTATATCGATTCAATTCAAACAGCAGTCATCGTTGATGGTACATACTGCCCTGTCAATAAATCATTGGTCAATGATATCGCAGAAAATCCTGACAAATACAAATCTCTTTTCGATAGCGTTGCAAATCTTAAGATTCTTAACTATCTTGAAATGTGCAACAAGCTTGATACGACTCCCTATTTTACTGAATATGAATTAATAAAGTACCTGGACAGAGATTCCTTCGATGGTAGTGAGTACAGGCTTAACCGCTCACAGTTTGCTGAGATAGTAAAGAATTTCTCTATTACAGCAGATAAGAAAAAACGTAGCAATCAGACCGGAAATCTGCGTATCAAGCAGCTGGCCATTAATGTACTGAGCATATATACGAAGAATGGCTTATATCCTATTGCCTATAGGAAACTGAATCTAAATGTAAAGAATGCAACAATGAAACCGGACGAGTCTATTACGATCTGTTCTGAGTTCTTAATTGATGGAACCAAGAAGGAGAGTATTAGAAAATACCTTGATGCTGATGACTATGAACTTCTCAATGACTTTGAGAAAAATCAGGAACTCATAAAGAATGCTATAACCAAATATACCGCAGGCAAGGCTACCGTTGATGATATGCCGTATGTTATCGGAATTGGCAGGGACATGATCATTGATCTGCATACAGAGTATCAGTCAATAATAGAAATGTATGAGAATGGTAATGTCACCTTTCCAATCAAAGCCTTCTTTGGCGATCTCCTTGAGAAACCAAGGCGCATAAAGAGCTACCCTATTGCTCTGATAGATAACAAGATCAATCTGGATCAGCTTCTGTCAATTAACAAAGCGATGCAGTATCCGACAGCTTATATCCAGGGGCCTCCCGGCACCGGAAAAACCAATACAATCATAAATACAATTGTGACAGCGTTCTTTAATGAGCGAACAGTTCTTTTTGCATCTTACAATAATCATCCAATCAATTCCGTATTTGACAAGCTTCGCAGTTTGAAATACGGGGATAGAACTATCCCGTTTCCGGTTCTGCGTCTTGGAAATACCGACAAAGTAAAAGAGTCTTTGCAATACATTCGTGATCTTTATGAACAGGTAGAGTCAATTAATGTTTTTGAAAAGACACTTGATAAACGTAAGGATGATCGTAAAGAACGTGCGAAGCAACTGACTGAACTTCTGAAAGTTTATGAAGACTATATAGATCTGAACGAGAGAAAGGACACAATTGGCAGGCTTATCGAGTACCATGAAAGTCTGGCAACATCGCCGGCTCTTTTCCCTTTTGAATTAGATCTTCAAGGAAGGCAGTTGAAACAGATAGAGAAAGCTATCGAATCAACCCCAAAAGTAACTGAAGACGATGCGCTCAAACTGATGGACAGGAATGAGGAAGAGTTCCTACAGTATCTGTTTTTCGTTTCAGCTAAATATGTGAAACGACTCCGGGAAGAAAAATATGCTGAGTTTAGAGAAATTATCAATACGCAGGATTTAGATGCTGCTGCAGCTGCTCTAAATAAGTACATCTCCGAATCTGATAATGTGAGAAAGCTTCAGAGAGTTTTTCCGGTAATTATTACCACCTGCATTTCTGCTCATAGAATTGGAAAAGCGGAACCTCTTTTTGACATGACAATAATAGATGAGGCAAGTCAATGCAACACAGCAATGTCGCTGATTCCAATTATCAGGGGAGAAAACCTTATGCTGGTTGGTGATCCACAACAGCTTAATCCTGTTATTCTGCTGGATGATTTTACCAACCGACGCCTTATGAAGGAATATAGTGTTCTTGAAGAATATAATTATCGTCTGAATTCGATATACAAGGTTTATCTGGCAAGCGATTCCGTCAGTGATGAAATCTTGTTACATAATCATTATCGATGTGACCCGATGATTATAGGATTCAATAATAAGAAGTACTACAATTCATTGCTAAGCATAAAAACGGAGGCGAAGACGGCGGATCCCCTTGTTTATGTTGAGGTCAATAATAAGGAACAGGCCGTAAAAAATACTTCTGCATCAGAAGTTGCCAGCATCGTTGAATATGTAAAAGCTAATAAAGAAAAGAACATTGGAATTATCACTCCGTTTGTTAATCAGAAGGAGATGATAAACAATGCGCTTAAAGAAAATGGACTGAGCAATGTTACGTGCGGAACAGTTCATTCTTTTCAGGGTGATGAGAAGGATGTTGTGCTCTTTTCAACTGCTATAGGAGCAAACACACAGACCGGAACTTATGAATGGCTGAAAACTAATCGTGAGCTTCTAAATGTCGCTACCTCAAGAGCTAAGAACAAGCTGATAGTACTGGCTGATTCTGCTAATGTTGAGAGGCTTCATGGTCAAAGCAGTGAAGACGATGATCTGTACGAACTGATCCAGTATGTTAAAGGTGAGGGCAAGACTGTAGTTACTCCAAAGGAAACAAACTCACGAGCCTTAGGAGTCAAGCCATTTAGTACGGAGACGGAAACGGCATTCCTGCAGAACCTGACACATGCCTTAGAAAACATCTGGTTAACCCAGTCAAAGTATGTGATTCATAAGGAAGTTGCCATATCACAAGTATTTCAAAACAATACCGGTTATGAAGGGCTCTTTTATACAGGGCGCTTCGACTTTGTGGTGTATGAGAAATACAAAGATCGAGAAATACCTGTATTGGTGATAGAGCTTGATGGTAAAGAGCACCTTGAAGATGAGATTGTTCGTAAGCGCGATGCACAGAAAAACAAGATCTGCCGCGAACATAACATTCAGCTTATTCGCGTTGAAAACAGCTATGCGCGTAGATATAACTACATAAAAAGTATATTGATGAGTTATTTTGCAATTAAGCATTAAAGTAGAAGCAGCGCATGGGTACAGAAGGCGGGCATTGCTTTGGTGTACTTCTGGGGATAGTGTGGCATGAGTGATAACATTATTCGTTTTGATAAAAATCATAAGAAGAAACAGTACTATAAGCCTATCCAGAACAAGAGCCCAAAGGGGCCAAAGCCCGTCTTGCTTATAGTGTTAGTTGTTCTCATTGGTGGATCTTTTCTGCTTGCGGTTAGACAGGTTAGAAAAGATGCACTGTCCGGGGTACCTATTTATACCGGTAATCCATATTCAAAGGTGATTGTTACTGGGAAAGTAGTTAACTATGAAAGTAATGATTCACCCCCAGTCAAAGATGATATATGGGTGATGTATCAGAACCTGAATTCTCATGATAAATGGGTCTATGATATGTTCCTGGATCTCGTTGAGAATAGAGACAAGGCAGGATATAACAGCTCTGTAGTTATTTCTGATTCCAAGTTAAAAAATATAGGGCAAGAGTATTTTTGGAACATATATTATGCCATGTGTGAGGATCACCCGGAATACTTTTTTCTTAAATCTGATGACATAAAAGTGAATTGCAGTTCTATTTCAGAAGCCGGATACACTACATTTGTGTTTGATTTAGACAATATACCTTCATCAGAGGAACTCAGGGTTAAGACTTTTGAAAAAGCAGCAAAGAACTTTATGCTAGATATTGATCTATCTGCTTCTGATAGTGAGATAGAGCTGCAAATACATGATAAGCTGATAGAACTGGTGAGCTATGACTATGACCTGTATGAGCAACTTTGTAACGGTGGAATAGTATACGACTTGGGATTTACAGCTTATGGAGCTCTTGTACAGGATTCTTCGGGAGATAAGAATAAGGCAGTATGTGAAGGGTACTCTATGGCATATGAGTATTTGCTTCATATGTCCGGAATCCCATGCGCTACTGTTTCTGGAACGGCAAATCAGATTGATGCTATCAATGATGATCAGGGCGGGCATGCCTGGAATGTTGTCAGGATAGATGGGCAGTGGTATGAAGTTGATACTACTTGGGATGACTTTGAATCATCGAGATTTGAGGATAAGTACCAGCTTGTTTATGAGGCATATGAAGACAATGAGCAGCTTAAGAATAATGTCTGCCATTATTATTACAATAGGACTACTGCTGAAATGGAGAACATGGTTGCCACAGATAGTACTGTGTTAAATGTTCCGGGATATATGCCATTTAATCTGCGCTCAGATTCATCGCATGTTAGATATAGTAATATCCATAATGATTCCGATAGGATAAAAGTTTTTATGAATTCTCTCGTACATGTGGCTGAATAGAGAAGTTGGTAACGTAGCAAAGTACTTTTGCATGTAGATGCTATGAAAGTAGCCACAGGTTCTTTTCCCTAATTTATTCAGCTCATCATAGTTGCTACCAATGATAGGAGGTATTACTCTATGAGCAAAGAAGTAATAAAGAACAACGTTAAGCGTCTGCGCAGATCCAGGAATCTTTCGCAGACTGATATGGCTAAAGAGCTTAATATACCGCAGACCAGAATCAGTGCGTGGGAACTGGGAAAAACCAAAATCCGAGACGAGGATGTAGATATGTTGGCTGAATATTTTGGCGTTACACCTGCGTACGTGACCGGGGAAAGTATGGATAAACGCGATCAGGTTGATGATTTGGCTTATGTAATGAATGAAGGCGATGATGAGTATCGCGCTATAAGTTTTGAAGAAATGGAACTGCTTGAGTGTTACAGATATATGGAGGTCAGAGGTAAGCAATATCTTATGCAGACAGTACGTATGCTTAGGAAATATTATGGAATGGAATAATATAGTATAAAAGAAAAAGAAAGGTAGAAAACAATAATTGCGGACGAATATACCTAAGAGACATCATTATATTCCGCGTTTTCTGATTAGGCCATTTTGTGACGAAATTGGTAAAGTGACGTATTTGGATAAAAGGACGGGGGTAATATCTAAGAAGCAGCCTGAAGAAATCTTCATGTCACGGAATTTGTACAAGGATACAATTAATAATTCGCATAATCCGGTCCAAATAGAAGATGATCTTTCGCGCTTTGAAGGTGAGGCTTCACGTATTATTAAAAGGTTTTATGGGAACAATGAGATTACTATTACTTGTGAGGAAGAAGAGCGGTTGAAAATCTTTCTGGCAATAATGGGATTTCGAGCTGAAAGAACTCAGCAGTATTTTTCGCAAGCCGCTGAAGATGATAAGGAATATTATTCTTTTTATCAGGAAGATGGTAA
>ODAI010492212.1_pt1 | contig 26237 bp, 20 predicted proteins | sample 1539321 | NCBI WGS metagenome assembly ODAI01 (sample SAMN02144231, study PRJEB22623) | gut metagenome | biome: sheep rumen | host: Ovis aries | place: New Zealand
GTTCTCTTGAGCTTTAATGTCCTCAGATTTTTTAAATTTCCTATAGACTCTGGCAATTTTGAAAACCCGTAATTATTAGAAAGATTCAACTCTTCCAGATTTTTTAAATTACCGATGGATTCCGGCAAAGTTGTTAGGTAATTGTTGGACAAATCCAAAATTCGCAAATTCTTCAAATTTCCAATAGAGTCCGGCAGAGATTTCAAATGTATTCCCCGCGAATACGAGGACACCTCATTACAAACGGAGTCGTGCACATCCAGCACTGTTAAATTGTCAGACCTTCCGATACATTTTGGCAATGTATAAAGTAAGTCCTCCATTTCTCTTGTAATATCAGCTTTGGACTTTTCTCGGTCAAACTTTTCTTTTGTACCTCTATAATCAATATACAAGTATCTACATCCGCCCATGTAATATTTATTTCCTAATTCCCATCTGGAGATCATCACAAATTGACTATCTGCTGATTCAAATTCGCTAACTGATATGTCCCGTCCATCCTCTGTTTTAACATTCATCGCTCCCGCATCATTTATCCAGAAAGCCACAGCAGTACAAACGCCTAACAAAAATTTTTTCATAACCTCCTCTTTTTCTTAACATCTAACACAAAAACCACACGACCTCGTGACTACACAGAACCAAAACAACTCGGGTGGATCGCTTCAAAGACGAGGGAGATCTGTCCTTTCGAAAATGTAGTCTAACTTAAGAAGTACACCACCCTTATTTTATATCTACTACAAGGCGAATGAATTTGCAACTCTAGATAGTTTTATTGTGTTTCGTGTAACGTGTTGAGGTTAATCCGAAGCGACCTTCCATATGGGACCGTCCTTTGTATCCTCAATTTTTATCTTATTTTTGAGCAGATAGTTACGAATTTCGTCTGCTTTTTGAAAATTTTTCTCAGATTTCGCTTTGGTTCTTTCCCTAAGCAAACTGATAATTTCGTCTTCTGATAACTTAGCATCCCTTTTGAACCAATTCGTCCGAGAAAGCAGCCCTAAAATTTTTGCTTCTTTCTTCAAGAAAGAGCAAAGTTTATTCTTTTTTATTTGATTATCTTCTTTATAAATTTCGTTGGTAATTTCCATTAGTTGGTGCAAAGCAAGAGGAGTATTCAGATTATTGCAGAGCGCGACCACAACTTTGCTTTCGAGGTCAACATCGTCATAAATTTCTGTCGCAGAACTCAATGCTCCGTACAACCTATTGAGTGCAGACTTTGCTTGATTTATGACTTGATCCGTCCAATTCAGCGTTTTTTGATAATGTGTCGACAGCAATATGTAACGAATGATTTCTCCGTCATATTTTTGCAGAATTTCATCTAGCGAAATTATATTTCCGAGTGATTTGGACATCTTTTGATTGTCGACCGACAAAAGTCCATTATGGACCCAATAATTAGCCATAAGGCTTCCGAAAGCTCCGAAATTTTGCGCTATCTCATTTTCGTGATGCGGAAAAATTAAATCTTGACCTCCGGCGTGAATATCAAACTGTTTTCCCAAATACTTTGAACTCATCGCCGAGCACTCAATATGCCATCCCGGACGACCTTTACCGAAAGGGCTATCCCAACTTGGCTCGTTTTCTCTTGACGGTTTCCACAAAACGAAATCAAGCGGATCTTCTTTATAAGGAGCCACTTCAACACGACTTCCTGGAATCATGTCTTCAACGGTCCTCTTCGAGAGTTGACCGTAATTACTGAGTTTTTTTACGCGAAATAAAACATGACCTTCAGCAACGTAAGCAAATTCATTTTTTATGAGTAAACTTATAATATCCAGCATCTCATTTATGTGAAAAGTTGCACGAGGTTCATGAGTCGGAGGAAGTACATTTAACTGATTAGTGCTCTTGTGAAATTCGGCAATGACTTCATCAGTTAATTCTTTTATCGAAATTTTTCTTTCGAAAGCTCGCTTATTGATCTTGTCATCGACGTCAGTAAGATTCCGCACGTAGGTTACGTTGCTGTAAATTTCTCTTAGAAGGCGAAATAATACATCAAACACAACAAGAGGTCTGGCATTTCCGATATGCGGACTCGAATAAACTGTTGGACCACAAACATACATGCGAACATTATTTGGATCAATAGGCTCGAATTTCTCTAACTTGTTAGTCAGAGAATTGTACAAATGTAATGAATTCATCGTATATTTCTCTCTATTCTGTTTTTTATTTTTTCATATCCCAACAGATCGAAAATCTTCCTTAACTCCGGTCCTTTTTCCTGATTTGTTAGAACCATGCGGATCGGATGAAACAAATCTCTACTTTTTCTTCCAGAAACTTTCTTTAGTTGCGAAATCCAAGTATCAAAATCGATTTCAGGCGAAAGACTCTCTCTCATTTGGCATAAATAACCCTGATCTACTTTTTCGAAGCAAGGAGGTATATCCTTGTAGAAAATTTCATACCAAAAGTCAACCTCTTTCAAGGTATCTATATTTCCTTTAATCGTTTCCCAAAATTCTTCAGAGATAGTTTCCGAAACTCCTAATTTTACTTCACAAAAAGACTTTTCCGCGACAATTTTTTTCGTCAGAAGTTCCACATCTCTAACATTGAATTTTGGAGAAGATAAACTCATTTTTTCAAAAGAAAAGCTATGGATTAAATCTTCAAGCGAATTTCTGTAATCTACGTTATTTGAAGTTCCCAGAGACGACAACACATTGATAATCGCCTGCGGTTCCATACCGGCATTGCGCAGATTGACCATACTTAACGAGGAACTTGTCCTTTTGGATACATCTTGTCCATCAATGGAAGACAGCAGAGGAATATGAGCAAATTGCGGGATACCTCCGGAGAGCGCTTGAAATATATCGATTTGTGCTGCAGTGTTGGTTACGTGATCATCCCCGCGGATGATATGGGTAATCCCGATATTTACATCATCAACGACGGAAGCAAATGTATAAACATAAGATCCATCCGGCTTAATTATTATCGGATCACTGACACTATTTAACGAAATGGAGATTTTCCCATGAACCAAATCTATCCATTCTACTGTTTCGGTATCGTTTAATTTAAATCGCCAATATTTTTGAACGCCTTTTTTTTCCAGATCTGCTTTTTCTTCGTCAGATAATTGTAAGGATGCTCGATCATAAACCGGAGGTATTCCCTGAGATGCCTGAATTTTCCTTTTCAGAGAGAGTTCGTCTTTTGTTTCATAGCACAGATAAACTCTTCCAATGGATTTTAAATACTCCAGTGCTTCACGATATTTTGAAAAATGATTGGACTGTTTATAGAACTCATCCCATTTAATACCCAACCACTTCAAATCTTCCAAGATTAGATTTTCGGACTCGATGGTAGAGCGATCCTTGTCTGTATCATCAATGCGAAGAACAAACTTCCCTCCTTTATGTTTCGCAAACAGATAATTCAAGATCGCAATTCTAATATTCCCAACGTGCAATAAACCAGTAGGAGAGGGGGCAAACCTGACTTTTACGCTCATGAGTTCTCCAACGGCTTACTTTCCGGCTTTTTTAAAAGTTTCTGCCACCATCCGTTTTTTTTCTTTTTTCCGGTATTCTGAGAAATATTGGTATTTCTCAACTCTCCTTTTTGATAAGATCGCATAACCTTGGAAACAATTTCTCTCTGGTATTTACTTACCTCTATTTTTGCTTGAAAATCAATCTTTCCCTCTTTCAATTCAGGGATCTCAGAATCCTGTTGAGAATTTTCCAGATTCTCTGTGAGGGAATCTGCCGGAGTAGTAATTTCCGGCTCCACGATCTCTATTTCAACTTTTTCAGAGCTTTTCTCCGACGTTTTAGCAGAACTATCAACATCAGCTTTGAGTGATTTTTTTCTTCCTCGCGTATTTGGACGTTTCGCAATTTTCTGAGTTGTCTGCGCCGACTCATTTGACGACTCCGGTTCTGAAGTATTCTCAGAATCCGATTTCTGTTCGACTTGCTTTGAAGAAAAATCTTCTTTTTGATCATTCTCATCTTTTTTAGCATTTGAACGAGATCTATAACTCTTTCTCTTTTTTGGAGCAGATTTCGTTTCGGATTTCGCTTCGGGAACCTCCTGAGCTGCTTCCTCTTTGCGCTCAGCTTTGCCTTTTGCTGCTTTTTTACCCGAATCCCTTGCTGCTGTTTCCTTTTTTTCTTCCGTTTCGGATTCTTCGTCCTCCGATATTATTGGAAGAGGCTTAAAAATTTGCTCAATTTTGAAGTCATTCGTTGCAATATGATGATCAATGTTGAAAGTAATCTTCAAACTTCCTCGAGATTCAATTGCGGAAATAAAAGACCGTTTATTGTTCAAAATATATAGGGCAATGACAGGGGAAAGAGTGACAATAATCTCCTTAAACTCGGAGGTTATACATGCTTCTTCGATTTTTCTTAACACCTGAACAGCCATGGATTCTTCGGACCACATAAAGCCAGTTCCCTTGCAGTGAGGACATACGATCATATTAGCATCAGCGATACTAGAGCGAAGTCTCTGGCGAGACAGTTCCATTAATCCAAAATTACTTATGGTTCCTACCTGAATTTTGGCTTTATCGTTTTTCAACGATTCGCGCATGCATCTTTCAACCTGAACGTTGTTCCTCTTTTCCTCCATATCAATAAAGTCGATTACTATCAAACCGGCTAAATCTCTCAGACGACACTGACGGGCAATTTCTTGTGCTGCCTCTAAGTTTGTTTTCAAAGCAGTTCCCGCGATATTCCTTTCTCTGGTGGATCTTCCGGAGTTAACATCAATGGCAATCAATGCTTCGGTATTGTTGATAACCAGATATCCCCCCGAAGGTAGATCAACCCTTGTCGAGTAAATCTGGTTTATTTGCTCATTTAATTTATATTTGCTGAACAAAGGAACGTTTTTGTCGTTGTATAATTTAACTTTCCTGGAGTGACTAGGCATTAATTTCTTTATGAAACTTTTTGCGGTTTTATAACCTTTTTCTCCTTCCACCACGACAGAATCAATTTCTTTTGAATACATGTCGCGTAGAGATCTTTTAATAATCCCTGCCTCTTCATGAATCAAGCATGGAGCGGAAGATTTCAGTGTAGTTTCACGAATTTCATTCCAAACATTTTTAAGATAAGAAAAATCCTTCTTGATTTCTGTTTTTGTATGTCCTATTCCCGCAGTGCGTATAACAGCACTTCCGTTTTCTATGTGTAATTCCGAGACAATTTTTTTTAACTTTTCTCGATCATTTCGATTGGTAATCTTCCTGGAAACGCCACTGCCTTTTGATGTGTTCGGCATAAGTACGCAATATCTTCCTGCCAAAGAAATGTATGTAGTGAGAGCTGCTCCTTTATTTCCTCTTTCTTCTTTTGTTACCTGAACGAGCATTATTTGTCTTTTTTTGATAACTTCCTGAATTTTGTATCGACGATAAAACTGATAACGAAGCCTCGAAATTTCTCTTGGATCCATCTCTTCTGCCGCTTGTCCGGTTTCTTCGACGTGAGCTGCAATGGCATTTTGCAGATGATCTTCTAACTCTTGGCGATCATTTACGGGAATTTGAAAATAGTCATAGTGAATTTCACTGAAACTCAAAAAGCCGTGACGGTTTCCTCCGTAATCAACAAAAGCTGCCTGCAAAGATGGTTCTACACGAATGACTTTTGCTAAATATATATTTCCCTTAACCCGGACTTTCGAACGAGTTTCAAAATCAAACTTATCTAATTTCCCATCATCAACAACGGCAATCCTGATTTCTTCAGCGTGCGCCGAATCTATCAACATATTTTTTGACATATTCTTCTCCATGACTATGAGTAGGAATATTCAAAAGTTTTTGCTTGTAGTATAAGTTGTTTGTCGTTGGCACAGACTGTGCAATTCCATCCGACCGAAACAATATTCTAAAAAAATTCACTTCCAAACCAGGCATGATAACCTTTCAAACATTCCATCCAATTAAATCCGCGAAAACAAATTAGTTCAACTTTCGCAGAACAAAAACTTATCATATGGCCAAAACAACCACTGATGGCAGTATATACGATTAATAAACGACTGTAAACAAAAGTATCGACTTTTTACGATCAAAACTATAAAAAGCAATTAAAATATCAAAGATATAACAAACTGAAAAATAATGAATTTACTGTGTTTTTTTATCTCCAAAAAACTGTTCCAAGAAATGTATGTTAAAGTTACCTTCTATAACATCCGGATTGTTAGCGAGACGCAAATGCAGCGGAATCAATGTCTCGATCCCACTAATAACATATTCATCTAAAGCTCTGCGTAGCCTCGCCAAACACTGCTGACGATCCTTTCCATGAATAATCAGCTTTGCAATCAAACTATCATAATACGGCGGAATTTTATAGCCTTCATAAATAAAACTGTCTACCCTTACTCCAGGACCTCCAGGACAGTGATATTTCGCCACTGTTCCTGCTGAAGGAATATAAGTATTCGGATTTTCCGCGTTAATCCTGCATTCAATTGCATGACCAGTAAATGTTACGTCATCCTGTGTAAAGGATAATTTCTGACCATCTGCTATCAATATCTGTTCACGTACGATATCGATCCCCGTAATCATTTCAGTTATAGGGTGCTCAACTTGTATGCGAGTGTTCATCTCGATAAAGTATAGTTGCCCGTTTTCGTACAGAAACTCCAAAGTACCAACGCCAACGTATCCCATTTCGGAAATTGCTTTTGCTATTTTCCTTCCGAACTTGTCTCTGAACTCTGGAGATAATACTAAGCTGGGGGCTTCTTCCCAAACTTTCTGATTGTTTCTTTGTATAGAGCAATCTCTCTCGCCCAAATGGACTGCGTTTCCATATTGATCAACGATTACTTGAAACTCTATGTGCTTTGGATTTTCCAGATATTTCTCCAGGTACACGACATCATTGCCAAAAGAAATTCTTGCTTCTCTTCGAGCGGTTTCATAAGCCTCGACGAATTCCTCCTTTGAACGAGCGACTTTCATTCCTTTTCCACCGCCACCACCAGCTGCCTTTATCAGGACGGGATACCCCATATCATCAGCAAGCTTAACAGCTTTTTCTATTTTTGTTAGAGCGCCATCTGACCCCGGAACTGTCGGCAACCCAAGACGAGAGATCGTTTTTTTTGCCATGATTTTGTCGCCCATCATAACAATATGATCGGCTTTTGGTCCAATAAATACTAAACCATGCTCTTCCACCATATGAGCAAAGGTTGCATTCTCACTTAAAAACCCAAAACCGGGATGGATTGCGTCCGCTCCTGTTATGCAAGCCGCAGAGATAATTGCCGGGATGTTAAGGTAGCTCTCTCTCGGTGACGCAGGTCCTATGCAAACACTCTCATCCGCTAACCTGACGTGCATTGCATCCGCATCGGCCGTGGAATGTACTGCTACCGTTTTAATTCCCAAATCCTTACATGCACGCAGAACCCGAAGAGCTATCTCACCTCTATTAGCAATTAATATTTTCTTTATCATTAACCAAAACTATAATTATTCAACCACAACTATAGGATCGCCATATTCTACCGGCTGAGCATCCTTCACAAAAATATGTTTAACAGTTCCTGCCTTTGGCGCCTTTATCATATTCATTACCTTCATCGCCTCAATGATAAATAAGGTCTGCCCTTGCTCAACCTTGCTGCCTACGGTAATGAAAGGATCCGCACCAGGTCCCGGAGCCAAGTACACCGTTCCAACCATTTGGGCTTCAATCACTCCAGGATGATTTGCGAAATTGTTCTTTTCTTCTTCTTTTGCAGGTGAAGCCGATACTGCGTTTGTCGAAATATTCTGACTCATTGTCGGAGTTAAAGCTGAAAGATCAGAAACAGGTACAACCGTCTGTTGAACAGATCTCAAAACTTTTATTCGCGTTGAGTTCTCTTGATATTCAATCTCTGTCAGATCAGTCTTTCTCAGAAGCTCTGCCAGGGCGCGAACAGCTTCCGTGTCTATCTTTACTTGAGGAGCCAATTTATATCCTTTCGGTAATACCAAAAAACTAAAATGGTGGGCACAGCAGGGATCGAACCTACGACCACTACGATGTCAACGTAGTGCTCTACCTCTGAGCTATGTGCCCAAACTCTGAAAACCTTATACACTGTTTGAATTTTTTTAGCAATAGTAAATTTTAAACGATACTTCGAAATAGTTTACAAAAGGTTAAGGAAAGGTTGAAAAGTTCGGATATCGTCCATATAATACGGAGAGTTTAGATGGATGAATTTCATGGCGGGAAGCATTAATAAAGTAATTCTTTTGGGTAACTTGGGGAGGGATCCGGAAGTTCGATCTAGTCAGGATGGAGGAAAAATAGTAAGTTTTTCCCTGGCGACCACAGAATCTTGGAAAGATAGGTCTACTGGAGAAAGGAAAGATCGTACGGAATGGCACAGAGTAGTTGTTTTTAATCCGAATCTGGCGGAAATTTGTGAAAAGTATCTGCAAAAGGGATCGAAGGTGTATATTGAGGGTCAGCTTCAGACCAGAAAGTGGCAAGACAGAGAAGGGGTAGAGAGGTTTACTACCGAAGTAGTTATTCCTCGATTTAAAGGTGAACTCGCTTTATTGGATTCCAGAGGAAGCAGTGAGGACTTTGGTGCTGCAGGTGTTTCGGATCAGCCTCCGGCCGGAATAGATGATGATATTCCCTTTTAAAGTGATGGGTAATGGGTACGATCTAACGAGTTCTGGCAGGTTCTGATTTGTTTGGTTAGTATTTGAATTTGGGAGAGATTTTTTGAGTGTGGAAAACGAGGACATAGTTCCGGTTAGTCTTGATGAGGAAATGAAGCGTTCCTATCTGGACTATGCCATGAGCGTTATTGTTTCGCGTGCGTTGCCGGACGTGAGAGATGGTTTGAAGCCGGTGCATCGTCGTATCATTTACAGTATGACAGAGTGCGGGAATGACTATAATAAGCCGTTTCGTAAGTCTGCCCGTATTGTCGGTGATGTCATGGGTAAATATCATCCTCATGGTGATTCGGCGATATATGAGACCATGGTTCGTATGGCTCAGCCATTCTCGATGAGAGTTCCGCTTGTAAACGGTCAGGGTAACTTCGGGTCGATGGATGGTGACTCTGCTGCTGCGAGTCGTTATACAGAGGCTAGATTAACCAAAGTTGCCCATAAATTGACGGAGGATCTATATTCGGACACAGTTGATTTCCAACCAAACTATGATGGCCTGGAGAGAGAACCTGTTCTGTTGCCAGCCAGATTCCCAAACTTTTTGGTCAACGGGGCTAGTGGTATTGCCGTGGGTATGGCGACAAATGTTCCGTCCCATAACCTTGGAGAGGTTGTCGATGCTTGTGTGATGTTGATTGATAATCCGGAAGCAACTCTGGAAGAGATAATGACCGTATTGCCGGGTCCCGATTTTCCGACAGGGGGAATTATTCTCGGTAAGGGTGGTATTATTTCCGGATTTAAGACTGGTAGGGGCTCTATTACTATTCGAGCCAAAACCCACATAGAAAAGATTCGCAAAGATCGTGAGGCAATAGTTGCTACCGAGATACCTTATCAAGTCAATAAGGCAAAGATGATAGAAAAAATTGCATCTTTGGTGAACGAAAAAGTCATTGAGGGAATCTCTGACATAAGAGATGAATCGGACAAGGATGGAGTACGAGTCGTTATTGAACTGAAGAAAGATGTCAATGCCGATGTTGTGTTGAATCACCTTTATAGGGCTACTCCGATGCAGTCGTCTTTTGGAATTAATATGCTTGCTTTGCATAATGGTCGTCCAAAATTGATGGGATTGGTCGAAATTTTACGAGCGTTCGTTGAATTCAGGACGGAGGTTGTCGTTCGCAGAACTCGGTTCAATCTGAACAAGACGAGAGATAGAGCTCATATATTGATTGGGTTAGCGATTGCTGTTGCGAACATCGATGAAGTAATTCGTGTCATCAAGTCCAGTGAAGATCCAAGTTCGGCGAAAGCAACTTTGATGGATATTGATTGGGATGCCGCGGAAATTGAGCCATTGATTAAGCTGGTGGACGATCCGAACAGTATTTACTATGACGGAAAATGCCGTTTGACGGATGTTCAGGCTCAAGCGATTTTAGATTTGAAATTGCACAGACTGACGGGATTAGAAAGAACGAAGATCTCTGACGAATTGAATCAACTTTCCGATAAAATCAAAGATTTTTTGAGTATTTTGTCTTCGCGTGCCAGGGTTATGGAAATTGTGCGTACCGAGTTAATTGAAGTTCGAGATGAATTTGCAACTCCGCGTATTACCTCTATTGAGGAAAACAGCGTTGACCTGGATGATGAAGATTTCATTCAAAAAGAGGATATGGTCGTAACTATAAGTCACAGCGGATATATAAAGAGGGTTCCTTTGAATACCTATCGTGCTCAGAATCGAGGAGGAAAGGGAAAAACAGGAATGACGACGAAGGATGAAGATTTTGTCCAGGATGTTTTTGTGGCCAGTACTCATACTCCGGTGTTGTTTTTCTCGACGACTGGTATGGTTTATCAGATGAAGGTTTACAAATTGCCGTTGGGTACTCCTCAGTCGAAAGGAAAGGCTCTCGTAAATCTTTTCCCTACCAAGGCGGATGAAGCTCTGGCGACGGGGTTGTCGTTACCTGATGATCCATCGACGTGGGATGATTATGATATCGTTTTGGCGACTTCTCGCGGTACGATTAGACGAAATAATTTAAGTGTTTTTGCGAATATCAATTCCAAGGGTAAAATTGCAATGAAACTCGAAAATGAGAGATTGATCGCAGTTTCTCTTTGCAAGTCAGGAATGGATATTTTGATTTCCACTAAGCTTGGAAAAAGTGTCAGGTTCCCTGTGGATTCTCTGAGGGTATTTTCCAGCAGAAATTCTGTCGGAGTTCGTGCAATTAAATTAATCGGGGATGACGAGGTTATCTCCATGGCAGTTCTTAACAACGGAACTTCTACAGCGGAGGAAAGGGAAGAGTATCTGCGTTACTCCAACTGGTTGAGGCGTACCGGAGAGGAGTTGGATCTGGAACAAAAAATGGATCCGCCAGCGAAGTACGAAGAAATGAAAGATCTGGAGCAAATCCTGATGACCGTTACGGAACAGGGGTATGCGAAGAGGACTTCGTCTTTCGAATATAGGACGATGAGTCGAGGAGCCCAAGGTGTGAAGAACTTGGATATGAGTTCCAAGAATGGAAAAGTTATTGCGGTGTTTCCGGTGAATGAGGAAGATGACGTGATGCTGATTACCGACGGAGGAAAGTTGATTCGTTGTCCTGTTTCCGGGGTGAGAATTACGGGGCGAGCGACTCAGGGTGTGATTTTCTTTAAGGTCGGTAAGGATGAAAAAGTTGTATCTGCAGTTAGGTTGATTGAGAATAGTAAAATTGAAGAGAAGTAGAAAAGAACAGACATGGCCTCGATAAAACTAAAAGGAATAAGTAAGTCATTTAGAGATAGTCCTATAATAAGGAATGTTGATTTGACGATTGAGGATGGACAGTGTACGGTGTTGGTTGGTCCATCAGGATGTGGTAAATCCACAATTTTGCGACTGATTTGTGGTTTGGAAGATGTTGATTCGGGAAATATTTATATCGGAGACCGATTGGTAAATGATGTTCCTCCTGCAAGTCGCGGAATAGCGATGGTTTTTCAATCATATGCTTTGTACCCGCATATGACGGTTTTCGAGAATATGTCTTTTTCCCTGCAGGTTCGTAAATTAAAAAAAGATGAAATTCGAAGAAGAGTGGAAGAAGCGGCGAAGATTTTGAAAATTGATCATTTGTTGCAGCGTAAACCGAAGGAATTGTCAGGAGGCCAACGTCAAAGAGTTGCAATAGGACGTGCGATCGTGCGAAATCCTTATGCTTTCCTTTTTGATGAACCTCTTTCAAACTTGGATTATTCTTTGCGATGTCAGATGAGATATGAACTTGCAAAATTAAAGGCTCAGCTTAAGACAACGATGGTATATGTCACCCATGACCAGTCCGAGGCGATGACTTTGGCAGATAAAATTGTTGTGATGCGCGATGGTGTTGTGGAGCAAGAAGGATCTCCGTTAGAGATTTTCAATTTCCCGGTGAACACATTTGTTGCACAGTTTATCGGTTCAAGTAAGATGAATATTTTTCCAGTTACTTTCGAAGATTGTAAGAATAACTTGTCTATCTTCAGGTTAGAGACGGGAGAGATTGTTTCCATCAGTAAAGAGTTAGATTTAAATAAGGGTGCGAAGTATTTATTTGGAATTCGTCCAGAGGATTTGGATGTTGTTGCTGAGGATACGAGATGTTTGGGCAATTACTTGGACGGAGAGATAGTTCTTGCCGAGAATTTAGGTGGAGAAGGATTTGTTTATGCATGTTTAAAGAACGGATATCAGATCATGTCGAAATCCAAAAAAACTGTGCTGGAGCAAATCGGAGAAAAGGCTCGTTTGGCATTCGGGTGTGATCGTTGCTATTTGTTTGATGAACAGGGGAAAACAATTTGTGGGATTGATTCTCAATCAACTAAAACAAGATGATAAAGTTTCAAATAAACGCGATCGGGAAGTTAAAGAAATCTCCGATTTTGGATCTGATTGAAGATTATAAAAATCGCATTCGTGATCAGGTAAAAATAAACGAGTTGGAGTTTAAGAAATCCAAAAATATGTCAGAGGATTCCGTGAAGCAGTCTGAAGCAGAATTGCTGTTGTCGGATATTCCCAGAAGTTCGTGTTTAATTTCAATGGACGAAACGGGGGATCTTCTTACAAGTCATGAATTCGCAAAATTTATAGAGCAAAAGACTAATGAGGGTTATCCTTCATTTGTGTTTTTTATTGGCGGTGCGGATGGCTTGCATTCATCAGTGAAAAAACAAAGTGATCGAGTGATTTCTCTCGGACGAATTACATTGCCTCATATGTTGGCTCGTCTGATTTTGATTGAACAAATCTATCGTATTGAGAAAATAATGGCGAATCATCCGTATGACAAATGAAGTTGAAAGGAGTAAAAAATGATTTTTGTATTTCCTGGACAAGGTTCTCAAAAAGTCGGAATGGGGAAAGATATTTACGATAATTTTTCTTCGGCGAAAGATGTGTTTCAAGAGGTGAATGACACAATTTCATTTGATTTATCGAAATTAATTTTTGAAGGAACAGAAGAGGAATTAAAAAGAACAGAGAATACTCAGCCAGCATTAATGACGGTTAGTATCGCCTTTTTAGAAGTAATGAAAAAAGAATATGAGTTTAATCTTTCAGAGAGAGTTAAATTTTTTGCGGGGCATTCTCTGGGAGAGTACACAGCGCTGTGTGCAGCAGGTTCACTTTCGTTGAGGGATACTGCAAGGATTTTGCGAATCAGAGGAAAAGCGATGGCAGAGGCTTATCCTATCGGAGGAGCGATGGCTGCGATTCTGGGATTGGAAATAGATCAAGTCGAAGAAATCGTAAGGGAAGCATGTTCAGATACCGCTAAGGTGCAAATCGCAAATGATAATTCTGTTGGGCAAGTGGTTGTCAGCGGTCATGAAGAAGCTGTCAAAAAGGCATCAGAGATTGCTTCAAATTGCGGAGCCAGAAGAGCGGTGATGCTTCCTGTCAGTGGACCGTTTCACAGCGAATTGATGCAGCCGGCGGCGGAAGTTTTGAAAGATGTTTTGGCTGATGTCGAGTTTAAAGCACCATCAAAACCCGTCATTGCAAATGTTACGGCAAAAGCCGAGACGGAAAATTTCAAAGATCTCCTGTTGAACCAAATTACGGGAAGAGTCAGATGGCGTGAATCGATTTTATATGCTGAATCGAAAGGAGTTTCGAAATGTATAGAGATTGGAGCAGGAAGAGTTCTGACGGGATTGGTTAAAAGGATTTCCCCAAGTATTGAGCTAATGAATGTCAATTCTTTGGAGTCACTGGAGCAAATAAAAGGATTATGATTTAACTTCTAGCTGTTAGAAGCATAGCCTTTTTTGTTTTGGTTGTTGAGAGATTTTATATAGGTTTTTGTGTTTCGGACATCTTGGAGGAGCAGGTCGACTTTTTCTGTGAATTTGCTTAGGTTCTCTTTGTATTCTGAACTCGGAGTATACTTTAGTTCCTCCCATGCGGTGAGTGCTTCAGGATACCTGGCATCATAGATTCGCTTGAATAATTTTTTTAGGTTAGGTGATCTCTCTTTATTAGGATTGAATAATTTTTTATTTTCTGCATTATCGAATATCTTACTTCCTTTATTTAAGATAGCGTTGAATCTTGTTCTCGAATTCTGCAGAGCCTTATTTAAGCCATCAAGATTTTTTTCGAAAACTTCAATTGATTTCTGATTTATAAAGTACGACTTTTGGTTTTTGCTAATATTTTCTTTCGGATTTATATTTAGTGATATGCTTTTTATTTTCAGAAGAAATTGATTTAGTTCTTCGATTTTTTTTGGTAATTCCAGGTCATCAATGCCAGTTTTTATTTTTTTTAATTCGGTAATTTGATCTTCTAACTCAACCTTATGTTTTTCAAGAGTTTGGGCAGTATTGTATACTTGATTGTTAGAAATTTTTTTTTCGAGATTTTTGAAATTATTTTTTAGATTCGAAAACTTTGATTCGATGATTTCCACACATTCCTCAAAGTTGGAGAAGGTGTGTGCAGACGATAGAAATTTTACATCTTCTGCACTGGATTCTAGATTTATCAACGCTCCGCAGATAATTAGTTTCCAAGCAATTTTATTCATGATGCTCCTTTGCCATACTGATAGAACATACTAATAATAAAATGTTAATCATTGGTTAATGAAAAGGGTTTTTACGAAATTTTATTGATTGATTAATAATTTAAATAAATTTAACTATTAATTAACTAATGTTAATTTAGTTTAATTCCCAGGGGTTTATGTAGGAGATTAAATGGAGTCTTTGGTTCAATGGCACGAGGGAATGTTAATTTCTCCGCAGCATTTTCAATTAACAACAGGTTACTTCCAACAGGTAATTGGATGCAGATCTGAGTCGGTTTTCCCTTTCGGATATGGTGTGTTCGATTTAAAAATAGACACATCGTGTTTATCTTCTGGGCTAATCCGTGTATTGAAAGCTAAGGGTTTTTTTCGAGACGGATTGTTTTTCGATTTTGACGCGGTACGTGATGATCCACTGGAATTGAATTTGGGAGATTATTTCGTAGCTAATTCTGTTGCCACAAAAATTTATTTGGCTGTAGCAGCTCGGCATAGTGGAGAAAATATGCTGGAGGGAAGTTTAGCTCGCTATTATTCTTCAGAAGTTTCAAACATTAAGGATGAAAATACGGGCAAAGAACCAATTACGGTACCGGTTTTAAAACCAAATCTAAAGTTGATGCAAGAAGATCAAGTGGATGGCAGATATCAGAGTTTTCCGGTGTTTGAGGTGGAGAAATCAATTAATGGAGGTATTACTGAAACAAGATTTATTGCTCCATTCTTATCATTGAGTAAACATTCGAAAATTATTGAAATGAGCTCTTCTCTTGTACGACTTATCCGAGATAAAATTTCATATTTTGCGGATCGTAAGGAAAATTTTGCTCGGAATCAGACAGAGGAATCCTTAGCAAATCTCCGATTATTAATACAGTCAGTGATTCCACTGGAGGCAATTTTAAACGTGGAAAATATACATCCGTTTGAGTTGTTTAAAGCTTTATCTCAGACAGCAGCCTTTATAATGTCAATAAATCCTGCGCAATTAATTCCGAGACTACCGACTTATGATCATGAAGATTTATTCAACTGTTTTTCTCAGTTACATGAGTATATTTACGGCATAGTTTCTCACCTAAAGCAAAAGTATGACATCATTTTATTTGATAAAATTCAGAATGAATTTAGGTTAATGATTCAGCCTAATTTAATAGAAAAAGAAGAGATAGCCATAGGTATTCGCAAGCCGTTTTCAGCGACTGACAATGATATTATAAACTGGATTAGCGGTCTTCAAATCGCCAGCGAATCGATGATGCCTTTAATAAAAGATCGTCGAATTTTGGGGGCAGAGAGACGGATTTTGGAAAGGGGAGAATATATCACTCAGCCAAATGGTGTGACTATCATTGCGGTGAAGACTGGTACCACTTACATTAGAAGTAATGAGCAATTGTGCTTAGTAAGTAGTAATTTGGATGTTATTCCAGAGGAGATTATTCTTTATGCAGAAAGAGAATAAAATAACAAACTTAGATTTGATTTTCGGGGATTTTTGTACAGAAATTTTCGAGTATAAGGCTCAGATCATCCAAAAGACAATGAATCTGGATCCAAAGATTATCTACAAAAATTTAGCGGGAAGAATAAAGGAGATTCTTGAGCATCAGAAGAGTATTACTTTCGAATTACAGGTACGAGAAGTTATTTATATAATGGTTTCATTAGCAGATGAAATTTTTTTGAACACATCCTGGGATGGGAAAAAATACTGGGAAGACAATATGTTGGAAAAACATTTCTTCGGTACCCAAATAGCGGGAGAGAAAATATTCTCTAATATCGAAAAACTAATCGAAAAAAATGATGTGGAGTCTATCTTAATTGCAGAAATTTACATGAAATCTCTATCCTTGGGATTTAGAGGCAAATACAGAGATGACATAAATAATGATAAGCCAATAGATGTTTACAGAAAGAAACTTTTTAATTTTGTAGAAAAGTATGACAAATCTATCAATATGATAAGTTATCGGATGTTCAGCAGAGAATATACTTACACATTACCGACAATTAATAGACAATTTCTTCCTGATGTTTCAATTGTCAATTACCTTTATGCTTTTGTTATTTTTATGTTTTTGGTGATAAGTTCGGTCGTTTGGCTGATCGAGACACGAGATTTGTATGAAATTTTGCAGGAAATATCGACTATAGTGTTGAGAGTGTAAATATGGATGGATTCAAAGATTTTTTATCTGATAATTTGCCAGTAATTCCCAAAGAGGTAATACCTGCTGTTTCCTTTGGATTGATTTTACTTTCGATTGTTTTGGTACTCATTTTCTTTGTCATGTGTGTCGCTTATATAAATTCTCAGCCTAAACAGAAGGTGATTACTCCGTTGAAAAGAGATGACTTGAAAAATAAAAAAGAAAAAGGTGATTCCGTTAATGAAAAAACATCTAAGATCGGAGTTTGTGAGAATTTACCGACGATTTCAGGAAGATTAGGCGAAATTCTCAGCAGGTTGGGATTTTTGAATGTTGGTCCCATCACAAAAATGTTTTTTAATGTATTAGAATCTATACGAAATAGTACTTATGATTTGAGGTGGAGATATAAGCTTCCTTGTTTTATGATCATAGGTCCAAAGGGAAGCGGTAAGACAACGTTGTTGAACAATTTAAATTTTGAGCACCTGGTTTCGGAGAAATCAGAAAATGATTCTTTCTGGAAGCTATTTAAAGAAGGCGCGATTTTTGAATTTCCAAGTGTAGATTCCTCTGAAAATATATCGAAATTTTGGACATTTATAAGTGAGTTATTCGTTTTCATCAGACCACGCCGTCCTCTTGATGGAATTATTGTTACAGTTCCGGCCGATTTTTTTATTTCGAAAACCTCAAATATAGAAAAGCACGCGCGTGAAATGTTTGATCGAATATTTCAGTTTCAGCACGATATTAATTTTAAATTACCGATATACTTTATAGTGACTAAGGCGGATCAAATTTTTGGATTTCAAGAATTTGTTCATCTGTTGAAGGAAAATACAAAGCAACAGATTTTTGGATGGTCATGTCCATATTCGTTGGATATCGCTTTTTCTCCGAATTGGATCAACGAAATTTTCAACACTATAGACGATGGTATCAGAAAAGCAGGGTTTTATTTCGCTTGTAATAGAAACATAGATGAAAATCTTGAAAAAGCGGTACTATTTGAGGCGTATTTTGAAAAAATTAAGCCACTGCTATCTGAATATTTGCTTACAATGTTTCGCACTCATAGCCCTGTGGACGGTATGATTTTAAGAGGGGTTTATTTTGTAGGACGCCAAAAGGAAGTGGAAATTTCTCCGAGTGGATTTGTTCAAGTTTCAGCTCTTACACCGGGAGTAAATGTTGATGCTAGCTTAAATCATCTACATTCTGATGACTTGTATTTTGTGCAGGATCTTTTCAAGGATAAAATTTTTAAAGAATACAATATTGCGTATCCGATTTTGAAAGATGAGGGAGGTATAACGAAAAAGGAATATCGTAATAAGTTAATATTTGGAGGAACAGTGCTGTTCTTTTCCTTGGGATGGATTTGGGGAAACGGAAATATCAGGACTAATATTCGCAACTATTACCAAACTATGCGTACCGTAAAGAAGAATTTACTACGGATAAAATATCTTGAGGATACGTTAAAAAATTCAGAGGATCAGTCTCTGATTAATAGTCAAGCATCAGCATTGTTGCAAGACATGCCGGTGGTAAAAATAGGAGATTTTTTCTCGATTTTTGTTCCGCAGTCTTGGTTTTGGGGGATTGGAAATTCTGTTAGATCGACAATGGAGTTGGTTTTTGATGCCGTTGTGGTGAGAGCCATGTATATTGACCTGAATTTTAATACGAAAAATATTTTGCTGGGATCGACTAGGACTTCGAAAAAAAGTTTGAATACTCAAAAAGATATTTTCGATGTACTGAATTTTGATAGTTTCAAAGAATTGTCGGAATTTGTTGAAAAAATCAAGGAATTGAAGAAAATTAGTTCTGAATATAATTCTATGCGTAGTCTTGAGGATAGTAATAATGTTGCAAATGTAACGGAGGCTATCTTCAAAGATAAATTCGAAATTACGGAAGAAATGAGAACTCATATTCCAAATAAAAAAATTATGCCACCTAAATTTAATTTGGAAGATTTTCAAATAAATATTGAACAAAGTTTGAAAAACATCTTCAATAATTTTGTAAAAGACACTTTGGATACGACAGTGGAAAAAGTTCTACAAAATGTTGCAAATGATATCGATCGTTTACATGAGGCAGGACAGAATTCAAAGATAAATTACAGTGTTCAGGATTTGGCGAAACTCTATAATAAAGTGGAACTGGTGGAAGATATTTTCCAAAACAAAAATTTCGCATGGATTAGAGAGAATACATTTTGTCCAACCCCTGAATATCAGAAGATTTTGGATAAGTTAGAGTTAACCGGGACAATCGGTTCCGATTGTTTGAGAGATTTAATACATTGTGCAGATGTTTCGTTTAGCTCCTATAAGGATGCGTTAGGTTCATATAAGTCCAAACTTTCCGGGAAGCTTTTGAATAATCAAAGTCCGTCTGAAGGGTTTATGCAGGTGAAGGGAGAATTAAAGTCATTGTTGGATCTTCCTTTCATTTGTGTGGTTCCCTTCGGACATTTTTCTAAAGAGATTCCATCAGATAAAATGTTAATTTGGGATGTTAAACGTCTGAAAGAACTCTGTGGCTTGATTGATAAATATACTGAATTTTCCGAGACAGTTCCTGAAGGAATGAGGTCGGAATATTTTGATATATATAAAACCGTTGCGAAAAAATGTTTTTATCCAACCATTAAGGCTATGATTGGGAACGCTCAAATTTTAGAAGACATGCCACTGGGGAATTCGAGGGCTTTATTTGAAAATTCGTACAAAAAACAAGCGTTAAACATTCGCAATGTTTCAATATCTCTTCCAAAAATAATCAAAATTTTAGATGAAATTATTTCCGAGGAAAATTTACAAGATTTCGGTTTTTCAGATTTGATAATTTCCCAATATTTGGGGCTATTAGAGAAGATTGATGCTTTGTTTAATACTGAAAAACCATATTCTACGAGTCCTGCTTTGTTTGATGATTGGGATGGTAGCGGAAATCCTCAATTTATGAAAATGAACAGTCAAGCCAATATTAAACAGTATTTGAATGCACAATTTGAAAGAATTAAATTTTTAGCCAAGGATTTAGCCAGTCCGGTGGTGGATTTGTTGACCATACCAAACATGTTTGAAAAAGTCCGTGACAAGAAATTAATTAACAAATGGCGGGAGATTATTACCAGTGTCGATGACTACGAAAATAATAAACCGGGTAATTCAATTGCTGCTCTGGAGAGTTTTATCACCGAAAATCTTTCAAGAGTATCTCTGGATAATTTCGACACTCAAGGGGAAATAAAAAATATTTCGCAGAATGATTCGGATTATTTCCTATCGAAGCGTTCTGTTGTAGCAAAATCTCTCATAAGTCGTGCTGATGTAGTGCAGTACGATAAAGCAGCGGCAATATATAATAAAGTCAACCAAATATTCAATCAGAAATTGGCCAATAAATTTCCGTTTGGAGATTCCAGTGAAGAAGCTTCAATTGAAGATTTCAATGAATTTATGACGACATATGAATTAATGGATGCGAATGTTGTGAGTATTTTAGAGAGGAATAGAGATGTAAAACAAATTAATCCTCAAGTATTTAGTTTTATAGAGAATATGAGAAAAATATCACCGTTTTTAAAAGCCTGTGTCAATCAATCTAAAAGTTCGGATCCGAATACTTGTCCGATTTGTTTTAATGTTTTGTTGAGACCTTTTCCGAATATGGAGGCGATGACTTCGACAGTAATAGATAGAATGTTTTCGATCGATAACGTTCAAGTTCCCGACAATAACAATGGAGTATTCTTTTATGGTAATACCGTAATGGCCATTTTTGGATGGGTAGCTTCTGCAGATGAAAAACCGGATGAAAACAAAGCGATGGGAAATCTTCGTATAGAGGATAATTTTGCTGTTTTTACATATACCGGACAATGGGCTTTATTCCGTATGATAGAGAATCACAAAATCGGCAAGGGGGTTGAATATCCGAATGGAGTGGTATTGCAGTTTAATGTTCCAATCGCTTCTCGAAAAGATGGCTCTGAGATGGGAGAAGCTAGAATGGTTTTCAAAATTACCCCTATGATAAGAAACGGAGATAAAACGATGCCGACAACATGGCCTCTATTTCCGACAAGTTGTCCGGACTTATATGGAAGAAAATTGTCTAACACAAAAACACCAGAACAGGATAATTCAAAAGCCGAGAATAAAGAGAATAACCAGGAAGAGCAGCGGACAAAGACGGATGCACCTTCTTTGGATGTTGATGTGTCATTTGATGAATAGAAAAGCTGCGAGGGAATTATGGATATAGAAAGTTTATTAAATCCAATATCTGCAGAGAGTAATTGTGGAGAATATTTGTGCTATGACCATATTTATGATGAATTAAAGGAACTGCGTAGGGAAGATGATCTGCGTTTGTCTCAGGGAATTTGGCAAACTGAGCCAAAACGCGCCAATTGGCCTCAACTTAACAAACTCGGTTGTGAGCTTCTAAGAACCAAAACAAAAGATTTGCAGATAGCCATGTGGTTAATGGAGGCTTGGATAGTTGAAAGGCAATTTGCTGGGTTTATTGATGGATTAAAATTAGTTAAAGGATTGAGCGAAAAATTTTGGGATGAGATTTATCCGGCCATTGACTGGGAGAATCGCACCTATGACTACAGATTGGCTCCCTTTTTTTTCTTGTCAGATAAAATCCCCGAAAGGATAGTATTAATTCCTCTTACCAGCACGGAAGATGCCCTGATTTATTCGCTGTCTGACTGGATGAATGCTCGCAGAAATTTGCAGATCAAGAATGCTGATGGAATTTCTCTCCAAGCTATCAGCAAACAAGTTGCCGTTACAACACTGGAGACTTTCAAAGGTATTGCGTCTCAAGTAGACGAATCAATAAAACTTTTGAGAGAATTAAAGTCCTTTCTTGATGAAAAATGTTCCCAGGAATCCCCGAGTTTTCGACAGTTGTTAGACTATCTTGAAGACATTAAGAGAACTACGGCTAAAAATATAGAATTAAAGGAAAAACAACAGGCTCAAATTGCGCGGAAAGAGCAAGTTGCTAAAAAACAAAATGCTCAACCTAATGCCGATGCTGAAATGACATTGGAAGAGGATAGCGATGTTCAGCAAAAGGAGCCGACGATTAATCAGGCCTATGATGCAATGGCGGAAATTGCCGATTTTTTAGAGAAAAAACAGCCGCAAAGTCCTGCATCTACTTTGCTTAGAGTGGCTAGCAGAATCGGGAAAAAAAGTTTTCAGGAACTACTGGAATTGAATATGCAAAGTGGAGTTTCAGTTTTAAATACTATTTCCGAACTATATAGGATTTTTTACAAAAAAGATCCGAAGATTCAGAATTAAGGGAGCAGTTAATTGGTTTACCAGATAAAATATATTGGAACGATTATTGTAAAATGCTACAATCCGAGGGAGTTTAGAGGAGGTTTTATGCGAAAGTTGAAGGGGTTCTTGGGGGTGACATTGCCCTTGTTGTTGCCGGCTTGTGATCCTGTAAGTTGGTTGGTCGGAGGAACGGTTGTTGCCGGAACCGTTACAGTTCGGGACAAGGAAGGAATTTCCGGGCAAATTTCAGATACTTATTTGAAAGAAAAAATAAGAGTAACTCTTCTTAACAAAGATAAAGATCTGTACGACAGGATTGAGTTAGCAGTTAAACATGGAATAGTTGTTGTGATTGGGAGTTTTGATGATGAATCTCAGTGCGAGAGAGTCAAGGAAATCATTGATACCGTTCAAGTCAAGGATGTCTATTACGAAACAAAGGTAGGACCTCAGGCTAAAGCGGGGACTTTTGCTGCAGATGCTGGGATTACTGCTCGTATCGAAGCAAGCATGAAAAGCAACGGAAATGTTGCGTCGTTGAATTATGACACTACGACTGTTAATGGAGTTGTCTATATGTGTGGAACTGCGATGAGTGCTTATGAAAGAGATGTAGTATTGAATATTGCGCGTACGACTTCCGGTGTGGCTAAAGTCGTATCATATATAAAAATAGCAAAGCCTGAAGTTGAGGATTAGTAATCTTGCATGCCAGCGTAAAAACAGTCGCATTTTTCGGAGTATCGGTAGCTGAAATTGATGTGCAGGTTCAGATTCTTAACGGTCTGCCGTCTTTTACGATAGTTGGTCTTCCGGATAAAGCAGTTGCGGAATCTCGGGAAAGGATACGAGCCAGTCTGTTTTCAATGGGAATTTCTTTTCCTCCCAAAAGGATAACGGTGAACTTAGCTCCCGCGGATGTTCAAAAAGAGGGGAGCCACTATGATTTACCTATAGCCTTGGCTTTGCTTGCAGCTATGGGAATTATTTCTCAAGAAGATGTCTCTAACGTAATTGCAATGGGAGAGTTGTCTCTTACGGGAGATATTTCGCGGGTTCTTGGAGTATTGCCGGCATCTGTTCATGCAAAGAAAACAGATCGAGTATTGGTTTGTCCAAAAGATTGTGCTCAAGAAGCGGTTTGGGTTAATGATGGTCTGGTTTTGGCACCGGAAAGTCTGTTGGGTTTGGTAAATCATTTTAAGGGAATTCAATTTTTGTCTAAGGTTGTCCCCAATCAAGATCAGGTCGATAGATTGTCGGTTTCAGAATGCGGATGTTTTAGCGAAATTAAAGGGCAGTTGCTGGCTAAGAGGGCTCTGGAAATTGCAGCAGTCGGAGGACATAATCTTCTTATGTTGGGACCTCCCGGAGTTGGAAAATCCATGATGGCTTCAAGGCTTGTAGGTATTCTGCCACCAATGACCGCTGATGAATCCTTATCCGTGACGACTATTTACAGTCTTGCGGGAAAAATGAGTGGAAATGGTTTAATTTTGAGAAGACCTTTTCGCGCGCCTCATCATTCAGCTTCGTTAGTCGCGATAGTAGGAGGAGGGAACAATGCGCGTCCGGGCGAAATTTCTTTAGCTCATAACGGGATTTTATTTTTGGACGAACTTCCTGAGTTTTCTCGATCTGCTTTGGAATCATTGAGGCAGCCTTTAGAATCAGGAGAGATCACCATCGCACGAGCGAATAATCACGTAACATATCCTGCGAAAATACAACTGATTGCCGCAATGAATCCCTGCCGTTGCGGATATTTGGGAGTAGAGGGAAAAGAATGTTCTCGCGCTCCAAGATGCGGAAGTGAATATTTGCGAAAAATTTCAGGGCCTTTGCTTGATCGTATTGATATGTATATAGACGTACCGGAGGTAAAAGTTCAGGATTTTTGTCAGGACAAAAGTCAGTTAGAATCCAGCAATGTCATAAGACAACGAGTAATTCAGGCGAGGGAAATACAATATCGGCGCTACAGCGGAAACAAAACGAATTCCGAAATCGAGGGGACGGAGTTGGAAAAATACCTGTCTGACAGAGGTCGCAATTTGCTTTACTCATTTATAGATAAGGCTAAAATTTCTGCTCGCGGATTTTACAGAGTGCTAAAGTTGGCTCGTACCTTAGCGGATATGTCTGCAGAAGATTCTATAGGAGAGAATCATGTTGCAGAGGCGTTGGGCTATCGAAGAATCGTTTGATTTTCGTAAAATCGAAATCCTTAGCGAAATATTTACGAATAATTAACCAATTCATGCCAGCATGATAATGGTTGTAACGGTATGAGGTGCTTAATGAAACGATTTGCCAAAAAGACATTTGACGGGGGGGGGTAGCGACCTAAAAAATCAAGAAAAATCAATATATTATCTTTCTAATTTTATAAAATTTATATCAAAAAATTTTTTAACAGAAAAAAGAAGCAAACCGTCAGATAGATGTACAGAAAAAAATACCGGGTCCAGCGTCATGCTGGTTAATCAAAAATTAACATTTGCGGCGTATGATAAAATCGGAGGAGTAGCTCCTCGCGTTGCCCTGTTTATACAGAAGTTGTTATTCTCGGCCCAAAAATTACGCCTCGTTGTCCTGTTTATACAGAAATTGTTATCCTCAATTCAAAAATTAGGATCTTGCGCCCCCTATTTTGCACGCCACATAGCTGCATTTTTTCGAAAATTTTCTCTTCGCGCAGCCGAAAATGGTTCGATTCTAATAGAGTTCGCAGTCTGCATGCCTGTTTTAATTATTTTGCTCTTTTATATTCATGACTTGGTGAAAATTAAGCGATATTATTCTCAGACCGAATTCGTGGCGCAGCAGATGGCGAATATTTTGCAGAATATCGCTAAAACCAGGGCGGTCACTGTTTCTGATTTAAAGAATGCTGCATCATTATCTTGGTTAACCGTATATCCTGGGAAAACTATGTACAAAACGGGAGAAGGTTACGGGTTTTATTACTGGCCATGGATCAATATCCATTATGTGGGGAAAGAATCAAATGGAAAAGCTTCTTGTAAGTGGGGGTACCGCTTATATGCCAATAATACTCCTGATGATTGGATAAAAGATCCTATCACAAATGTGCAATGGAGTGCTGTAACATGGGGAACTAACACGGATCCATCTTCTATCTATCCTACATTGAAATTAGAGAATAACAAAGTTATCATAGAAAGCACGGTATACTGGTATCCATCAAATAAAAATGCAAGTGGTAATAAAGCAAATTCTTCGGGTGAAGCTTTTGGATGTCGCTTTGTAAATCCGAAGCATTCAACTAGAAATAATTATTTTTTCTTTTCCTCAGTCGTTATATTCACTCCAAACAGTGGATTTTCTGAAACCGTGCCATCGTAATGCAATTATCTATATTTAAATTCATCAGATAATTTGTTATAGGAGGTAGGATTCTTTCACCCCATTCAGATTTTCACTCTCACGTCAGATTTGTTTGATGAAACCCATTCGAAATAACAAGTATATGTTAATGGTCGTCGTAGTGACCGCGACAACCGACAATATATATACGATTTTCTTCCATATGATAAACCAAACGATCTTTTTCATTTATTCTACGACTAAACTCACCGTGCAAGTTTCCTCTCAGAGCCTCGGGTTCTCCAATACCTATAATGGGACCGTTGCGTTCGATATCTTTTATCAGGCTGTTTATTCGCTTCAAAGTCTTTTTGTCTTGAGCCTGCCAATAAAGATAATCTTTCCAAGCATCGTCAGACCATATTTTTTCAGTCATCGATGTCATCCTCTAATAATTCGTGAGAATGACCCTTCCCCTCGCGTAGCTCTCGAACAGATTTCATCAAATAAGCCTGATTTTTGCTGCTATAAAAAGGATCAACATTAAGTTCGAATGGAATACGTCGTTCTCTTGTTACTTTTCGTAAAAAAATCGTAATTGCAGCAGACATACTCAACCCGATTTCATTTAACACCTTTTCAGCATCTAATTTTATATTTTTATCTA